>Ga0265340_10000171_pt1 | contig 32529 bp, 31 predicted proteins | sample 4CB225metaG_FD_202082 | JGI IMG/M metagenome (GOLD analysis project Ga0265340, IMG submission 202082) | Rhizosphere microbial communities from Carex aquatilis grown in University of Washington, Seatle, WA, United States - 4-CB2-25 metaG | ecosystem: Host-associated > Plants > Roots >...
CCCGCGCTCCCGCGCGGCTATGATCCGCTGTCGCAAATCCTGACTCAAAGGACGCATGTTTTTCCTTTCATGACAGGAAAATAGCAGACTTTGCCAAATACGTCTATCTAAATCGAAAAAGCTCTAGTCACGGCTTCATAGCAATCCGGATCATTGCGCTCGTGTCTTCCGGTTGATAGTTCAACATCTGGAACACGTCTGATATCATTTCACATTTCTTCGCCGTTGAATTGTTCGTGATTACCCAAAAGGGGGAGTCAGGAATTTGCCGTGGGTTAACGCTTGAACCGCTTTTAAGCAATGTTTCGGGGTCATGTGCAAAATATTTCCGGCGGTTGCCTTCAATGGATATAACCTTGGCAAAATCCTTTTCATGTTTCCGAAATGCCCATGAAAGGATAAAGAGAAATCTTTGTGAGTTATTCATGTGGCGGAATAGCTCCGGGCGTTTGAGAAAGTCGAAGGTTTCCTGAATGTCGGAGGATGTTCTAGCTGATCGCGCACTAAGTCCAAGAAGCCGGCGAAGTATAGAGGTAGCACTTTCACCAATTTCCTGCGTATGACCCAGCAAATGGGCGTAAATATCGTCATCAATAACAATCGTCTTCATGGGTCGAAGATTAGACGAATCTGATTCGTCTGTCAAGCAGCCAGTCCAATAATTCCAAATCCCAACGGGATTCCATCATTCAGCCCAGGGTTGGCCCGCAACACGGGACTACCCTGGGTAATCGTCCCAAAAAATAATCCCCCAACCCCAACGGGGTTGAATCATCCGCGCCCGCCGCAACCACACCCCCCATTCAACCCCGTTGGGGTTGTTTCATTTTCAATACATCACCCGGCGTAGCCGTTCCTCGCCGTCTGGCTCGGTCCGCCAACACCGGCCTGAATGATTTAATCCCTTCGGGATAAACGCGGACTCTGTCCAACCTGTTTGTGGGCTCGGCGCGGGTTGCATCAATCCCACACATACCGTTCGTCGAATTCGATTTCGTAACGGCGCAACAATTGCCGGAACTCATCCTGAAACGAAACCTTGCGATGATGTTCCTCCTGTCCGGCGATGTAATCGCGCACGGATTCAATCTGCGAAAACCCAATCGAAAAAATCCCATAACCGTTCTGCCACGCGAAATCCGCGAGGTCGGGTGATTTGGTTTTCAGCCACAACGACGAACCGCGTTTGACTTCCTTGACCATCGCCGCCGCGTCGCACGTGCGCGATAGCGCGCAGAGCAAATGCACATGGTCTTCCATGCCGCCGACGATGACTGGTTGGCATTCGAGATTGGTGAGGATGCCGCCGATGTATCGGTGCAATTCGTCGCGCAACGGTTTGTCCCGGAGAAAAGGCCGCCGGTCTTTGGTGGAAAAGACCGTGTGCACGAGAATTTTGGCGAGGGATTGCGGCACGACGAAATGATGCGGGATGCGACGATTTGATTCAACCCTTTCAGGGTTGATGGGGTTGTTGATTGCCCACCTAGGGTAGCTCGTTCCTCGCAACCCTAGGCTGAATGATTGAATCCCGTTGGGATTCGTTTCAGAATGAAGGCCGTCCAAGCTATGAAGAACAGCACCAGCACCAAAAAGCAGTTGTCACCAAAACAACGCGAAGAACTGCTCGCGGCATTGAAAGCCCGGTTTGAGAAAAACCTGAACCGTCATAAAGGTCTGAAATGGGTTAAAGTCCAGTCCCGCCTATGCGGGATGGAAGCCAGTGCCGAAAAGCTGTGGTCACTCAATGAAATGGAAAGAACCGGCGGTGAACCGGATGTTGTGGGTCATGATAAAAAGACGGGCGAATTCATCTTCTTTGATTGTTCCGCGGAATGTCCCAAGGGCCGCACCAGTGTTTGTTACGACCGTGAAGGACTGGATTCGCGGAAGGAATTCAAACCGAAAAATACCGCCATGGACATGGCCGTGGCCATGGGCGTTGAGCTTTTGACGGAAGAAGAATATCTGGAGCTGCAGAAGCTGGGAGATTTCGATACGAAGACGTCGAGCTGGATTGCAACACCGGCTGATATCAGAAAACTCGGCGGGGCGCTCTATTGTGACCGCCGCTACGGCCGCGTCTTCGTGGGTCACAACGGCGCGCAGTCTTACTATGGCGCCCGGGCGTTCCGTGGCTCGCTCAGGGTCTGAAGACACGAGACGCGAATTGCACGAATTCACGCGAATTCAATTGGTGGAAATTCGTGAAATTCGTGTCTATTGTTTTTCGTTATGAAACCGATACATGGATATCATCTAATTACACCGGACGACTTGCACTGGCGGCCTTCCAACCTGATGCGCATCCCGAACGCGGATTATCTGGAGCGCACCGGGAGCGAAAACATGGGCGCGCGGCTCTGGCGGTTGCCGCCCTGGAGCGCCAACACGCTGCACAAGCACATCCGCGCGGAGGAGTTTTATTTCGTGCTGGAAGGCACGGGCCGCCTGCGCGTGGGCGACCAGACATTGACCGTGCCGCGTCACGGCGGCGTACTGGTTGGGCCGGACCAGTTGCGCCAGGTGTTCAACGACACCGACACCGAGGCGCTCTGGCTCATCATCGGCGCGCCGGAAGAACTGGAATTTCTTCAAGGCTCAAAGTCCCAGATGGATCTTTCGCTCATCTATCCGGTTGACCCGACGCAATTGCCCAAGGAACTCGCCGGCACGGACTGGCCGCCCAAAGGCTGAATCAAACTTAGGGTTACACCCCATGGCGGGAGGCGTGGGACGGCGTCATAGTGGATTGTTAATTGACCAACAAACCAACAATCCTCTTATGAAAAAAATCATCCTTTCCTGCTTTGCGGTCGTGGTTCTGGCGCTCATCTCCGGATGCGCCTCTGATGCCACCCACAGCACGACCACGACGTCGCAACAAACCACGACGCCCGGTCCTACCACCACGACCACGACGGATACGCAAACAAAATAAGGTTTCGGGCCTCCCCGCATGATTATCGGTATCAGCACCACCCAGTCCGCTCTGATCATGGCGGAGACGAAAGGTGCGGGCGGAAAATTCGTCATCACGGCCATCCGACCGATTCCGTTTCAAGTCCGTTGCGGGAACGACCTGACCGAACTGCTGCAAAGTCTCATCGTCCTTTTCAATCGCAAGGGCAGCGGCACAGCTTCGGCCATTGCCTTGTTGAAATGTTCGTCGGGTCGGTTTGGATCGTGTCTGGAAGCGATCAAGGGCGAGGCGGTGGTCGAACTCGCGGCGGCCAAACGCGGCCTGCGCGTCGTCAAAGTTGCGCCCCAAAGTCTTAAAAAGACACTCGGCTGTGCGGCGGATCAAAAGTGGCGCGACCGGGCAACGGAATTGTTCAATCCCAACGGCAAACTTCGGAACTGGTCCAAGGGTGCAACCGGAGCAGTGGCCGTTGCCTTTAAAGTTGCTGGAGAGTGACCGCGAAATTACCCAAGAAAATTCGCCGGCGTGGAGTGGCCACCGAAGGAATGAGCCTCAAGGCTGGTCCGTTTCTCACTTCAACAAGGAAGCGGAATCGGCATAGACCTTGGCCACCTGTTCCATGGATGGCCGGCGGTCGGGATTTTTCTCCAGGCACGCCATGATGATGACCACGGTGTTGCGGATTAGATTGTGTCCTGGTTTCAGAGGGGAAAGCGGCGTCGCCTCCCGGATTGCCCGCTCGATTTGCGCCTTGGTGCCGTCGAACGGATGTTTTCCCGTGCATGCATAATAAGCCATGACGCCGAAGCCGAAGACGTCGCCCTTGAAACCCTTCGTGAAATCCCCCTCCCATTTCTCCGGGGCGGAATATTTGACCGTGCCCGCCGGGTTGTTTTTCTTGTCCGTGATGAAGGACGGCAGATTCCCCTCGAAGAACGAGTGCGAAAAATCAATGAGCCGCGTTTCCCCGGGCGCGGCCACGGGCACCAGCACGTTCTTGCTCTTCATATCGTTGTGGACGATCGGGCGTCCGCAAAAGATGCCGGCGTGCATGTCCGCCACCGTTTCCGCCACGCTTTGCAGGAGGCGATGCGTCCGGCCCGGGTCCGCGCGGGTGAAGCCCGCCTGCACCAGCTCATGCAACGTCACCCCCTCGATGTATTCCAGAAAAAGACGGTGTGTGGCGGCGTCATACGCCAGTTTGCGGCGGATGCGCGGGTGCGTCACCTCCCCCAGCACCTGGGCTTCGTTGGCGATGAAAATCTCGTCCCAGAAATGGGCCGGCTCCTTCAGCAAGGCGGGATGCGGCTGCCGCGCAAACTCCACGCGGGCGAGCCTGGACACGCCGGCCTCCACCGCCAACGGCTCCCGTTTTGTGATGGCTGGTATGTTCATGGTCATTGGACCCTGGCGGGGCAGAGCAGTGGCAGAAACCCTTTTGGCCGTCAAGCGATTGTCACGCCCGGGGCCTTGATCCGTCGCCTGGTTCCATCTTTCCGGCGCGCCGGAGGAACTGGAATTCCCGCCCGGCGCGATGACGCCAGCGCAGGAACAGCGCGAGTTTGACTTCGACAACAAACAATTCGCATATGCGGGTAATTTTGAAAAGCGTTGTTCACCTGCCGCGACGAGCGCGAGCATGGCGGGGGTTGAATTGAATGATTGCTTCGCCATGCTCGTTCGTGTCAGATTCAAAGGCCTCTAAATCATATCAACCAACGAAGAAGGAAGAATCATGCAAGCCAATTACAAGCGGGTCATGCCGGCCATCTGGTTGGCACTGGCCCTGACTGCTCCGGCCGCACGCGGCTTTGCCCGGATGGATCTGTGGCTCACCGACCCTGACAGGTCGGTCTTGTTCGAAAAGCAAAACGAGAGCCTGGTCCTTGGCAAGGTGGCCAACGTCACGCCGGGCACCAACAGCGCTGGCAATAACTATCAAATCATTGATGTGAGTGACTTTCAAACGTTCCAGACGATTGACGGCTTCGGCGCCTGCCTGACGGGGGGCAGCGCGGTGCATTTGATGGGAATGGACGCAAACCGGCGTGCCGCCCTGTTGAAGGAACTGTTCGCGACCGGCTCCACCAACATTGGCATCAGTTATTTGCGAGTGAGCATTGGCGCTTCCGACCTGAACGATCATGTTTTTTCCTACGACGATCTGCCTGCGGGTGAAACGGATCCCGGCATGACGAAGTTCAGCCTGGGGCCGGATCGGGCGGATGTCATTCCGGTTCTCAAACAAATCCTGGCCATCGCTCCTCACATTAAAATCCTGGGATCGCCGTGGTCGCCGCCACCGTGGATGAAGGACAACCACGATACCCGGGGCGGCAGTTTGAAGCCTGAATTTTACGACGCTTACGCCAAGTATTTCGTAAAATACATCCAAGGGATGAAGGCCGAGGGGATCAGGATTGATGCCATCACGGTCCAGAATGAGCCGTTGAATCCCAAAAACAATCCCAGCCTGGTGATGCGGGCGCCGGAAGAGGCGGCCTTCATCAAGGATCATCTCGGACCGGCTTTCAAGGCCGCCAAAATTCATACCAAAATCATTTTGTACGATCACAATTGCGACCGGCCGGACTATCCCATTTCCATTTTGAATGATCCGGCGGCCAGCAAGTACGTGGATGGATCGGCCTTTCATTTATATGGTGGCCGGATTGAAGCGATGTCGGAGGTTCACAATGCGTATCCGGACAAAAACCTTTATTTCACCGAACAATGGACCGGGGCTTCCGATCGCCTAAAATGGGCATTGGACGATCATGTCAGCGCTTTGATCGTTGGTGCCACGCGCAACTGGAGCCGCAACGTGCTCGAATGGAATCTGGCGGCTGATTCCAGCTACGAACCGCATACCGACCGGGGTGGCTGCGACCGGTGCATGGGGTGCGTCACCATTGACGGGAACAAGGTGACCCGCAATGCGGGATATTATATCCTGGCCAGCGCCGCCAAATTTGTCCGGCCCGGTTCGGTTCGGATTGATTCCAACGACTTGCAATCCCTGCCCAACGTGGCCTTCGAGACGCCTTCGGGCGGCAAAGTTTTGATCGTCCTCAACAACACGCGCTCGCCGCTGAACTTCGGCATCCGCTTTAACAGACGGGTTGCCAATGCCACCTTGAACGGTGGTGCGGTGGGAACGTACGTTTGGTAAGGGGCGCGGAGGTTTGCGCAAAAGTGCAGGTCCCGGAGCGCGGCTCTGTGAGCCGCAGCGCGTCCGAATTGTCGAGACGCACGCTTAATCCGAACACTTCCTGATTGGCGAGGTTGCTGCGGGTCGCAGACCCGCGATCCGGCGACTTGTAAATGTGGTCCGACTTCATTTCAATGCTCGTCGTGAGCCAGCTACTCAAACCGCGTCGTCCCGGACCTCCGCACAATCCCGGTGTGCGCGATTTGGTCGAGGGCAAACGACGCTGGTCTTCAACACCGAAACCAGAAGACGCCAAGCAGGGTTTTCGTGGTTGGAATGAACGCGGTTATCTGCCGCATCGCGACGAACCGGGATTGACGCAGTTTGTCACGTTTCGTCTCGCCGATGGTTTTCCCGAATCGCTGCGCTCCGAGTGGGAACATTTTGCCCAAATTGAAAATGACCGGGAACGGCGGACGGAACTGGAGGCATACCTGGATAAGGGACGCGGCGAGTGTCATCTCCGCTGCCCTGAAATCGCCAAGCTCGTCGACGATAATTTTCGGCAGTTCTCAGGGGAGGGCTGCGGCTTACAGAGCCGCGCTCCTGCGCACTACGAATTGCGGGCGTGGGGGTGATGCCAAACCACGTCCACATCCTGTTCAAGGTGGAAGCTGTTCCAATGTCGGAGATTGTTGGCGCGTGGAAAAAGCATACTGGACGGCTTGCGAATAAACTCCTCGGAAAGCAGGGTGCGTTTTGGGCGGAAGATTATTTTGATGTTTTCATGCGCGACGCTGAACACGAACGCAAAACCGTTCGCTACATCGAAAATAATCCAACGAAGGCGAAGCTGGTGCTTGATCCGAAGAAGTGGCCGTGGAGCAGCGCGCGATTTCGAGATGAGTTTGGCAAGTTGCGGCTTTATCGGAGCGCGGCTCTGTGAGCCGCAGCACGTCCGAATTCTTCAAGACGCTCCAGATCAATCCGAACACTTCCTGGTTGGCGAGGCTGCTGCGGGTCACAGACCCGCGCTCCGTCCGGATTCCACGCTTCAGGTTGTTTCACGAAACAGGATTCAGGGTTGATGGCCATGCCCTCCAAACAGGTGGGTTGCCGGGCGCGATGGCTTCTGATATAGCCAAGCCATCAAAATCTACATGAAAACCTTCCTACGCCAACTCGCCGTCGTTTGCGGCCTGCTGCTCGTTCAAACCGGCCTTGGCCAAACCCCCAGAATTCTCGTCAATCACATCGGCTATGAACCGGACGCGTCGAAGCGCGCCGTGATTCTGGGTCATGCCGGTGACAGCGTGACGAAATTCAAGGTCATTGATTATTCAACCGGGAAAAAAGTGCTGTCCGGTTCCTCCGTGAAAGTCGGCCCCGTGGATCACTGGAAGGATTGGTATTTTTGGACGGCTGACTTCAGCCAGGTAAAAACGGAGGGAAATTATGTGCTGGAATGCGCGACGAGCCGGGGCACCATCCGTTCATTTCCATTCGCGATCCAGCGCGATCTGCTGGAGAAAAACACCCTGTCGAGCGTCATTTATTATTTCAAGGGCCAGCGCTGTTCGGGTTTGCTGGACCAGGCTGACCATGATTTGAAATTTGAAGGCTCGACCAATACCGCGGATGTCCACGGCGGCTGGTATGATGCCACCGGCGATTACGGGAAACATGTCGGCAGCCTTGGGTTCTCCACCTATTTCAACACGCAGCCCCTGCCGATTGCGGCCTGGAGCCTTTTCAAAAGTTATCAGGAGCTGGACCGGCGCGGCGATCCAAGTTTCCGGCAGTACAAGCGGCGGCTGCTGGACGAGGCGATGTTCGGCGCGGATTACCTGGTGCGGATGAAGAACCCCGATGGCTCCTTCTACCGGACGGTGGACGCTCCCGGCCCAGAGAAACGGCCGGCAGACCGGCGCCTCGGAAAGGAAGGCGTGGGGTTTGCCATCAAGACCGTGGACACCAGAAATAATTTTGCCATTGGCAACACCAACAAGATGGCCGGCCAGTTTCCTTATGAAGTCGGCTACCGGTCGGGCGCGGGCGTGGCCATTGCCACACTGGCTTTGGCCGGCACCTTTCCCGTGTCGGGAGAATTTTCGAACGCGGTTTATCTCCAGACGGCGGAGGACGCCTTTGCCTTTCTGGAAAAAAACAATCCCGCCCTCAACAACGACGGCCAGGAGAACATCGTGGATGATTATTGCGCCCTGCTCGCGGCCACGGAACTCTTCCAGGCGACCCGGGACGCGAAATACAAGGCCGCCGCCGATCGCAGGGCGGAAAGCTTGATGGGTCGTTTGATCACGAGCGGCGGACACACGAACTACTGGCGCGCCGATGCCGTGGATCGCCCGTTCTTTCATGCCGTGGATGCAGGGATGCCCGTCGTCAGCCTGCTCGGCTACTACGAAATCGCCGACGAAACCACCCGCCCGAAAATTTTGGCGACGGTCAGAAAATCCCTGGAGTTTGAACTGGCCGTGACCCGGGAAGTCGCCAACCCGTTTGGCTATGCACGTCAACTGGTTCAAAGCACGAACGGATATCGCCGAACCGCGTTCTTTTATCCGCACGACACGGAAACCGGTTTGTGGTGGCAGGGTGAAAACGCCCGTCTGGGTTCCCTGGCCGCCGCCGCGCGTCTGGCGGCGAAGTATTTCAAGGACGACCCGGCGTTCGGCGATCAACTTCAAGCGTATGCGTGGGACCAGTTGAACTGGATTCTGGGATTGAATCCTTACGACTGCTGCATGATGCAGGGCGCGGGCAGGAACAACATCTTTTACATGTATTTCACATCCTACGAATACAACAATGCGCCCGGCGGCATTTGCAACGGCATCACCGGTGGCCGCACCGACCCGCACGATATTGACTTCAATGTCGGCTTTGCCGTGACCGGTCAGGATGAAGACTGGCGCTGGGGCGAACAATGGCTGCCGCACGCCGCGTGGTATTTATACGCCATTTCCATGCGCAATTGACCGCATGGCTTTACCCATCACGCAGTCGGGGCGACGATCGGGATTGCACCGCGACATTGGCGCCTGTCGCGGGCATTAGCGCAGACGCAGAATAGGCTCGTGGAAAAGGGCGAGGAAGTTTACACTGAAACTTGAAGTTTTTTGAAACTGAAGGAAGGTTTCGGAAAATATATTAAAGGACATCTATGAACTATCAACTTCTGGGCAAATCCGGCCTGCGCGTTTCCGAACTCTGCCTGGGCACGATGACTTTCGGCGAGGAATGGGGCTGGGGCGCGAGCCAGGACGAATCCAGGGCGGTCTTCGACGCTTATGTCAAAGCCGGTGGCAATTTTATAGATACCGCCGACGGCTACACCGGCGGCACCAGCGAAAAATTCATCGGCGAATTCATTCGCGGCCAGCGCAATCAATTTGTGGTCGCGACAAAATTTTCCTTCAACCAGCGGCCCGGCGATCCGAACGCCGGCGGCAACCACCGCAAGAACATGGCGCAGGCCCTTGAAGACAGTTTGAAGCGGCTCGGCACCGATTACATTGACCTCTACTGGATGCACGCCTGGGATGAACTGACGCCGGTCGAGGAAGTCATGCGCGCGTTCGACGATTTTGTCCGCGCGGGCAAGGTGCTTTACATCGGCATTTCCGACGCGCCCGCGTGGTGGGTGGCGCGCGCGAACACACTGGCCGAATTGCGCGGCTGGACGCAATTCGTCGGACTGCAAATTGAATACAATCTCATCGAGCGCACGCCGGAACGCGAATTGTTGCCGATGGCCGAGGCGCTTGGTTTGACGGTCACGCCGTGGTCGCCGCTCGCGAGCGGCTGGCTCACGGGAAAATACGCCGGCAAATCAAAGGAGGAAAAGAGGCTCGACAAGACGCCGGTTTTCGCACGGCGCACCGAACACAATGCCGTCATCGCCAAAACCGTGGTCAAAGTCGCGAAAGCCGCCGGGAAATCCCCCGCCCAGGTCGCGCTCAACTGGCTGCGCGCGCGGCACAACACCATTCCGATCATCGGCGCACGAAAGCTGTCGCAATTGGAAGACAATTTGAACTGTGTGAAATGGTCATTGAACGCGAAGCAGCTCGCGCAATTGGACAAAGTCAGCCGGATTGAACCCGGCTTTCCGACCGATTTTCTACACAAGCCATTTGTGCGTGATTCTTTGCACGGCGGCATGTTTGACCGCATCAAACTTTGAGTTTCCTAGTGAAAATCACCGAAGACCCCGTCCCGCATTGCGGAACCGCCGAGGAAGAGGCGCTAAAGAAAGGCACGGAAGCCAAGCGGCGACGCAGCCGCGCCCATGTGATGTAAACTCGCTTCAACATTTAACACAAAGAAAGGATTCAATTATGCAAAAGCGCAAACTGGGAAACAGCAATCTGGAAGTCTCGGCGGTCGGACTGGGCTGCATGGGAATGAGTTTTTCCTACGGTCCACCCAAGGACAAACAGGAAATGACGTCGCTTCTTCGGGCAGCCGTGGAACGCGGCGTCACGTTTTTTGATACCGCCGAGGTTTACGGCCCATACACCAACGAGGAACTCGTCGGCGAAGCCCTCGCTCCGTTCCGCAAGCAGGTGGTGATCGCCACCAAGTTCGGGTTCGACCTAAGTGGCAGCGACAGGCGGCCGGGTGCGGCGGGCTTGAACAGCCAACCGGAGAACATCAAGCAGGCCGTCGAAGGTTCGCTCAAGCGACTCAAGGTCGGGACCATCGATTTGCTCTATCAACATCGCGTTGACCCGAACGTGCCCATCGAAGAAGTGGCGGGCGCGGTGAAGGAACTGATTCAGGCCGGCAAGGTGAAGCACTTCGGGCTGTCCGAGGCCGGCGTGCAAACCATCCGGCGCGCGCACAAAGTTCAGCCGCTCACGGCGCTTCAAAGCGAATATTCGCTGTGGACGAGAACCCCGGAGAAGGAAGTGATACCGACGCTCGAAGAACTCGGCATCGGCTTCGTTCCCTACAGCCCATTGGGCAAGGGTTTTCTCACGGGCGCCATGAACGAGAACACCAAACTCGACAGCACCGACTTCCGCAGCACACTCCCGCGCTTTACGCCGGCGGCGATGAAGGCGAATCAGACCCTGATTGACCTGCTGGGCACGATTGCAAAACGGAAACAGGCGACACCGGCTCAAATTGCGCTGGCCTGGTTGCTGGCCCAAAAGCCGTGGATTGTTCCCATCCCGGGCACAACGAAACTGCATCGCCTGGACGAGAACATCGGAGCGGTTAAAGTCGAACTGACGCCGGACGACCTGCGGGAAATCCAAAGCGCTGCATCAAAGATCACGGTGCAAGGTGCGCGGTATCCGGAGAAGCTGGAGCAGTTGACCGGTCGTTGAGTGGTTGGCAACAATGCGGTCAAACCACGGATGGACACGGATTTGGAATTCCGAAAATATATGCAAAGCTATCTTGCCCGCTGAACAAACGAGTGCCAACGATTGTTCATCCGTGTCCATCTGTGTTCATCCGTGGTAACCAAACAGTAAAGGAGGAAATTGAAACTATGGAAATCAAACGAAGTGGCTCACAGCCTTCCAACAAAGGACCGGCCGACTGGTTTACCGGCACGGTGCGCATTGATTCGCCATTCAAGGGAAGCGACCCCGCGCGGGTTGCCGGCGCCATCGTTACTTTTGAGCCCGGTGCCCGCACCGCGTGGCACACCCATCCGCTGGGGCAGACCCTGATCGTGACGGCCGGCTGCGGACGCGCGCAACGCTGGGGCGGCCCGATTGAGGAAATCCGGCCGGGTGACGTGATCTGGTTTACGCCCGGCGAGAAGCATTGGCACGGCGCTGCGCCAACCACGGCCATGACCCACATTGCCATTCAGGAACAGCTCGACGGCAAAGCGGTTGACTGGATGGAAAAAGTCAGCGACGAACAATACCAGGCTTGATCCCGCAATTACGGCTTCAACAGCCGGCGAAACTGCGAACGCTGCCGCCCTCTCAATCTGTTGAATTTGCATTCGGCAGATTGCGTGTATATTGCGGCCATGCTGGCGACACCGGAACTGATCCGCGAGGCGGGACAACTCCCGCAACTGGCCAGGCTCCTGTCCCGGTGGCGGGCGGTGCCGCTCTACCGCGATGCGCTGGTCCCGGCAGAAAACCGCCCGGACGAAACCGGCGCCTTCGCGGGTTTCCGGCGCCTGCCTTTGCTGGCCAAGCCGCAAATGCGCAACGGCTTTCCCCAAAATTTTCTTCCGGCCGGACAGACGCTTGAAACCTTGCTGGAAAACCAGCAGGTGGAACTGGAGCACACCTCCGGCACGTCCGAGGAGCGGTTGCCGGTGATTTTTGGCCGTGGCTGGTGGAATGCGCAGGAGGAACGCGCGCTGCGGTTGAACGCCTTTGTCGCACGGGTCCTGGACGAAAATCCCGCCGTCCGCCGGGCGACGCTCGTGCCGCCGGCCTGCAATAGCCTGACCTGTCCGACCGTCTGGATGTCGCGCGAACAGCGGACCGTGGGCAACACCCTATTCTTGAACCTGGCGCGCATCCCGTTTCTTTTGGAGGACCGGGAACTGGCGCGGATGGCGGGGGAGATTTCCGAATGGTCGCCGCAGTTTCTCGACCTGGACCCCGTCCATGGCGCGCGCCTGGCGCTTTACTGCGAGCAACACGGAATAAAATTCCCGTCGCTGCGGTTTGTGTTGTGCAGTTATGAATTTGTCAGCGTGGTGCACCGCCGGATTCTCGAGCGCGTCTTTGGTGTGCCGGTCTTCAACCTGTATGGCTCGACGGAGACCGGCCATTTGCTGATGGAAAACGAGCACGGCGAGATGAAGCCCGGCTATGACACCGCCTTTCTCGAAATCGTGGGCGCCGGTCCCGACGGCGTCGGCGAGCTGGTCGTTACGACTCTGACCAACGATTACATGCCATTGCTCCGGTATCGCATCGGCGATCTGGCTCAACGGCGTGTGGAACCCTACGGAACAAATTTCGTGGTCCATGGCCGCGCCCGCGACGCGCTCCGCACCGGTGACTGCCGGCGCGTGACCACGTGGCAGGTGGACCAGTGCTTTGCGGCATTGCCCGGCATCCTCCATTATGAACTGCGCCAGGACGGGAACGGCGGTTGCGTTTTGCGGTTTGTGCCCGAGGGGGCCGGGCCGGGGAAATCGGAATTGCGCCGCCTGACTTCACGGCTCGAAACCCTGCTGGAATCCCGGGCCGAAATCACCACCGAAGCCATGCCGGTCCTGCTGCCGGCAGCTTCGGGAAAATTCCGCCTGACTTGTCCTGCGGTTGCAACCAGGTCCCCGGTCGAATCCTGAGTTTCCGGCCGGCGCGATTGAAGTCCCCTTGTCCACTGCGCCATCGGTGCCCCGGCAATGCCGGATGCGTGACTGACGGCTTATTTCATCAACTGGGTCTTGAATTCGGCAAGTTGGTCGCAAAAGAAATCCACGGATTTGGGCGTGGTGGTCACCGTGGAATCATAGTTCACGAGCGTGACCAGCGTGCTATAGGTGGCAATGTCGTGGACCGGCAACACGGCCCGGATGCCGCCGGCCGGCCCCAAGCGTGAGTAGCAATCCTGCTCGTGGATTTGCGGCACGAGAATGACGCGATAGCCCAGCTTGCCCAGAAACATCTGGTAAGAGTTCGTGGTGATGATCGCTCCCTGCATCACCGGAACCGTCGTGCTGAGATTGTCCAACACCGCTTTCAGCGGCTTGAATTGGTCGAGGGCAAGGATGCGCTCAAACCGTTGATCTTCGGTTTCGGCGGTCGGGGGCGGATTGGCCACCGGCACAATGGCTGCTGGTCTTTTGGTCATACAATTTTGGATCGGAACTGAAACTCGGTCCGGCTCGCTAGGCGGGAACGCGGTCATTATCACCCATGACGCCGGGAAAGTCCACGATTCGTTTGCCGGTCCGTCGGCGTCAGGTTACTTCAGCGCCGCATAGACGCGGTGCACGTCGTCGTGATCGTCGAGCGCGTTGAGAAAATTTTCAACGTCTTTGCGGTCGGCGGCGCTGACTTCGACGAAATTCTTGGCCAGATACCGGATTTCCGAGGCGATGACGTTCCAGCCGGCGGCCTTCAACGCCTTGGCAACGTGGTCGAGGTCCTTGATTTCGGTGAGAAAGCGCGCGCCCTTCTGGCCGGCGGGAACTTCCTCGGCTTCGAGCGGCTCGATTTCCTGCGCGCCGGCTTCAATGGCATCGGCTTCGGCGTCACGCCCGGCGTCCGGATGCGTGGCTTCGACGACGCCGAGGTGGTTGAAGAAGAAGCTGACACTGCCGGGCTGGCCGAGCGAGCCGGCCTTGAAGATGTTCCGTATCTCCGGCGCGGTGCGGTTGCGGTTGTCGGTGAGACACTCGACCACGACCGGGACCTTGTGCGGCGCGAAGCCCTCATAGACGATGGTCTCGTAATTGATTTTTTCCGTATCCAGCCCGGCGCCCTTTCTGATGGCGCGTTCGATGGTGTCGCGATAGACGGAGGCTTTCCGGGCCTTTTCGACGGCGACAAAGAGGCGCGGATTGAGGTCGGGATCAGGCCCACCGAGCTTGGCCGCGACCATGATTTCGCGGACCAGCTTGGCGGTCATCTGGCCTTTTTTCTGCGCGTTGATTTCGCGTCCGGCTTGTTTCCATTGCGCGCCCATTGGGTTTACCAGTGTGCAAGAACCATCTCGCCGGTTCAAACCAAATTGCGCCGGCTGGAGAATCAATTTTTAGTTCGTGGTAGTGGCATAGTTTGCCTAAACGGAACGCCGAGCACCGTCTCGGCCAGTTTGGATTGAAAGTCACTTTCGAGCCGGGACGGTGCCCGGCGTTCCAAATGATACCAGCACCCTGTTCGTTGACAGCTTGTGCTTTTCCAGACTTTCGCGTATTCGTCGCACATGCCTATGATTCACGTTCATGTTCATGTCAAACCGGAGTGCGTGGAGTCTTTCAAGCAGGCGACCCGCACGAACGCGCGTTTGAGTTTGCTGGAACTGGGTGTCCTGCGCTTCGACGTCTTGCAACAACAGGATGACCCGTCGCGGTTCGTGCTGGTGGAGGTTTATCGTGACGCCGCGGCCGCGGCTGCACACAAGGAAACGCAACATTATCCGGTCTGGCGCGATGCCGTGGCGCCCATGATGGCCGAACCGCGTGTCAGCGTGAAGTTCAACCAGGTTTTTCCGGATGATTCGGCATAAAATCGGGCGGAGCGCCGGCCTCCGGCACGGCACGATTAGATCCGCCACCACCAACGAGCCGGGCCGGAGACCGGCGTTCGAATGAACAACGACCTTTAACACCATGAACGCCGTCAAATTTGAATTTGCCACCGCCAGCCGCATCGTTTTCGGCGCGGGAACGGTCAATGATGTCGGTGGCATCGCCAGGGATTTTGGCCGGCGGGCGCTGGTCGTCACCGGGCGCGATGCGCGCCGGGCGGAACGACTTCTGGCCAATCTGAAATCCACCGGCATCGCCGCGGTTGCCTTTCCCGTCACCGGCGAACCGGAAATCGCCACGGTCGAACTAGGCACGGCTTTTGCCAAAACGGAGAATTGCGATTTCATCATCGGCATCGGCGGCGGCAGCGCGATGGATGCAGGCAAGGCCATCGCCGCCATGCTGACCAACGACGGGAATGTGCTGGATTACGTTGAAATCATCGGGCGCGGCAAGGCGCTGACGAAACCCTCCGCGCCGTTCATCGCCATCCCGACGACAGCGGGCACCGGCTCGGAGGTCACACGCAACGCGGTGCTGTCATCGCCGGAGCACAAATTGAAAGTCAGTCTGCGCAGTCCGCTGATGCTGGCGAAAGTTGCCCTGGTGGACCCGGAACTGACTTACGATCTGCCGCCCGCGCTGACTGCCAGCACCGGTCTCGACGCGCTCACGCAACTTATCGAACCGTTCGTGTGCTCGCGGGCAAATCCCATGACCGATGGTTTGTGCGTTGAGGGAATCCGCCGGGCCGCACGATCACTGCGCGCCGCCTTCACCGACCCCAAAAATAAATCAGCGCGCGAGGACATGGCGGTGGCGGGTCTGTTCGGCGGACTGGCACTGGCCAACGCGGGGCTTGGCGCGGTGCATGGATTCGCCGGGCCGATTGGCGGCATGTTTCCCGCACCGCACGGCGCGATTTGCGCGGTGCTGTTGCCGCACGTGATGCGCGCCAACCTCCAGGCACTCCGGCAACGCGCGCCCGGCGGCGAAGCGCTGCGCCGCTATGATGAAGTAGGGAGATGGCTGACCGGCAACGCACTGGCCACGGCGGATGACGGCGTGGCCTGGGTCCGCAAACTCGTCGGCGACGCGCAGATTCCGCGGCTTGGCGCCTATGGCGTCCAAAACGAACACGTCGCCGGGCTGGTGGAGAAAGCCACGCACGCCAGCAGCATGAAGGCAAACCCGGTTGCGTTGAGCCACGCGGAACTGGCGGACGCGCTGCAACAGGCGTTGTGATATTAAAAGTGGATGCGATCTGGAGAACGGACCTGGTGATTGCGCAGACGGCCTGTCTGGCGCGCAGCTTGAAACATTGGACCGGGCACGAGTTGCTGCCCGGCGTTTCCAGCCCCGCGGACATGGCGCAGAAGGTTTTTGAAGCACCGTTTGTGGTCGTGTCCCATGGCACGGAAGCCGATCCGGTTTTGAACTACGGCAATCGCGCGGCGCTCACATTGTGGGAAATGTCATGGGCGGAACTGACTCGCACGCCGTCGCGTCTCACCGCCGAGGCGCTCAGCCGCGAGGAACGGACGCGGTTGCTGGAAACCGTGTCGCGGCGCGGTTTCATTGACGATTATTCCGGCGTGCGCATCTCGAAAACCGGCCGGCGTTTTCGCATACGGCGGGCGACGGTCTGGAACCTGCTCACGGAAGACGGGAGACCCTGCGGTCAGGCAGCGATGTTTGATCACTGGGAATTTCTAGCAGTGTCTTAATCTTAATCCTGCTCTTAATCATACTCCCTTCACCGGCTGATTAAGATTACGATTATGAATTGAGATTAAGACACTACCGAATTTCTTTGAGCTTTGATGACATGGTCCTAAGCTGACCATGAATGTTTTGAACAACGCCGATTCCAACCTGGCCGCCGGACCCTCCGGGACGCGTGAGCGCACAATCGTCTGTCTGTTGTGCCTGCTAGCGGCGGTCCACGTTTTTGTTTTTTCCGCCGCCCTTCCCTTTTTCAACAATGTGGATGAACAAATCCATTTCGACCTGGCGGTGAAATGTTCGCAAGGGCACGTGCTGCGCGCGCTGGAGCCGGTGTCCGGCGAGGCGGTGAATTACATCGTGCTCTACGGTTCGCCAGAGTATGTGGGCATCCCCACCAACTTCCCCGACGGGCAGTTTACACCGCCGCCGTGGAAGCAGCCCCTGGAAAAAGTCCGCCCGGCCCTCATCGCCAGAACCGCAGCCTGGCGGGCGGTGACCAACTACGAAGCCTCGCAGCCGCCGCTCTACTACACGCTGGCGGGTTCGTGGTGGCGCCTGGGCAAGGTGTGCGGATTTCACGACGGTTATTTGCTCTATTGGCTCCGCTTCCTGAATGTGTTGTTCATCATCGCGCTCGTATGGCTGGCGTTTGTGGCCGCGCGGATGGTATTTCCGGAAAACCTGTTTTTGCGGCTCGGCGTGCCGGCGTTGCTCGCGTTCATGCCGCAAACGGCGTTTTACTCGATTCAAAATGACGTGCTCTCGCCGCTCTGTTTCGGCGTGGCGTTCATTTTGCTGGTGCGCTGGCTGCAATCCGAACAGCCGGGCGTGCGCCCGGCGATGTTCACCGGTCTGGCATTGGCGGCGACTTTTCTGACCAAAATAACCAACGTCCCGTTGCTGGCCGTCTCCGCCCTGACCGTGCTGTTCAAGGCGTGGCGGCTGTTCCGGGCCGAAAAACTGCGCGCGGCGGTTCCGGCCATTTTTTCGCTCGCGATTTGCGCCGGATTGCCGATGGTGCTCTGGCTCGCGTGGTGCAAAACCACGTTTGGCGATTTCACCGGCTCGGAGGCGAAAATCCAGTTTCTCGGCTGGACGCACAAACCGTTTGCCCAATGGTGGCCTCATCCGATTTTCACGCTGCACGGCTTTTGGATATTTCTGTCCGGCAACCTGGCGACGCTGTGGCAGGGCGAAATATTGTGGCACCGCCAGCCGCTGGCCATCCATGGCGTGGATTCGGTTTACGCGATTCTGTCCGTCGGCCTGGTCGCGTTGACACTGGTGGCGCTTTTCCAACGCCCCGCCGTCACCACCACGCCGCAATGGCAGGTGCTGGGATTTTCCCTGATCTGCCTCACCGCGGCCCTCGCGTTCTTCGGCTGGCTCTCCATCATTTATGATTTTCAGGACTGCTTTTATCCATCGCGCGCGCATCCCTATTTCACCTCCGGCCGGCTGCTGCTGGGCGCGCTGATTCCGTTCCTGCTGCTCTTTGTTTTCGGGCTCGACCGCGCGCTCGCCCGTTTCAGCCATACCGCCAAGTTCTGGGTGCTGGCGGCGATCATTCTGTTCATGCTGGTTTCCGAAATCACGATTGACTGGCCGGTTTTCGCGAATCCCTACAACTGGTTCCACCTGTGAATTGCGTTTCCATTTGCAGTTTGCGGGAGACTGCGTTAAACAGCCGGCGCCATGCACGAATCAGAAACTCATCTTTCTGAATTCCAGGAGCGCAAATTGATTTTGCTGCTGTGCTGCATCGCGGCAATTCATGTTTTCATTTTCTCCGCCGCATTTCCCTTTTTCAACAACGTGGATGAACAGGCACATTTCGATCTGGCCGTCAAATATTCGCAATGGCAGGTTCCGCGCAAACTGGAACCGGTTTCCGCGGAATCCGCGCGCTACATCGGCGCCTACGGCACCATGGAATACATGGTCAACCCGGCGAAACTGCCCGACGGAAAATTCCCGCCTCCGTTGTGGATGCAGCCGTTGGAGACCGCCGCGCCCGAGCTGGTGGCGGGTGAATCAAACTGGCGAAAGGTGATCAATTGGGAATCCGGACAGCCACCGTTGTATTACATTTGCGGCGGCCTATGGTGGCGTTTGGGGGGATGGCTCGGGTTTGATGGCCTGCGCCTGTTGTACTGGCTTCGCTTCCTTAACATTCCGCTGATTTGTGCGACCGTTTGGACGGGCTACGTGGCGGCGCGACTGATTTTTCCTGAAAACATTTTCGGCCGCTTCTGCGTTCCGACCTTCATCGCGTTCATGCCGCAGCCCACATTTTATTCCCTGGAAAATGACACCCTGTCGCCGCTGGCGTTTGGCGTGGCATTCATTGGCCTCACAAAATTTCTATGCGAGGAAACGCCCGGTGCGGTTTGGGGGATCGTGACGGGCCTCGCGCTGGCGGCAACGTTCCTGACAAAAATGACAAACCTTCCGCTGCTGGTCATTGGGGTGGTTGTCGTGTTGTTGAAAATTTTTCACACAAGGAAGTCAAAGTCATTGAGGGCGCTTTTCCCGTCAATCGCCACGATGGCCATCAGCGCCGGATTGCTGGCAGGACCCTGGATGGCATGGTGCCGGGAAAATTTTGGCGACCTCACCGGTTCCATCACCAAGACCAGGTATCTGGGATTGACCTGCAAACCGTTTGGCGAGTGGTGGCATCATCCGATATTCACGCCGCACGGCGCCTGGTTTTTTTTGTCCGGCAATCTCGGAACATTCTGGCAGGGGGAATTTCTGTGGCATGGCGGGCGCCTGACCTGGCTGCCGGCGGATGCGCTTTACACGCTGGCGTCGTTGTTTCTGCTGGCGGTGGCAGCGGCCGGGCTGTGGCAGCACCGCGCCATCCCGGCACCGGCGCAACGTGCGGCGCTCGCATTTGCCCTGGCCGTCTGCGCCGCCGGGTTGACGTTTTACGCGCTCTTGTCGGTCATCTATGACTTTCGCAACTGCACCAACCCGTCGCCCGCATTGCCTTACTTTGTTTCCGGCCGGATGTTGCTCGGCACGCTGATCCCGTTTATGCTGCTCTTTGTCTACGGCTTCGATCGCCTGTTGGGCCGTTTCGGAAATCGCGCGAAATTTCCCGCGCTCGCATCAATGGTTTCCGCCATGTTGATTCTCGAAATCACCACGGACTGGCCGGTATTCTTCAGCCAATACAACTGGTTCCATCTGTGAGATGACGTGAACGACGCCAACCCAAAATCTTCCGTCACCTTCCCAAAAGCGCGCGAACGCCGTTGGGTTTTGGCGCTCTGCTGCCTCGCCGCCGTCCATGTTTTGGTTTTTTCCGCCGCGTTTCCGTTCAACAACAACATGGACGAGTGCTCGCATTTTGATTTGGTCGTTAAATTTGCGCACGGCCATCTTCCGCGCGGTCTTGAGCCGATGTGCGAAGAGGCTTCGCAATTCATACTGGTTTACAGCTCGCCGGAATACCGCTGGCCGCCGGCGGACCTGAAGGCGGGAACTTATCCGCCGCCATTCTGGCTGCGGCAAACCGGTTCGCCCGCCGAAACATTAAAACGGGCCGAAGCGTTCCAGCAGGCCGCCGGGTCGTGGCGCGCGCTCAAGAACCTGGACGTCTGGAAAAATTACGAATCGTCGCAGCAACCGCTTTACTATGCCATCGCCGCCGCCTGGTGGCGGCTGGGCCAGGCGTTCGGATGGGAAGGTCTGCGGGCGCTTTATTGGCTGCGTTTTTTGAACGGGTTCTTTGTCGCCGCCCTCGTGGGGGCGGGCTACGGTGTGGCCCGGCTGCTTTTTCCGGAAAACAGGATGATGCGGCTGGGCCTGCCGGCATTGCTGGCGCTTTTTCCGCAGCAGGCATTTTATTCGATTCAAAACGACGTGCTGTCGCCGCTGTGCTTCGGGGTGATCTTCATCGGCTTGATCAAATTATGGCGCGCAGAAAGGCCGGACCTTCGATGGGGGCTGGTCACCGGTCTGGCGCTGGCGGCCGCTTTTCTGGTCAAGTTAAGCAACGCGCCGCTGCTCGCCGTCGCTGCGGCCGTCGTGCTTTGGAAGGTGTTTCGCCTGTGGAAAAATGGAGGGCTGCGCGCCTCCTTTCCCGCGTTGCTGGTCTTGCTGTTCTGCGCCGTGCTGCCGGTGTGCGCCTGGCTGGCGTGGACCAAACATGCGTTTGGTGATTTCACCGGCACGGCGGCCAAAACGGATTTTCTCACCTGGACCCGCAAACCGTTTGCGCAATGGTGGCATCATCCGATTTTTTCGCCGCAAGGTTTTGTGACGTTTATTTCCGGGTTGCTCGTCACGTTTTGGCAGGGGGAATTTCGTTGGGCCGGGTCGCCGCTGGACCTGCCGGTTCCCAACGCCATCTATGCCGTGTTGTCCTTGTCCTTCCTAACGCTGGCACTGGTGAAACTCCGGCTCGCAACCGCGGAACAGCGGGGCGCACTTCTGTTGAGCCTCGGTTTTCTGGCCGCCGGCACGGCGTTTCTCGGCTATTTGTCCATCAGCTACGACTTCGGCCTCTGCCCGAATCCATCGAAGGAGTTTCCCTATTTCATCGCCGGGCGCCTGTTGCTGGGCGCGTTGATTCCGTTTTTGCTGCTGTTTCTTTACGGGATGCACGGCCTGCTTTTCCGCGCGAACACACGGATTCGATTCGCCGCACTGGCCGCGATGCTGCTGTTTATGATCATTTCCGAAATCATCACCGACCGGTCCGTTTTCGCGAGCCAATACAACTGGTTCCATATGTAAGAATCCTCCTCGTCCTCGCGCTCCTTCTCGTAATCGGAACCTTTGAGACCGAAAATGATCATTTCAATTCCGCGTGCAAACAAGTGCGATTTCTGATTTACTCCACCGACTCTGATGGACGACACGAATTCATTGATCGAACAGCGCAAGGCGAAGCTGGCCGCGCTACGGGCGAAGGGCATTGACCCGTTCAAAAACAAGTTCACGCCCGGCGAAACCTGCCAGCACGCGCGCGAGCACTATGCCGAGGGCCGCGAAGTCGCGCTCGCCGGCCGCATCACCGCCCACCGTGACATGGGCAAATCCATGTTCCTCGACATCCGCGACCAGAGCGGGCGGATGCAGATTTATGCGCAGAAAAACGTCCTGGGCGACGAACCGTTTGCCATTTTTCAGCATCTCGATTTGGCGGATTTCATCGGCGTGCGCGGCACGCTGTTCACCACCAAGACCAATGAGATTTCCGTCAAAATCACCGGCTTCGTCATCCTCGCCAAGGCGCTGCGTCCGCCGCCGGCCAAGTGGCACGGACTCGAAGACACGGAAATCCGCTACCGGCAGCGCTACCTCGATTTGATGGCGAACCCGGAGGTGAAGGAGGTTTTCCTCAAACGCAGCCAGATCATCGCCGAAATCCGGAATTTTCTGCACGCGCGCGGGTTTGTGGAGGTGGAGACACCGATGATGCAGGCGATACCCGGCGGCGCGGCGGCGCAACCGTTCAAGACGCATCACAACGCGCTCGGCTGCGATTTTTTCATGCGCATCGCCTTGGAACTGCCCCTGAAGCGGATGCTGGTCGGCGGCGTGGACAGGGTGTTCGAGATTGGCCGCGTTTTCCGCAACGAAGGCCTCTCGCGCAAACACAACCCCGAGTTCACCATGCTCGAAGCGTATCAGGCGTTCGGCGATTACGAGAGCATGATGGAACTGGTGCAAAGCATGATTTGCCACGTGGCGAAAAAGGTTTTGGGAACGCTGAAAATCGAACACAAGGAAGCTGAAGGCAAAGTGACCAAGACGATTGATCTTACGCCGGATTGGAAGCGCGCGAAATACAAGGACCTCGTCCGCGAAAAGGCCGGGGCGGATTGGTTTGAAGTTTCTCCCGCCGAACGCCGCCAGCGCGCGCACGATCTCGGAGCGGAAATTACCAAGGACTATCAGGATTTTGAAGTCACCGGCGCAGTGTTTGAAAAATTGATCGAGCCGACGCTCATCCAGCCGACGTTCGTCACGCATCTGCCGAAGGAACTCGTGCCGCTCTCCAAGCTTTCGCCCGACGACCCGACGACCGTCGAAGTCTTTGAGTGCTGCATCAACGGCCAGGAAATCGCACCCGCCTACACCGAACAGAACGATCCCATCGAACAGCGCGAACGGCTGGAACATCAGGCCGGGGGCGAGCAGCAGAAGCTTGACGAGGATTTTCTGGTCGCGCTCGAACACGGGATGCCGCCCGCCGGCGGCATGGGCATGGGCATTGATCGTTTGTGCATGATGCTGCTCGGCCAGGAAACCATCCGCGACGTGATTTTGTTCCCACAGTTGAAACCGAAATCCTGATCCTCCGTAGCGGCGTCTGAGCAGAACGCCGCCATTTAACCAAAGAATTTTGCGGCGATCTTCCGTGTCGCCGCCACGAAAACCAAAATGTTAACCGTTGCCGGACTATCGAAATCATTTGGCGGGCGCGAATTGTTTGACGACGTTTCGCTCACGCTCCAGTCCGGCGAACGCGTCGCCATCGTCGGGCCGAACGGCACGGGCAAATCCACGCTGTTCAAAATCATCCTCGGCAAGGAAGAGGCGGACGCGGGCGACGTGACGTTCATCCGCGGCACGCGCACCGGCTATCTGCCGCAGGAGAGCGAACCGGCCGGCAACGAAACCGTCCTCGACATCGCCGTGCCGCACGAACACGAGCACGACGGCCAGTTCGTCGCCAAAGCCAAGCAGATTCTCGACAGCCTCGGTTTCAAAATCACCGACCACCATCGCCCGGCGCGCGAGCTTTCCGGCGGCTGGGTGATGCGCGCGCATCTCGCGCGGCTGCTCGCGGAAGAGCCGGATTTGCTCCTGCTCGACGAGCCGACGAACCATCTCGACCTCGAAACGCTCCTGTGGTTCCAGGAATATCTGCGGAATTATCCCGGCGCGATTCTGCTCATTTCGCACGACCGCGAATTTCTCAACCGCCTTTGCACGCACGTGGCCGAGCTCCGCTCATCGCGCGTGTTGCGTTACACCGGCAACTACGACGAATACCTCGAGCAACGCGCCGCCGCGGAAGTAACCCTGGTCGCCACGGCCAAGGCGCAGCAGCGCGAGATTGACCGGATGCAACTGTTCGTGGACCGGTTCCGCGCCAAGAACACCAAGGCCGCGCAGGCGCAGAGCAAGATGAAACAGATCGAGCGGCTCAAGGAGGACATGGTCAAAACGCCCGACGGACCGGATGCGACGGTGGGATTCCGTTTCCCGCAACCGCAGCGCAGCGGCCATCGCGTCATCACGCTCAAGCATGTGAAGTTTGGATATGCGCCTGGGAGCGCCGGCATCCTGCCGGCGGGTTCGTTGCCTGACGGTGAAAATCGCCGGCAGGATGCCGGCGCTCCCGGCGTAATGACAAAACCCATCTACGAAAATCTGAATTTTGAAGCCGAGCGCGGACAGCGCATCGTGCTGGTGGGACCGAATGGCGCGGGCAAATCCACGTTGCTGAAACTGCTGGCGGGCGTGCTGCAGCCGCAGGCGGGCGAGCGCCGGCTGGGGCACAACGCAAAATCCGGCTACTTCGCGCAGCATCGCGCGGCCATGCTCAATCCCAACCACACCGTGTTGCAGGAGGCGCTCGAAACGCCGCAACGCATCACGGAACAGTTCGTCCGCACTGTCTTGGGCAGTTTTTTGTTCCGCGGCGACGACGTGTTCAAACCCGTCAGCGTTTTAAGCGGCGGCGAGAAAAGCCGGCTCGCGCTGGTGAAATTGCTGCTCGACCCGCCGAACCTGCTGCTGATGGACGAGCCGACGACGCATCTTGATCTGGCGAGCGTGGACGCGCTCATCGAGGCGCTGCAGCCCTACGAAGGCACGTTGATTTTCATCAGCCACGACGTCCATTTCATCCCCGTGCTGGCGAACCATGTCGTGCGGGTCGAGAACGGCCGGCTCCGGCATTTCACCGGCGGCTACCAGTATTACCTCGACAAGACGTCGCAATCCGCCCGCGCGGCGCTGACCTCCAGTTTCGGAGGGACGAGTTACACGAGTCCCAATAATTCAAATTCCGGGCGCCGTGGAACTCGTCCCTCCGAAATCACTCCGGCGGTTGACCGCAAGGGACAGAAACGCATCGAGGCCGAGCAACGCCAGGCGCGTTCACGGAGGAAACAGGAAATCCAAAAACGCATCGCCGCGCTGGAAAAGGAGATCGCGGAACTCGAAGCAAAGGAAAAAGAACTGGCGGCGGACCTGGAGAAACCGGAAAGCTACGCGGGCGGACGCGCGATGCAAATCAATCGCGAATTGATCCATGTCCACGAACGCCTGGCGGAGGCGAACACCGAATGGGAAAAGGCGGGGACGGAAATGGCGCAGTTCGAGGCGGAAGCTGCCGCGACGTGATCCGGTTCCCGCAATCAAAACCGAAATAATCCGCGAATTTCGCGAAGAGACACGGAGGTTGGAGTCAGCATCCGCCTCTGGCGGGTTTAATTCGGCAAAATGCGGCCGCAGACGGTTCCGGCGCCATTTCTATTTCACGGTTTCGATTCTCCGCCCCGTTTCGACGTTGTGCCGAGCTGCCTTTCCAATTCCGCGACGCGCCGGATCAATTCGGGCAGATGCTGAATGGCGATGAGCTGGCGTTTGGTGTTCCGGTCCGGTTGCGCGGGGATCCCCAGCCATTTTCCGCCATCGGGTATGTCGTGCATGACCCCGGATTTCGCCGCAACGGTGACCTGATTGCCGATCTTCAGATGCCCGGCGATGCCCACCTGGCCGGCGAGAATCACGTAATTGCCCAGCTTGGTGCTGCCGGAAATGCCGACCTGCGCGATGACAATGCAATGCTCGCCGATTTCCACGTTGTGCGCGATCTGGACGAGATTGTCTATCTTCGTGCCCTTGCCGATGACGGTGGGGCCGAGCGCGCCGCGATCAATCGTCACGCTTGCGCCGATTTCCACGTCGTCGCCGATGATGACATTGCCGATCTGCGGCACCTTGCGATGGACGCCCTCATCGAGCACATAACCGAAACCGTCGGAGCCAATCACCGTGCTGGCGTGGATACGCACGCGCGCGCCAATTTCCGTGCGCGGATAAACCGTCACATTCGGGAACAGGTTGGCGTCTTCGCCGAGCCTGGAATCGTCGCCGATAAAATTGCCGGCCTGCAAAACCGACCGCGCGCCGATTTTCACGCGCTCACCGATGGTGCAATGCGGTCCGATGTGCGCGGTCGGGTCAATGTGCGCGGACGCCGCGACGACGGCCGTGGGATGAATGCCTGCAGCATAGGCGCGTTCCGGGAAAAACAGGGACATGGTCCTGGCAAAGGCGATGCGCGCGTTCGGCACCCGGATCAAAATTTTGCGCGTGGATTTGAACCGGTCATCCGCGATGACGGCGGTGGCGGCGCTCTGTTCGGCGCGGGCGAAATAATCCTCATTTTCGGCGAAGGTCAAATCGCCGGCCTGGGCGGATTCGGCGGGCGCAAAGTTTTTCAGGACGGCATTTCGGTCGCCAACCACTTCGCCACCAACGAGTTTTGCGATTTCTGCAGCGGTAAAAGACATATTTTGCTTTGAACGGTTGTCCGTTGACTTGATTGTCAGGGCTCACTATAAAGACAGGCACATCCAGTTCAACCCCAAGTTTTATGGCCAAAACATTGCGCGTCGGGCTGATCGGCTACCGGTTCATGGGCAGGGCGCATTCAAATGCCTGGCGGCAGGCGCCGCGATTTTTTCCGCTCAAGGCCAACGTCGAGCTGCACACCATTTGCGGACGCAACACCTCCGGGGTGCAGGCAGCACGCGTCCAGCTCGGCTGGCAGCATGCCACGACCGACTGGCGCGAAATCGTCGAGTCGCCGCTGATTGACATTGTGGACATTGTCACGCCGACGAACTTTCACGCGGAGATGGCGGTGGCCGCTGCGAAAAACGGGAAGCACGTTTTGTGCGAAAAGCCGCTCGCGATGAACATCAAGCAGGCCGAGACGATGTTCGCCGCCGCGCACAAGGCGAAGGTCGTCCACATGGTCTGCCACAATTACCGGCGCATCCCGGCGATTGCGCTGGCGAAGCGGATGATCGGCGAGGGCGCGCTGGGGCGGATCTTTCACTTTCACGCGCGCTACGCCCAGGACCGGCTGGCCGACCCGGAGTTTCCGCTCGACTGGCGTCTGCAAAAGGAGACCAGCGGCAGCGGGGTGCACAGCGACATCAATTCGCACATCATTGACCTCGGGCGGTATCTCGTCGGCGAATTCAAGGAAGTCTGCGGGTTGCTGAACACGTTTGTGCCGGAGCGCCCGATGGCGGATGCGCTGGCCAAGGGCGCGCGCAGAATGGGCAAGGTCACCGTGCCGGACTCCGCGCTGTTCATCGGGCGGATGGAGAACGGCGTGCTGGCCAATCTCGAAGCGACGCGCTACGCGCTGGGCCGCAAAAATCATATCGCCGTCGAAATCAACGGCAGCAAAGGTTCGATTTATTTTGATTTCGAGGACATGAACCGGCTGAAATTCTACAACGGCGATGATCCCAAGGACCGCCGCGGATTTCGCGACATTCTCGTGACAGAGCGCGACGGCGCGCAACCCTACGTCGGCCACTGGTGGCCGCCGGGGCACGGCATCGGCTACGAACACACCTTCATTCACGCGGCCGCCGATTTTGTGAATGCCTGTGTCGAGGGCAAACCGGTGCAGCCGACGTTCGAGGACGGTTTGAAAAACCAGCGCGTGCTCGCGGCCGTCGAGGAATCCTCCCAAAAGGGCCGGTGGGTGAAGTTGTAATTGCAGCCGGCGATGCAGTTGGAACTGCGGTCAGGACCGCGATTGTGAGTGATTCAAAGAGAAAGAAATAGGCATGGATAACGAGAGCAATCGAATTGATTACGATTGGTCTGATTTTATTCCTTCCTGGCTAACTTTTCCCGTTGTCGTCGCGGTTGCGGCTATCGTAATCATTGGTTTGGCGCTGGCGTTTTGGATTTCTCATAGACATCGAAATTGATTTCAAATTAAGGCACTACCGTTATTCGCTCCTTCTTGCCTCAAGCCTGGGATTTCAGCTACCCTCGGTCTCTGAATAACTGAACCATGCCAACCACTCCGCTCAATGAAATTGTTCCGGTGCTGCAGGTGGCCATCGGGCCGGTGATCCTCATTTCCGGCGTCGGTTTGCTGTTGCTCACGATGACCAACCGGCTGGGGCGCGCCATTGACCGCGCCCGGCAGCTGAAGGGCGAACTGCCGAAACGCACCGAGCAGGACCGCGAGCAGGTCCTGGCGCAGGTGGCCATCATCTACCGGCGCGCGCGGATGATCCGTCTGAGCATCACGCTCGCCGCGCTCAGCGCGTTGCTGGCGGCGGCGCTCATCATCGCGCTGTTTTTGACGGCGTTGCTGCGGCTGGAAAATGGCGTGCTCGTCAGCCTTCTGTTCATCGCGTGCATGGTTTCGCTCTTTGCATCCCTGGTCGCGTTCATCCGCGACATCAACCTCTCGCTGCACGCCCTCAAGCTCGAATTGAAAAACGTGAATTCGGACGCCGGTTGAACCCGAACTCCGAAAAGGTTCTGCGGGTGGCTGCGACGCCCCGTCGCAGAAAGGTGCTGGCGACGCCCTCGTCGCCGATTGGCTTGTGGGCTTTCCCGCTTGACAGAAAAATGCGACGAGGGCGTCGCAGGCACCCTACGGTGACGAGGCGTCACCACCACCTGCGGCTGGCAACTTCGGAATTCGGGTTGAAGGCGCCCGAAGCATTTGCGTTGGCGCCGGTCCCCTGGTTAACATTGCCGCATGGAAAAGAACCGGCTCGAAGCCTTCAGCGACGGCGTGCTGGCCATCATCATCACCATCATGGTGCTGGAATTGAGGGTGCCGGCCGGCTCGGACATCACCGTGTTGAAACCCCTACTGCCGGTATTTCTGACCTACGTGTTGAGTTTCATCTACCTCGGCATCTACTGGAACAATCATCATCACCTGCTGAAAGCCGTCCGCAAGGTGAACGGCGCGATGATGTGGGCGAACCTGCATCTGCTGTTCTGGCTGTCGCTCTTTCCGTTTGTCACGGGCTGGATGGGGGAAAACCACTTCATGCCGGCGCCCACGGCGCTCTACGGCGCGGTGCTGTTGCTGGCCGCGATCGCCTACTTCATCTTGCAGAACATCATCATCGCCCAGCAAGGCCCCGACTCAAAACTGGCGGCGGCCATCGGCCGCGATTTCAAGGGCAAGCTGTCTCCGGTCCTCTACGCCATCGCCATCCCGGTGTCATTCTTGCGGCCATGGATTGCGGGTTGCATCTACGTGTTCGTCGCGTTGATGTGGCTCGTTCCCGACCGGCGGATCGAACGCGTCGTGGACGAATCCGGACCGTCACCGCGCTGAGTCCGCGTTGTGCTGGTTTAACCCAAGCCGCACGAATGGCCCGGTTTGGGCCTAATACTGATGAAACATCCCGGCCAGCAGCAGCAATTCGGGATGCGCCGACGACAACTTGGGCAGAACCACCCGGATGCGTGAGCGATACGCCGCCAGTTTTTCGCGCAGCGGACTCAGGTCGTCCGCCTTGTCCCAATGCAGCTTTTTCAGGTCCAAGACGAGGCGGCTTTTGCTGCGCGCCAGGGAATCGCGGATGCGCCGGCCCAATCCTTCCGCGTCCGCCGCCGAAAGCTTGCCTTCCAGCCGCATCCAGACTTGTTGCTTCGCGTGCTGCAATTCGACCTGGACGGAAAAGTTCGGGACGGGATGTTTTTTCTGGAATCCTTCCCACAAATCAAATGCGCTCCAGCTCTTTTCCGGCACGCGATACGTCGTTCGCTGCAGTTTTGGATGCTGGAAAAGGTCGAGCTTCAGGGTGATTCCCGTCCACAACGCCGCGCCCACGGCCATCACCGATTTGAACCGCTGCGCGAACGCCGGTTGTCCGAGTTCGGCATGGATGCTCCGCTCCAGATCGCCGATCCATCTGCGCACGGTCGCATTCGGGCCGAACAGCCGTCCGGCGAGAAAAACCGGATACGCAACGCGCAATTCACGCGCGAAATACTCCGCTTTCTGCCGCAAAATCGGATTCGGCGAATTCCTGAGCTTGAGGTAGCCGAGAAAACGCGTCTCGAGCACGCGATAAATGCTCGGGCCGAGCCGTTGAAAATCCTGCTCGAAACACCAGCGCTGCATGTCCTCAATCTGCGCCGGCGACAGCGTCGGATGTTTCATCATGGTGCTGAATCCGTCCGCGCGCCGGTAAAACAAATCCTTGTCGCTGGTGTAAATGTCCTGCAGCAGGTTCTCCTTGATGACCCGCTCGTGAAACGGCGTGCCCGGCACCGGCCCGTAAATCAAATACTGCCCCAGCGCCGGTTTGAGCTTCATCAGCCCGTCCAGTTCCTGCGCGACAATTTCCGGGGTCTGATAATCGAACCCGACAATCATCGAAGCCAGCACCGTGATGCCGTGCTCGCGGAACTCGTTGAGGATGTCCGCCACCGGCCGGCCCTGCTGCTTGGCGTAATTCGAACGCGTGCCTTCGTAGCCGATCCAGAATCCGTCAATGCCCATCTCCAGAATTTCCTCCACCGCATATTGGCTGATGGCCTTGATGCTGGAAAAGGCGAAGATGGAGGGCCGTTTGCCGCCCTGCAAAACGCAGTCGCGGAACTCCATCGCGCGCTTTTTGTTGAGCAAAAAATCCTCGTCGATGATCAAAAAAACCAGGCTCGGATCGAGGTCTAAATAGCGTTCCACGACGTTGTAAATATCGCGCCCGGTCGGCAACAACTTGATGTGCTTGCGGGAGAAGAAATGGGAGGTGCAGCAGAAATCACAGCCATTCGGGCAGCCGAGACCCGCGAAAATTTTTCCCGTGCCGGAAACCTTCCAGCCGAACACCTTGAGCCAGCTCACGATGAGCGGGTGTTTATACGGCATCGGAATTTCCGACTCGCCCAGCAACCGGCGGAAATACCCCACACCTTCCTCACGACAGATAAAATCCGCATACGGCTTGAGCACTTCGTCCTTCAACACCGTGCCGTAACCGCCGAGCACAATCTTGCTGTCCGGCGCGTATTGGCGGATCAATGCCACCGTTTCCTTCATCTTGTGCATCAAGGCCATGATGAACGAGATGCCCACGTAATCGTATCCCTTTTTGAGTTCCTTGATGAGCTCGCGTTTGGACGGGTATTGCAGCACCACCGTCGGGGCGTCGAGGTTCTCGGCGATGTAGTCGAGGCCAAATTGCACGTTCACCGTGCGCGGACTGAAAATTCCCTGCGCGCGCGTGACCTGGCGGTAAAGGAGTTCGTAACCGACGGACGGCGCGTCACCATATTGGGGTCCCATCGGACGGCAGACACTGGTCAAAAGAATTTTTTTGCTCATGGGCTTCGTTAAAAATTACGTTCCCGGGACGGGTGAAATCACTGCACTGCGGTTTGAAATGACGCGCAATCCGGCGGCAGCCACCCGGCCACAACCGCCAATCACGCAGGGAAGCACGATGCTATCTCAGGCGCCAGGTGATGCGCGCCTTGTTCAAGTCGTAGGGCGACATTTCCATCTTCACACGGTCGCCGACGGTCAGGCGCACCCAGCGTTTGCGCATCTTGCCGCAGATGGTGGCGAGCACGAGGTGCTTGTTGTCCAGCTCCACACGGAACATCGTTCCGGGCAGCACGGTCATGACGCAACCTTCGACTTCAATGTGTTCTTCTTTCATGGACGGGTTCAGTTTACCGGATCGGCTGGCAACCGCAACCCCTGACCGGCCGGTGAACCGACACTATCGAACAAAGAGGCGGGGCCCGGTTCACCCGAACCCCGCCGTGAAATCTCAAACGCGATTAGTAGCGGCTGCGGCTGCCGCCACCACTGCCGCCGTATTCACGACGGCCACCGCCAGCCGGACGCTCTTCGCGCGGCTTGGCGACGTTCACCGTGAGGGCGCGTCCGCCCAGTTGCGAGCCGTTCAGCGCCGCAATGGCCTTCTGCGCCTCTTCGGCCGTGCCCATGGTGATGAAGCCGAAACCGCGGGGACGGCCGGTGACCCGGTCCGTCATCAGGTTGGCTTCAACGACGGTGCCGTGCGCCGCAAAGGCGTCCTGCAGGTCGTTTTCAGTGGTTTCGAAGGATAGATTTCCTACAAACAATTTATTGCTCATGTGATGTTTAACTGTGAGATCAACCGTAGCTCTAGCCAGACTGTTCCCGTTTATCGGATTTCAAATCATCACTGAACCAAGTTCACCTGAAGATTCACCATGCCGTGGAAGCGATAAGCTATCTAACAGACACGTGCAATATCGCTGGTTCCGCCGCGATGGCAAGAACAATCGGCAACTATCTTTTGGGGCTAAAAACGAGTCGGCGAGGGGCTGCCACGCCGCTTTCACAAACCGGCGGGATTTCGCTTCCGCCCGTTTATCACCGGCGGTGGAAGGCGTCGGTGAGGCCGTAGGCGAGCAAGTAGCAGATGAAAATCGCGCCGCCGCCGGCGATGCCCAGCAACCCGGTCA
>Ga0265340_10000172_pt1 | contig 32521 bp, 39 predicted proteins | sample 4CB225metaG_FD_202082 | JGI IMG/M metagenome (GOLD analysis project Ga0265340, IMG submission 202082) | Rhizosphere microbial communities from Carex aquatilis grown in University of Washington, Seatle, WA, United States - 4-CB2-25 metaG | ecosystem: Host-associated > Plants > Roots >...
CGTCGGCGACGAACGACGCCGAACGCGCCAAGGCTCAGGATACCCTCAGCTATCTCAAGGGCTTGCACGTGGGGGTTTAATTTCTACGTCAACTTCCCGTTGCGCCCTGTTCCGTCCCGCCCCGGCTTTTTGCTATAAGGCTCCGGTTGCATTGCAGCAGAAGGGCCTGCCCGTTCCATGCTCGACAGTAAGGTTTACAAGCAGGGCTGGAGCCTGGACGACATCGACTGGACGCAGTTCGATGCCTCGAAGGTCGCGCCCTGGATGCTGACCGCCATCAAGGCGGCCGCACTCATCGAATTCAATGCGCCGGACTACGTCATCTACTTGAAGCGCGTCTTCAAGGACGACGGCCCCGAAATCCTCTCGGACATCGAACAATGGGGCCGCGAAGAGAGCCAGCACGGCAGGGCGCTCGGCCGCTGGGTCGAAATGGCCGACCCTAATTTCAAGCTCGACGAGAACTTTGCACGCTTCCGCAAAGGCTACCGCCCGTCCCATTTCGATAAGACAGAGGACGCTTCGGTGCGCGGTTCGCGCCGCGGCGAAATGATCGCACGCTGCGTGGTCGAAAGCGGCACCTCGTCCTATTACACGGCTATCAAGGACGCCACCGACGAGCCGGTGCTGAAGGAGATCGCCGGGCGGATCGCCGCCGACGAGTTTCGGCACTACAAGCTGTTCTACGACACCCTGCACAAGCAGGCAGAGCCGGAGCTTTCCTCGTGGACGAAGCTACGGATCGCCGCGGGCCGCATGAGCGAGTCCGAGGACGACGAACTCGCCTACGCCTATTACTGCGCCTGCGTGCCGGCGGAGCAGGAAGCGTCCTCACCCTATGTCCGCGCCACCTATGCCAAAGAGGGATATTACACCACCCTGCGCATCTTCCGCCGGCGCCACATCGGAAAGCTCACCCAGATGGTCGCCAAGTCGGTCGGCGCCAATCCGCACGGACGCATTACCAAATTGGCCGAAGGTGTGGTTTGGCGGATGCTGCGCATGCGCGCCGGGCTGGCGGGCGTCAGGGCCGAGGCGGCCTGGAGCGGCTAGTTCTTCCTGCGCGTGTAAAAGATCACCCAGCTATCGGCCCAGGTCCTGCCGTCCGTTGTTTTTTGCCAGCGCCAGGTGAAGCTGCCGGGCTTGATGTCGGTGAAGATCATCCGGCTGGCCTTGGGGTTTGCGGGACGCGGCAGAGTCGTGAGGATGAAATTGCCCTTGGCATCGGGGCCGCCCGTCAGGTCGATATAGCCGCCTTCATTGTCCACCCAAGTCTGCCGCCATTGTTTCGTGGGCGCGAAGTATACCGACACGCTGTGGCCCATAAGGTGCTGGCCGGGACGGCCATCGAAATGCTCCTCGATGACACAGCCTTCGTAGCTCTTGGTTATGTGGTTGGAGCCGCTGCCTCCCTGCCAGGCCGCCTTCCAATCTCCAAGCCAGAAGTCGAGTTGACGGAACTCCGCTTCGGCGCAGGCGGGCGGCGCGCTCGCAGGCGCAGCCCAAGCTGGCGTCGCCGCGCAGAGTGCGAGAAATGCGATGATGATCTTCTTCATGGGTCCCCCTTTGAACGGGAGACTAGAGATTCTGAAATCCGCGTGCAGTTCAAACTAAAGTGAGAATCACACGCTGCGCTTGACCAGCATCTGCTTGATCTCGCCAATGGCTTTGGCAGGGTTCAGGCCCTTTGGGCAGGCGCTGGCGCAGTTCATGATCGTGTGGCAGCGGTAGAGCCGGAACGGGTCTTCCAGATTGTCCAGCCGCTCGCCCGTCATGTCGTCGCGGCTGTCGATCAGCCAGCGATAGGATTGCAGGAGCGCCGCCGGCCCGAGGTAGCGATCGGAATTCCACCAATAGCTCGGGCACGAGGTCGAGCAGCAGGCGCATAGGATGCACTCGTAGAGCCCGTCAAGCTTGGCGCGGTCTTCCTCTGACTGCAGCCATTCGGTGTCGGGCGGCGCCTCCTTGGTCTGCAGGTAGGGCTGGATCGAGGCGTACTGGGCGTAGAACAGCGTCATGTCCGGCACCAGATCCTTCACCACCGGCATGTGCGGTAAGGGATAGATGTTGACCGCGCCCGAAATGTCGTCGATCGACTTGGTGCAGGCGAGCGTATTGGAGCCGGCGATGTTCATGGCGCAGGAGCCGCACACACCCTCGCGGCAGGAGCGGCGGAACGTCAGCGTCGGGTCGATCTCGTTCTTGATCTTGATCAGCGCGTCCAACACCATCGGGCCGCAGCTCGCCAGATCGACCGTATAGCGGTCGATGCGCGGGTTGCCGCCTTCGACCGGATCGTAACGATAGACCCGGAACTCCTTGGTCCGCTTGGCTTTCTTGCCGTTTGCCGCCTTGGGGCCGTCCCACACTTTGCCCGCCTTGGGTTTGCTGCCTTTGGGCAAGGTGAACTGGACCATGCGACTCCCCGAGCGGTGTTGTGCCGACGATTGGCTTAGCAAAGCGCGCCCCGCCCCGCAACGCCACCGCCCTCGAAGCCGTCTATTTCCCCAACATGAGGATCGGCGCGAACCCGCCGAAGATCATCCGTTTGCCGTCGAACGGCGGCGGATGTTTTGCGGCGTCGAAGCGCTCGTCCGTCTGCATGATCTCATGCAAGCGCGCCATCCCCGCGTCGCGCGTCGCCTTGTCCGGCCATTCGATCCAGGAAAAGACAACCGTCTCGCCTTCCTTGGCTTGCACGGCCATGAAGAAATCGGTCAGCTTGCCGTGCGGTACGTCCTCGCCCCAGCATTCCATGGCGCGCTTGGCGCCATATTTGATTAAAAGGTCGTCGACCACCTTCGCCATATCGAGGTACGACTGTTTGTTGGCGGTCGGCACGGCGAGGACGAAACCGTCGATATAGCCCATTTGCGGTATCCCGTTTCGGCGTGCGCGGAAAATCACGCACCCTGAATACCCAATTAAAACTACACTGGCTAGTCCTGTCAAAGCAGCGGGAATAAGATCTCAGGTCACGCCAAGTCTCTTCCCAACCTTCTCGAATGTCGCGAGCGCGAATTCGATCTGGGCGTCGGAGAGCGCAGCGCAGGCCTGGATGCGCAGCCGCGCGGTGCCTTCCGGAACCACGGGATAACCGAAGCCGGTGATGAAGATGCCGGCCTCCAACAGCTCTTTCGACATGCGGATGGCGAAGGCGGTATCGCCGACGATAATCGGCACGATGGCGGATTGGCCTTCCAGCGGCTTGAAACCCCTCGCCTTCAACCCGTCGCGCAGCATTGCCGTGACGGCGTGCAAGCGTTCGACGCGGCCCGGCTCGCGCTCCAGAATCTCGATCGCCTTCATCGCGCTGGCGGCGATGGTGGCCGGCAAGGCGTTGGAGAACAATTGCGGGCGCGAGGCCTGTTGCAGGTAATCGATCAGCGTCTTCGATCCGGCGACATAACCGCCCGCAGCACCGCCGAGCGCCTTGCCAAGCGTGCCGGTGATGATGTCGATCTGGCCTTCGACGCCGTAATGCTCCGCCGTGCCGCGCCCATGCTTGCCCATCACGCCGGTGCCGTGGGAATCGTCGAGGATGATCGAAGCGCCGTACTTCTTCGCGAGCGCGATGATCTCCGGCAGCTTGGCGATGTCGCCTTCCATGCTGAACACGCCGTCGGTGACGATGAATATGCGCCGCGCGCTCTTCACCTCAGCGAGCTTCGCCTCGAGGTCCTTCATGTCGGAGTGCTTGTAGACCAGCCGCTTGGCCTTGGCGCCGCGGCAGCCGTCGATCAGCGAGGCGTGATTGAGCGCGTCGGAGACCAGCGCGTCGTCCTCGCCCGCCACCGCCGGGATCAACCCGGTGTTGGCCGCCCAGCACGACACATAGCTCAGCGCACTTTCGGTGTGCGACAGCTTGGCGAGCGCCTTTTCGATCTCGCCGTGGATGGAGAGCGTGCCGCAAATAAAACGCACTGAGGCGGTGCCCGCTCCAAATTCGTCGAGCGCCTTCTTACCCGCGGCGACGACTTCGGGATGATCGGCCAGCCCCAGATAATTATTGGACGACAGCACCAGCACGCGCCCGCCGGTTTCCGCCATCGCGACTTCGGTATCCATCGGCGTGGTGATGTGGCGGAAGCTCTTCAGCGTTCCGGCTTTTTCCATCGCCTTCAGATCGGCGCCCAGGCTTTCGTCGAGGTTCATAGTTCGCTCCAATCGAGGACCACTTTGCCCGAATTGCCCGAGCGCATGACGTCGAAGCCCTTTTGGAAGTCCTTATAGGAGAAGCGGTGGGTGATGATCGGGGCGATGTCCATGCCGCTCTGAATCATCGAGGTCAGCTTGTACCAAGTCTCGCCGAACATGCGGCCATAAATGCCGCGGATGGTGAGGCCCTTGAACACCACCGTGTTCCAGTCGATTCCGGTGGCCTCTGGCTGGATGCCGAGCATCGCGATCTTGCCGCCATGCGCCATGGTATCGAGCATCTGGCGGAAGCCCGCCGGATTGCCCGACATCTCAAGACCTACGTCGAAGCCTTCCTGCATGCCGAGCGACTTCATCACCTCTTTGAGGTCCTGGTTCTTGACGTTCACCACGGCGGTGGCGCCCATCTTGTCGGCGAGGCCGAGGCGATAATCGTTGACGTCGGTGACGACCACGTAGCGCGCGCCCGCCTTCACCGCCATCGCCGCCGCCGAAACGCCGATCGGGCCAGCGCCGGTGATCAGCACGTCTTCGCCCACCAGATCGAACGACAGCGCGGTGTGCGCGGCGTTGCCGAGCGGATCGTAGATCGCATACAGCTCCATCGGGATCTTGGCATCGCAGTTCCAGATGTTCATCGCCGGCACGACGACCTTCTCGGCGAAGGCGCCGTTGCGGTTGACGCCGACGCCCAGCGTGTTGGCGCAGAGATGGCGGCGGCCCGCCAGGCAATTGCGGCAATGGCCGCAGACGATATGGCCTTCCGCGCTGACCAGGTCGCCGACCTTGTGGCTCTGCACGTTCGAGCCGACCGCGACGATGCGCCCGACGAATTCGTGACCGGTCACGGTGCCGATCTTGATGGTCTTCTGTGCCCAGGCGTCCCAGTTGTAGATGTGTACATCGGTGCCGCAGATGCCCGTCTTCAGCACCTTGATCTGCACATCGTCGATGCCGTAGCTCGGCTCGGGCACGTCCTCAAGCCAGATGCCTTCCGCCGCCTTGGATTTTACCAGCGCTTTCATCACGTTCCTCTTGGTTCAAAAAACCTCGATTACAGGGAAGCAGGCATGCCCTGCCCCTTCAGAACCGGCGGCGCCCATGCGCGCGCGGCGTGGGAATAGTCCTACCGCGTCTGGATCGCAAGAAGCGCCATGCCGCGGCGGCCCAGCATTTTCCTCCCGTTTTTTTGGATTGTTGCGCGAATAATCGGACGGACGGTCGATAATTATTTTTCGATCTGTTCGCCGACCGTAGCGGCGTGAGATAGTGCCTCCTCTCGACTCATCCGAGTCGGCGGCCGCGCTGAAGAACAGCCGAACGCTGAAATATGAGCGCCAGTGCTGCCAGAATTCTGTCGCAATGAATGGTTAACATGCGCGGCCTGCGGGGCGATCTGCCCTCTGCGGCTCCAACACAAAAAGGGAATTCCATGAGCGAAGATCACGGCCATGCACCCCATGAGACGAGCCACGAGCACGCGACGGTCGAGCGCATCGAAACCATCTCCAGCACATCGACGCCTTGGGGCCTCAGGCTCGCATTCGGCTTCGGCGGCATTCTTCTTCTGGCCGGCGCATTTGTCGCTTGGCAATTTCGCGACGCCTTGGGCGGCTCGGTCGGCGAAGCACTGCCGTGGTTGATCGCCGCCGCGGTTCTGATCGGCGCCGGAGCAATCATCGAATCCGTTACCGTCGAAGTCTGGGTGACGCTGATCGTTGGCGTATTCGCGCTTGCGGTGACGTTCGTCATCGCGGGGCGCGTGTCGACCTATCCATCGCAAGGCCAGTCCATTTTTGTCGTGGACCGCTTCTCCGGCGAAGTGGAGCTGTGCACGGCGACCGGCTGCAAGGTGTTGCCGCGCGACGGCACCTTCTTGACCAATCCGCAAATGCGCCCGCTTCCGTCGCTGAACAGCAAGGCCGGTAAATAGCGAGATCCTCGCGCCCGGAAGATTACGCGGCGGCAGAATCGCCGGCGCCGATGTTGCGACGCTGGGCGGGCCAAGTAAGATATGGCCGTCACGTCGCACGGGGGCGGCCATGAGGTGGGGGCTAGGAATTGCGGCCGGCGCGTTCGCGGTCCTGATGGGAGCGGGCGCGCGCGGTCAAGTCTGCTCGGAATCGTGCAGCGAATATGACCAGGGCACCTGCGTCGCGCATACAACCACCTGCACAACGCCCGCTCCGCCTCCGCCCGCCTACGGCGCCATCGCTTACGGCCGCACCAGCATGGCCTGGGGCTACTCCGATCACTGGCCCAGCCAGTCGAAAGCGGAAAGCGTTGCCAAGCAGAATTGCGCGGCGCACGGCAGCGATTGCGAGATCATGGTCTGGTACAAGAACATGTGCGGCGCGGTGGCTTCGGCCGACGGCAACGGCGCTTATTGGGGTCTTGGGGACGGAGTCGGCGCGGCGCGCGGCGCTGCTCTGAGCAAATGCGCCAAAGGCGGTGGCAAGAACTGCACGATCCAGGTTGCGGAGTGCTCGCGCTGAGCTATGCCGCGCCGATCTGCTCGAAGATCCAGGCGATCTCGACCGGGGCGTCCTTGACGCTTCCGGTCAGCACGAGCTGCTCGCTGCGCCGCGCGGTGTCGCCGCCGAGATAGATGCTTTCCTCGACTGTCAGCGGCGCACCGGTGCGGAAGCGCCAGCCTTCGCCGTTCGCCAGCTTGAGGATCACGTCGCCGCTCTGGGAGCGCGACGTACGCACGTCGGGATGGATGTGGAAGCGCACGGCATAGGGCACGGCCGCCTTCCCGTGTCCCTCCAGCGGGATCAGCCGGTCGGCGCCGGTCAGCGCGAGACCCTGTGGCGACAGCGTCAGTTCGCGTTCGTGGCGGATATCGAATGGGCGGACATAGCCGTCATGGCTCGCCGTGACCGTCCAGCCCCTGTCGCTTTCGCTTCGCTGCGTTTCGCAGTCGCCCATCGCACTCAACAGGCGCGCACCCAACAGGTTGCGCATCCAGCCGGCGCCGAGGATGACGCCCATCGATGTGTCGGCGAGCGTCACCGTCGAATGGGCCGCGGTTGCCCGCAGAGCGTCCTCCCATTTGCGCCGGTTCGCGCCGCTGGCCGCGCCGCAATTGACGACGATGCGCTGGGCGTTGGCGCTCAGCTCGAAGGCGAGGCATCCGGCATGAGCGTTCGCCGAGAAGGCGCCGGGCGGCGGCGCACCGCAATCGAGCAGCACCTGCGTGCGTCCCGAGGCCAGGCGCTGATAGCCGGAATGGCGCGCGTGGGCGAAGGGCTGGCCGCGCACTTCGTCGCGCGCCAGAAGTCCCGCGATCATCCGCGCGTCGCTTTCGGTGCCGCCGTTGAACAAGGCCAGCGCGCCGTCGCCGTGGCGGAAGAAGCGGATCATCGGCGCCATGCGATCATGGGCGCTGCGCAGCGCCTGCGGCACCTGGTTGCCGGTGGCGCCGAGTGCATCCATCACCATCACGATATGGCGATAGGCGTCGACCAGCGCCTCGGGCGAGCGGCTGATATGTCCGCCGTCGGGCAGGATCTGGCGGGCGATCTCGCTGGTCAGGCGCGCCAGCCCCGCTTGCAGGCGGCGGGGGCTGTCGGCAAGACAGACACCCGAGAGCACCATCGCCGCGGCGGCTTCGAGGCGGGGCAAACCGTCGGGCGCTTCGGAGGCATTGCGCGCCAGCATCCGCGACTGCTCGCGTAAGGCGACGAAGACCCTCGATCGCCACAGCACTTCTGAATTGCTCAGCACGAAACGGCCATGGGCGAAAATGTTCACCAGCCGCTGCGCCATGACGTGCGGCAGCCATGCCGGTTCGGAATAGCGCGCGTAGCGCTTCAGCCAATGGCTGACCAGATTGGTCGCCAGCGTCCGCGCCGCGTCGCCGCCCGCCGCGGACAAGGGCGGCAGCCACGCAAAACCATGCAGCGCCTCGGCCCAGCCGCGCGACGGCGCGTCAGCCTCGAAGATCGAGCGATCACTCGCGTCCACCGTTTCGCCGTCGAAGCGGAAGCGGCCGCGCAACAGCGCGTCGGCATCTTCCAGCCGTCGCGGCAACGCGTCGTAGGGGTGAAAGGCAATGCGGTCCGCCAGCGGACCTTTCAGCAGTCGGCGATAAAGCCAGCTCGTACGGCGCCAGCGCCGCCAGCCGCCGCCCATGCGCCACAGCACGACGCCGGCGGCTTCTGGATAAAGCGCCAAGGGCGTCCGCTTTGTTTGGCCTGCGGACACACCCCTACCCTCGCAGCGCAGCGATGTTCGCGGCGTAGCTCCCGGCTCCGCCCTTGAACACCGCGGTTCCGGCGACCAGCACATTGGCGCCGGCGGAAATTACCTGCTTCGCCGTTTGCGGCGTGATGCCGCCATCGACTTCCAGCGCGATCTCGCGCCCGGTCTTGGCGATCCGCTCGGCCGCCGTTTCGATCTTCCTGAGTTGGCTGGCGATGAAGCTCTGGCCGCCGAATCCCGGGTTGACGGTCATCACCAGGACCAGGTCGACGAGGTCGAGCACCCAGTCGATGTGATCGACGGGCGTCCCCGGATTGAGCGCGATGCCGGGCTTCTTGCCGAGGCTGCGGATCAGCTGCAGCGTGCGGTGGATATGGGGACCCGCCTCGGGATGCACCGTAATCCCGTCGGCGCCGGCTTCGGCGAAGGCCTCGATGAAGGGGTCCGCGGGTGAAATCATCAGATGCACGTCGAGGGGAATTTTCGCGTGCGGCTTCAAGGCTTTGACGATCGGCGGACCGATTGTGAAATTGGGCACGAAATGGCCGTCCATGACGTCGACATGGATGAGATCGGCGCCGGCATTGGTGACCGCTTCGATCTCGGCGCCGAGTCGCGCGAAATCGGCCGACAGGATGGAAGCAGCGATGCGAACGGGAGTTGCCATCAGACGGCATTAAGTGCCGGATTCGACTGGCCTCCGCAAGGCGAGTTGAAGACGCGCCCGCTCCGTCAACAGCAAAACGAAGGCCGGCAGCCAGATCAGGCGCGACTGGTAGCGGTCGTGCGGGCCGGAGAACAGCCCGCAGACCAACGCGTTGCCGATCAGCGCCAGAAGCACGAAGGCCGGCAGCGCCGCGCGATTCCATTGCCGCCGCCTGACGGCATTGCGCAAAACGAGTCCCAGCCATACCAGCGACAACAGCGCCAGAGGGTAATGCACGACATTGACGGCGCCGAAGCGGATTGCTCCGCGCTGCTGGCGCGCCGCGAGATACTGCTTGAGTTGAAGGGGGAGAAAATTCTTGAACTCGGGGTCGAGGACCCATTGCTCCGGCTGGAACCCGTCGCCGGAGCGGAACATCCAGAATTGGCGCAGCGCCCCCACCAGCCCGGTGCCCAGACTGGTCAGCGGATAGCGGCGAAGACTCTCCCCCACCACGATCCGCGATTCCTCTTCCGTACCCGTGAAGCGCCCGAGTGCATGGAATGGGCTGGTGCGCCGCCACAGCCAAGCGTCCGCGGACGGCGGCAGTCGGTCCTTGTACGCACAGAGCTTGAGAGGCCGCGCCGGGCAAATATCGTCGAGCGTTGACTTGACGATGCCGTCGCCCATCAGTCGCGCCATGAGAAAGTTCGGACCCGAGCGGTTGACGAAAACCCTGTGCGTCAACGAATAGTTCGCGGCGAACACAAGGGCGAGGCCGAGCGCGAAGGCGAGCGCAGGCAACGCCAGATTGGGCACGGGCAACCGGCGCCAATGGAGACTCGCGAGCTTCAGCGCCACGACGCACGCCGCTAAGCCCGCGCAAAGGCCAAGGTTGGAAGGATGGGAGCCTGTCGCGAAGATCGCCACGGCGAACACGATCGCGCCGCGCACCCAACCGAGCGCCCGGGCGCGGAACGCCAGCAGGTAAAGCGCCAGCGCCAGAACCGGCGTTGTCCAATCCGGTTCGATCTGACTAGCGGTCCAGGAGATGCTGGTGAAGAGAGCCAAAGCCGCGCCGATGGCGAGTAGCTCCCACAAACCGGTTCGCGGGCGCACCGCGCGGGCGAATTCTACGATGACGAACGAGGTCGTCAGGCATTGCGCCAGCGCGACGTACCATAGGCTGGCGCGCGCTCCCGCGTAGGGCAGAAACAGCGAATAGACCGCTGAGCGCTCGGGCACGTAGGTGTGACCGAGACCTTCAAGCACATAGGCGCCGGTGTCGAAGAAGACGAAGGGAAAGCCGTTCCACAGCGCCGCGTAAAGCAGCAGCGGACAGAACAGCACCACGGCGGCGGCTTCAACGGCCGGGTGGGAAACAGGCAGTGCTGGAAGACGGAACCTCACGTCGGCCGGTCTTATCGGCAGTCCGCCCGGGTTTGCCACCCCAGCTTGCGAATCGCTCATCCCCACATGCCGAAGAAACCGCTCATCCGGATGGCGACAATGCCGTAGCGGGCCCCAAACCGCAAACCGCAGCGGCATTGGGTGCTGTCCAAATTCGCCTCTTGATCCTTCGAGACGCCCTTTCGCCCTCATCCTGAGGAGGCGCGAAGCGCCGTCTCGAAGGGCGAGGGCGAAAAGGCTCCTCAGGATGAGGCGAATTTGGATACTCCCACCCTGCCGCTTCGGTTGACTCGCGAACCTTAAAACCTACACTCCGGCCGCTTTTGGCCTCTTCGAGGAACTTCATGGCGGAATACCCGCAGAAGGCGCGTCCGCTTTCGCCCCACCTCGGCATCTATCGCTGGCCCGTCACGATGGCGACGTCGATCACCCACCGGATCACCGGCGTGGGCCTGGCGGGCGGCACGCTGCTTATCGCGTGGTGGCTGACCGCCGTTTCGTCTGGCCCGGAGACTTATAGCTTCTTCGTCAGCACGATGGCGACGCCGCTCGGCCAGATCGTGCTCTACGGTTTCGCCTGGTCGCTCGCCTATCACTTTCTCAACGGCATCCGACATCTGTGCTGGGACTTCGGCTTCGGCTTCGCCCTACCCACCGCCAATGCGACGGGCATCACGGTCCTCGCGCTGTCGCTGCTGGCGACGGCCGCAATCTTCGCCGCCGTCCATTACGGCTATGCGGGGTATTACCAATGAGCTTCGAAACACCTCAGCACAAAGTCGAAGGCCTGGGCTCGGCCCATTCCGGCGTCGGTCATTTCAAGCAGCAGCGCGTTACCGCCATCGCCCTCATCCCGCTGACGGTCTGGTTCGCGGTCTCGATGCTGGGGCTGGCCGGCACGAAGGAAGTCTCCGTGCTGATCTTCCTCGCCAATCCGCTGAACGCCATTCTGCTGGGCGCCTTCATCCTGATCTCGCTCTATCACCTGGCGCTGGGAATTCGAGAGGTCATCGTCGACTATATCCCTCACGAAGGCGTCAAGCTGTTCCTCATGTTCTGCAACTACGGCTTCGCCTTTCTGGTGGCCGCCGTGTGTCTCTTCGCGCTGGCGAGAATCACGATCGCCTAATTCCGGAACCCGAAATGACCGCCTATCCCATCACCGAACATGCCTTTGACGTCGTCGTAGTCGGCGCCGGAGGCGCCGGCTTGCGCGCCACGCTCGAATGTGCGCGGCTCGGCCTCAAGACCGCCTGCGTCACCAAGGTCTTTCCCACCCGCAGCCACACGGTCGCGGCGCAGGGCGGCGTCGCCGCCGCGCTCGGCAACATGGGCGAGGACGATTGGCGCTGGCACATGTACGACACGGTCAAGGGGTCGGACTGGCTGGGCGATCAGGACGCCATCGAATATCTCTGCAAGAACGCGCCCGAGGCGGTTTACGAGCTGGAGCATTTCGGGGTGCCGTTTTCGCGCACGCCGGACGGCAAGATCTATCAGCGCGCCTTCGGCGGGATGACCAGCCATTTCGGCAAGGGCATCGCCCAGCGCACAGCCGCCGCCGCGGACCGCACCGGCCACGCCATGCTCCACACGCTGTATGGCCAGTGCATCAAGCACGAGTCGACCTTCTTCATCGAGTATTTCGCGCTCGATCTCATCGTGGATAACGGCGCGGTCGTGGGCGTGATGGCCTGGTGCCTCGACGACGGGACCATCCACCGCTTCCGTGCCCGCAAGGTGATCCTGGCCACGGGCGGCTATGGGCGGATCTATTTCTCCTGCACCGGCGCGCATACGCAAACCGGCGACGGCAACGGCATGGTACTGCGCGCGGGCCTGCCGCTGCAGGACATGGAGTTCATCCAGTTCCATCCGACGGGCATCTACGGCGTCGGCACGCTGATTACCGAAGGGGTGCGCGGCGAAGGCGGCTTCCTCACCAACTCCAAGGGCGAGCGCTTCATGGAGCGCTATGCGCCCAATGCCAAGGACCTCGCCTCACGCGACGTGGTCAGCCGCGCCATCACGATCGAAATCCGCGAGGGGCGCGGGGTCGGCCCCAAGAAGGACTATGTCCATCTGCACCTCGAACATCTCGATCCCAAGATCATTCACGAGCGGCTGCCCGGCATCGCCGAGAGTTCGCGCATCTTCGCGGGCGTGGATGTCACCAAGGAGCCGATCCCGGTGCTGCCGACCGTGCACTACAATATGGGCGGCATCCCCACCAACCACATGGGCGAGGCCCTGACGCTGAAGGACGGAAATCCCGACACCATCGTGCCCGGCCTGATGGCGGTGGGCGAAGGCGCCTGCGTCTCGGTGCACGGCGCCAACCGGCTGGGCTCGAATTCGCTGATCGATCTCGTCGTGTTCGGCAAGGCCGCCGGCGAGCAGGCGGCAAAGTCGCTGAAAGGCCAGACCGGCAATCACGCCGAACTGCCCAAGGGCGCCGGCGACGAAGCGCTGGCGCGGCTCGACAAATTCCGCACCGCCAAGGGCAAGACCTCCACCGCCGAGATGCGCCTCGCCATGCAGCTGGCGATGCAGGAGGACGCCGCCGTGTTCCGCACCGGCGAGACTCTGGCGAAGGGCAAGGCGCGCATCCGCGAGATCTACGGCAAGCTGGGCGATATCGCGGTCAGCGACCGTTCGATGGTGTGGAACACCGATCTGGTCGAAACGCTCGAATACGACAATCTGATCGCCCAGGCGTCGGTCGCCATCGCGGGTGCACTCAATCGCACCGAAAGCCGCGGCGCCCATGCGCGCGAGGATTTCCCCAAGCGGGACGACGAGCACTGGATGAAGCACACCCTGTCCTGGTTCGACGCCAAGACCGGCGAGGTGCGCCTCGATTACCGCCCGGTGCACACCTACACGCTGACAGACGAGATCGAATACATCCAGCCGAAGGCAAGGGTGTATTGACCTTTCTTCCCTCTCCCCTTTGTGGGAGAGGGCGGTTTGCCTAGCTGTTAGCGAAGCTAACGGCTTAGGCAAACCGGGTGAGGGGATCAGCGAATGCGTGCGGTTTTTCGAGTGCAATAAGCGTTCAGACAGAATCGCCCCCTGGGCGGCGCGGCACCTTCGCAATTCGTAAGGCAATATAATTGACTTCAGGCCCAGTCACTTCCTGAAGCGTGTCATTCGTAAGATCAAAGCTCAACAGGCGCCATTCCTCCTTCGGGATAGTGATCGGCAAGGTGCCGTGCTTGCGCGGTTTTTCGAACCCCTGCGCAACGAACTCGCCTTGCTCCAGCCGCCGCGACAGGCGTTGGAGACGAACGACTTGAAGCTTTTTATACGTGTCTACGATCGTCTGTACGGCGCTTTCTGCACCCAAGTATTCCTGCTTTAGTGATTCCTCTTCGGGTGATTTTGGCTGCCAAAAGGCGATGCCCCACGGATGCACTTCTTTAGGCACCTTCTTACCCACCTCGTCGCTCTGTTGCTTTGCTTCGCGGTAACTTTCCGTGACTCTCTGCATTTCATTCGTCAGGGACGCTTCGTATGCCGCCAGAGATTCTATAGGCGTGAGCCAAACGAGTTCGGCGGCCTCTCGGGTTTCTTCTTGGGACGGGGTTTTCACGGCGCTCAGACGTTCGGACATCGCTGCAATCTGTTCGTCAAGTACCTCAAACCGCGCAACAATTTCTGCTGAAATAGGCGTATCGCTGCGGTTCGCCGCTGTTGCGCGGTTTCTGACATCAAGGGCGATGACGCGAATTTGTGCCCACACAATGACGAGCACGGATATGACGAACACATAGGAGTATGGTGCAAAAACCCGCACCGCGGGGCTTAAGTAAGCCGTCCAGATCGTCGCAATGCTCACCAACGCTGCTGCGACCACGCCAAAAAAGGCGACGTGATTCACTACGGTAGCAATGGCGTCGTTGTACAGCGACCATAGTTTACGGATCTGCATTTCCGATCCCCAGGGTGGAAAGAGAGTAATCTTGATAGTCTACCTGTTGGCGTCGCGTACCCAAGCTCAGCAGTAGATGTAGCCGTGCCTCGTGCGTGAAAACGTGTGCATAAGAATACGAGAATACGGTACCAGGAACACTTGTCCCCCCAACCCGACTTGACATCTTGTCTCCTATAGGATACATTCCAGTTCGATGATCGAGGTCCGGCAGACCGCGGTTTTTACGAAATGGCTTTCCGGTCTGCGGGATCGGGTGGCCAGGGCGCGGATCGCGGTGCGGATCGACCGGCTGGCGCTCGGCAATCCCGGCGACGTGAAGCCGGCGGGCGCAGGCGTCAGTGAAATGCGCATCGATCACGGGCCGGGCTACCGGGTCTATTTCGCCCGCCGGGGCAAGATCGTGGTGCTGCTGCTCAGCGGCGGCGACAAGAAGAGCCAGGCCCGCGATATCGCGGCGGCAAAGGCGATGGCGGCAGAATGGGAGGACGAGTGATGGCGTTGAAAACCACCCGCTACGATACGGCGGACTATCTCAAGACCAAAAAGGACGTCGTGGCCTACCTCAACGCCGTGTTCGAGGAGGACGATCCGGCGCTGATTGCCCACGCGCTCGGCGTGGTAGCGCGCAGCGAAGGCATGGGCGAGATCGCCAAACAAGCGGGCCTCACTCGCCCCAGTCTCTACAAAGCGCTGTCGAAGGGTGGCCGGCCGGAATTTTCCACCGTGCTGAAGGTGATCAACGCCCTCGGCCTCAAGCTGAAGATCGCCGCCTGATCCCGGAACGGCCGCCCGGTGCACAATTTCACGCTCACCGACGAAGTCGAATACATCCCGCCGAAGGCAAGGGTGTATTGAACCTCCGACCGTTCGTCGCGGAGTCGCGATATCGGATTACGCGGTGCTCGACCGCACCGAACGCGATCCCGATGCGCTGGTTATCACGCCGGGCGTGCTGCAGATCGTGGCGCGGAAACGCTAGTGGGTCGTATTCAGCTTGATCTGATTGCTTTCAGTGGGCGTGTCCATCTTGATCTGATGGCTTTCTGTCGGCGTGTCGAGCTTGAGCTGGTTGCTCTGCATGCCGCACTTCAGTTTAGCCTGGTTGGCTTCCGCCGGATGCAGCTTGACCCACTCGGCGGTCGCCGGCACGCATTTCTGCTGATTACTGTATGACTCCATCTTGATGAAGGTGGCCCGCGTCTCGCCCTTGATCTGGGTGCTCGACGTCTCGCCCTTAATCTGCGTGCTCGCCGCTTGCGCGGAGTTCACGCCAAGCGAGGCGCCGAGCAGCGACAACGCCGCGGCCAACGCCAGCTTGTTCCCCGAATTGTTCGTCATGGCTTGTTCCCTTCAAGCTCGGCGAGCGCTTGGTCCAGGATGACCATGTGCAGCCGCCGACGCTCCTCCATGTCCAAGGGTGCCTCCTCTCCGGTGCGAAGGCAATGGGCGGCGATCGCCGAATCCATGTCGAGCAACTCGTTCGCATCTGCGGTAAGTCCAGGATCGCCGCCACCCTCCTCTGCCATGGCGTCGCGCGCCCGGCAGAACCACGCGAAATAATCGTCCGCCGCACGGATGAAATCGTCGACTTTCTGCGCCGCCAGAAATTCAGCGATGGTGCCATTCTTGTGAAAGCTGCCGCCCGACAACGGATGCGGCGTGACATGCACGAAGCGCTCGCCCCCGCTTTCGGTGATCTGCCGCCCGAGCGGATAGAGCCGGCACACCAGCGGGCGGTCCGGATGGACAGTGCAGCCCTGCTCGCCGAGAAAGACGCAGGCGCCGGCTTCCTTGTGCGCGAGATAAAGTCCGCCGCCATCCTGCGTAAAGCGGGCGCGGAACTCTGCCGTGCTGACGCCCTGGTTCGCCGCCAGCCGCGCGGTCTCATAAGGATTGAGCTGGATCAGTTTGTCGTGACAGCAGTGCGAGCAGCGGCTACAGACGAATCCAAACGGCTCGGCGCGGGCTTCGGCTGAAAAATAGACCGGTTTTGCCATTCGTTAATTCGCCTTCATGTCGCAATCCGGCCTCATTCCATTCACCAGCCGTTCAGCCAGGCCGCGTCAGGTTGGCCCAAAGGCCTTTCGTCCGCAAACATTATCGAGGAGTGCGCGGTATGAAGAACATGTTCTTGGCGGCCACGGCGGTCGCGTTGGTGTTGGCCGCGACAGCGGCTTCGGCGCAGCAAGGCGTCAACCCGCCGCCCGATCCCAACGGCTACTACAATCCGTCGGATCCAAACGGCTACTACGACCGCAACGGCAATTACGTCCGCAATGGCGGCCAGAACGAGGATCAAGGCCAGCCGCAAGGTGACAACGGCCCACCCGATCAGGGTTACAACGGTCCGCCGCCGGACCAAGGCTATAACGGCCCCCCGCCGGACCAAGGATATAACGGCCCGCCGCCGGACCAAGGTTATAACGGGCCTCCGCCCGGTCCGGGTTATTACGGTCCGCCGCCACGGCGCTATCACGAAGGTGATTACGAAGACTCCTGCCGTCGCGACAACAACACGGCTGGAACTCTTTTCGGCATGTTGGCAGGCGGGCTGATCGGCAGCGCGGCGAGCCACGGCAATGGCGGCGCCGTCGTCGGCGGCGCGATCCTGGGTGGCATTTTCGGCAATGCGGTCACGCACGACATGCCGTGCGAGGACCATCCCTACGCGTTCCGCGTCTATGCCCAGGGCTTGGACGGCGAGATCGGCCATCGTTACGAATGGCGTCACGGCGACGATTACGGCACTTTCGTCCCCGAGAACGAATTCCACCGCGGCGGCTATGTCTGCCGCTCGTTCACCGAGACGACCTTTCGCGGCGGGCATTCGTACAACCATTCGGGCTCGGCCTGCCGGATGGGCGACGGCAACTGGCGCTTCGACTGAGTTTTCCGGCCTGGAAAGATTTGAGTAATCATTCGCTTCTAGGCTAATGGCGGATTACCGGACGTCGGACCGCAATGTCGGAAAGCTGGACTATCAGCGTGAACGGGCACAGCTATGGGCCCTATACCGCCGAGCAGATGCGCGCCTTCGCGGCCGAAGGAAGGCTAGCGGCCCATTCGCTGGTTGCCCGCCAGGGTGAAGAGCGCTACCAGCCGGCCTCGGCCGACAGTGCGCTGGCCGTTTTGTTTCCGGTGGGAGAGCCCGCCACGGCCAAGCCTTCTCTTCCCAGCGCCGAGAACGACGCGCCGCAAACCTTCGGCCGCAACGAGCAAGAGAAGACCTCCGGGCGCACCCATTTTATCGTGGTCGCCGACATGAAAGTGCGCTCGATCTCCGCGCTGGAAGAAGAGATCTTCAAGTGCGGCCCCGCCTACCCGATCATGCCGCAGGCCTGGGTGTTGTCGAGCGAGATGTCGCTCAACGCGCTGCGCAATCTGCTGGTTCAGAGGCTCGGCAAGCTCGACACGATTTTCATCGCCGACACCACGCACGACAAAGCCGCGTGGTTCAATTACGCGCCGGAGGGCGAAAGCCGCATCCGCAGGATCTGGCAGAAGCCGCTGATGGAAGCGCCGGCGCGCGCTGCCGGCTGATCACGCCAACCGATCGAGACGCTCGCGGAAGCGCCGGTAATTCGCGACATAGACCTCGGCCGCCGCCTTGAGCAGCGCGAATTCCGCTTCGGCGAGCGGGCGCATGGCGCGCGCCGGAGCGCCGACGATCAGCATCCCATCGGGAAACTCCTTGCCTTCGGTGACCAAGGCATTGGCGCCGACGATGCAGTTCTTTCCGATCCGCGCGCGGTTGAGCAGCGTCGATCCCATACCGATCAGCGAATTGTCCCCGACTAAGGCCGAATGCACGATGACGTGATGGCCCACGGTCACGTTGTCGCCGATCATCGCCGGCTGGCCCGGATCGGTGTGGATCACGCTGTTGTCCTGGATGTTGGAATTCTCGCCGATCTCGATCAGATCGTTGTCGCCGCGCAAAACCGCGCCGAACCACACGCTGGCGTTCCGCTTGAGCCGCACGCGCCCGATGACGGCGGCGTTCGGCGCGATCCAATACGCATCATCGGCGGGAAGTTCCGGAGCGACACCTTCCAGGGCATAGATCGGCATGCGCGGAGTCCATTCGCTTATCCGTTGCGTTTGACATTGTGACGACGATCCCGCGATTTCGCCAGGGCGTATTCACGCAGCAAAAAATCGATTTGGTCTTTCGCAGTTCTGTTATTCTGAACGCGTTCGCGTGATTCGTCGCGACGGGGGCATAACACGGTGCGTCGCTGCACTCTGCAAATTCCCAACCACCAGGGCGCCATGCCCCGCCTCCGCGCACACGCTTCAACACAGCTTCCGATCTGCGTCCGTTCATTGACCGGGGAGTATCCATGGCCAAGCGTTCAGCGCGTTACAAGACCAGAGAAAGCAATTTCGCAGAGGACAAAAACGTCCATCCTTTATTTCCGGCCAGGGGCGGCTGGAACCCGCGCGACGGAGAGGAGCGCGACCGTAAATACGTAAAGAACGTCCGGGCCATGAGCCCGACCCAGCAGCGCCTGATGGACGCGATCGACGAGCGTTCGGTGGCGTTGGCGCTCGGACCCGCCGGGACCGGCAAAACCTATCTCGCCATCGCCAAGGCCGTCGAAGCGCTGGAGACCGGCCGCGCCAGCCGCGTGGTGCTGTCGCGCCCCGCGGTGGAAGCGGGCGAGAGTTTGGGCTTCCTGCCCGGCGATCTGCAGGACAAGCTGGCGCCTTATCTACGCCCGCTCTACGACTGTCTGACCGAGCGGCTGGGAACCAAGCGGCTCAAGGCGCTGGTGGCCGAAGGCGTCATCGAGATCGCCCCGGTCGCCTATATGCGCGGGCGCACGCTCAACGACTGTTTCATCGTCATTGACGAGGCGCAGAACTGCACCTACGGCCAGCTCAAGATGCTCCTGACGCGGCTGGGTTGGCGCTCGACCATGGTGTTGACCGGCGATCCCGATCAGACCGATCTGCTGAGCGGCATGTCGGGGTTGCGCGACGTGGCGGTGCGGCTTGAGAAGGTGCCGGAGATTGCGGTGATCTGGCTGGGCGAAGGCGACATCGTGCGCCATCCCCTGGTCGCGGGAATGTTGACCGTTCTCTGAGAGTTAGAGCGCCAAGCTGAGGTTGAGGACGAAGAGCCCGAGGGCGAAACTCCAGTAGCCCGCGACAGCGGCCGCGAGCCAGAACGCCCAGCCCGGACAGGCTTTGGCGCGAAAGCTCTTGGTGGCGTTGTCGAACAGCACGCTAGGGCCGGCAACGACCATGATGACCATGTAAACGGTCTTGCCGGTCTCGGTCTTCGGCTTCTCGGCCAGAAGGCGATATAGATTCGCCACGATGGCCGACGCCGTGAACCCGGCGGCAAGTGCGAACAATACGACGGCAATTTCGTGCAGCATCCCGGTCCCCGCAGGCTACCTGCCGGGAGTGCAGGTGCCGTGCCCGCCCCTGCGCCGCCTTTTGTGCCGCCGCGACACGCTTTTCCCCCGGATTCGAGCCACAGCGCGACGACTATCGTGCCGATTTGGTGCGGGATCACTGCAGAACCTTAATTTCGATGTGCTACAGAAGAGGATCGAAAAGCTGACTCGGGCACGGACCGGGAATGAGCCGCATCACCGACGACGACGAAACGATCCGCAAGCGCTCCGGCTGGCTGATCCCGCTCGCCGTCTTTCTGGTCACCTTCGCGCTTTCGGCGCTCTTCCTCTTGATCTATCTCGCCCCTAGCGCCCCCAGCTTGTTCCAGGAGCAAGTCTCGCCCACCTCGCGCGCCGACATCATCGCACTCAAGGTCAACGGCCACGCGTTTTATATCCCGGCGAATTACCTCGAATATGAAAGCGCGCGCCAGGGCGGCGAGCGACGCGAAATCGCCCTGTTCGCCATGCTGCCGGATATGACGGGATGGTCGAATTGGGATGCGCAGACCTTCATCGATTACAGTACGAGATCGCCGATCGTCGAAATGCGCATCCGGCATGACGATCTCAATCTGAGCGAAACCGACCGGCTCGAACGGGTCTATATGGGCTATGTGGAGAACGCGCGCGGGTCGCAAGGGCCGTATGATCTCAAGCAATACGTGTTTCTTCAGAACTCCGGCTATCACAACGAAGACCTCTTCGTGGGTCAGACCGCCAAGGGAATTCTGGTGATGCGCTGCTCGCGTCTCGGCCCCGATGTCACCAGCCCGAACTGCATGCGCGACATGCCCGTCGCGCGCGGCGTTTCGCTGTTCTACCGTTTCAAGCGCACGCGCCTCAGCCATTGGCGCGAGATCGCCGATAGCATGGACAGCCTCCTCGCTTCGTTCGAGAAGCGGCCCAAATAACCCGCAAGGAGGCGCGCGTCGTGACCGGCAAGCCCGCGGTGCTGTTTGTCTGTCTTGGCAACATCTGCCGCTCGCCGCTCGCTGAAGCGGCATTGAAGGCCGAGGCGGCCCGCATCGGCCTCGATGTGGACGTCGGCTCCGCCGGGATCGGCTCCTGGCATGCGGGCGAGCCGCCCGATCCGCGCGCCCGCGCCACCGCGAAACGCCACGGCCTGGATATTTCAGATTATCGCGCACGAAAGATCACCCGGGCGGATTTCCAACGCTTCGATACCATCGTGGCGCTCGACCATGAGGTGCTCGCTGCGCTCGAGCGGTTGCGGCCGGGGAATTCCACCGCCGAGGTCAGCCTGCTGCTCGACCATGTGAAAGGGCGCGAGGGCGAAGAGGTCGCCGATCCATATTACGGCAACGAGGCCGACTTCGAGAGGGTGTGGACCGAGGTCAGCGAAGGCGCACGCAGTCTGGCGAAGCAGTTGACGAAGACATGAAGACGCTTGCCGAGACCGGCGCCGCGCTGATCGGCGGCGAGCTCAGCCGAAGCGAGGCGCTGTCCGGCGGTTCGCTGTCGCAGATCGTGCGGATTACGCTCACCGACGGGCGCGAGGCGATTGTCAAAAACGGCCCCTCGCCCGCGACCGAAGCGGCGATGCTGAACGCCATTGCGGCGGCCGGGGCGCCAGCGCCTGCCGTGCTCGCCGTGAGCGGCGACGCGCTGGTGCTGGAACTTTTGCCGAACGACGGCTTGCTGGACGACGCTTGGGCCAGCCTCGGAATGGCGCTCTCGACGCTGCATCGCGCGACCGGCCAGCGTTACGGCTGGGCGCAGGATTACGCTTTCGCTTCCGTCGCAATTCCGAACGGCTGGCTGGATGACTGGCAGCGCTTCTGGGCCGAGCGGCGGTTATTGATCCACCTCGCGCATCTCCCCCCCGCGCTGGCACGGCGGGTGGAAGTGCTCGCCGCCGATCTCGTGAACAGGCTTCCGGCGCACCCTCGCCCGGGGTTGCTCCATGGCGACATGTGGGGAGGAAATGTGCTGGTTGCGGGAAAACAAGTTAGCGGGTTGATCGACCCGGCCTGTTATTACGGCCACAGCGAAGTCGATCTCGGAATGTTGACGTTGTTCGATCATCCCAGCCCCGCTTTCTATGACGCATACGGTGTGCTCGAACCCGGCCATGAAGAACGATTGAATATCTACCGGCTATGGCCGGCGCTGGTTCACTTGCGACTGTTCGGAAGCGGCTACCGGGGAATGGTGGAACGGTTTCTTTCGGACGCGGGCGTCTAGCGCCGCCCGTAGAGTTCCTCGACCGAGCGCCGCCTTGGCAGCATCAGCTCGCACGCCGTTGTGAGCGCCGGTGCGAAGGCGAGTGCTCCCGCTCCCGCAAACGCCAGTCCCGCAACGAAAGGCGCAAACGCGGGATGAAGGACAACAGATGGCAGAAGCGCTCCGATCCCGCCCATGATCGCGAAGAGCTGCGGACCGCCGAGGTCCTCAACCGCGCGCAATCTGGCGATGGCCGGATCATCGCCGAGACGGCGAAAACCCGCCGCGCGGGCCGCGCCACAGAAGGCAAGAAAGGCCGCCAGCGACACGATCTCCACGACCCCAACCGGCGAACTCGCCGTTATCTTTCCCACGACCGCAAGCCCCCAGAGCGTCACGAGGCCGGCCAACCAAGCCGCGATGGTGGCGGCAAAGCTTTCGCGCCAGCCTCCGCAGACGCTGAGCGCCAGCCCCAGTGTCAGAGCCAGTGATACGGCAAAGCGCAGCGGCGCGTTCGCGAATTGCACCAGGGAAAATGCCGGCTCCGCGTTGAACCACGCCAGAGCGACGAAGATAGCCGCAATTCCGGCGACGCTCATGCCCCAGCGCGGCACGGCGACCATGGCGAGTTTTTCGAGCCGCCGCTGGCGGCATTCGCGGGCGCGGTTGGCCGCCGCCACGAACGCTTCATCGAAATTCATCACCGACTCCCCGATCGGCATGATGATCAGACTCGACGCCGCAGCGAGAATGACGTCCAGCACCCCCTGAAACGCCGCCTCGCCCGTCGCGGTTCGCCAGAACCACAACAGCGCCAGCGCCACCGTCAGGCCCGCCGCCGCCGCGACGGGCTTCAGCGGATGGCCGCTCGAGGCGCCGTCGAGCGTGCCGATTAGGATATTGTGCGCCAAGATGACGGCAATTGCGTAGGCGAAGACGTAAGCCAACACCGGCACGATCCCGTACAGCGCCTCGCCGCCCGTCGGCGCGGCCCAGACGAGGCCCGGCAGCGGCGCGGCAGCCGTCAGAAACGCCAACCCCAGATGGCGGGTATGCACAACCGAAACGGCGCAGGCGACGGCGGCGCCCGCGAGGATCATTCCCCCTTCGCGCAGCGAGGCTCCCGCGAGGATGGCATTCGCCGTGGCCATGCCGGTGGCGATGCCGATGACGGAGAACACGATGGAGAGCAACACAACGCGGTAGCGGCGCGCGAATTGCCTGGCCGCGCCGGCAACTCCCTCCCTGCCGCTCTCAGCCATGAAGGCTTACCCTGCGCGGCTGGCCGGCGGCTCGGGCAGGTCCATTTCGAGAATGGCCATGTTGAACGCGTAGGAGGTTTCGCCGTCCTCCTCGTCCTTGAAGATCACGCCGATGAATTCGCCGTTGACGTGAACCTCGACGGAATCCTCCTGCTTGGGCCGCTCGACCACGCTGATGGTGTCGAGGCGAAACAGGTTCCGAAGGTATTTCTCGATGCGCCAGATTTCGCTGCGGGTCACATCACTCTCCATGACAGGACGAGTTGAACTCGCACGCCCGCCCGAAGCGGTCAAGCGCCTTAAGCGCGCGGTGAACCCGAGGAATTCGCTAGGCTATTGCAGCACCCGCGGCGGCGGCGCTATTTGCTGTCCGGCTCGTCGATGAACTGGTTCATTTCCAGCGACGGGCGCTCGCTCCCGGGGCAGTTCACCAGCCGCGCCGGCACGCCGACCGCGGTGCAATGGGGCGGAACGGATTTCAGCACCACCGATCCGGCGCCAATGCGCGAATATTCGCCGATCTCGATATTGCCTAGCACCTTCACGCCCATCGACAAGAGCACGCCCCGGCGGATTTTGGGATGGCGGTCGCCGCCTTCCTTGCCGGTGCCGCCGAGCGTCACGCCGTGCAGCATCGAGACGTCATCCTCCACCACCGCGGTCTCGCCGATGACGACGCCGGTGGCGTGGTCGATCATGATGGCGCGGCCGAGCTGGGCGGCGGGATGGATGTCGACGCCGAAGACCTCCGAAATGCGACTCTGGAAGAACAGCGCCATGCCGTCGCGGCCCTTGCCCCACAGCCAGTGGGCGATGCGGTAGGATTCCAGCGCGTGGAACCCCTTGTAGTAAAGAAAGGCCTCCAGGTACGAATGGCACGCCGGGTCGCGTTCGAACACGGCCGACAGATCGGCGCGCGCCGCCTGGCCGATGGCCGGATCGGTGCCGGTCGCCTCTTCGAAGATTTCGCGGGTGAGCATCGGGCTCACATCGTCGCTGCCGATCTTCTTGGCGAGGTGGTAGCTGAGCGCGTCCTCCAAGCGGCTATGCTTGAGGACGGCGGCGTGCAGGAAGCTGGCCAGCGCCGGCTCGCGCGCGGCTTGGCTCTGGGCCTGCTCGCGCATGGCGGCCCAGATGGGATCGACATTGGCGAGTTTTTCGACCGTCGCGGCCATATGAATCTCCCCGGAAAACCAGTGTACCGTAAGGCGCAGCCGTTTCCAAAGCGCCCCTGCGGCCTTAGATAAGGCGCCCGAGCCAAGTTACAATTCACAATTCCGGAAGGGTTAAAGATGACTTCAGCACAACCCGATGCCTTCAACCGGCCCGCTCCAAGGACCATCGACCTGTTGCTCTCGCGGCGCTCCGGTTCGGCCAAGGCGATGACCGGCCCGGGCCCGAACGAGGAGGAATTGCGTATCATCCTGCGCGCGGCGGCGCGCGTTCCCGATCACGGCAAGCTGTTCCCCTGGCACTTCATCGTCTTCGAGGGCGAGGCCCGCGCGCGCATGGGCGCCTTGCTGGTCGAGTGCCTCAAGCAAACCGAAACCGTGACGCCGGACCGCGAAGCGTTGGAGGCCGGTCGCTTCCTGCGCGCACCCGTCGTGGTCGGCGTGGTCAGCAAGGTGCGCGGCATGATCCCGATCCCGGAGTGGGAGCAGCAGCTTTCCGCGGGAGCGGCCTGCCAGACCATGCTGATCGCGGCTCATGCGCTGGGCTTCGTCGCCAACTGGATTACCGAATGGTACGCCTATCATCCGCTGGTCCAGGAACGGCTGGGGCTCAAGCCGGGCGAACGGATCGCCGGCTTCATCTATATCGGCAAGAGCGCGGTCGCGCTCGAGGAACGCGCGCGTCCCGATCTGGAGAAAATCATCACTACGTTCTGAAATGGACTACCGAAGCCCGACCAGCTTGTGAATTTGCAGGCTTAGGCGCCATTGCGGATGGGCGAGGCAATAATCCGCGGCGGCGCGGATGTTGGCTTCGCGCCCGAGCCCGTCCATCGGCTGCAGGAAGAAATGGTCGAAGAGGTACCGCGCATAGCGCTCGGGCGGCGCGCCGTCTTGCGGATAGATCAGCTTCAGTTCCTGGCCGCTTGTCTGCACCAGTTCCGCGTCGGCCTTGGGGCTGACGCAAATCCACTCGATGCCGTGCGGCGCGGGCAAGGTGCCGTTGGTCTCGATGCCGATCTCGAAGCCTTGGTCGTGCAGCGCCGCGATCAGCGCCTCGTCGAGCTGCAACAGCGGCTCGCCGCCGGTGCACACGACATAAGGCTGCGCCACCGCATCTTTCAGCCAGTGGCCGGCGACGACCCGCGCCAGGGTTTCGGCGTCTTTGTATTTGCCCCCGTCCGTGCCGTCGGTGCCGACGAAATCCGTATCGCAGAAGCGGCAGACGGCGTCGGCGCGGTCCTGCTCCAGCCCGCTCCACAAATTGCAGCCGGCGAACCGCAGGAACACCGCCGCGCGGCCGCTGCGGGCGCCCTCGCCTTGCAGCGTGTAATAGATTTCCTTCACCGCATAGGTCATTTCGATTTGTACTTCGCATAGCCCTTGGCGCGCAGACCGCAAGCCGGGCAGACGCCGCAACCAGTGCCCCAATCGTGGCGATGCGTGCGGTCGCCTTCGTAGCAGCTTACGGTCTCCTCGCGGATCAGATCGACCAGCGCCGCCCCGCCAAGTTCCTCCGCCAGCGACCAGGTCGCCGCCTTGTCGATCCACATCAGCGGCGTGTGGACCGTGACGCGCCGCGCCAGCGCCAAAGTCAACGCCTCGGCCGTGGCGGCCACCGTCTTGTCGCGGCAATCTGGATAGCCCGAATAATCGGTCTCGCACATGCCGCCGACCAGATCGGCGATGCCGCGCCGATAGCCGAGCGCCGCCGCCGCGGTGAGGAACATCACATTACGACCGGGAACGAACGTGGTGGGCAGCCCGCCCGAGCCCATCTCGATCTTCAGCGCATCGGTCAGCGCGCTGCCGCCGATCTGCTTCAGGACATCGAGCGACAGGACATGATCCTCGCCAAGCTTCACCGCCCAAGGCGGAAATCCGCTGCGGATCGCCGCCAGAACGCGCGGACGCGCCTCCATTTCGGCGGCATGCCTTTGGCCGTAATTAAAGCCGACGGTTTCCACCCGCTCGAAGCGCGCGAGCGCCCAGGCCAGGCACGTCGTGGAGTCCTGTCCGCCGGAAAAAAGCACCAAGGCGCTGCCGGTATTCATACCGGGTTGTTTAGCGCGTCGCGCTGCCTTGGGCCACAGCCGAAATATCACGCTTGCAGGTGCGGGCCGGCGGCAGGGCGATCGTCACCGTCGTGCCGCGGCCGACCGCGCTGTCGATCGTGAGCGTGCCGCCGTGCAGCTCGACGAGTGCCTTTGCGATGGAGAGACCCAGCCCAGTCCCCTCGAAACGCCGCGCCAGCGTGCCGTCGAGCTGGCGGAACGGCTGAAGCGCCGCGGCGATCTTTTCCGGCGCCATGCCGATGCCGGTGTCTGCCACGGCGAGGGAAACTCCGCCGCCATGCTCCAGCTGGGCACGCACAAGAACGGCGCCGGCCTCGGGCGTGAATTTCAGGGCATTGGCCAGAAGATTGGCAAGGGCCTGGCGCATACGCACCGGATCGACACGGATGGCCGGCAGTACGTCGGGCATGTCGATGGTCACCCCGCGGCTGTCGCCGGTCGCACGGCGCGCCGCTTCCAGGGCCTGCTCAGCGAGATCGCGAGGATCGCAGGAACGTGGGTCGATGGTAATCGCCCCGCCTTCCAGCCGCGAGACGTCGAGCACGTCGTTGATGATCGAGAGGAGCTTGATGCCGCTCACATGGATGTCAGCCGCGTAGCCGCGATAGGATTGCTGGCCGATGGGGCCGAAGACCTCGTCCTTCATGATCTCGGAAAACCCGATGATCGCATTGAGCGGCGTTTTCAGTTCGTGGCTCATGCCCGCCAGGAAGGCGCTCTTGGCGCGGCTGGCCTCCTCCGCCTCACGCAGGCCTTCGCGCATCATGCGCTCGGCCTCGAATTTCTTGGTGACGTTCTCCACTGTGCCTTCGTAACAGACCAGCCGCCCGGCCCAATCGCGCACCGCACGCGCATTTTCGGAAATCCAGATCGTCTCGCCGTCGCGCCGGCGGATCTCGGAGACGAAATCCGTCACCACGTCGTTCATCTGCATCAGGGTCTTGAATTCCTCGCGCCGGCGCGGGTCGACATAGAGCTGCGAGGCGATGTCGGTGAGTCCGTTGAGCAGTGCCACCGGCGAGGGATAGCCGTAAATCTCGGCGAGCGCCGGATTGGCGTCGAGGTAATGGCCGTCCGGCGTGGTGCGGAAAATGCCCTCGACGGCGTGATCGAAGAAGGCGCGGTAGCTCGCATCGCCCGCCATCAGCCGCTTATCGCTGCGCTCGGCGAGGCGCGCCAACGTCAGCACTGCGCCGCCCAGCACGGCTAGAATGGCCGCGCCCGCGCCAAATTCACCGCGGTCTATGGTGGTGGAAGCGACGCCGAGTACTCCGCCCAGCAGCAGGATTGCCAGCATGCCGGAGAGCGGCAGACGTGCGGCGGTTTGGGGTTCCGCCCGTCTGGCCCCACCGAACTGTCGCAGTCGCGCCGAAATCACCATACCCGCTAAAACGTCGCATATTCCAAGCACCTTCCTAGCGGACAATCCTAAACACGCGGTTGAGGCGGCGCTTGCCTTCTGATTAGGCATCGGTCACGTTGTTCATTGGATTTTAGGAGATCTGATCGTGACCGGAATGGCTCTTGCGGGGACGGGGCTCTACACGCCGGCGCAATCGATCTCCAACGAAGAACTCGTCGCCTCCTTCAACGAATATGTGCGCCGCTACAATGCGACCCATGCCGAGGCGATCGCCGCCGGCTCGCTCGCCGCGTTGCAGAATTCCTCCTGCGAATTCATCGTCAAGGCATCCGGCATCAAGAGCCGGTATGTGCTGGACAAGGAAGGCATCCTCGATCCCAGGATCATGTGTCCGCGCATTCCCGAACGCCCCAATGCGGTGCTTTCCGTGCAGGCCGAGATCGCGTCGGCGGCAGGCCGCGACGCGCTGGCCAATGCGAGACGCGAGCCGGGGGAAATCGATGCCGTCATCGTCAGCTGCGCCAACCTGCAACGCGCCTACCCCGCCATGGCGGTCGAAGTGCAGAACGAGCTCGGCATCGAGGGCTTCGCCTTGGACATGAACGTCGGGTGCTGCTCCGCCGCATTCGCCATGAGCGTCGCCACCGGCATGATCGCCCAAGGCCAGGCGCGCGCCGTCCTGGTCTGCAACCCGGAAATCTTGACGGCCCACTCGAATTTCCGCGAACGCGACAGCCATTTCATCTTCGGCGACGCGGCCAGCGCCTTCGTCATCGAGCGCGCCGATGCGGTGCGCGGGCACAACCCGTGGGAAATCGTGTCGACCAAGCTCAAGACGCGGTTCTCCAACAACATCCGCAACAATTTCGGATTCCTGAACCGCACCGCGCCCGACGGCATCGGCGCCCGCGACAAGCTGTTCATGCAGGAGGGCCGCAAAGTCTACAAAGACGTCGTGCCGATGGCGTCTGAGTGCATCCTCGACCACCTCGCCGAAAACGGAATCGACGTCGCCTCCGTCAAGCGGATGTGGCTGCACCAGGCGAACCTGAATATGACGGAATCGATCGCGCGCCGCGTCTTGGGCCACAACCCGCCGCCGGACTTCCTGCCGGACGTCATCCACGAATACGGCAATACCAGCTCGGCCGGGGCGGTGATCGCGTTCCACAAATACAGCGCCGATCTCGCGCCCGGCGATATCGGAGTATTCTGCGTGTTCGGCGCGGGTTATTCGCTCGCCAGCCTGATTTTGCGCAAAATGGCCGCCTGAATCGCGTGATTGTCCCATCCGCACTGGTGTGGAATAATTTGGATTCACCCGTTTCTCGGTGTTGAATCCTCCATCAATCCGGAAAGCCAAAGCGTGGAATTTCTTCATGCCCTGCCGTGGGGCTATGTGGCATCGGGCTTCTTCGTCGGCACGCTGGTTGGGCTGACGGGCGTCGGCGGCGGTTCGCTGATGACGCCGATCCTGATCCTGCTGTTCGGCATTCAGCCGGTGACGGCCGTTGGCACCGATCTGCTCTATGCGGCAGCAACCAAGACCGGCGGCTCGCTGGTGCACGGCGTCAACCGCACGATCGAGTGGCGCGTCGTGCGCCGGCTGGCCACGGGCAGCGTGCCGGCGGCCGTCCTCACATTGCTGGCGCTGCATTCGCTCGGCTTTCCCAGCAGTGCGATCAATCTCTACGTCTCGAAGGTGCTTGGCGGGGCTTTGATCCTGACCTCCGCGGCGCTGATCTTCCGCCGCCGGCTTATCGCCCTTTATAGGAACCGCGTCGGGACGCTCGATCCCGAGCGCACGCGCAATTTCACGATCCTGACCGGCGCGATCCTGGGCGTGCTGGTGGCGTCGACCTCGGTCGGCGCGGGAGCGCTCGGTGTCACCGCCTTGATCCTGCTCTATCCCGAGCTGCCGGTGGCGCGCCTCGTCGGGTCGGACATCGCCCACGCCGTGCCGCTGACGCTGGCGGCCGGGCTGGGGCACCTCCTCCTCGGCAATATCGACATGCCCCTGCTCGGCGTACTTTTGATGGGCTCGCTGCCGGGCATTTTCCTGGGGAGCACTCTGGCGCCGCGGGTGCCCGACCGGGCATTGCGTCACCTCCTCGCCGGAGTGCTATTTTTGGTCGCCCTGAAGCTGATCTATTAAGGAGCCCCGCCTTGGCGAAACAGCCTGCCCGCGCCTGGCAGCGGATGCTTTCCGGGCGCCGCCTCGATTTGCTCGACCCCTCGCCGCTGGACGTGGAGATCGACGACATCGCCCATGGGCTGGCCCGGGTGGCGCGCTGGAACGGGCAGACCAAGGGCGAGCACGCCTTCTCCGTGGCCCAGCATTGTGTCCTGGTGGAGCGGCTGGCGGCGGAACTGAAGCCGTTGCTCTCCCGCGAGGCCCGGTTGATGGCGCTGCTGCATGACGCACCGGAGTATGTTGTCGGCGACCTCATCAGCCCGTTCAAGGCCGCAGTCGGCATTGATTACAAGGACTTCGAGCTCAAACTTCTAGCGGCAATCCAGCTCCGGTTCGGCTTGCCCGCCAAGGCCCCGCCGCCCTTGGCCGCGCTGTTCAAAAAGGCGGACATCCTGGCGGCCTATTACGAGGCCATCCAGCTTGCCGGCTTCGAGCCGGCAGAGGCGAGGCGCTATTTCGGGACTCCGCCCAAGGCCTTCAAGACGCCGCGCTTGTTGCCGCTGCCGACCGGCGAGGCGCAGTCTCTGTTCCTGGAGCGTTTCCGGCGGCTCACCACTTAGCCGCTGTGGCAACGCGCGCGGCAGCACGACTTTCGCGCGCCACAAAGCTGGGCTAGCAGAATAGCGCCATGTCGATGATTCTCGTCACCCCGCTTTCCGCCGTGCCAGATACGATCCGGGCCTACCGGCCGTCGCACCTGGTGACGCTGCTGTCGCCCGAATACATGATCGAGACGCCGGAAGGCATCGCTCCTGAGCACCATCTGCGCCTTGGCCTCAACGACATTGCCGATCCCAGCATGGGGGTATCGCCGCCCGGTGAACGCCATATCGCCCAGTTGATCGCGTTCGGGCACGATTGGGACGGCGAGCAGCCGATGCTGGTTCATTGCTGGGCGGGGGTCAGCCGATCCATGGCGGCGGCCTTCACGTTGTTATGCGACCGCGCCGGCCAGGGCGGCGAGCACGAGATCGCCCAGGAAATGAGAGCGCGCGCCGCACACGCCCAGCCCAACCGGCTCTTGGTGCGCCTCGCCGACCAGGCGCTGGACCGCAGCGGGCGGATGGTGCGCGCGGTGGAAGCTATGGGTCCCGGCAGGCTGGTCGACGAGGGCGTTCCCGTGGAACTACCGCTCGCCATCTTCGGCCTATGAGCGCGCCCGAGCACGTCGTCGCCATCGGCCTGTCGGCGGCCATCGTTTCGGTCGTCGAGGAACGGCCATCGGTTCTCGTCGTGCACAACCGCGAAACCGGCGAGGACGCCCTGCCCTTCGGCCCATTCGATCCGCTGCAGCATCGCACGCTGGAAAGCGGGTTGCGCGCCTGGGTCGGCGAGCAAACCTATCTCGATCTTGGTTATGCCGAGCAGCTCTATACGTTCGGCGACCGTGGCCGCCACGAATTGAAGCCCGGCGAAGGCCCGCGCGTCGTCTCGGTCGGCTATTTGGCGCTGACGCGGCAATCCGGCGAACTGAAGGCGCCCGCTACGCTGTGGCGCGACTGGTACCGCTATTTTCCGTGGGAGGATTGGCGGGGCGAAATGCCGGACGTGATCGCCAAGACCATCGCGCCGGCGCTTAAGGCGTTCGGCCATTCCGCGCCGGAGAAGAGAACTGCCGAAACGCGGCGCGAACGCGCCCGGCTTTGCTTTGGGCTCGACGGCATGGCGTGGGACGAGGAGAAAGTGCTGGAGCGCTACGAACTGCTCTATGAGGCCGGGCTGGTCGAGGAGAGCGTGCGCGACGGCCGTGCGCGCGCCGCCAAGATCCCGCCGCTGGGCACGCTGATGGTTTTCGACCATCGCCGCATCCTGGCGACGGCCATCGCCCGGCTGCGCGGCAAGATGAAATACCGCCCGGTGGTGTTCGAGCTGATGCCGCCCGCCTTCACGCTTCTGGAATTGCAGCGCACGGTCGAGGCGATCTCCGGCATTCGCCTGCATAAGCAGAATTTCCGCCGCCTGGTCGAAGGCCAGGGCCTGGTGGAAGGCACCGGAAATTTCTCGGCGCAGGGGCGCGGCCGCCCGGCCGAACTATTCCGCTTCCGCCGCGAAGTGCTGCGCGAGCGGCCTTCGCCCGGCGTTCGGCTTGGCGCGCGGCGCGCGGGCTGATTACTGCGAAAAAATGCAATGTAATCCATGGTTATGCGGGAATTGAATCCTGACCCTTGACCTATTTGTGCTCAGGGGTAGCATAAAGGGTGCAGCCGGCCCTTGAAGGCCGGTCTTTTTGCCCTACATATATACTCAGAAAGAGTATAAAGGGACGGCCATGCAGAACTTCGAACCGGGTCTCGCCTACACCCCGCAAGTCGCCCAGGCGACGGCCGGGCTGTACGCCAAGATCGCCTCGGTCGTTCCCGAGATCGAATGGCCGGTATATGCCCCGTATGTGGCGGCGATCAATGCGCTGAAGCGCGAGAAGAACGCGGTCATCCTGGCCCACAATTACATGACGCCGGAGATCTTCCACTGCGTCGCCGACTATGTCGGGGATTCGCTGCAG
>Ga0265340_10000180_pt1 | contig 32042 bp, 27 predicted proteins | sample 4CB225metaG_FD_202082 | JGI IMG/M metagenome (GOLD analysis project Ga0265340, IMG submission 202082) | Rhizosphere microbial communities from Carex aquatilis grown in University of Washington, Seatle, WA, United States - 4-CB2-25 metaG | ecosystem: Host-associated > Plants > Roots >...
ATCTACCTCCACGGCTCCATGGAAAAGCTCTGCCGCCTTTACGAGGCTGAGGGCATCGCGCTGGGTGACCTGCGCCCCGCCACGTTGTCCGTCGGCAGCCGTGGCGATTTCGCCGGCGCAGTGATCATCTGCCCGCCGACCGAGATCGCCGAACGCTGGGCGCGCCGCTTCCCCGATCCCCTGCCCGCCGTCGCCTCCGGCTGGATGCGCATCCGCCAGCGCGCCAAGCAGGCGGGCGTCGAGCTGCCGCTCATCCTCTCCGACCACGCCGACTGGGACGAACTCACCGCCACCATCACCGAGGTCGCGCCGCAGGAAGTCTGGGTCACCCACGGCCGCGAGGAGGCGCTGGTCCGCTGGTGCAGCCTCGCCGGTATCGCCGCGAGGCCGCTCCACATGGTGGGTTACGAAGACGAGGACGCGTGAGTGACGGCTATTTGCGGCGCTCCTCCGTGCTTGGCGGAATGCCGGTCTCGACCGGAACGTCCTGGTCTTCCATCTCCTTCTCAACCTCTTCGGCGAGTGGCCGGGCGTCGTCATTCACGTGTTTATCGCGCTCGGTCGGCAACGGTCGCACGTTCGCGCCTTCGCCATTCTTTCCCTTCGGTAACCCAGTGTTTTCGTTCGGTGACATGCGCATCTCCCCAATTCCCGGCGGAAGCCGGGCTAGAGTAACGCCGGGCCGCGCAACCCGTTCCCTGGCCGGCCATCGAACACTGCCTTCCGATCCTTCCTTGCGAACAAAGCGTGAAACGGCTCTGCTCGAATCCCGCTCCAATGGATTGATTCGCGAAGCCGAATGGCCACCTACCTCGACCGCCTGAACCAGGATCAACGGCGCGCCGTCGAGTACGGCGTGGCTAAGGGGGCCGCGCCCGCCGGCCCGCTGCTCATCATCGCCGGCGCCGGCTCCGGCAAGACCAACACGCTTGCCCACCGCGTCGCTCACCTGCTGGTCAACGGTGCCGCCCCCCAGCGCCTGCTGCTGATGACGTTTTCGCGCCGCGCCGCCGCCGAGATGGCCCGCCGCGTCGAGCGCATCGCCGGCAACGCCCTGGGCGTCGAGAACGCCGCGGCCGCCCTGGATTGGGCCGGCACCTTTCACGGCATCGGCGCCCGGCTCCTCCGCGAATACGCCAGCGCCATCGGCATCGAGCCCGCTTTCACAATCCACGACCGCGAGGATTCGGCGGATCTGATGAACATTGTCCGCCACGACCTCGGCCTCTCGCATACGGCGGAGCGTTTCCCGGCAAAAGGCACCTGCCTCGCCATCTATTCGCGTTCGGTCAACGAGGAACGCGACCTCGACGACGTGTTGCCCCATATCTTCCCGTGGTGCGCCGCGTGGGAAAAGGAACTGAAGCGCCTGTTCAAGGCCTATGTCGAGGCCAAGCAAACGCAGAACGTCCTCGATTACGACGACCTCCTGCTCTACTGGTCGGCGATGATGGAGGACGCCGGCATCGCCGCCGACCTTTCCGACCGCTTCGACCACGTTTTCGTCGACGAATATCAGGACACCAACCGCCTGCAGGCGTCGATCCTCACCCGCCTGAAGCCGGACGGGCGCGGCGTCGTGGTCGTCGGCGACGACGCCCAGTCGATCTACTCCTTCCGCGCCGCAACCGTCCGCAACATCCTCGATTTTCCCGGCCAGTATTCGCCGCCCGCCGCGATCGTCACGCTCACGCAGAACTACCGCTCCACCGCGCCCATTCTCGCCGCATCCAACGCCGTCATCGGCCTTGCCGGCGAGCGCTACGCCAAAGACCTGTGGACTGAGCGGCGCGGCAGCGACAGACCGGCGCTGGTCGTGGTTGCCGACGAGGCCGACCAGGCGCGCTTTGTCGTCAGCCGTATCCTGGAAAGCCGCGAAGCCGGCACCGTGCTGAAGCAGCAGGCCGTGCTCTTCCGTTCCTCCAGCCACAGTGCCGCGCTCGAGATCGAGCTGACCCGCCGCAACATCCCGTTCGTGAAGTTCGGCGGGCTGAAGTTCCTCGATACCGCCCACGTCAAGGACGTGCTGGCGACGCTCCGCTTTGCCGAAAATCCGCGCGACCGCGTCGCCGGCTTCCGTGTGCTGCAGCTTCTGCCGGGTGTCGGTCCAGCCACCGCCGCCGAAATACTCGACCGTATTGCCGTAGCGTCCGACCCGCCGACAGCGATCGCGACCTACGCGCCACCCGCCCGCGCCGAGACCGATTGGCGCGCGTTCGCCGACCTTGCCCTTGGCCTCGTGCGCGGCGATGCCGGCTGGCCGGCGGATATCGAGCGCGCGCGTCTATGGTACGAGCCGCACCTTGAGCGGTTGCATGATGACGCCCAGCTGCGGCGGGCCGACCTCGTCCAGCTCGAGCAGATCGCTGCCGGTTATCCCTCGCGCCAGCGCTTCCTGACCGAGCTCACCCTCGACCCGCCGGATGCGACGACCGACAATGCCGTCCCCCCGCTCCTTGACGAGGATTACCTCATCCTGTCGACCATCCATTCCGCCAAGGGGCAGGAATGGAAGTCGGTCTACCTGTTGAACGCCATCGACGGCGCCATCCCCTCCGACCTCGCCGCCGGCACCACCGCCGAGCTGGAAGAAGAACGGCGGCTCCTCTACGTCGCCATGACACGCGCCGAGGATACCCTCGATATCATCGTGCCGCAGCGCTGCTACGTCGTGCAGCAGCGTCGCAATGGCGACCGCCATCTCTACGCGCAGCGCACGCGCTTCAGCCCCGAGAAGCTGCTCGTCCACTTCCAGCCGAGGCTATGGGCGCCCAGCCGCGCCGGCACCCAGCCAAGGCCGGCGGTTGCGCCGGTCGATATCCGCCAGCGCATGAAGAGCCGCTGGGGCTGAGCACCGGACCTGTCGTCCTTCAGTTCGACCACTTGGTCAGCCGCTGGCCGGTGAGGAATGCGGCGGCGACCAGCACAAGAAACAACGGGATGGTGAGCTGCGCCAGCCACAGGCCGGCGTGATCGGCGACAGTGCCGAGCAGAGGCGGAGTGATGAGGACCGCCAGCCCCGGCGCGACCACCATGCGCGATGCTGCGCGCATTCCGCCCTCGGCGGCGCCCATCGCGAACCCGAGCGCCAGCGCGAACAGCATCGCGACTCCGAGCCCGATAACGAACAGCCCAACCACTGCGACGATGGCAAACGGTGTCGTCCAGTAGCCGATGAACCCGATGAGTGCGGTCGTTACTGCACCGAGCGCCAGATCGCGGCGCGAAAACATCCGGTAGAGCCGGATGCTGAGCGTGCGCCCGGCCAGCATGCCGACGAAAAAGGCGCCGCCGGCCAGCGCCGCCAGCGATTGCGGCAGGTGCATGACCTGGCCGAAAAAGCTCGGCCCCCACAGGAGCGCTGAAAACTCCGTCGCGACGCCAAAGGCTTGCATTAGCCAGTACGCCCAGAACGCCGCTGGCAGCTTGCGCGGCGGCCTCGCCACGGCAACCACGTCTGCCGCCGGAATCGGCAACCGCGCATAGGCCGCGAAGATCGCCAGTCCCATGACCGTGCCGGCCACCGGCACCCACCGCCAGCTTAATCCGAGCGAGACCGCAATCCACGCGATGACCGGCGAGGCGATGGCAAACACGTAGCAGAGCGCGTTGGCCTCGGCGTAGGCGATGTCACGCTTCGGGCCATGAATCTCGGCGAGGACCGCCGCAGTGATCGCGGGCACGAACGCCCCGCAGCAGCCCATGATGAGGCACGCACCGATACTCTGCCAGGCGGCATGAGCGAACGCGAGCAGCAGGATGCCGGCCGAACCGCCGAGCATGGCGACAGCCATCATTCGCCGCCGGCCGAAGCGGCCGACAACCGGCTCGCCGATCACGCCAACGAGCAGCGAGCCCACCGCGACGGCGCTGGGGTGCAGGCTGACCAACCCGTAGCTCAGGGAGAACTCGTCCTTGAGAAACGGGATGATGTTGCCCTGAACGCCGTTCAGATACGTGAAAAAGCCGAGCGATAGATAGGAATACCAGGTCAGCGCATCGCGCCTCAGCCCCGGGGGCGCATCTGAAGTGCTCTCATTCGCGTGCATGGTATGCCTTGTCCGGTCTGCCGCTGGAGATGTCGATAGACCCGGCGTCCGCACGCCACGTGCATGCCCAAATAAGCCCCTCCGTGCAAGCGCCGCTTGAGGAACGAAACGCCGGCTGCTGCAGAGAGAAGCCTCGCAACAGTCCACGGATCGTCGCATTGAGCACGTGCCCCGGCTAATTCAGTCGCACGGACGGCACACCATGCTTAGATAGACCGCATGCAAGCGTTTTCCGCCCTTCTCGACCGCATCGTGCTGAGCCCGCAACGCAACGCGAAGCTCCGCCTGATGGTCGATTATTTCCGCAGCACGCCCGATCCTGACCGCGGCTATGCGCTGGCCGCCCTGACCGGCGACCTCGATATCCCGAGCGTCAAGCCGGCAATGCTGCGCGCGCTGACGGAGGCCCGCGTCGACCCCGTCCTCTTCGCCTATTCGTACGATTATGTCGGCGATCTCGCGGAAACGATCTCCCTGATCTGGCCGGCGCCGGCCTCAGCCGACGAAGCCGTTACCTCTGCGCTGCGTCTGTCGACCGTGGTCGAAAGCCTTCAGGCCGCCTCGCGCAGCGAGGGGCCGCGGCTGGTCGAGAATTGGCTGGACAGGCTTGATGCCACCAGTCGCTGGACGCTGATCAAGCTGGTCGTGGGCGGCCCTCGCATCGGCGTCTCCGCGCGCCTTGCCAAGCAGGCGCTCGCCGATTTCGGCAATCGTCCGGTGAACGAGATCGAGGAGCTGTGGCACGGTCTGGAGCCGCCCTACCGCGATCTCTTCGCATGGCTGGAAGGCCGCGCTCCAAAGCCGGAGAGCCGCGCCCGCGCGCCGTTCCGGCCGGTCATGCTGTCGCACGCGCTGGCCGACGACAAACTGCAGCGGATCACGCCGGACGCATATGCCGCCGAGTGGAAGTGGGACGGCATCCGCGTGCAGGCCGTCAACGACGGTGGCGTGAAGCGCCTCTATACGCGCACCGGCGACGACATCTCACGCACGTTTCCCGATCTCATCGAAGCTCTCGACGTCGAGGGCGCGATCGATGGCGAACTCCTCGTCGGAGCGCGCAACGAGAAGGGCTTCGCACCGGCCACCTTCGCCGATCTTCAGCAGCGGCTGAACCGCAAGTCCGTCACCGCGAGGCTGATGGAAAGCCATCCCGCGTTCCTGCGCGCCTACGATTGTCTCGTCGACGGCACGGAAGATATCCGTCCCCTCACCTTCCACGAACGCCGCACCCGGCTGGAGAAACTCGTCGCCCGCTCGCTATCGCAGCGCATCGACCTGTCGCCGCTGCTCGCCTTCCGGAGCGGCGAAGACCTCGCCGCCCTCCGCGCCGCTCCCCCCGACCCGGTCATCGAAGGCGTGATGCTGAAGCGCTGGGACTCGGTCTACGAACCCGGCCGCCCGAAAGGCCCGTGGTTCAAGTGGAAGCGCGACCCGCACACCATCGACGCCGTGCTGATGTATGCTCAGCGCGGCCACGGCAAGCGCTCCTCGTACTACTCGGACTACACCTTCGGCGTCTGGCGCGAGGGCCCGGCCGGCGACGAACTCGTCCCCGTCGGCAAGGCTTACTTCGGCTTCACCGACGCCGAACTGATCGAGATCGACCGCTTCGTGCGCAACAACACCGTGAGCCGCTTCGGCCCGGTGCGCGAAGTTGTCCACGACCCGGGCAAGGGGCTGGTGCTCGAGGTCGCATTCGAAGGGCTGGCACGCTCAACCCGCCATAAGTCCGGCGTCGCCATGCGCTTCCCCCGCATCGCCCGCCTGCGCTGGGACAAGCCGCCATCCGAGGCCGATCGCCTGGAAACGCTGGAGAACCTGATCAGACAGCCGGCGGTGGTACCGGGCCGCCACGCACGCCGGTGAACGCGGACAGGCGGAAGTGCTTGGAGAGCTTCAGCCCCTGTGCCTGATAGTTCGAGCCGAGATCGGCACCATAGAGCTTGCCCGGGCGCCCGGTGAGCCGCTCGTAGACCAGCCGCCCGACCACCTGCCCATGCTCGAGGATGAACGGCACCTCGTGGCTGCGCACTTCCAGCACCGCACGGCTGCCGCGCCCGCCCGCCGCTGCATGTCCGAAGCCCGGATCGAAGAAGCCGGCGTAGTGCACGCGGAATTCGCCGACGAGCGGGTCGAACGGCACCATCTCCGCCGCATAATCAGGCGGCACGTGCACGGCCTCGCGCGAGACCAGGATGTAGAATTGATCGGGGTCGAGAACGAGTTCCGAACTCCAGTGGCGCAGCAGCGGCTCCCAGAACTCCGTCGGATCGTAGAAGCCGCGCTTGTCGACGTCGATCGCCCCGGTGTGGCGTTTCGCGCGATAGCCGACGATGCCGTCGCTGCCTGCAAGATCGATGGTCACCGTGATGCCGTTGGCAATATGCGGCACGCCGTCGACCAGCGTCTCCTTCCGGTGAAGCGTGAGCAGCTCCGCGTCGTCGAGCCGGGCGTCGCCGCGCCGCAGCCTCAGTTGCGAGAGCCGCGACCCGCTGCGGACCAGAATCGGATATGTGCGCGGACTGATCTCGAGAAACAGCGGCCCCCGGTACCCCGCCGGAATGGCATCGAATTCGCGCGCCCGGTCGGTAATCACGCGCGTGAAGATATCGAGGCGCCCGGTCGACGATTTTGGATTGGTCGCAGCAGCGATATCGCGGGGCAGCGCCAGCCCCTCCATCAGCGGAACGATATAGACGCATCCGGTCTCCAGCACCGCCCCGGTGGTCAGGCTGAACTCGTGCACCGTCACGCTCTTCAACCGGTCAGCGACCTCCATCCGCGGGCCGGGCAGGAAGCTTGCCCTCACCCGGTAGGCGGTCTCGCCCAGTCTGAGGTCGAGGCTTGCCGGCTGCACCTGATCGGCATCCGCCGGCCGGCTGAAGGTAATGCCGCCGCGCTCCATGAGCTCACGGATGGCATCGGCCGGCAGAATGCCTTGCTTGTCGTTTTCAGCCATGAACGGAAACAGTCAGCCCAGCCCAAGATTGACGCCACAATCGGATATGCTTATGAGGTTTGCAACACCGTGGTCATTTGAGCCGGCCGGCTTGCAGCCACGTAAAAGAAGTCGCTAAAGAGGCCGGAGGGATTAAACCCGGCCCGGCTTTGATGGTCGGGTTTTGTGTTTAAGGGATACCCTGATGGCAAAGAAGAAGATCCCCCCGGGCAAGGCGCCGCGCGCCCTCCGTCCGGCCACCCAACTGGTCCACGGCGGCATACAGCGTTCGCAGTTCGGCGAAAACGCCGAGGCGATGTTCCTGACCCAGGGTTACGTCTACGGCTCCGCCGAGGAAGCCGCAGCCCGCTTCGCCGGCACCGAGCCCGGCTACATCTATTCGCGGTTCTCCAACCCGACCGTCGCCATGTTCGAAGAGCGCATGCGCCTGCTCGAGGGGGCGGAAGCCGCACGCGCCACGGCCAGCGGCATGGCCGCCGTCACCGCCGTTTTTCTCGCCTCGCTGAAAGCGGGCGACCACGTTGTCGCCGCCAAGGCGCTGTTCGGCTCGTGCCGTTACATCGTGGAGGACCTCTTGCCGCGCTACGGGATCACCTCGACGCTGGTTGACGGCGCCGACCTGAAGCAGTGGAGAAAGGCGGCCAACAGGCGCACCCGCGCGTTCTTTCTGGAGAGCCCGACCAACCCCACGCTTGAAATCTACGACATCGCCGAGATCGCCGAGATCGCCCACAAGGCCGGCGCCTACCTTGTCGTCGACAACGTCTTTGCTACCCCGCTGCTGCAGCAGCCCCTGAAGCTCGGCGCCGATGTCGTGGTCTATTCCGCCACCAAGCACATCGACGGCCAGGGCCGCGTGCTCGGCGGCATCGTCCTCGCCGGCGAGAAGTTCATTGCCGACCACGTCCATAACTTCCTGCGCCAGACCGGCCCATCGCTGAGCCCTTTCAACGCCTGGGTGCTCCTGAAGGGTCTGGAGACGCTCGATGTGCGCGTCGCTCGCCAGACGGCCACTGCGGCAATGCTCGCCGACCTCATCGCCGATCATCCGAAGGTAACGCGCGTCTTCTACCCGGGTCGCGCCGACCATCCCCAGCGCGAGATCGCCCAGCGCCAGATGAAAGCCGGTGGCACCATGATCGCTTTCGAGGTCAAGGGTGACCAGAAGGGAGCCTTCCGCTTCGCCAACGCGCTCAGCATCGTGCGCATCTCCAACAATCTGGGCGACGCCAAGAGCCTGATCACGCATCCCTCGACCACGACGCACCAGCGGCTGAGTGAGGAGGCGCGTCTCGAGCTGGGCATCACGCAAGGCATGCTTCGTCTGTCTGTCGGCCTGGAGGATCCGGAGGATCTCGCCGCCGACCTCACGGAAGGGCTGCGCGCCCTGCGCTGATCGGTCCACGCCGCTGCGGCGCGGTCGATTGACGCTATTCGCCACGGGCCATATCTGTCTTTCATGTATCGAGAAACGACCCGCGCCATTCAGGTGACCGTCGAGCCGAGTTTCGTTGAGGCCGAGTCCTCTCCCGGCGAAGGCCACTATTTCTGGGCTTACCGCATCGAGATTTCCAACCTCGGCCAGGAAATCGTCCGGCTGCGCTCGCGCTATTGGCAGATCACCGACGCCAACGGCCGCACCGAGGAGGTGCGTGGGGCCGGCGTCGTCGGTAAACAGCCCGTGCTGCGCCCCGGCGAGACGTTTGCCTATACCAGCGGCTGTCCGCTCACCACGCCGTCGGGCATCATGGTCGGCACCTACCAGATGCAGAACGAGCATGGCGAACTGTTCTCGATCGCGATTCCCGCATTCTCGCTCGATCTGCCCGACGCGCCGCGCACGATGAACTGATGACGCCCGCCGAGCGCGCCCATATCCTGGCCGGCTTTGGCATCGACGAACGCGCGCTGATCGGCGAGGGACTGGAGTCGCGGGTCTACGCCCTCTCTGACGAACTGGTCCTGCGACTTGGCCGCAGCGGTGTCCCGACCCCCGACCAGCATCGGCTGAAAGTCTTCCTGGATGGCATCGCCGACCACCTCCCTTTTGCGACACCCCGCATTGTCGAACTCGGTCCGAAAGGCCAGTGGCGGATCGAACGACGCCTGCCGGGCGGCTCGCTGTTGACGAGGCTCCGCCGCCTCAGCGACGACCGCCGCGACGAGGCGTTGCGCAATTATGTCTCCGCCGCCGATACCCTCGGCAGCGTTCGTTTCGAGCACCTGCCTTACGGCCACCTCCTCGCCCGCAACCCGGTAACCGCACCGGACTGGCACGCCTTCCTGCGCGAGACGCTGTCCCATTTCGTTTCGCGCAATCGCCTCACCATCGCCCACGAGGTCGGCGACCCCTACCGGCTGCATGATCTGGCGGCGGACATGATCGTGGGCTTGCCACGCGATCCGCCCAAGGCACTGGTCCACGGCGACTATTTTCCGGGCAACGTCATGGTCGGCCCGGACCTCAAGGTGACGGCGGTGCTGGACTTCGGTCACTACACCGTCGTCGGCGATGCCATTCTCGACCTTGCCGTCTCTTACCTGACGCTGGAGCTGATCGAGGAGACTGCCGCGCAGGATGCCCGCTTTGTCCACGAAGTGGTGCGGGAACGCCATGGCGATGCCATAGCCGCAGCCTGCCGCTTTTACCGGGCGTGGCTCGCCTTCTCGATGGCCGATCCCGCGCACGGTCGCCAGCCATACCCGCACATGTTCCGTTGGGCTGTGACCATGTTGCGGCTGCTCGGCGACGGCCGCCTCGCCGCCTAGCTTTTGCTCTGGAAGGCGAACACGCCGGTCGTCTTCAGTGGCGCATTCTCAACCTCGCCGACGTCCGAGGTTGCATACTCGGCGACGAGCCTGAGCCGCTCGCGCGGAAGATAGGCGCGCCCGGGGTCACCGACCAGCACGACCGCCCCGCCCGCTAACGAACGGTCGAGAAACGCCGTCACGCGCGCGGCGAGCAGAGCGTCGTAGAACAGGTCGCCAACGGTAACGACATCGGCCTCGGGCGCCGCGCCGCCCGTCACGTCAGCCGAAACAACGCGGACCGCCACTTCGTTGGCAGTCGCATTCAGTCCGATTGCTGCAACCCCGAACGGATCGACCTCCGCTGCCGTCGCCTCGGCCGCACCGGCCTTCAGCGCAGCGATGGCAACCAATCCGGATCCCGAGCCAAGGTCGAAGACGCGCCGGCCCGCAACGACCGCCGGATGATCCAGAAGATGCCGCGCCAGTGCCATGCCGCCGGCCCACGGAAAGGCCCAGTACGGCGGCGGCGCCTCGCGGTTCGCAATGGCAGTCAGCCGCCAGAGCCCCGTCGCCTCGTGCGCCATGTGCAAGCGAACCTCGGGCACGCCGCGCACCGGCGCCAGCCGCGTTCGCTCGCGGATGAACGCCACCGGATCGAGGCTGGCAGCATCGCCGCGCCGGGAGGTCAAGCCGCGCCTATCGGCTCTTTGCGGCCGAGCCTTCGAAGGCCGCAGGGTCGAAGGCGTAGCGCGTGCCGCAGAACTCGCAGGTCACGGAGATCTCGCCGCGTTCGGTACTCTCGGCAATCTCCTCGGCCGAAAACGTCGCGAGCACCCCCTCGACCTTTTCCCGCGAGCAGGAGCACTGATCGCGCACGCCGATGGCGTTGAAGACGCGCACCCCGCGTTCGTGAAAAAGCCGGTAGAGAAGCCTTTCCACCGGGACTGCAGGATCCGTCAGTTCGTCGTCACCGACGGTTGCGGCAAGTGACCGTGCCTCCACCCAGGCATCGTCCTCCTCGGCATCGTCCCACTGTGTCTCGGTTCCTTCCGGCGCATCCCCGCCAGGAAGGTCGGGCTGACGCATGCGCTCCTCCGATTCCGGCAGGAACTGCACGATCAGACCGCCGGCGCGCCAGGCGTGGCGAAACTCGCCTCCTTCGCGGGTCTGCATCTCGCCAACCGCCAGTCGCACGAAAGTCGGTATCTGTTCCGACTGGCGGAAGTAGGCATGCGCCACCGCCTCGAGGCTCTCGCCCTCCAGGGCCACGACGCCCTGATAGCGGCTGGTATGCGCTCCCTGATCGACCGTCATCGCCAGCGTTCCTCGGCCGAGCAGCATTCCGGTGGTGGATGCCCCGTTCCCGGTGGCCGCCGCGACGCGCTCGGCATCGAAGCGTGCATAGGCGCGGATAGCCCCTCCGCTGCGGTAGTCGACGACCAGCATGTCGACCGGACCATCAGTTTCGGTCTGCACCGTAAAGCGGCCGTTGATCTTCAGCGACGATCCGAGCAGCACCGCCACAACGACCGCCTCCGCGAGCAGCCGCGAGACCGCGGGCGGATAGTCGTGGCGCGAGATGATGGCGTCGAGCGCCGGTCCCATCTGGATGGCGCGACCCCGCACGTCCAGCGCCTCGACCACGAACGGGCGCACCTTGTCGTCGCCGGCTGCTGCCAGCGGATCGACGGCGCCTTCAAACGCAACGCTCATGAATCAGCTACTCCCGAGGCACCACAAAAGCACCGCCTTCTGCGCATGGAGGCGGTTTTCGGCTTCGTCAAAAACGACCGATTGCGGGCCGTCAATTACGTCCGAGGTCACTTCCTCGCCGCGGTGGGCCGGCAGGCAGTGCATGAAGATGGCGTCAGCCTTGGCCCTTCGCAAGAGCGACGCGTTGACCTGATAAGGCGCCAGCAGCCTGTGCCGCCGCTCGGCCTCGACATCGCCCATCGAGACGAACGTGTCAGTCACCACGCAATCGGCGTCCGCGACGGCCACCTGCGGATCGTTGCCAAAGACAATCGCGCCACCGCTGGCCGCCGCCCATTCAGTAACCGCCTTGGCGGGGGCGAGTTCGCGGGGCGTCGCGACATTGAGCCGGAAGCCGAGCTTCGCGGCCGCGTGCACCCACGACGTCAGCACATTGTTGCCATCGCCGACCCACGCCACGGTGCGACCGCCGATCGGTCCCTTGTGCTCCTCGAGCGTTTCGACGTCGGCCACCACCTGGCAGGGATGCGACACGCGCGTGAGCCCGTTGATCACCGGCACCGTCGTATTGGCGGCAAGCTCGCTGACCAGCGCATGATCGAGCGCGCGGATCATCACGGCATCGACGTATCTGGACAGCACGCGGCCGGTGTCCGCGATCGTCTCGCCGCGACCGAGTTGCATTTCCGCCCCAGTGAGAACGACGGTCTCGCCGCCTAGGTCGCGCATGCCAACCTCAAACGACACACGGGTACGCGTCGATGGTTTGTCGAAGATCATCGCCAGCGTCTTGCCGGCAAGCGGACGGCTCATGCTGCCCGCGCGGCGCTCGGCTTTCAGCCGTTTGGCGTTGTCGATAATGCCACGCAGCACGGACGGTTCGATATCGGCGAGATCGAGAAAGTGGCGCACCATCGTCCAAATCCTAGCTCGCCCGTGCGGCTGGCTTTGCCGCATGCGCGATATGGCCGAGCGCAGTGTCGACGCGCTTGATCGCCTCGTCGATGTCGCTTTCGCCGATCGTCAGCGGCGGCAGGAGACGCACGACGTTGTCGCCCGCGCCGGCCACCAGCACGCCATGCTCGCGCAGCGCCGTCACGACCTCGGTGTTCGGCACGATGCAGCGAACGCCCGCGAGCAATCCCTCGCCGCGCACTTCGTCGATGATCGAACCGTGTGTGTCGACCACCGCCGCCAGCCTCTGCTTGAGGTAAAGCCCCATCCTGCGCACATGATCGAGGAACCCCTCGTCGCTGATGATGTCGAGCGCCGTCTTGGCGACCGTCATGGCCAGCGGGTTGCCGCCGAAGGTGGTGCCATGGATGCCCAGCGTCATGCCTTTGGCCGCTTCGGCAGTGGCGAGACAGGCGCCGACCGGAAAGCCCCCGCCAAGCCCCTTGGCGATTGTCATGACGTCGGGTGAAACCCCGGACCATTCGTAGGCGAAAAGCCTGCCGGTGCGTCCCATGCCCGACTGCACCTCATCGAACACAAGCAGCAGTCCGTGCCGGTCGCAGAGTTCGCGCAAGTCCCGCAGAAACGGCCCGGGCACCAGCCTGACCCCGCCCTCGCCCTGCACCGGCTCGATCAGGATCGCTGCCGTTTCGTTGCCAATCGCCTGCTCGACCGCCTTGAGATCGCCGAGCGGCACATGGTCAAAGCCTTCCGGCAGGGGTCCCAGACCCTCCATGTATTTGGGGTTGCCGGTCGCCGCCAGCGCCGCGAGCGTGCGCCCGTGAAACGCCCCCGAAAAACTGATGATCCGGATCCTCTCCGGATGGCCGCTGACGTAATGATAGCGCCGGACCGTCTTGATCGCGCACTCCATCGCCTCGGCGCCGGAATTGCCGAAGAACACCTTGTCGGCAAAGGTCAGGTCGACGAGCCGCTGCGCCAGGGCCTCCTGCTCGGGAATCCGGAAGAGGTTGGAGACGTGCCACAGCTTGCCTGCCTGATCGGTCAGCGCCTTGACCATCGCCGGGTGCGCATGGCCGAGCGAAGTCACGGCAATCCCGCCGGCAAAATCGAGGTAGCGGCGGCCGTCGCTGGCCTCCAGCCAGGCGCCTTCGCCGCGGACGAAGGCAACGGGAGCGCGAGCAAAAGTATCGTAGAGCGGCGACGTCACCGGCGCGGTACCCATCTAGTCTGTCCCCAAAGGAAAAAAGTGCCGCCCCATTGTTTCTGTGGGGCAGCACCCGTTAGCGCCAAGTATATCGGCGGATGCCTCCGGACTGTCAACGCCGCGCCATGACCCGCCCTGTCCCGCCGGCCAAGCGAAAGGCAGCCGGCACGCGCAAGATTCCGGTGAAAAACTGCGATCTGGGGAAAACGGATCGAATTTCGGGGGTGTGTCCCGCCGACTCTTGTCAGCGAGTCGATCACTCGTGTAGCTTCCGCGCATAGTTTTGGTGCGGCGGAATTCCTAGCGTTCCCTAGTATTGTGTAGCGGCGTCCTGAGGAGCGGACGGCGTTCGGGAGCGGATTCGGTTTTCTTGCCGCTTAGCAACGGGATGCGGCAAGATGAATTGGACAGATGAACGCGTCGAGTTGCTCAAGAAGCTTTGGGGCGAAGGGTTGAGCGCCAGCCAGATTGCGGCTCAACTCGGTGGTGTAACTCGCAATGCTGTCATCGGCAAGGTTCACCGCCTTTCGCTCTCCGGCCGCGCCAAGCCGGTATCGTCCACGCCGCGGCCGCGCAAGGTACGCGCACTGTCGCCGCACCGCTCCGCACCCCGGCACTACGTCTCCGGCAATACGGCGCTCGCTCCGAATTCCAACCCGCTGCCCCGCCGTCTGCCGGCGCCGGTCCCGATTGAGAATGTCGTGGTGCCGATCCCGATGAATGTGCCGCTGCTCGACCTGAACGAACAGACCTGCCGCTGGCCGGTGGGCGAGCCGGCCAACGACGGTTTCGTCTTCTGCGGTCACAAGAATTGGAACAGCCTGCCCTACTGTGAATACCACAGCCGATTGGCTTATCAGCCGGTCGAACGCCGCCGCGAGCGCCGCACTGAGGCTTACTAAGCCAGGGTCAGGATGACACGGTATTCGCCAACCGCTGGCGGAATTGCCGGTCTTCGGCAATTCCCCGCGGAATGGAGCACGCCCTTCGTGAGATTGGTTTAGGCGGCGACGAAGCTCTCGTCGAACGAATAGCCGGAACCGCGCACCGTGCGGATCGGGTCGCGGCCCCGTCCCAGCGCCCGGCGCAGGCGGCCGACATGGACGTCGACGGTGCGCTCGTCGACGAAGACGTCCCTGCCCCACACGGCATCGAGGAGCTGGGCGCGCGAAAACACCCGCCCCGGGCTCTGCATGAAGAACTCCAGCAGCCGGAATTCGGTCGGGCCGAGGTGAAGCTCGCGCCCGGCGCGGCGTATGCGGTGCGTCTCGCGGTCGAGTTCGATGTCGCCGGCCTTCAGTACCGTCGCGATGAGCTCCGGCTTCGAGCGGCGCAAAATCGCCCGCACCCGCGCCATCAGCTCCGGCAACGAAAACGGCTTGACCACGTAGTCATCGGCGCCGGTAGCGAGGCCGCGCACCCGCTCGGTCTCCTCGCCGCGGGCGGTCAGCATGATGATCGGCAGGCCGCGGGTGGCATCGCGCGAGCGCAGACGGCGGCAAAGCTCGATCCCCGAGATACCGGGCAGCATCCAATCGAGTAGCAGCAGGTCAGGCACCGTCTCCCGCAGCCGCGTCTCGGCGTCGTCGCCGCGCTCCACCGTGTCGACGGCGTAGCCTTCGGCTTCCAGGTTGTATCGAAGCATCAGCGCGAGGGCTTCTTCATCCTCGACGATCATCACCCGCGGTGTCATGGGACAGGCTCGCCGTCGCTAGCTTTCCCGATAGGGAACGTTGGTCATGCTGGTCGCATCCTGCTTCGGCCGCGCCTCGGTCAGCGCCGTGCCCGTCACCAGATAATGCAGGTTCTCGGCAATGTTGGTCGCATGGTCGCCGATGCGCTCGATGTTCTTGGCGCAGAACAGAAGGTGGGTGCAGAACGTGATGTTGCGCGGATCCTCCATCATGTAGGTGAGGAGTTCGCGGAACAGCGACGTGTACATCGCATCGATCTCGTTATCGCGCTCCCATACCGCCCGCGCGCTGGCCAGATCGCGGCTGGCAAGCGCATCGAGCACGTCCTTGAGCTGCGCCAGGCACAGCTCCGACATATGCTCCACGCCGGCCACCAGTCGGTGCGAGCCGTAGTTCGCCTCCAGCGCCATCACCCGCTTCGCCGTATTCTTGGCGAGGTCGCCCACCCGCTCGAGATCGGTCGCGATATGGATCGCCGCCACGATTTCGCGCAGGTCGCGCGCCATCGGCTGACGCCGTGCAATCATCAGCACCGCGGAATCTTCCAGCTGCCGCTGCAGCTTATCGATGCGCTCATCGCTGGCGATCACGCGTTGCGCCTTCTCGGTATCGCGGTTGACCAGCGCCGCCACCGAATCGGCGACGTTCTGCTCGGCAAGACCGCCCATCTCCGCCAGCTTCTGCGAAAGCGAGTTCAGGTCTTCGTCGAACGAAGCAACGATATGTTCCTGCATGGCGAATGCCTCTCGCTCAGCCGAAGCGGCCGGTGATGTAGTCCTGCGTCCGCCGGTCGGTGGGCGCGGTGAATATCTTGTCGGTGTCGTCGAATTCGATCAGGCTGCCCAGATACATGAACGCCGTGTAGTCCGAGACGCGCGCCGCCTGCTGCATGTTATGGGTGACGATGGCGATCGTGTATTCCGCCTTGAGCTCATCGATCAGTTCCTCGATCTTCGAGGTCGAGATCGGATCGAGTGCCGAGCACGGTTCGTCGAGCAGCACCACCTCGGGCCTGACCGCGATCGTGCGCGCGATGCACAGGCGCTGCTGCTGGCCGCCGGAGAGGCTGAGGCCGTTGGCTCCCAGTTTGTCCTTCACCTCGCCCCACAGCGCCGCCCTGGTCAGCGCCGCCTCAACGCGGTCGCTGAGCTCGCCCTTTGAGACCCGCTCGAAAAGCTGGATGCCGAAGGCGATGTTGTCGAAAATCGTCATCGGGAACGGCGTCGGCTTCTGGAACACCATTCCGACCTTGGACCTCAGCAGATTGAGGTCCTGCGCCGGCGACAGAATGTTCTTGCCGTCGAGCAGCACCTCACCCTCGGCCCGCTGGTGCGGATAAAGGTCGTACATGCGATTGAGCACGCGCAGCAGCGTCGATTTTCCGCAGCCTGACGGGCCGATGAAGGCCGTGACCTTCCGCTCTGCCAGCTTCAGCGAGACGGTCTTCAGGGCCAGCGAATCGCCGTAGTAAAAGCGCAGATCCTTGACTTCCATCTTGGAGCGTTCGCGCGCGGCGGCCGGCGCAGGAGCAGCAACCGGATTGACGGATACGTCGTTCATTTGGAGGTTCCAATGTTCGATAGCATGCGGGCCACGATATTGAGGGCAAGGATCGCGACCGTGATGATGAGTGCACCGCCCCAGGCCAACCGCTGCCAGTCCGCGTAGGGGCTCAGCGCAAACTGGAAGATGACCACCGGCAGGTTGGCCATTGGCGCACCCAGGTCGGTGCTCCAGAACTGGTTGTTGAGCGCGGTGAACAGGAGCGGAGCCGTCTCGCCCGTCACGCGCGCGATGGCGAGCAGCACGCCGGTAAGGATCCCGCTCCGTGCGGCGCGATAGATGACGAAGGTCATCGCCTTCCACTTCGGCATGCCGAGCGCCGCCGTCGCCTCGCGGAGCGCGTTCGGAACCAGACCCAGCATGTCCTGTGTCGTGCGGTTGATCACGGGCAGCGCGATCAGGCCGAGCGCCACCGCACCGGCCCAGGCCGAGAAGTGCCCGACCGGGACCACCAGAATGGTGTAGACGAACAGGCCGATGATGATCGACGGCGCCGACAGCAGAATGTCGTTGATGAACTTCGCAATCTCGCCGAGACGGCTGCCGCGCGAATATTCGACCAGATAGGTGCCGGCCAGAATGCCGACCGGCGTCGCCACGACGATGGCGATGATCGTCATCGCCAGCGACCCGAAGATCGCGTTGAGCAGACCGCCGTCGGAACCCGGAGGCGGCGTGTTCTCAGCGAAGATCCGCGGCGAAATCGCCGAAAAACCCTTGTAGAGCAGCGTGAACAGGATGGCAGCGAGAAAGAACAGGCCGACGATGGTCGCGACCATCGACAGTCCGAGAGCGATCCGATTACCGACCTGTCGGCGCGCGTAGGAAGCCATGTTCGCGTCTCCCTACTTGATGTTCGTGCGCATGAGCAGCCACTTGGCGAATGCCAGGACCGCAAACGTGATGACGAACAGGATGAGGCCAAGCGCAATCAGGCTGGACGTGTAGATGTCGCCCGTCGCTTCGGTGAATTCGTTGGCGATGGAAGCCGAGATGGTCGTCGCCGGCGCCAGCAGCGAAGCCGAGATGTTGTGCGAATTGCCGATGACGAACGTCACCGCCATCGTCTCGCCGAGGGCGCGGCCGAGCCCGAGCATGATGCCGCCGATCAGCCCGACCCGCGAATACGGAATCACGATGTGGCGCACAACCTCCCAGGTCGTCATGCCGATGCCGTAGGCGCTCTCGCGCAGCAGCGGCGGCGCAGTCTGGAACACGTCGCGCGTGATGGAGGTGATGAACGGCAACACCATGATCGCCAGCACGATGCCGGCGGTAAACAGGCCGATGCCATAGGCTGGGCCGCCGAACAGGAGACCAATGACCGGAATGTTGCCGAGCGTGTTGATCAGGAACGGCTGCACGGTCGTCTGCAGGAACGGAGCAAGGAAAAAGAAGCCCCACAGGCCGTAGATGATGGACGGAATGCCGGCGAGCAGTTCGATGGCAATGCCAATCGGCCGGCGCAGGATCGGCGGACAGATTTCCGTGAGGAAGATCGCAATGCCAAAGCTCACCGGGATGCCGATCACCATGGCGATGAGCGAGGTGACGATCGTGCCGTAGATGGGTGTCAGTGCACCGAAGATTTCTCTGACCGGGCTCCAGCGCTCGGTCCACACGAACGCCACGCCGAACTTGCTGAGTGCCGGCCACGCCCCAATGATGAGCGACACCATCACGCCGAGCAGCATCACCACGACAAAGACTGCAGAACCGAGCGACAGGCCGAAGAAGATACGGTCCTCGACGATGGATCGGCGGGCCTTTTGCTCGGCCACGAGGTCGGCGGTGGCAGGCATGTCGATCGATACGGTCATCGCGTTCGGTACCCCGATGTCATTTCACAAGTTGGAGCGGGCGGCAACCGCCCGCTCCCGATAGTGTGCCGTCGCGACTACTGGGTCGCGAAAACCGGCTTGCCGGAGGCCTGGATTTCGCTCCAGCTCTTCTCGATCAGCGCAACGACCGCGTCGGGGATCGCGACGTAGTCGAGAGCCTTGGCCTGGTCCTTGCCGTTCTTGTAGGCCCAGTCGAAGAACTTCAGCGCTTCGCCAGTGGCCGCGGCATCGTCCGGGGCCTTGTGGATCAGCACCCAAGTCGAGGCAGCGATCGGCCAGGTGTTGTCGCCCGGCTGGTTGGTGATGATCACGTGGAAGTTCTTGGCGTTCGCCCAATCGGCGTTGGCGGCCGCTGAGGTGAACGTGTCGAGCGACGGGGCAACGACCTTGCCTGCCGAGTTCTTCATGTCGGCATAGGAGAGGCTGTTCTGCGCCGCGTAGGCGTATTCGTCGTAGCCGATCGAACCGGCGGTCTGCTTGACGGTGTTGGCAACGCCTTCGGAACCCTTGGCGCCGATACCCACCGGCCACTCAACGGCAGTGTCGGAACCGACCTTGTCAGCCCAATCCTTCGAGTTCTTGCCGAGGTAGTCGGTGAAGTTGAAGGTCGTGCCCGACCCGTCCGAGCGGTGGACAACCACGATGGCGGCCGACGGCAGCTTGACCGACGGATTGAGCGCCTTGATCGCGGGATCGTCCCACTTGGTGATGGTGCCGAGGAAGATGCCGGAGAGCGTCGGACCGTCGAGCACGAGCTCGCCCGGCTTGATGCCTTCGACGTTGTAGATCGGGACGATACCGCCCATGACCATCGGGAACTGCACGAGGCCGTTCTTGTCGAGGTCGGCATCGCTCAGCGGCTTGTCGGTCGCGCCGAAGGTGACGGTCTTGGCTTCGACCTGTTTGATGCCGCCGCCCGAACCGATCGACTGGTAGTTCAGGCCAACGCCAGTGTTGGTCTTGTAGGTGTCAGCCCACTTCGCGAACACCGGATAGATGAAGGTTGAACCGGCGCCCGAAATATCGGCGGCGCTGGCAGCGGAAACGGACAGCGCGGCAAAAGTAAAGCCGGCTGCAATGGCAAGGTTGAGATGTTTCACCCTGGCCTCTCCCTGTTTTGGGGTTGAAGAAACGAAAGCGCTGGTGAGCTGTTGCTTTGTTGACCAACCAGCGCGAGCCGCACCCTAGGGACGCTCGGTGATCTTCGTATGAAATTCAGACGACAGTTTTACGACGATATAAGAGACTGAAAAATCTCAACATTTTCGTCTGCCGGCAAATTCCGGCCCGATGGACTGGATGGAAAACTGACAGTGAAGCTCGCGCCGTCGCCGACGCGGCTGACGATGGCAAGCCGGGCCTGGTGGCGGGCGACGATGTGCTTCACGATGGCCAGTCCAAGCCCTGTCCCGCGATGGCGGCGGCTGTCTTCCACGTCGACCCGGTAGAACCGTTCCGTCAACCTCGGGATGTGTTCGCTGGGGATGCCTGGGCCGAAATCGCGCACCGTTACCCTGGGTCCCTGCGCCTCTGCAGGCAGCGCCAGTGTCACTGTCACCCGCTCGCCGGCCTGACCGTATTTGCAGGCATTCTCGATGAGGTTCTCGAACACCTGGATCAGCTCGTCGCGATCGCCGGCGACCTCCACCGGCGCGTCCGCAAGATCGGTTTCAATGGTGACGCCAAGGTCGCGCGCCTGCGGCTCCAGCGAATCGATGACGTGGCGGACGACCGCGACGAGGTCGACGCGGCCGGATGGCCGCACGTGCGCCTTCATCTCGATGCGGCTGAGCGAGAGCAGGTCGTTGACCAGCCGGCTCATGCGCTCGGCCTGTTCCCGCATGATCGTCAGGAAGCGTGTACGCGCGGCCACGTCATCCCGCGCCGGTCCCTGCAGCGTTTCGATGAAACCGGCCAGCGAGGCCAGCGGCGTGCGCAGTTCATGGCTCGCGTTGGCGACGAAATCGACGCGCACCCGGTCGGCCTTGCGCTGTTCGCTCATGTCGGTGATCAGCAGCAGCACCGAATCGGTATCGGCGATATGCGCAAACCACGCCGCGAACCAGCGCTCCGTCGGCACGCGCTCGGCGAACTCGACCCTCTGGGGTGCCCCGCCGTGCGCCACGATATCGAGCGCACTCATCAGATCGGGCACGCGCAGGCGAAATGTCAGCGCTTCACCGATGCGGATGGAAAACAGCGACATCGCCCGCGCATTGGCGTAGCGCACGACACCGCGCCGATCGAGAACGAAGGCCGCCTCCGGCAGCGCGTCCGCGAAGACATCCAGTCCCGGGGTGCGCTCCGCCGGCACCGCCACCACGGCTGCCGCGGGCGGTGCGGCGAGCATGACCGCGGACCGCTCGGCGGCAGGCCACAGCAGCGCGGTCGCCGCCGCGATCAGCACGAACAGCAGGAGTGCCGCAAGCGGGCCGATCAATCCGGAAATGGTAAAGGCAACGAAAACGGCCGCAGCCGCACCGATGGCCCACCGCGCATCCGCCAGGCGGGCAAATACCCGTGCCGCCACAGTTTCGCGGCTGGGAACCTCGGTATTGGCTGCAACCATGTTGCGGCTCCATTGCGGCGAATCCCCTCATCGCCGTGCCTAGAAATCGCCGCCGTCCCGTCCGATCAGGATACGTCGATATAGAGTCGGCTCGGCCGCAACCGCAAGCATTTCGGTCCAACAAGGTGAAAACACAGAGGGGAACCGCCTGATTGACTAGGCGCGAGAAGTATCAGTTTTGCGACGATTTCCGCTTCCGCTGGCAGCCCGGCTCCCGCGGCGCTGCCCCGCACCTGATAAAGTCTGTGAACATCTTCACGGTCGCCGGCGCGGTTTTGCACAGTTTCACCCCGGACCGCCCGCACCAGCGCTGGTTCTTTGACCGGCGTTGCTGTTGAAATCACGGTCCATGACAGATTTTTACACTCTGCTGAAGCAGTCGATTGCCGACCGCGGTCTCGTCGGCGAAAGCGAGCGGCAGGAAATGTATGCCCAGGCGCGGCGCGCCGTAATCAAACAGTTGTGGGACTACCGCCCGCCGCTCGCCGCCGATGAGATCGACACGCGTGTCGGCACCTATGATCGCGCGGTGGAGCGCATTGAGGCCGAGATGCAGCTGGCGATCGCCAGCGGCGAAATCGCGGTCCGCCCGCAGCGCAGCGCAGCGCCGCCTGCCGCCGTCGCCCGCGCCGTACAGCGGGCTCCAGCTGCCCGCCGGACAGCGGAATTGGAGCGGACCGCGGTTCCCACGCGCAGCAACGCTGCCCCGGCGGCGCGTCCCCTCGCAGCCCAGCACGCCACGCGCGGCAACGTCGCGCTCGCCACGCCTCCCCGCCTTGCGCCACCGCCGCCGGAGGAAGACGTCGACGATGACGAGGAGTTGCTCGACGAGGAATACACGAGCGGGGAAGAGACCGTCGACGAGCGCCCGCGCTATCGGCGCGAGACACGCTGGGCAGACCGCGGTCGATTCGAGAAGGCCGAACGCCACCCGTTCCGGCAGCCGTTCGTCTGGCCGGACTGGCTGGGCGGCAGCCAGCAGCAGGCGATCATCCGCATGGCTGCGATCCTTGCCGGCGCCCTGTTCATCCTGCTGGTGGCGCTGATCTCCTACCAGCTCGGCGCGCGCTCGAGCCGCACCGTCACGCTGCCCATCGGTACGCACCGCGAAGTGAGCGATGCCGCCACCGCGGCGCGCATACCGGTCGACAACGCAACGGTCGCCCAGACATTCACGATATTTGACGGCACCGACCCGACCGTCTTCGACACCACCCCTGACAACCCCATCTCGTTCGACAGCGCCGGCGACTTTGCCCGCGTCTCGTCGTCGACCAGCGCCCCCGGAGTTAAGGTCACCATCGGGCCGGGTGTGGCGGCGCGGCTTGCCGGCCACAACGTGCGCGTCGTCATCGTCGCCCGCTCGTCAACCGAATCGGGCGCGGCCGGCATGCGCTTCGCCTATCAGAGCGGAGTTGCCCTCAGTCACTGGCAGACGGCCAACCTCGGCAGTGATTTCACGCCGCTCGGCATCGAATGGCGCGTCCCCGCGATGCGCACCAGTCCCGATGGCGACGACCTGCTGATCGAGCCCGGCATCCCCGGAGACGGCACCGGCGTCGACGTGAAATCGATCCGTATCGACGTTCTGGCGTCCTAGCAATTCCAGGAAAAGTGGATTCCACTTTTCCGTCTGGAATTGCGCAAGGCAAAGGAATGAAGAGCAATTCCCGATTCAGTCAAATCGGGGAATTGCTCTAGAACCGGCCGAGATAGCCGCTGCGGCGGAGATGATCGATCACCTGCTCGGCGAGCACATCCGCGCTTTCTTCCGTCGTATCGAGCACCAGATCGGGCTCCGCCGGCGGCTCGTACGGAGAATCGACGCCGGTGAAATTGCGGATCGCACCCGACCGGGCCTTCTTGTAGAGACCCTTCGGGTCGCGCGCTTCCGCAACCGCCAGCGGCGTGTCGACATAGACCTCGAGAAACTCGCCCGGCTCGACCAGTTCGCGCGCCATGTCGCGTTCCGAGCGGAAGGGCGATATGAACGACACCAGCACGATCAGTCCAGCGTCGAGGAAGAGCTTCGCTGTCTCGGCGACGCGCCGGATGTTCTCGACCCGGTCCGCATCGGTGAAGCCGAGGTCGCGGTTCAAGCCGTGCCGCACGTTGTCGCCGTCGAGCAGATACGTGTGACGCCCAAGGACGTGCAGCTTCTTCTCGACAAGGTTCGCGATCGTCGATTTGCCAGCCCCGGAAAGGCCGGTCAGCCAGACGATCACCGGGCGCTGGCCCTTGGCCTCGGCACGGATCTCTTTGTTAAGGTCGAGCGCCTGCCAGTGGATGTTGGTGGCGCGCCTCAGCCCGAAGCTGATCATGCCGGCCGCGACGGTGGCATTGGTGAACCGGTCGATCAGGATGAAAGACCCCATCGTCCGGTTCTGCTCGTAAGGATCGAAGGCGAGCGGCTCCGACAGCGACAGATTGCCAAAGCCAATGTCGTTGAGTTCGAGCGTTTTTGCCGCCAGCGGCTTCTGGATGTCGTCGAAATCGACGCGGTGCTTCAGATCGCTCACCGCCGCTCCCACTGTCCGGGTCGCGTTCTTGAGCAGGTAGGACCGGCCGGGAAGGAGCGGCTCATCCGACATCCAGATGATGTGCGCGGCAATCTGATCCGCGACCGCCGGCCGGTCGCCCGGCGCCGCCAGAATGTCGCCGCGGCTGAGGTCAATTTCGCGGTCGAGCGTCAGCATCACGGAATCGCCTGCTGCGGCATCCTGCCGGTCGCCTTCGAGCGCCACGATGCGCGAGACGGCCGCCGTCTGCCCGGTGCGCGCCACAACCACCGCCTCGCCGGGTCTCAGACGACCGGCGGCTATCGTGCCCGCGTATCCCCGAAAGGTCTGGTCGGGCCGGTTCACCCATTGCACGGGCAGTCTCAGCCCCTGCTCCTCCGGGTGCTCCGTGACCTCGATCGTCTCGAGGTACTCGAGCAGCGGCTTGCCCGCATACCAGGGCGTGCGCGCACTCGCCGTCACCACGTTGTCGCCGTGCCGCGCGGAAATCGGCATCGCCGCCACGGACTTGAAGTTGAGCGGTCCCGCGAACACCGCAAATGCGTCGCGGATTTCATTGAAGCGCGCCTCGCTGAAGTCGACGAGGTCGATCTTGTTGACCGCCAGCACCACATGGCGGATGCCGAGCAGCGACGCGATGTAGGCATGCCGGCGCGTCTGGCTGAGCAGGCCCGCACGCGCGTCGACCAGGAGGATGGCGAGGTCGGAGTTCGAGGCTCCGGTCGCCATGTTGCGCGTGTACTGCACGTGCCCGGGCGTGTCGGCGATAATGAAGCGGCGCCGCTCGGTGGCGAAGTAGCGATAGGCGACGTCGATCGTGATGCCCTGCTCGCGCTCGGCCTGCAGCCCGTCCACCAGGAGCGCAAAGTCGATGTTCTCGCCGTCGGTGCCGTACTTTCCGGAGTCGGCCTTGAGCGTGGTGAGCTGGTCTTCGAAGATGCGCTTGGAATCGTAGAGCAAGCGCCCGATCAGCGTCGACTTGCCGTCGTCAACGCTGCCACACGTGAGAAACCGCAGGAGATCCTTGTCTTCTTCGGCAGCCACGCGCGCCAGAAACGCATCGGTATGATCGAGGTTGTGGGCCATCAGAAATAGCCCTCGCGCTTCTTCGTCTCCATCGAGCCGACTTCGTCGTGGTCGATGAGCCGTCCCTGCCGCTCGGACGTCCGCGCGACGAACATCTCGGCGACGATATCCGAGACCGTTGCGGCATCCGACTCGACCGCTGCCGTCAGCGGATAGCAGCCCAGCGTGCGGAAGCGTACACGCTTCATTTCCGGCACCTCGCCCGGCTGGAGCGGCATGCGCTCGTCGTCGACCATGATGAGCTGGCCCGAGCGCCGCACCACGGGACGATCGGCGGCGAAATAGAGCGGCACGATGTCGATGCCTTCGGCCAGAATGTATTGCCAGATGTCGAGCTCGGTCCAGTTCGACAACGGAAAGACGCGGATCGATTCTCCCGCCTTGACGCGCGTGTTGTAGAGCGACCAGAGCTCGGGCCGCTGGTTCTTCGGGTCCCAGCTATGGCCGGCGGAGCGGAACGAAAAGACACGTTCCTTGGCGCGGCTCTTCTCCTCGTCGCGGCGCGCTCCGCCGAAGGCAACGTCGTAACGCCCGGCATCGAGCGCCTGCTTCAACGCCTCGGTTTTCATGACCTGCGTATAGAACGACGAGCCATGCGTGAACGGCGTAACCCCGCGCTCGATCCCCTCGCGATTGGTGTGCACCCTGAGATCGATGGCGTAGCGCCGCGCCGTCTCGTCACGGAAGCGGATCATCTCGCGGAATTTCCACGTCGTATCGATGTGAAGCAGCGGAAAGGGCAGCGGCGCCGGGAAAAAGGCCTTCCGCGCCAGGTGCAGCATCACCGAGGAATCCTTGCCGATCGAATAGAGCATCACCGGCCGCTCGGCGGTCGCGACCACCTCGCGCATGATGAAGATGGCCTCGGCTTCGAGGCGCTTCAGATGTGGCAGGAACTGAGCAGACATCGGCGACAGTGGCCCCGGTTTCGGCGCGACGTTACGCACACCGCGACACCGCGCTCAAGCATCAAGCAGCCATGTTGAGGCCGTCAGCCACCGCTTTGTTGCGAGGTGCCGGGGCTGTCTGGAATTATTTTCCCCGGCCTAGTCGGCGGGCAGCGGGTCGAACCCGCCGGTCGCGATGAAGGAGGGATTGCGGAATGCGTCGGGCCCGGCGGCGGCACCGCGGCCATAGAACAGCGGCTGCCCTTCGGTCGTCACCACCGAGCCGCCCGCGGCCCTGAGGATCGCCTCGCCCGCCGCGGTATCCCACTGCATCGTCGGCCCCAACCGCGGGTAGAGGTCGGCCTCGCCGGCCGCGACCACACAAAACTTCAGCGAGGAGCCCGCCGATACCAGCTTGCCGATCTCGAAGCGCGCGATAAAGGCGTCGGTCTCGCGATTGCGGTGCGAGCGGCTGGCCACGACATCGATCGGCCCATCGGGCGGCTTTCGCACCTGCATCCGGCGTCTTGCACCAATCGCGCCGCCCGCAGCCTCGGCCCGCCAGGCGCCAAGGCCGGCAGCGCCGCCATAGAGTTCCCCGGTGACCGGTACGAAGATCACCCCGAGCGCCGGCACGCCGTCGCGCACCAGCCCGATGTTGACCGTAAAATCGCTGCCGCCCTTCACAAATTCCCGGGTTCCGTCGAGCGGATCGACCAGAAAGAACTCGCGGCCGATCTCGGGAATGTTGCCCTCGTAGGCGCCCTCTTCCCCGATCATGGGCACGCCTGGGGCAACCCGTGCCAGACCCTCGGCGATCACGCGCTCGGCCGCGCGGTCAGCCTCGGTCACCGGCGAGGCATCCGCCTTCTTCTCGACGGACACGCCACCGCGGCGTACGGCAAGGATCGCTTCGCCGGCCTTGATGGAGAGGACGGCGAGCGCGTCAATCAGGACCGCGTCGGAATTGCTGGAAGAGGATGCTTCGACCATGGACGCGCACTGTCTAGAGGACATCGCGGCCATCGCCAACCCCGCCCGGCGCCGGGACCAGGAACAAAAAGGCCCGCCTTGCGGCGGGCCTCGCACTATTCGTTGCCGCGCGGTCAGGCCGCCATCAGCTTGGTCGGGTCGGCGAAATCGAGGTTAAGGCTCTCCGCCACCGCCTTGTGGGTAATCCGGCCGGCATGAACGTTCAGACCGTTGCGCAGGTGCGGATCGGCGGCGATCGCGGCCAGCCCGCGATCGGCAAGCGCCAGCCCAAAGGGCAATGTCGCGTTGTTCAGCGCCGCGCTCGAGGTGAGCGGCACGGCGCCAGGCATATTGGCGACGCAGTAGTGGACGATACCGTCCACCACGAACGTCGGGTCGAGATGCGTCGTCGGCCGCGATGTCTCGAAGCAGCCGCCCTGGTCGATGGCGACGTCGACGAGAACCGCACCCTTCTTCATCGTCGAAAGCGCCGCGCGACTGACCAGCTTCGGTGCCGAGGCGCCGGGAACCAGCACAGCGCCGATCACCACATCCGCACCGGCGACTTCCTCTGCCAATGCGTCGCGCGTGGCATAGCGCGTGATCACGCGCCCACCGAAAATGTCATCAAGTTCGCGCAGTCGCGGCAGCGACTTGTCGAGCACAGTAACCGTCGCGCCGATCCCGGCCGCCATCTTCGCCGCATGCGTGCCCACCACGCCACCGCCGATGACGACGACCTTGCCCGGCGCCACGCCCGGCACGCCGCCGAGCAGGAGCCCGCGTCCGCCATGCGCCTTCTGCAGCGCCGTCGCACCCGCCTGGACGGACAGCCGCCCGGCGACTTCGCTCATCGGCGCGAGCAACGGCAGGCCGCCCCGCGCATCGGTCACCGTCTCGTAGGCGACCGCGGTCACGCCCGATTCAATCACTCCCCGCGCCTGCGGGGCATCGGCGGCGAGATGGAGGTAGGTGAACAGGATTTGCCCGGCGCGGAGCTGCTTCCACTCGGTCGCCTGCGGCTCCTTCACCTTGACGATCATGTCGGCCCTGGTGAAGACCTCGGGTGCCGTCGCCGCGATTTCTGCGCCCGCCGCCCTGTAGAGGGCATCGCTCGCGCCAATGCCCTCGCCGGCTCCGGTTTCGACCAGCACCTTGTGGCCATGCGCGATGTATTCGCCGACCGCCGATGGCGTCAGCCCGACCCGGTATTCAGATGATTTGATCTCTTTGGGAACACCGACAAGCATGGGACTGCCTCCTTGGCCCGCGCGATTGTGTTCGGTGAACGTGCCGCAAAAGTCACGATATTTCCGCGTTTTCGGAGCTCCTTTGGGCACTATTGCCACGGCATAATTGCATCCAACCGCAGTTGGCCGCATACTTCGTGCGCATGGATGAGTTCGACCGCAAGATCGCGCGTGTCCTCGCCGCCAACGGCCGCCTGTCGGCGGTCGATGTCGCGGCCGAGGTCGGACTGTCGCCTTCCGCCTGCACGCGCCGCATCCAGGCGCTGGAGGCTTCCAGCATCATCCGCGGCTATCGCGCCATTCTCGACGCCGCGGCCGTCGGGCTGGGCATCGACATCTTCGTGGAGATTACGCTCGACCGGCAGAACGACGACACGCTGAAGACCTTCGAGAAAGCGCTGCGGCTCTCGCCCAACATTCTCTCCTGCCACCTGATGTCCGGCTCCAGCGACTACCTCATCCACATCGTCGCGCGCGACCTGCCCGATTTCGAGCGCCTGCATGCCAACGTGCTCGGCCACCTTCCCGGCGTCTCGCGCATCGAATCGAAGTTCGCGCTGCGCACCGCAATCGACCGCCCGCTGGTGCCGATCCCCTGATCTGCGGTTAAGCTCGCGCTGGGATGGACGCTGACAGGGACCCCATGACCTACGACGTTGTGATCATCGGCGGGGCGGCGCACGGCGCCTCGCTCGCCTATCATCTTGCGGCTGCAAAGTTCGACGGCAGCGTGCTCGTCATCGAGAAGGACCCGACCTTCCAGAGGGCGGCGACCGCTCTCTCGGCAAGCTCCATCCGCCAGCAGTTCTCCACCGCCACCAACATCGAGATTTCGCTCTACGGCATCGACTTCCTGCGCCGCGTCGCCGACCTCCTGGAAGTGAACGGCGACAAGCCCGCGATCAGCCTCAGTGAAGGCGGCTACCTATTCCTCGCCACGCCCGAAGGCGCCCCGGTGCTCGCCGAAAACCATGCGCTGCAGGCATCGTTGGGGGCCGACATTGTCCACCTGGACACCGCCGGCCTTGCGGGAAGGTTTCCGTGGCTCGCGACCGACGACCTCGCCGCCGGCTGCTGGGGACGGACCGGCGAAGGCTGGTTCGACGGCTATGGCCTGATGCAGGCGCTCCGCCGCAAGGCGGCTTCGCTTGGGACCGAGTTTCGCACCGGCGAGGTCACCATGATCGAACGCGAGGGCGCTCGCGCTTCTGGCGTGCGGCTCGCCGATGGCACGGTCTTCAGTGCCGGCACCGTAGCGGTCACCGCCGGCACCGGCACCCCCGCCCTGCTCGCCGGGCTCGGCATCCCGCTACCCGTGGAGGCGAAGAAGCGCTTCGTTTTCACGTTTTCGTGCCGCGACCAGCTGTCGAACTTCCCGCTGCTCGTCGATCCGACCGGCGTCTATGCGCGGCCCGAGGGCGAGCTTTACATCTGCGGTGCCTCGCCACCCGAGGCGAACGATCCCGAAGCCAAAGACTTCGACGTCGACCATTCCTTCTTCGAGGAAACGATCTGGCCGGTCCTGGCCGCGCGTGTGCCCGCCTTCGAGCGCATCAAGCCCGGTCGCGCCTGGGCCGGCCACTACGATCTCAACACCTTCGATGCCAATGCCATCGTCGGCCGCGTGCCTGAGATCGACGACCTTCTCGTCGCCACCGGCTTCTCCGGTCATGGTCTGCAGCAGGCGCCGGGTGTCGGCCGCGGGCTGGCCGAACTCATCATGCACGGCCGCTACCGCACGCTCGATCTCTCGCCGCTCGGCTACGACCGCATCGCCGACAAGCACCCGATCGTCGAGAAGAACGTGGTGTGAGGCACCCTGATGCTCCCCGTTTACGGGGGAGCTGTCGGCGAAGCCGACTGAGGGGGCCCCAAAACGAAACGGGCGCCGCGATGGCGCCCGCTCCAGGCTTTGCCGGCTATTCGCGGCTACTGCGCCTTCAATCCCGCCGCGTCGGTGATGTCATGCGTCCAGGCGCCCGACGGCTTGTTCTTGATGATGCCCTGATCGAGCAACGCCTGCTCGGTGCGCTGATAGGCGGCTTCGTTGAGCACGCCGTTGCCGCCCGCGGTCAGCTTCGCGACCTCACCCATCATGTACTTCTGGTGGTCGAGATCCTGGCCGCCGTTGTCGACGACGATCTGCGCCGCCTCGTCCGGGTGCGCCAGCGCGTAGTCCCAGCCCTGCATCGAAGCCTTCACGAAGCGGACCATCTCGTCCTTGAACTTCGGATCCTTGAGCTTGTCGTCGAGCGTGTAGAGGCCGTCCTCGAGCAGGTCGACGCCCATGGCCGAGTAGTTGAACACGGTCAGGTCTTCTGGCTTGAAGCCGGCATCGAGCACCTGGCCATATTCGTTATACGTCATGACCGAGATGCAATCCGCCTGCTTCTGGATGAGCGGCTGCACGTCGAAGCTCTGCTTCAGCACGGTCACGCCGTTTGCCGCGCCGTCGGTCGACAGGCCAAGCTTGTGCATCCAGGCGAAGAACGGATACTCGTTGCCGTAGAACCAGACGCCCAGCGTCTTGCCCTTGAAGTCGGCCGGCGTTTTGATGCCGGTGTACTTCGGACAAACCAGTTCCATGCCCGCCTTCGCGAACGGCTGGGCGATGTTGACCAGCGCCGTGCCCTTCTCGCGGGCCGCGAGCGCGCCGCCCATCCAGTCGACGATGACGTCGGCGCCGCCGCCGGCGATCACGGTCTCCGGCGCGATATCGGGTCCGCCCGGCTTGATCGTCACGTCGAGGCCGGCATCCTTGTAGAAGCCCTTGTCCTTGGCCACGTAGTAGCCGCCGAACTGGGCCTGCGTCACCCACTTCAGTTGCAGCGTCAGCGCATCGGCAGCGAACGCCGAGCCGCCGACGAGCACGGTGGCCAACGCCGCCGCGCCCAACAACATCTTCTTCATTTTGCTTACTTCCCTCCGTTCACGATTGCCGAAACGATGGATGCCAGAACGTCGCGCCGCGCTCTATGAGCGCGATCACGCCGTAGAACACGGAGCCGGCCAGCGCCGCCACCGCGATTTCCGCCCACACCATGTCGGTATTCATGCGTCCGACCTCGGTTGAGATGCGGAACCCCATGCCAACGATCGGCGTGCCGAAGAACTCGGCGACGATGGCTCCGATCATGGCCAGAGTCGAGTTGATCTTGAGGGCATTGAAGATGAAAGGCAGCGCCGCCGGCAACCGAAGCTTGATCAGCGACTGCCAGTAGCCGGCCGCATACGTGTGCATCAGGTCGCGCTCAATGGCGTCCGAAGCGGCAAGGCCGGCCAGCGTGTTGATCAGCATCGGGAAGAAGGTCATCGCAACGACCACGGCCGCCTTCGATTGCCAGTCGAAGCCGAACCACATCACCATGATCGGTGCGATGGCGACCAGCGGCAGCGCCGAGACGAGGTTGCCCACGGGCAACAGCCCGCGCTTCAGGAACGGCACCCGGTCGGCCGCGACCGCAACGACGAACCCCGCGCCGCAACCGATGGCGTAGCCGGCGACCACTGACTTCAGGAATGTCTGGCGGAAATCGGCCCACAGGATCGGCACCGAGGCGATCAGCTTCGCCCAGATCGCGCTCGGCGGCGGCAGAATGATCAGCGGCACCGAAAAGCTGCGGCAGACGATCTCCCACAGCAGCACGACCCACAGCCCGAAGACGAAGGGAATGCCGATGTTGAGTAGGAATTGACCGGTGGGCGTCCCGGCCCGCGCCTCGCACAGCCGCCGCACGAGCAGCCACGACAGCAGCCAGGCGACCACGACCAGCGCCCAGAACCCCGGCGTCGCTGCGACGAGTTGCGGTGCGCTCGCCTTCATCGCCGCATCGACCGCGACCACTGCCGGCAGCAGCAACACGACATATCCCGTCGCAATCGCCGCGCCGATGAACAGCACGACGTTGGCCGCCGCCGATGTGAACGCAGCCAACCCGGCGAAGATCGCCACCGCGATCATCGCGGCAGCCAGTGCCGCCGGCTCGCCGCCGGTGAGCAGATATGAGTGCGCAGCGTCGCCATCGACCAGTGGCCACGCCAGGGCCGCGACCAGTGCCGCCAGC
>Ga0265340_10000182_pt1 | contig 31971 bp, 30 predicted proteins | sample 4CB225metaG_FD_202082 | JGI IMG/M metagenome (GOLD analysis project Ga0265340, IMG submission 202082) | Rhizosphere microbial communities from Carex aquatilis grown in University of Washington, Seatle, WA, United States - 4-CB2-25 metaG | ecosystem: Host-associated > Plants > Roots >...
GCCGGGATTTCCCAGAAAGCCGCGTCGCACGGCTTTTACGACCTAATCTATCTGGCGGCTTTCATTTCTGTAAGCATCGGGCTGATAAACCTTTTTCCAATTCCTCTCCTCGACGGGGGCCATCTTCTGTACTATGCATGCGAGGCTGTGCTGGGGCGCCCGCTCGGGGAGCGGGTCCAGGACGTGGGATTCAGGGTGGGACTCGCGCTGGTGGTTAGTCTCGTGATCTTTACCGTCTGGAACGACCTAGTCCGGTAGTACCTTTTGTGAAACCTCGGCTCAGTGCACGCGGGGCCGTCATGTGTCGCCCAATTGAAGAGTGACAGAGACGAGTGGATGAGCGTTAACGCCCTGTTCGCCCGATTGAAGAACGCGGCTCCGGCCTCGATTCTGCTGGCGTCTTTTGCCGCGGGCGCGCCGGGCTATGCCCAGCAGGCGAGCCCCCCGCCGAGCGCGGCGGATCAAAGCGCGGCGCCCGCCGAATCGCCGGCCGAAACGGCCGTCGTCAAGCGGATCTCGGTTCTGGGCACGCAGCGCATCGAGCCGGCGACGGTTCTGTCCTACATCACCATGCATGTGGGCGACAATTTCAGCTCGCCGGCGGAAGACCGCGCCCTGAAGGCGCTGTTCGCGACGGGACTGTTCTCGGACGTGAAGATCGATTGGGACGGTTCGACGCTGACGGTGCACGTGGTCGAGAATCCGATCATCAACCAGGTCGAGTTTGAGGGTAATAACAAAGTTACGACCAAGGATCTGCAGAAGGAAGTGCAGCTTCAGCCGCGCATGGTGTTCACCCGCGCGAAAGTGCAGTCCGACATCCAGCGGATCATCGAACTCTACCGCCGCAACGGCAAATTCGCCGCCAGCGTCGATCCCCAGATTATCCAGCGCCCGCAAAACCGCGTCGACCTGATCTATTCGGTCAACGAGGGGCCGACTACCGATGTGGCCCGCATCATCTTCGTCGGAAATAAGGTGTACGACGACAGTACGCTTCGCGGGCAGATCGCCACCGAAGAGTCGGCGTGGTGGCGTATCTTGGCGACCAACGACAACTACGATCCGGACCGCCTGTTGTTCGACCGCGAACAGCTGCGCCGGTTCTATGTAAGTCACGGTTACGCGGATTTTCACGTCGTCTCGGCCGTCGCCGAACTGACTCCGGATCACAGCGCCTTCTACATTACTTTCACCCTCGACGAGGGCGCCAAATATCGCTTCGGCAAAGTCGAGATCAGTTCGAAGGTCAAAGAGCTTCCCGCCCAAACGCTGCGGCCGCTGGTGAACATCCAAGCTGGCGAGCTGTACGACGAAAATTTGGTGGAGAATGCAAAAGACGCGCTGATCACCGCGGTCGGCACCAAAGGCTACGCCAACGCCGAAGTCGGCGTGCGCCTTCGGCGCAACGCCGATACGCGCACGATGGACGTGGTCATGAACGTCGAGCAGGGACCGCGCGTCTACGTCGACAAGATCAACATCGTCGGCAACACGCGCACGCTCGATCGGGTCATCCGCCGCGAATTGCGCTTCAGCGAAGGCGACGCCTTCAATCGCCAGCTGGTCGACCGCTCGCGTACCCGCATCCGCGCGCTCGGCTTCTTCAAGGACGTGGCAATCAAGAATTCGGCGGGTTCGCGGCCCGACAAGACGGACATCACAGTGCAGCTGACCGAGCAGTCGACCGGCGAACTTTCGCTGGGCGCGGGCTATTCCTCGACCAGCTCGTTCGTCGGCGAATTCGCCTACACCGAACGCAATCTGTTCGGCCGCGGCCAATTCCTGCGCGCCAGCATCCAGATGTCGACCCTGAGCAAGCAGTTCGAATTTAGGTTCACCGAACCATGGTTCCTCAACCGCCCACTGGCCGCCGGCATCGACTTGTACAAATGGGTCACCAACTACAATCAGGCCGCCTACCAGGGCGATGCGACCGCGGGCTCTTTGCGTTTGGGCTTCCCGACGTCGGAATATGGCAGCATTGGGCTGAACTATACCTACAGGATTAACAAGGTCACGCCTTACTCCAACGCGCCGGCGGAACTGATCCGCCAGGTTGAGCTTTACGGCGCCGCGAGTAGAACTTCGGAGATCGGCTATTCCTTCGTCTATAATACGCTGGACGATGCCATCAAGCCGACCAGCGGCATGGTCTTCGCATTCAATCAGGATTTTGCAGGCTTCGGCGGCAACCTTAAATTCCTGAAGACTGAAGGAAGCTTTTCGACCTATCACAAGCTGTTTGGCGACGAGTTTATCGCTTCGCTCACCGGCTCATCGGGATTTATCACCGGCTATGGCGGTTCCGTCGTTCCAATTCAGGAGCGCTATTTCAAGGGTGGCGATTCGTTCCGCGGCTTCAAGCTTGCCGGCATCGGGCCGCGCGATGTGGATGTGGCGGGTGACGCCGGCGCGGTGGGCGGCGATTTCTACGCCATCGGCACGGCTCAGGTGCGTCTGCCGGACTTCGTGCCCCCCGACTACGGCATGAACTTCTCCCTGTTCACCGATTTCGGCACCTTGGGCCATCTCAAATCGACTACGGCGCTTTGCCCGGCGGCCACCGCCACAAGTTCCTGCATAAGGGACAACTTGGCTCTGCGCGTCTCCGCCGGCGTCAGCATCGGCTGGAAATCGCCGTTCGGCCCGGTACAGATCGATTTAGGTGTGCCTTTCGTCAAAGCACCCTATGATAAGACAGAGATCATTCACTTCAGCGCCGGCACGGGGTTATAGATCCATGAAGCAGAAATCACTTATTGCCCGCACCATCTTGGCTGCAGGCATGGTCATCGTTATGGCGGGCAGCCTGGATGCCGCGATAGCTGCACCGCCGCCCGGCGGCGCGCCGACTGCACGCATCTTAATGGTCGACTTGCGCCGGGTGATGGGCGCCTCCAAGGTCGGGCAGGATATTCAGCGCCAGGTCCAACAACTGAAGGACCAGGCCAGTGCCGAACTAAACGGCGAGGCCAAAGCGCTGAAGGGCGAAGAAACCGAAATCCAGCAGCAGTCCGCCATTCTCGCGGCCGACGTCAAGGCGCGCAAGATCAAGGACTTCCAAGAGAAGTACGCGTCCTTCCAGAAGAAAGTGCAGGAGCGCAGCAAGCTGATCCAAGGCGGCGTATTTGCCTCTCAGCAGCAGGTCGAGCAGGCGCTCGGCCCGATTCTGCAGGGGATCATGAAGGAACGCGGGGCCACGATTCTTGTCGATCGCAGCGCTGTCCTTCTGGCTCCCAATGCACTCGACGTGACCCAGTTGGTCATCCAGCGTCTCGACATGAAAATGCCGACTGTCAAAGTAGATCTCAAAGCGCCGCCGCCGGGCGCGGAGCCGCAACAACAATAGGAGCGCGCTGACGCGCGGCTGCCTGGACTAGCCGGCCATGGCCGATCCTCGCTTTTACGACAATCGCGGGCCCTACACGCTGGCCGCAATCTGCGCGAAGGCGCTCGCCGCCGTGCCGGGGGGCGCCGACGGCGCCGCCATGATTGACGATCTGGCAAGCCTGTCGGGCGCCACGGCCACGCATCTGTCGTTCTTTACCGGCGAGCACATCGCAGCGGAATATTCGCGGACCGCGGCCGGATTCTGCTTCGTACCGGCCAAGACCGCCAAGCCGCTCTCGCCGCCGCCCCATCTGGTGACGATCCCTTGCGCCTCGGTGCAGCACGCCTTTGCCGCCGCCGCCGAGTTGTTCTATCCCCAAGGAAGTCTCGACGACTGGTCGGGCCAGAGCATGTCGGTCGATCCGAGCGCCGAGATCGGCAAGGGCGTCGTGCTGGGCCCGTGCGTTGTGATCGGCCCCCATGCTCAGATCGGCGAGGGCAGCCGCATCGGACCCTGCACCGTCATCGGCCGCGGCGTCGCCATCGGGCGCAACTGCGAAATCGGCAGCAACGTGTCGATTTCCCACGCCTATTTGGGCGACCAGGTGTTGATTCAGCCCGGCACGCAGATCGGCCAGCCGGGGTTCGGCTTCGCCAGCAGCGCGCAGGGACACGTCCGGATTCCGCAGCTCGGCCGCGTGATCGTGCAGGACAAAGTCGAACTCGGCGCGGGCTGCATGATCGACCGCGGCGCCTTGGGCGATACGGTCATCGGCGAAGGCACGAAGCTTGATAATCTCGTGCACGTCGCGCACAACGTCCACCTCGGCAGGCATTGCCTGATTGCCGGCCAAGTGGGCATTGCCGGCAGCTCGATGTTGGGCGATTTCGTCGTATCGGGCGGCCAAGCCGCCGTCGCAGATCATTGCCGAATCGGCAGCGGCGCGCGGCTCGCGGGGCGCACGGGAGTGGTGTCGCGTCAGGAGATCGAAGGGGGCCGCGATTACGGCGGTGTGCCCGCCAAGCCGGTGAGGGACTGGCTTCGTGAGTTGCACGCCGTGGCCGCGCTGATCAAGAAACCGAAACGGAACGGCCATGACTGAAAAGCATCCATCGCACCTGGTGCTCGGCGTCGAAGACATCAAGCGGCTGCTGCCGCACCGCTCGCCTTTCCTGTTCGTCGAGAAGCTCACCGATATCGTGATCAACGAAAGCGCCACCGGGCACAAGGCGATCGGTTACAACGAACCGCATTTCCAAGGCCATTTCCCGGATCACGCCGTGATGCCCGGGGTTCTGATCGTCGAAGCCATGGCGCAGACGGCGGGCGCGCTGGTCGTCCATTCCCTCGGACTGTTGGGCAAGGACCGCATCGTCTATTTCCTGACCATCGAGAAAGCCCGGTTCAGAAAGCCGGTCCGCCCCGGCGACATGCTGCAGATGCGGGTCAAGGCGCTCAGAAGGCGCGGGCCGGTGTGGCGATTTTCCGGCGAAGCCTATGTCGGCGACGTGCTATGTGCTGAGGCGGAATTCAGCGCCATGATTCAGGACGAAATGAATGGAGAAGGCGATTCATCCGACGGCAATCGTTGAGGACGGAGCCGTTCTGGGGGCCGGCGTCGAGATCGGCCCATTTTGCGTCGTCGGATACAAGGTCAGGCTCGGCGAGGGCGTCCGCCTCGTTTCCCATGCCGTAATCGGCGGCGAAACCGAAATCGGCGCGCGCAGCGTGGTACATCCCGGTGCGGTGCTGGGCGGCGAGTCGCAAATCCGAGGCAACGATCCGGCGGGCACCAGGCTCGTGATCGGCGAGGACTGCATCATCCGCGAATGTGTCAGCATTAGCCTGGGCAGCACCAAGGGACACGGCGTGACCGAAGTCGGCGCGCGCGGCTTCTTCATGGCATACAGCCATATCGGTCATGATTGCAGGGTGGGAAACGATGTGACCTTCGCCAACGGCGCGCAGCTCGCGGGCCATGTCGACATCGGCGATTACGTCGTGCTCGGTGGTCTGGCGGCGGTGCAGCAGTTCACCCGCATCGGGCGCGGCGCGATGCTCGGCGGCATCTCCGGCGCCAACAACGACATCATTCCCTACGCCATGGCCGTCGGGATGCATTCGAAACTGACCGGGCTCAACATCGTCGGCTTGAAGCGCCGAGGCGTTCCGCGCGCCAATATCCACGCCCTGCGCGCGGCGTTCCGCGCCATCTTTCTGGAGCCGGGCGGATCGGTCAAAGAACTCGCCGCGGCGGCGCGCGAAAAATGGGCCGAGGTCGCCGAGGTGCGCGAGATTTGCGATTTCATCCTGGCGCCGGCCAAGCGCCAAATCGCCGCCGCGCGTCCGCCCGGCCATCACGAAGTGATCGAAGAGTGACGGGTGCGCTCGGCATCGTTGCGGGCGGCGGCGAACTTCCCCTCGCCATTGCCGAGAGCGTGCGCGAGAGCGGGCGCGAAGTCTTCGTGCTGGCGATCAACGGCTGGGCCGGCGCCTGGGTCGAGGACTGGCCGCACGATTGGATTTCGCTCGGCGAGGTCGGTAAGGCGTTCAAGGCGCTGGCGGCGCACCAGTGCGGCGAGGCGCTGGTGGCGGGGCAGGTGGGGCGTCCCAAATTCTCGGATATCAAGCTCGACACCAAGGCGATGCTGGTGGCGCCGCGCGTGATCGCCGCCTCGCTGAAGGGCGACGACGCACTGTTGCGTTCGGTGGTCGACATCTTCGAACGCGAAGGCGTGCGCATCGTTTCCGCCGCCGAAGCCGCGCCCGGCCTCCTCGCGCCACAAGGCCAGATGGGCCGCATCGCTCCGTCGCGGCAGAGCGAAGAGGACATCGAGGCCGCGTTCAAGATCGTGCGCGCTATGGGCGCCCACGACATCGGACAGGCCGCTATCGTCTGCGAAGGCCTCGCGCTCGCGGTCGAGGCGGCGGAGGGCACCGACGCCATGGTGGCGCGCGTGGCAAGCCTGCCCGAACATCTGCGCGGCACCGAGGTCAAGCGCCGCGGGGTTCTGGCCAAGGCGCCCAAGCCCATTCAGGACCGCAAGACCGATCTGCCGGTGATCGGCGCGCGGACGGTACAGAACGCCGCTGCCGTGGGCCTCGCCGGCATCGCGGTGGAAGCGGGCGGCGCGCTGATCCTGGGCAAGCGCGCGGTGATCGCCGAAGCCGACCGGCTCGGCCTGTTCCTCGTCGGCGTAGCGCCCTGAAATGCCCGGGCCGGCGGACAAGCCCTTGACGCTGATGCTGGTCTGCGGCGAGCCGTCGGGCGATTTGCTCGGCGGCCAATTGATGGCGGCGCTCAAAGCGCTCGCGGGCGATCGGCTGAAAATCGTCGGCGTCGGCGGCGATGCAATGGCGGCGGAGGGACTCGAGAGTCTTTTCTCGCTCGACGCCACCGCGGTGATGGGGCTCAACGAAATCCTGCCGCGCATTCCCACGATCCTCGCGCGCGTGCGCCAGGCAGCGGACTTCGCGGTGTCCACCCAGCCCGACGCGGTCGTGCTGATCGACAGTCCCGATTTCACGCACCGCATCGCGCGGCGCATCAAGGCCATCGCGCCGCGCATCCCGACGATCAACTACGTCGCCCCGCAGGTGTGGGCCAGCCGCTCTTGGCGCGCGCGCGCGATGGCGGACTATTTCGACATGGTGCTGGCGCTTTTGCCGTTCGAGGCACCGTTCTTCGAGAAGTATGGGCTGCACGCGGTCTTCGTCGGCCATCCGGCGATCGAGCGCGCCAAGCGCATGACCGGCGGCGAAGCGTTCCGTGCCCGCCACGCCATCGCGCCCGATGCGCCGCTGCTGGCAGTGCTGCCGGGCAGCCGCTCGGGCGAGATTCGCTATATTCTGCCGGCTTTCCGCGACGCCGTGGGCTTGCTCGCCAAGCGCGTGCCGGGCCTCGTCTGCGTGCTGCCGACCGTGACCCATGTTGCGGCGCGCGTGCGGGCGGGAACCGCCAATTGGCCCGCGCCGTTCCATATTGTCGAAGGCGACGACGAGAAATTCGCCGCGTTCGACGCGGCCGACGCGGCGCTGGCGGCATCCGGAACGGTGACCACCGAGCTGGCACTGGCGCGCACGCCGATGGTGGTCGGCTACAAGTTCGGGCCGCTGACCCACGCGACGGCGAAGATTTTCGTGCACGTAAAATTCGTCACCGTCGTCAATCTCATCCTGGATCGCGAGGCGGTGCCGGAATTTTTGCAATTGCGCTGCACGCCCAAAGCGCTCGCCGACGCTGTCTATCCGCTGCTGACCGACAAGAACGCTGCTGCGCGCCAGGTTGCCGACCTGGCGGAAGCCATGCGCCTGTTAGGTCAAGGTGCCGAACAGCCCTCGCTGCGCGCCGCCCGGGCTATTCTCGACTTCGTACGCCCGCAAAGCTGATTGGGCGGGATGACGGAGGCTGACCGCGCGACCATTCGGCGGCTGGACAATCAGGATCCGACGATTACGTTGTGGCCAGCTAGAGTGGGCGTCGGAAAATTTGCGGCTTGGAGCATGGCTTTTGGCTAAAGACTAGTTCTCCGGAGGTGTTGCCATGACGGATCAAGCTGTTGAGCTACTTCGCGATCGAATGCCATACATTCTGTTTGGTACAGTTTTCCTGTTCATCGGATTGTGTGTCTGCGGCATCGCCGTGATGCGGCGCCGGAGCGGAGGAAAATTTCTCGTCTGGCTCGGACTCTGGAGTGCGATCGAGGGAACCGAATATTTGTTTGGTTCGCTGGCCGACCTTAAGCTTTTGCCGAATTGGCTTTCGGCCGGTCTTCCCTACGTGTTCAATGTTTTGTCGTTCTCGGTCGTGGTGATTGCTTTGCTGGCCTTTCTCGACCTAAGCCGGAACAAGCTGCGGCTCTTTCTTCAAGGTGCGATTATAGTGGGGCTCGCTATAGCCGCGGCAGGCATTGGCCTTTTCTTGTTTACCGGCTCTTCATTCAAAGTTATGCCGTACAATCATCTCCTCGCAGTCATTTCGCTCGCAGTTCTGGGAATCGTTGTTGCTGTGCCAAGACTCAGTCGGAGCTCCCTCGTCCTGCCGAACCGCACTGTGCTTTCTCTCGGTATCTTGCTTTTCGTTTTGGAGGCGACTTACGGCAACCTGTCGCTTCCATTTGGGCTCCCAAGCCCGCCGGAGATCTTGGACCCGCTGGGGTTCGCGGTCCTGCTATTTTGCTTTGGATATGTTGCCGTGCAGGGCTTGAATAAGAGCTCGCCACCGTCCGCAAGGTCTATGGCCTAGTCGCTGAATGAGCCGGAATTTTCAGTTCCGGGCGAATGAGCGGCCGCCGGTCGCTGCAAGTTGATGAACGCTGCCGCTGACCCACGCGGCGGCGAAGATATTCGTGAACGTAAAATACGTGACCGTCGTCAATCTCATCCTGGACCGCGAGGCCGTACCGGAGTTCCTGCAATTGCGCTGTACGCCCAAGGCGCTCGCCGACGCCGTCTTTCCGCTCCTGACCGACAAGACCGCTGCCGCGCGCCAGGTCGCCGACCTGGTGGAAGCCACGCACCTGTTAGGCCAGGGCGCCGAGCAACCCTCGCTCCGCGCCGCCCGGGCTATTCTCGACTTCGTACGCCGGCAAAGCTGATTGGCGGACTTCTCACCAAACAGCCGCAACGCGCCAGAAGCGGTCTATGACAGCTGGCCCAGGATCGGACGCAGGGAATAAACGGAGAAGCCGAGGATATGTTCAACCGAGCCGTCTTTTTGGCCTAACGGCAAGTAGACGGCCTCCCGGAATATCCATTCCCAGTGTTGTGAGTCGCGCTCCATCCAGCCGCGCACAGCGATGGGAGCGGTGTTCTCGACCACCCGATCATATACGATCTTGTTCAACCGCCGCAGGTCAGAACCGGTCCGGCTGATTTCCGACCACAATTTCCCTTGAACGCTTACACCATGCGCTTGCACATGAGCGTCGCCTTCAAAGCGATATTCGTAATCTCGGCCGCCATCGATGACACGTAACAGCAGCGTATTGTGCAAAAGGTTTACGAGGCCGCGCAGAGTTACGTCGCTGCGTGCAGGATATTTCCGCCCCGCGCAAAGACCCCGCCAATAGGTGAGGCCATCCACTAGGATCGGGTGTTCGATCTCGTCAAGTCGCGGAAATGAAATGGGACACCCGTCCGCCAACGGCGAGCCGACCACGATTGCATCGACGGTGGGAGTCGTAGACATTTAGGCTGCCTGTCAGGCGACACTTGGTTGAAAGTGTTACCCCCTGTCGATTAATTTGGAGTTAGGTAACGCAGGTCACTGGATTAGCTCGCGAAATTGAACGCAGTTCTGTGAATGGTTGCCAACCAAACCCGTGAATCCTAGTGACTGGTTGCAGTGCGCCAGCGAAGGGCAAGTTATGTCACATTGCGGACATTCCTACGAAGTTTTCGGAAGCGATCCGTAGGCAAACGGTATTACGTTCCAATCGCGAAAATAAATTCACCGCCCCGATTATATCGCGAGGCTCTCTTCCCACCTCTTGCGCGCAGCATCGGGTCGCGATGCTCCACCGGAAATGGAGGCGTGCAAATGGGCGGCCGCCGCCGCGCTCGCGAGGCTCGAAGCCCGTTCTAACTCCACGCCTTTTACCGCCTATGCGACCAGTCAATCGCGACGCCTCGCGAGAACGCCATTGGAAGGTCGTCGTGATCCTTCAAAATATCCTTCAGGCAAGCGATCGCATTCCTGTCGGCCTTTTCGCCCGCGGATTGTGTGACGGCCATCTTCACTTCGCCCGTCGCGTCGCGGCTGACGACAACCAGCGAAATGGGTTGCGTGAGATCGTAGAGGTTCCGGTCGATTGGATAGAGCTTATGGCAGCGCCGGTCGACATCGCGCTCGAGGCGCGCAAAGGCCCTCGCGTCGCCTTCTAAGTCCGCAACCCGATCCCAATGGAAATTGAAATTCTCGGGACTGGACACCGGTACTCCGTTATGGGTCGCCGGCTTGTATGTATATAACGCGACGCAGTTCATTACGTGTTCATCGACATCCGCGTTGCCGCTGGACTGCACGACATGCATATCCGTAATCGCACCGGTCTCGGTGACCGTGAACGCCACTTTCACTTCCTGGTGGTCGGCATAGCCCGGCGGGGTGCATTCGTGAATGGCTTGCAGCATCGGCCTGGTATCGGTGTCGGCTTGGGCCGCTCCGGCCGTCAAGACAAGAACGATGAACGCGCGTTTCAGCATGGATGCCCCCGTGTTTGCCTGATCGAGTTTTATACGGGGTTTTGACGGGATTGTGTCAGAATCGGTTTCCCCCGGGGGCGCTCTGTGAGTGGATGAAACTGCCACCCAATCGCGAAAATAATTTTGGCGAGCCGTCTTGAATGGCGGGAATTTGTTCCCATTTCAGACGCAGAGCATCGGTTCGCGATGCTTCACCGACAATGGAGGCGTGCAAAGGGCGGCCGACGGGCCGCCGCCGGATGAATATTGATCGACGCGGAAACATACAGGGCAAGGATGCCATTTCGCGTGCATCCAAACGGAGCGGGCCGGCGTTGAGGCCGCACGCCATGCGGCGGCCGGGTTGCGAAACGCCTGTTCTGCGAAGCCCGAGGAAAAGCGAAGGTGCTGACCGGTTTCCGCACGGCGGATTCCCACGGCCTGCCGTAGCTTTGCGCCGAAGGCGGGTTCGTGGAACCCGCCTTTTGCATAAGCTCTACCTCTTATCGATCGGGACGTAGTTGCGCTTCTTGGCGCCGGTGTAGATTTGCCGCGGCCGGCCGATCTTCTGATGCGGGTCTTCCAGCATCTCCTTCCACTGCGCGATCCAGCCGACGGTGCGCGCCAGCGCGAACAGCGCCGTGAACATGTCTGTCGGGAAGCCCAATGCGCTAAGCGTGATGCCCGAATAGAAATCGATGTTCGGATAGAGCTTGCGTTCGACAAAATATTCGTCCTGCAGCGCGATGCGTTCGAGCTCCAGCGCCACCTTGAGCAACGGGGTCTCGTGCAGGCCGAGCTCGTCGAGCACGGCGTGGCACTGCTTCTGCATCACCTTGGCGCGCGGGTCGTAGTTCTTGTAGACGCGATGGCCGAAGCCCATCAGGCGGAAGGGATCGTTCTTGTCCTTGGCGCGGCGGATATATTCCGGGATGCGGTCGACGGTTCCGATCTCCTCCAGCATCTTGAGCGCCGCCTCGTTGGCGCCGCCATGCGCCGGCCCCCACAGACACGCGATCCCCGCCGCGATGCAGGCGAACGGATTGGCGCCCGAGGAACCCGCGAGGCGCACGGTGGAGGTGGAGGCGTTCTGCTCGTGGTCGGCGTGCAGGATGAAGATGGTGTCGAGCGCCTTGGCCAGCACCGGATTGACCACATACTCCTCGGCCGGGACCGAGAAACACATGCGCAGGAAGTTTTCCGTGTAGCCCAGCTTGTTGAGCGGATAGACGAAGGGCAGGCCGATTGAATAGCGGTACGCCATCGCCGCGATGGTCGGAACCTTGGCGACAAGGCGATGGCTCGCGATCTGGCGCTGTCTGGGATCGTTGACGTCGGTGGAGTCGTGGTAGAACGCCGAGAAGGCGCCCACCACGCCGCACATCACCGCCATCGGATGGGCATCGCGGCGGAAGCCGCGGAAGAACGACGCCAACTGTTCGTGCACGATCGTGTGATGCGTGATGATGTAGTTGAATTCTTCCATCTGCTTCTTGTCCGGCAGCTCGCCGTAGAGCAGCAGGTAACAGACTTCGAGGAACGAGGAGTTGTCCGCGAGGACTTCGATTGGATAACCGCGATAAAGCAGGATGCCGTTCTCGCCGTCGATAAAGGTGATGTCGCTCTCGCAGCTCGCCGTTGAGGTGAAGGCGGGATCGTAGGTGAACAGATCCGCCTCGCCGTAGAGCGAGCGGATGTCGATCACGTTCGGCCCTTCGCTGCCCGCTAACGCAGGAAGCTCGTAGGATTTGCCTTGATAGCTGAGCGTCGCCTTGCCCGCGGGGACGGCCTTGCTCTCTCTCATCTTGGTCTCCGGCCTTGGTTATCTCGCATTGCAACAATTATAGGATGCGCGGTTCGATGTCGTCACCTGCTTTTCTGGGCAGGGCGGCGGTTTGCCCGGAATCTAGGCAGTGAAGGCCTCGATCCGGCTGACCGATTCCTCCCGTCCGAGCACCTCCAGCATGGCGAAGATCGGTGGCGAGGTTGTCTTGCCCGTGATGGCCGCCCTGAGCGGCTGCGCCACCTGACCCAGCTTCATCGCCTTCGCATCCGCGAAGGCGCGAGCCTTCTCTTCCAGCGCCGCAGCGATCCAGGGCGTCTCGGCGGCCAGCGCCAGGAATTCCCCGTTCAGCCGGCGAGCCTCCGCCGTCAGCACCTTTTGCGCCGCTTCGTCAGGGGCGCGAGGGCCATCGGTCAACAGGAACTCGGCGGCATCGGCCAGTTCCAGCAAGGTCTTCGCGCGCTCCTTGAGGCTCGGCATCGCAGCGATCAGGCGGCCGCGCGCCTTGCCGTCGACCGCGCGATCGGGGAACTGGCGGATCATGAACGCCGTCACTTCGTTCGCCAGCACGCCATCGTCCGTCGCGCGGATGTAGTGCGCATTGAGATTGTCGAGCTTCTTGAAATCGAGCCGCGCCGGACTTTTGCCGATATTCTCGAGGTTGAACCATTCGATGGCCTGCGACGTCGGGATGATCTCCTCGTTGCCGTGGCTCCAACCGAGCCGCAGCAGGTAGTTACGCATGGTTTCGGGCAGATAACCCATGTCGCGATAGGCCTCGACGGCCAGCGCGCCGTGGCGCTTGGAGAGCTTGGCGCCGTCCGGCCCGTGGATCAGCGGCAGGTGCGCATAGGCCGGCTCGGGCCAGCCCAGCGCCTGGATCACCTGCAATTGGCGCGCCGCGTTGTTGAGGTGATCGTCGCCACGGATGATGTGGGTGATCTCCATGTCGTAATCGTCGACCACCACGGCCAGCATATAGGTGGGCGTGCCGTCGCTCCTCAGCAGCACCATGTCGTCGAGCTGGTCGTTGGCGAAGCGCACATCACCTTGCACCGCATCATGCACCACGGTCTCGCCGGTCTGCCGCGCCTTCAGCCGCACCGCGAAAGGAGCGCCCGGCGGCGCCTCCGAGGGATCGCGGTCGCGCCAGCGCCCGTCATAGCGCGCGGGCTTTCCGGCTGCGCGCTGGGCGGTTCGCATGTCCTCCAACTCTTGGGAAGTGGCGAAGCAGCGATAGGCTTTGCCTTCCGACAGCAGCTGCTGGACGACTTCGCGATGGCGGCTGAGGCGAGCGAATTGATAGATGGTCTCGCCGTCCCAATTGAGCCCCAGCCACGTCATGCCGTTCAGGATCGCGGCCACCGCCTCGGGTGTGGAGCGTTCGCGGTCGGTGTCCTCGATGCGCAACAGGAATTTGCCGCCGGTGTGACGCGCGTAAAGCCAGTTGAACAGCGCCGTCCGCGCCCCGCCGATATGCAGCATTCCGGTGGGCGAGGGCGCAAAGCGCAGGACGGGCTTCCGGTTTTCGGTCATGATGGGCTTGGGCTTTAAGTGAATCCGAGGCTTCTGGCAAACCGTGGGGGCAGGCTCGATCCCGGCTTGGAAGCGCTTCGCGCCGGTTCCGATTGGCAGGGCGGCGGCGGAGGTTTTCGCGCGCCTTTCGGCCGCGCTGCGCAGCCATGCTTTGGCCGACCGCATGCGCTGGCCCCTGTGGCTGCCGGTGGCGATGGGCGCCGGCATAGGCCTCTATTTCAGCCTTCCCGAAGAGCCGGCATGGGGTTTCGTCGTCATGGCGGCGGGCCTGGCGCTTGTGGCCGGGACGCTGGCGGGCGCCGCGAATCGTACGGTGTTCCGCATCGTGCTGGCGCTTGTCGCTGCAGCCTCCCTTGGCTTCGGTGACGCGAAGCTTCGAACAGAGCTTGTCCGCGCCCCAGTTCTCGCCCGGAAGATGGGACCGGCAGGCATCGACGGGCGCGTCGAGTTCGTCCAGACGCACGGCAAGAGCACGCGCGTCACGCTTGGTGCGGTCGCTCTGCGCCGGCTTCCGCTGGAGCGCACGCCCGCAACAGTGCGCGTCTCGGTGCGCTATGGAGCGCAGTCGCTCATGCCTGGCCAATGGGTGCATCTGACGGCGGTGCTGATGCCGCCGCCGGGACCGGCCGCGCCCGGCGGCTACGATTTTGGACTCGCCGCGTTCTACGATCGTATTGGCGCGGTGGGCTATGCCTATGGAAGACCAAAGCCGACCACGCCGCGCACCACCGATAGTTGGCGCGAAGAGATTTGGCTGGCGGTTGCCAAATTGCGCTGGGCGATGACCGCGCGCATCCACGCCGTTCTGCCGGGAAGCACGGGCGGCGTCGCCTCGGCGCTGATCACCGGCGATCGTGGCGCGATCTCCGACGAGGACGAACAGGCGCTGCGCGATGCAGGCCTCGCGCATGTTCTGGCCATCGCCGGTCTGCACATGGCGCTGGTCGGGCTGGGTCTCTATTGGACCGTGCGTGCCTTGCTGGCGCTGATCCCGGCCATCGCCCTGCGTTATCCGATCAAGAAGTGGGCAGCGCTGGCGGCGCTTTCAAGTGCGACTTTCTACCTCATCATCAGCGGAGCGGCGACGCCCGCGACGCGCGCCTACGTCATGCTCGCCACGATGCTGCTGGCGGTGCTGTTCGACCGTCCGGCGCTGTCGATGCGTTCGCTGGCGTTGGCCGCGACCATCATTCTGCTGTTGCAGCCCGAGAACCTTCTGGAGCCAGGCTTTCAGATGTCGTTCGCCGCCGTGGGCAGCCTGATCGCGGTCGCCGAATGGGAACAGGCGCGCCGCGCGCGCCGCACCGAGCCAACAGCGCCACGCTCTTTCGCCGGGCTGCGCCGCTACATGCGCGGCATCGCCACCACCAGCTTTGTCGGCAGCCTGGCGACCGCGCCTTACGCCGTCTTCCATTTCGACCGCGCGACGCATTACGCCGTGATCGGCAATCTGCTGGCGATGCCGGTGATGGGATTTGTCACCATGCCCGCCGCCGCCTTGTCGGTGATCTTGATGCCGTTCGGGCTGGACGCTTGGCCGCTGCGCGTCATGGGTTGGGGCATCGAACTGATGTTGTCGGTGGGCCGCTTCGTCTCGGGACTGCCCGGAGCGGTTTCCATCGTTCCGGCTTGGCCGATGGCGGCGCTCGTCATCCTTTCGCTCGGCGGCTTGTGGACCCTGATTTGGCGGAAGGCCTGGCGCTGGCTTGGCCTTGGCGTGATGGCGACCGGCGTCGGCGTGGCGATTGCGGCGCCCGCGCCGGACATTCTGGTGGCGCGCGATGCGGTCACCGTGGCCGTGCGCGGAAGCGACGGGTTGCTGCGCTTGGTGCGGCCCGCGGGCGACGACTATTCGGCCGACGAATGGCTGAAGCGTGACGGCGACGAGCGCGAGTCCGATGCGGCGGTGGCGACGCCCGAGCAAGGCGTGCGCTGCGATGCCTATGGCTGCATCGCCAAAGCGCGGGACGGAGGTTTGATCGCGGTGCCGTCGCGCATCGACGCTCTGGCCGAGGATTGCGCCAACGCCGAGATCGTGGTGAGCGCGGTGCCGGCGCGGCGGCTGTGCAAAGGGCCGACGCTGGTGATCGACCGCATCGACGTTGCCCGCAACGGGCCTTATGCAATCTGGCTCGGCCCGCCGCTGCGCGTCGAAACGGTGGAAGACGAACGAGGTCAGCGACCGTGGTCCGCCGTTACCCCCCACCGAAAAACTCGCCACGCGACTTTTTCGGCTCCCCCTCAAGGGGGGAGCTGAATTAGTAACGCCTAATCAATCCCACCAGCTTGCCTTGCACGCGCACGCGGTCCGCGCCGTAGAGGCGCGTTTCGTAAGCCGGATTGGCGGCTTCGAGCGCGATGGAATCGCCGCGCCGGCGTAGCCGCTTCAGCGTGGCTTCGGAACCGTCGACCAGCGCCACCACGATCTCGCCGGTGTTGGCGGTATCGACTTCCTGGATGATCACCGTGTCGCCGTCGAGAATGCCCGCGTTGATCATGGAATCGCCGGTGACTTCCAGCGCGTAATGATCGCCGCGTCCGACCATGCCGCTGGGCACCGGAACGTCCGCCATCTTGTTCTGCAGCGCCTCGATCGGCGTGCCTGCCGCGATGCGCCCGACAAGCGGCACGTTGATCGCGCCTTCGGCCTCGCCCATCGCGCGCCGCGGAGAGCCGGCGCCGCGCGTGTCGGAGGACACCCGCGCTTCGCCGCGCCCATGGCGGCCGGGGCTCATGCGCATCGCCTGAGTCCGCGTGGTGGCGGGGCGCAGCGTCTCGGCCATATTGTCGGGCAGCTTGATGATCTCGAGCGCGCGGGCGCGCTTTTCGAGGCGCTTGAGGAAGCCGCGCTCCTCCAGGGCCGTGATCAGGCGGTGGATGCCGGACTTCGATTTGAGGAACAGCGCGTCCTTCATCTCGTCGAAGGAGGGCGGAACGCCGCTTTCGCGCACCCGTTCGTGGATGAACATGAGCAGTTCGTATTGCTTGCGGGTGAGCATCGCACCATGCCTTTCCTTGCGCCGGTGTGCGGGATTCGCGCCGGCGAACAAATCCGAAACATGGAGAATCGTTCTACTTTAGTTCTTCGAGGGCGTCAACACGCCAAATGGTGCGCGCGGAGCAAATAACCTGCGCCGGAAACTCCGCGGCGCTGGCGCCCGGAGCACGACATAATGCCCCTCGATGTCGAGGGGAGCGCGGGACGCCGCGAAGCGGCGTGCGCACATAGTCAATGTGCTCCGGCCTTGCGGTCGAAGCTCGCGTGGACCGCCTCACGGCATCCCGCGCCCGGCGATTTTCGGCCGGCGACATTGGCTCTTCCTCCTTCGGCGCACTCGGCAAGGAGGGGGTTTTACGTCGCGCCGCGGATGAGGGACCCTTGGTCTCAATCCCAACCGCGAGCGGCGGTCCTTGCGTCAGCGTGCGCCTTAGGCCTCGGGGCGGCCCCGCACTGCACCGGACGCCTTGCGTCAAGGTCCTGTCCGGCCCAGCAGCCAATGGCGCGACCTTCGACTCCGTGCGGTTCGTTACGCCGCGCTTCGCCGAACGCCGATTGAATCCCGCGGAACGGACGGTCCGGACCGCCCCCTCGATGGGATGCAACGGGATGGAGATGGGAATTGAATCCGGCGGGTTCAAGAGGGCGCGGGAAATTTAATGTGAGCGAATGGGAAGCAATATCATCTGTGTGCAGAGGATATACCAAGGCCGCCGTGTTGCTGCAATCGGTAGTTAGTCACCGAACTCGACTGCAGGCCATCGGTCCTGAGGAGGAGATTTATTCTGACCCCGTTTCTGATTCCAGGGCGGCGTCCGTTAGGCTGCTTCGGAGCCGCTGGCCGATTATCGCCAGGGTCCTAGTCCTGTGCCGCTTCCAGTACGGCCAAGTCAACTAGCTTCGATTTGTACATCCTTTCCAGTGTATCAAGGACAACACTCTCTTGGACCTTATAGTGCGGTGACTTCACGTCGATATAGGGTTCTCGTTTGTTGGCTCTATACTCGACAAAATGACCCTCGCCGTCTTTGCGCCTTCCCCGCTGAAACAGCTCCTGATACCGGCGTGGCGTGACTCCGTAGAAATGTAGAAAATCCACGCTTGGAAAATGCGTGTATTTTCCTCTGTCACAGCCTTCGACTTGAAGTGAATCGCCGTGAAGTTGGGGTGCGAGGCTCTTAGGATAGGGCTCCAAGAACACGACTGTAGACAGACCAGACGCGATTATGTGTTTCGCGCACATATGACATGGGAATGTCGTACAATACAAAACTGCATCCTGTAGGGGCCGCCCCAACCTTGCAGCGTCGCTTAAGGCATTCATCTCCGCATGGATGACGCGAGAGTACTCAAGCGCATCCATGAATTGAGAATCCCGAACTGCGGGATTTTTCAAAACGTCCTCTAGTTTTTCCTTATGATCCAGCGCTCGAAGAATCTCAGCGAGTATCTCACGTTTCCGCAACACATTGGGGTCTACCCCCCTTTCGAAAGTCGCGATCATCAAATTGGTCGTCTGCCCAATATGTGCCGCCGCGGGCTTTAGGAACCTCATTTGCTCCGAGGCAGATGATTTGTCCCTCGCGATCTAGAATGCACGCCCCCACTTGGCGAGAAAGATCGAGCCCGCGAAGAGCAGCCCCCTTCGCCAAGAACATACCATGTTCCATCTTAGTCGGCGAAAGTCTGTTCGACGAAAAGATCAATTCGCAGAAGCGATCTATTTGTTCCCCAACGGTCGGTGAATGTTGATCGAGATTCACGATGAAGTCCGCGTCATGGAAAATCTCGGCAACGCGCTGGCCATGGGGATTGTTTTCATTTTCGTCGGTTTGAACAAGATCCTCCGCTTGAGATCGATATAAGTTCACATGGGATGAGGAATGCCCCGAAGCAAACTTCCGAGCCAAACTCTCCACGCGCGCCCCACGCCGCGAATACACCGACACCTGGAAGAATGCCTGGCCATAGACCGCTCGAAGAAGCTCGATCTCTTCAGGTCGCTTGAACTGATCTAGAAGGTACACGGTGCGATTGAACCGCTCGGGTTCTGGGAGCTTGCTTCGCTTCTTTATAATTCGAACGACTGCAGTCGTGGCTAGAAAGGAATCATCATGAAATTCGTCGCGAAGCTCATCTCCGTATTGGATAAACGAGCGGTATTTCGCCTCGGGAGGAAAGGTCACGAGTGGCGGTTTCGGCTCGATGTACTGCTTTAGAAACTGAAACACGTTCGTGATTTTGATGGGAACCACTCTATAATTGACAGACTGAAAGTAGGTTCGGAACGCGTCGAGTGCTTGCGAGTGGTCGGCGCCAATGGGTGACACAAAGCCGAAAAACAGCTCGGGAAACTCGATCCTGGGTACATTAGTGCTCATAGGGATTCACTCCCGCGCGAATCAGTGATAACCTCCAGCGCGCCAGAGGGAGGTTGAAATGCCTGGGATGATGCCGAAAAAGAAATCTCCAGACGAAATAGAAAGAGAATTTGAAGTGCTCCGTGAGCGGCACAATGAATCTCTTGTTATCTGGCTCAAGACGCACTCGCAAGACGCTAAGGATCATGCTGAGTCTAGGGCAACTCCACAAGCTATCGGCGAACCGTAATCTTGGTTGCAATCTGAGGCTTCCTAGTTCAGAATAATTCTCCGTCGCATTAGTCCGCAGATTCTAACTTATTGATCGCTGCACTTGGCCATAAGCCAAGGTGCGGTGGTCTGGGGCTAATGGTCGAACTGTCAGCATATTGCTAGTTTCATGCTCGGACCTCCTTGGCGCTGCGTGTCGCCTGGCGTGCCAGTTCCATAGGTAGTTCCACTGCACCGTCTTGATCCTGAAGTGAACAGCAATCTCGATGTCCTTAATTTCGATTTCTATGGTCCAGTCCGTTCGAATTAGACCACTCAATCAAAACGGACCGTTCACTCAAGGCCGCAGTGGGCTATTTCACCCATTTGACCAGAACTAGCCCCACCCCCCTTGAACCGACAAGGTCGAATGGCCATATCGGCTATATCCCCAAAAGTGCGAAACGATGCCTCTCGTGCCAGCCAGATTCCGGCCGCCGGGATACGCGCCCCTGCTCGCGGGCGCCCTCCCCTTCGACGCCGGTCCAGAACCGTGGAACGCCACCGTGCGCCAGATGTGGGGCGCGCTGGATCGCCAGCTTAAGAAGCTGGAGAAAAGCAAACCGAAACCGGATCGGCCGGACATCTGTCTGAAAAACGCGCGCACGCTCGACATGCTCGTGCGGCTGTACGAGCAGTTGCTGCAACGGGAAGCCCAGCTGAAGGCGAGGCGCTTCGCCCGGCCCAAGCGCAATATCGAGGGCGCGCGAGACGAGCTGATCCGAAGGCTCGACCGCCTCGCGGCCGCCGATGCGGCGTATGACGTTGAGGGAAAGCCGCACGAATGACGCCGCCCATCGGCTTCACTCAATTATCGCAGCGGCAGCCCTTGTCGAACACGATGCGCTAGGTGCCCGGCGCTTCGAGCCGCCAGATCGAGGTGTAGCTGCTGACGCGCTTGCCGTTCTCGTCGAACACCGGCGCCCGACGCAGGGAAGACGCCCCCGTCTTGACCAACCACGCGATTCCGCTAACCATCGGGCCGGGCTGCAAATAAGTCTCAAGCTCGGGACTAGGGGGACCCAATGACGGCCATCAGTGAAAGCACGCTGCCGCGCGCGCCGATAAAGGCGTTCGCACCGTTCAAAAAGACCGACCGCAATTTCTATCTGCTGGTCGTGGCGCTGATCTGGTTAGGAATCGTGATGGGATTCGTACCGGACATCCTTCATCACTTCACCTCGAAAGAAGCGCCGTACACTTCGGTCACGCCCTATCATGCCATTGCCTTCGTGGGCTGGCTGGTCCTGCTGACGGCTCAGCTTCTTCTGGCGCGCGCCGGAGCGCTCCGTGTGCATCAGACGCTGGGCCTCATAGCCTTTGCCTGGGTGCCTTTCATGGTGGTGGTAGGAACGATGACGGCGTTCGCCTCCAGCCGTCGCGATCTAGGAACGCCGACTGCAGATCCCGCGTTCTTAAGTTTGTTGCTCTGCGATATGGCGGCGTTCGCGGTCATTGCGGGCGCCGGGCTGCTCATGCGCGGGACACCGGTCGCGCATAAACGGCTGATGCTGCTGTCGGCGATCATGCTGACCGATGCCGGGTTCGGACGCTGGTGGGGCCCGGGATTGGGCAAGCTGCTGGGGAACGGTTTCGTGCCATTCTGGCTGGAGAGTTTTCTCGGACCCGCCCTCTTGATGCTGCTGTTCGCGATTTACGATCTTTCCACGCGCAAGCGTTTGCACCCGGCCTTTGTCTGGGGCGTGGGGTGGATCGTCAGCATGGAATTGGTCGCGAGCTATCTCTACGTCAGCCCGTGGTGGAAGCCCGTCGCCACTGGCCTGATCACGCGCTTTGGTTAGTTAGGCGCCATCTAGCGGCATTGCATCCACTCGCGCGCCCGTTTTCGCCGGCGGCCTCGATAACGGGCGGCAGGACTCAATCCCCGCACCTGCAGCCCTTGTCGAACACGATGCGCCAGGTGCCAGGCGCTTCGAGACGCCAGATCGAGGTGTAGCTGCTGACCTGCTTGCCGTTCCCGTCGAACACCGGGCCGGTCGAGAGCGCCAGCGTGCCGGAGTCGAGCACCTCCACTTTTGCGGGCCGCCAGGAGAAGGGCGCCTGCTTGTCCGTGAACCAGCGCTGCCAAAAGGCGACGATCGCGGGCTTGCCGCGCAGCGGCGGGTCGCCGGTGAAGAACACGGCCTCGTCGGAAACGAAGCCGGAGAACGCGGCAAGATTGCGGTCCGCCATCGTCTTGGCGAAGGCGGTTTCGGTGGCGGCGACTTCGGCCTCCAACGCGGCGCGGTCGGCCGCGCGGGCGGGAAGCGCGGCGAACGCCGCAAGCGCAAATGCCAGAGCCGTCAAACGTCGCATCGTTATTCCCCCATCGAAAGGCGCTCAGCATAGCGCGGCGGCGATGCGCCGCCAGAGGGGAACACGCAAGCGTGATGCCTTACCGGCGATGGGCCTGGGCGCCCCGAATTGGCTTCATTTGCAGCCCTTCCAGTCCGCAAGCGTCACGGTGCTGGTGTCGCTATCGAGGGTGACATCGGCGTCCCAACCCTTGTTCGACGCTCCGCCCATTTCGATGTTGGTGGACTCATGCCACGTGATCTTGAACTTCAAGGTCTCGACATAGGTTTCGTCGGAATGGCCGATGCATTTGGGCGGCGGCGGGTCCACGCAATACAGATAGTCGCGGAACGACGAGGTGACGACCATGGTGAAGCTGCTGTCGGGCGGCTGATCGCCGGTGGCGTGGGTGTGGATGACCTTACGATCGGACAAGCGCTTGACGAGCTGCTTCCAGGCTTCGGTCGCGCCCCAGTTCGGCGCGTCGATCAGGCCCTCGGCGCCGCCCGCGCCGGGGATCGGCACGTTCGTATAGGGCCCCGCATCGACCGGCGGCTTGGAGCCCGGCAGGTTTACATGCGGCAGCTTCGGCAGCTTCTTGTCCTTGGCGCGTTCCTTCTCGTCGTTCTTGTGCCAGTCGCCGGACCATTTGCCGAAAATCGTTTCGCTGCCGATGGAGCTGGTGATCGGGCCGTCCTTGCCCAGGGTCCCTGTGACGTCGTGGCCTTCGAGCGTCACGTCCGTCTTGATGAACTGGAACCAGTCGCAGGCTTTGCAGTCGCTGTTCGCGGCGCGCTCGAACCACAGATAGAACGCGGGGCGCTTGTCTTTCGGATCCTTGGGATTGGTGTAAGTGCCGGTGCCGCGATGCACCGTGCCGCCGCTCACCGGAATGCCGCCCTTGGGATCGCCGGTCGGCGCGGTGGGCAGCGCGTCGGCCAGGACCGGCGGCGCCTGATCCGCCATCTTTCCCTGATCGACGTTCGACGCCGTGTCCTTTGGTTTGGGCTTCTTCGAGCCGCCGAACAGATCGCCCAGATTGATCTGGAACCCCACGCCGACATGCCCCGAGGAATGATCGCCGTGCGGATGGTTGGTTTCGGTTGTCGGGTGGTCAGCCGGCTCGTCCGATTGCGCGAACGCCGGCGAAGCAAGGAATGGGACGGCGATGGCGACGGCCAGCAATCGCTGCGCCGAACTTGTGGATATGCGGTTCATGGCCTAGCTCCCCTCGACCAAATCGAAGGCTAACGTGCAATGAGACGCGCTCACAAGCGCGCACGTTTTTCCGAGCGGGACGCTGCGTCAGGTTGGGAAGAGTGAGCGCTGCGTGCCGATGGATCAGTGCAGGTCGAGCGGAAGGACGTCGACTCGTTCGCCCGCCTTCGCCGCAGCCGCGTGAGGCGCGCGCACGATCAGTGCGTCGGCCTGCGCGAGTACGCTGAGCATCGAGGAATCCTGCGTCTCGAACGCTTCGGCCCACAGTTCGCCATCGCGCCGGACTAATTTGGCGCGCATATAGTTTTGGCGAACGCCGTTGGCGGGAAGATCGCCCGCGAGCTTCGCCGTCAGGATGTGCGTCTCGTGCGGCGTGCCGAGCATCGCTGCGATGGCGGGCTTCACGAACAGCACCGCACAGACCAGCGTCGAGACCGGATTGCCGGGAAGGCCGAGCAGCGGCGTCTTGCCCAGCTTGCCGAAAATCAGCGGCTTGCCCGGCTTGATCGCGACCTTCCAGAATTCGAGCGCGAAATCGACGGTGCCGAGCGCTTGGCGCACCAGATCGTGATCGCCCACCGAGGCGCCGCCCATTGTTACGATCATGTCGCCCTCGACATCGGCGAGGGTGGCGATCTCGGCCTGGGTGTCGGGCAGGATGCCGTAATCGCACGGCGCGCCGCCCCAGGCCTGGATCATCGGGTATAGACCGTATACGGACGAATCGACGACGCCGCCCGGCTTGCGCTCCTCGCCCGGCCGCGAAAGCTCGTCGCCGATCGAGATGATGGCGATGCGCGGGCGGCGGCGCACTTTGGCCTGGGCGATGTCGGCGGCGGCGAGCAGCGCGCAATCGCGCGCCGTCAGGCGCTTGCCTTGCGGCGCGAGGAGTTCGCCTTTCTTGAAATCCATTCCCGCGGCGCGAACGTACTGAGGCGCGCAGGCCGAGGCCTCGAACGAGACCATCACGCCGTCGGCGGCCGCAAGTTCCTGAATCACGATGGCGTCGGCGCCTTGCGGCACGATGCCTCCGGTGAAGATGCGCACCGCTTCGCCCGGACCCACGCTGCCGGCGAAGGGATGGCCCGCCGGCGCCGCTCCGATCAGCCGGCGCGGCGCCGCGCCGTCGGCGATCCGCACGGCGAAACCGTCCATCGCCGAAACCGGGTAGGGGGGCTGGTCGGCCGCCGCCACTGCGTCTTCCGCCAGAACGCGGCCCGCAAGATGGGCGATGTCCATGACCTCGGTATCGATGGGCGAAAACGCGGCGGCGATGCGCCGTTCGGCTTCTGCAACGCTGATCATCGGAACAGGTCCTCGATGCGCACGTTCGCGGCGCGCGCCAGCCGTTCGGCGCAGTCCTGCGGCAGGTCGCGCAAGCGGCCGGTTAGGAAAGCATAAATCTGAGAGGAGGGCACGCCCGCCTGTTTGGCCCATTCGGTCGCATGCAGGCGGCGCGCGACCATGAAGGCGCGCAAGGCCTCGCGCCGCCCGGTCGCGTCGGGGCGCGGGGCGGGGGCGATGACTTCGTTCATCAGTGCGGTGGGCGCACTGCGCCGCCGTGCGGAGGGGGCGGATGGTTTGGCGGCAAAGCGTCCGCTCTTGCCGCCGGATTTCGTCAGCAGACGGACGGATTCGATGACGGCGGATTTGTCGAGCGCCTTGGTCATGTCGTAGATGGTCAGCGCCGCGATGGAGGCCGCCGTCAACGCTTCCATTTCCACGCCGGTCTGCGCCGCCGTTTTCATGGTGGCGAGGATGCGGATGGCGTTCTTCTCCGCCAGCATTTCGAATTCGATCTCCGCCTTGGCGAGCGGGATCGTGTGGCACAGCGGGATCAGCTCGGGCGTTTTCTTCGCCGCTATAATGCCGGCGATGCGCGCCGCTGCCAGCACGTCGCCCTTGGGCGCGCCGCCCGAAGCAACCGCCTCGAAGGCCTCCGCCGACAGCGCGATCACCGCCTCGGCCACGGCTTCGCGCTCGGTCACGTCCTTGTCCGATATGTCGACCATCCGCGCCGCGCCCTTTTCATCCAGATGGCTGAGCTTGCTCATGGAAAGAGTTTTGCGCTTGTGAGCACGGTCGTCGCCGCCGCAACGTCCTTGTGGCGCATCAATCCTTCGCCGATCAGAAACGTGGTGACGCCCGCGTTCGCCAGCAGCGCCAAATCCTCGCGCCGCGACAGTCCGCTTTCGGCGATCACCAGCTTGTCCGCCGGAATGTGCGGCGCTAGGCGCAGCGTGACCTCGAGTTCGGTGGTGAATGTCTTCAAATCGCGGTTGTTGATGCCGATCATGTCGGCGCCAAGATTGAGCGCGCGCTCCAATTCCGCCGCGTTATGCACTTCCACCAGTGCGTCTATTTTGTGCGCGCGAGAGGCTTCGATCAGTTCAGCGGCTGCCGCGTCGTCGACCAGCGCCATGATGACGAGAATGGCATCCGCGCCCCAGGCGCGCGCTTCCGCCACCTGATAGACGTCGAGCATGAAATCCTTGCGCAGCACCGGCAGCTTGGTCGCGGCGCGCGCGGCGATCAGGAACTCCGGCGCGCCCTGGAACGACGGCGCATCGGTGAGCACGGAAAGACAGCTCGCTCCGCCCGCTTCGTAGGCGCGGGCCAGCGACGGCGGATCGAAATCGGCGCGGATCAGGCCTTTCGACGGGCTTGCCTTCTTGATTTCGCCGATCAGCCCGACGCGCTTGGCGGCGCGGGCGGCCATCAGCGCAGCGCGAAAACCTCGCGGCGCGTCGGCGGCCTTTGCCTGCGCTTCGATCTCGCCCGGCGGGATCTTCGCCTTCGCGGCGGCGATTTCCTCGCGCTTATAGACGGCGATGTTATCGAGGATACTCATGCGTTCGACACCGCAATGAGTTTTTCGAGAACCCGCTTTGCCGCGCCGCCGTCGATGGCTTTGGCGGCAAGCAGCGCGCCCTCGCGCAAATCTTTCGCCTTGTCGGCGACGATCAACGCGGCGGCCGCATTGAGCAGCACGATATCGCGATAGGCTCCAACTTCGCCGTCGAGCAGGCGCGCCAGCGCAGCCGCGTTTTCCTTTGCTTCACCGCCCTTGACGGCCGCAAGCGGCCAGCGCGGCAGGCCGGCATCCTCCGGCGCCACCTTCGTCACTTCGATGCGGCCGCGATCCAGCGCCGCGACATGGGTAATGTCCGAAATGCTCAGTTCGTCGAGCCCGTCCTGGCCGTGCACCACCCAGGCTTTTTCCGTGCCGAGAGCGGCCAACACTTCAGCCACCGGCTCCAGCCATTCTTTCGCATAAACCCCGAGAAGCTGGCGTTTGACGCGCGCTGGATTCGACAACGGGCCGAGCAGATTGAAAATCGTGCGGAAGCCGAGCGCGCGGCGCACCGGGGCAACATGCTTCATCGCCGGATGAAAACTCTGTGCAAACAGGAAGCACACGCCGGCTTCTTCGATGCACCGGCGCGCCGCTTCGGGTGAAAGCTCGATCTTGACGCCCAGTGCCTCCAGCACATCGGCCGCGCCGGTCTTGGACGACATATTGCGGTTGCCGTGCTTGGCGACGGGCACACCGCACGCCGCCGCGACGAAACAGGCCGCGCTCGAAATGTTGAGGGTGCCGTGACCGTCGCCGCCGGTGCCGACAAGATCGATGGCGCCGGGCGGCGCTTCCGCCGTCTTCATCGCCGTGCGCATCGCTGTCACCGCGCCGGTAATCTCCACCACGCTCGGCTTTCTTACCGCCAGCGCGGTCAGGAAGGCGGCGATCTCGATCTGGCTGACGCCGCCCGCCATGATCTCGCCAAAGGCGCGCGCCGAGGTCTCGGCATCGAGCGGTTCCCCGCCAGCGACGCGTTTGAGCAGTGCGGAGAAATCCTCGCTCATGCGAGCGCGGGCTGATGCGCCATGCGCAGGAAATTCTGCAGCAGCGCGTGGCCGTTCTCCGAAGCGATGCTTTCGGGATGGAACTGCACGCCGTGAACGGGATGGGTCTTGTGCATCACGCCCATGATGACGCCGTCGTCGGCGCGTGCCGTGATTTCCAGGGAGTCAGGCATGCTCTCGGGCGCGATGGTCAGCGAATGGTAGCGCGTGGCGAGGAAATCGTTGTTGAGGCCGCGGAACACGCTTCGGCCGTTATGATGGATACGCGACAGCTTGCCGTGCATCGGCGCGGGCGCGCGCACCACCTTGCCGCCATAGACCTGGCCGATGGCCTGATGGCCGAGGCAGACGCCGAGGATCGGCACGCTGCCATTGGCCTTGGCGATCAGCTCCAGGCAGATGCCCGCCTCGTTCGGCGTGCAGGGGCCGGGCGACAGCACGATGGCCTCGGGCTTCAGCGCCAGCGCGTCGGCGGCCGCGATCTCGTCGTTGCGCTTGACGACGACGTCCGCCCCCAGCTGTCCCAGGTAATGGAACAGGTTGTAGGTGAAGCTGTCATAGTTATCGATCAGAAGCAGCAAATCGCACCTATCACACCAATATTGCTGGCAAATTTCCGCGCAAGGGCGGTCTGCCGGCAGCCCTGAATACTCGCTTTTTCGCCCACGGCGCAAGCAAGCGCCAATCCGCCGCAGACGGATCGTCGCGTTGCGGGTATGACGTATTTGGCTATACATCACACCGACTCTCACAGAGGCGGACATGAGCCGCGCCTTAAGCATCTTCGGTGACGGCGCCGGCGGCGTGCGTTTCCGCGTGGCGGGACTCTCCGGCCTCGTGGTTGCGGCCAACATTGCCGCCTGGCTGTGGGCGCTCGTGGCATTCCACGCGAGCCCGATCCTGCTCGGCATGGCGCTGCTCGCCTATGGCCTCGGACTTCGCCACGCGGTCGACGCCGACCACATCGCCGCCATCGACAACGTCACGCGCAAGCTGATGGCGGAGGGCAAGCGCCCCGTCGCCGCCGGATTCTTCTTCTCGCTTGGGCATTCGACCGTCGTGGTGCTCGCCTCGCTGGCCGTGGCGCTCGCCGCCATGACGTTCCGCAGCGAATTCGAGGCCTTCCGCAATATCGGCGGCTTCGTCGGCACGCTGATTTCGGCGACCTTCCTGCTCGCCATCGCGGCGATGAACTTTGCGGTGCTGGTGCCGATCGTGCGCAGCTATCGGCGGCTGAAGGCGGGTGGCGTAGAGGAAGACCTCGCCACGCTACCAGCAGGGGGCGGTATGCTGGCCCGGCTGTTCCGCCCGCTGTTCCTCTTAATTAGTGCGAGTTGGCAGATGGCGCCGCTCGGTTTCCTGTTCGGGCTCGGCTTCGACACGGCGACCGAGATCGGCCTGCTCGGCATTTCCGCGGCGCAGGGCTCGGGTGGGCTGATGCTGTGGTCGATCATGGTGTTCCCGGCGCTGTTTGCCGCCGGCATGTCGCTGATCGACACCGCCGACGGCATTTTGATGCTCGGCGCTTACGGCTGGGCGTTCGTCAAGCCGCTTGGCAGGCTCACTTATAATATGGCGATCACCTTTATATCCGCGCTGGTGGCGTTGCTGGTCGGCGGGGTGGAGGCGCTTGGGCTGATCGGCGGCAAGCTGGCGCTGCACAGCGCGTTCTGGAACGGCATCGGCACGCTGAACGGCAATTTCGGCACGCTCGGCTATTGGATCATCGCGATCTTCGCGGCCTGCTGGGTCGGTTCGCTCGCGATCACGAGGCTCAAGGCCGAGGCATAACGCTGTGCTGGCAGCCTCACCAGGAAATGCGCACCAGCGCCAAGCCTTCCGTGGGGACTTTAATCTCGAGCCCTAGCGCATTCTCTCGCGTGGAGAGGTGTTGCGCCGCGTCGTCCGGCTGCAGCCGACCGGCCGCCTCCAGTTGCCGGAATTGTTCCGCTGTCGGTTGTTGCGGCGAACCCATCGCCTGCCACGCCGCGAATGCATTGCTGTGTGTTGCATCCACACGATAGAGCACGACCCGCACGCGTCGCGCCGCGGCGGGCAATCCAGTCAACGTTAAGGCGACGTCCGCCTCGCGGCCCGGTAGGTCGTCGTCGCGGTAATGCATCAGCAGAACCTCGACTTCACGCGCCTTGCGCGCCGCGATCGCATCGACTTCGGGTTCCGGTACGCCGTTTTGCACGATCGCCGCCGCCGGTAATGCCGCGCTGCTCTCGCTCTCCAACTGCGTGTTCCCGAGCATGCCAAGCGCCCGGAAACCGTTCAGCACCGGTTTGTCGATCCCGTCGGTCGCCAGATCGCGGTAGCCGGCGAAAATCGGTTGCCCGTCGAATTGGAACGCCCAGCTCACGGCGCCTTTCAGCGTGACGCCGTCTTGGGCGGCCAGCGCCATCGCGTTCTTGATCTCCAATGCCGCATAGATGGGATAGAGAGGTCCGTTGCGATAATTGTCTTCAGGGCGGTCCTTCGGCGAACAGCCGGCGCAGCTTTCCGGATCGTTCTCACCCAGAATGATCGGCGTGTTCCGCCACTCGGGAAAGCCGGCGACGATCTTGAACCCGGTGTCGGCGGCCTTGAGCTGCTCCGCCATCCCCATGCGGACATGGCCGTCCACCCATTGGGCCGCGCCCTTGGGATGAAAGCTGATAAAATCGAGCGGCGAGCCGGTCCCGCCGGTGATGTAATTCTTGCCGCGCGCGCAATGTTCCAGGAACCGGCGCAGGAATTCCTCCGCACGCTCGCTCGCCGGGCCGGTCGAGTCCGGCCCGCCGATCCGCGCAAAAGGCACGGCGCGAAGCAGCGCATCCGCCGAGATGTCGTACAGCCGGAAAAATTCCTCCGCCGTGCCGTGCCAATAAGGAATGTCGGGCTCGTTCCAAACTTCCCACAACCAGGTTTTCACCGCCGCGTCGCCATAGCGCTGGCGCAGATGAGCGGCGAAACGAGTGACCAACTCTCCCCACTTCGCGTAATCCGTCGGTGGATAGCTCCATCCGGTGAAGATGCTGCCGTGCGGAAAATCGTGCCGGTACGGCGCGGGGCCCGTGGTCAGGGGCTGCGGCATGAAGCCGATCTCGACGAGGGGGCGCACGCCCGCGGCGCGGTAGGCGTCGAAAATGCGATCCACGATCTTCCAATCGTAAATCGGGGTTCCCTGCTCATCTTCGCTATAGACGTTGGTCGATCCCCACTTGAGCGAGCCTGTTCCGTCGCCGCTGGTCAGCAGATTGTGGGTGCGCATGTAGACCGGCACGGGACTAAGCCGCCCCAACTCGCGCAGCAGCTTCGTTCCGTTCGGGCTGTAGGTGAAGTTCGGCTCGTCATAGCCGAAGTAGCTCCAGGGCCGGGCCAGTAGACCCGCCGGCCTGTCGACGCTCACTCGAACCGTGACATCCTGCGCGTGCGCGGCGAAAACCAGCGGCGCCAGCGCGAATATTATCCGAGCGAATCTTCGGCGGTGCATTCTCAACTATAGCGCATCTCGTTCGGCGCCTGCCCTATCTTGCGAAGGTTCCCGAGGGGAACACTGGCGCGCCGCAATTTGGCAGGGAATGCGAATTCGTGCACGATGCCGCACGGAGGGCCGGTGATCGTCTCCCGTTCGGGAGCGCACCATTTCGGTTGATTGGGAGAATAGAATGAGGAAGTCCGTCGTCCGTTTGATTCCGCTCGCCATGTTCGCCGCAGCGTTGCCTTCGGCCAGTGCCGCTCCTCCGCTCCCGCATTTTGTGAAGGTCGGGCAGGCGCCTCATATCACGGTCCCGGCGCGCGATTTGGTCATCTACCAGCTCTCCACGACGACCAAACCCAACCTCCAGGGCACAGTGGCCATTTCGACCGTCGAGATCACCGTCTCCGACATGTGCAAGGCGACGGCGACGATCGAGCCCTTTGTCCTCGTCAGCTTCTTCACCAGTCCAGGCGGAGCGCCGGTCGGCTCGCTCGTCGGAAATACGGTGGTGATGACCAACGGACAGCCCGGCCATCTGTCGCTGGACGTCAGCAAGTACAACATCCCGAGCACGTCATATGTGAAGGCTCAGGTCGATCCCTACAAGAAGACGTACGAAGTCAACAAAACCAACAACACGGCGACGCTGAATCCGAACGTGTTTCCGTTTCCGCCGCCCGCTTCTGAGTGCGTCTCGAACACGGCGCCCGTCCCGGCGCAATAGTCCGCGACGAACTCGCAGCACAAGGCGCTTATCCACAACTAGAAGTGGGGCCGCAAGGCGCCGCGGCGCGCCGCTCCTTGCGCAAGGGCGGCGCGTTCTTCTTACTGCCGGGGAAGCGCGGGAGCCAAAGCGATGCAGGGCGTCACGGTCGTCGACCATCCGCTGATCCAGCACAAGCTGACCTTGATGCGCGACAAGACCGCGAGCACCAAGCACTTCCGCGAGCTGCTGGGCGAAATCGGCATGCTGATCTGCTACGAGATCACGCGCGACCTGCCGATGACGACCGTCGACATCGAAACCCCGCTGACCAAGATGAAAGCGCCCGCGCTCGCAGGCAAGAAGCTGGTCTTCGCGCCGATCCTGCGCGCCGGCATGGCGTTCCTCGACGGCATGTTGAACCTGATCCCCTCGGCGCGCGTCGCTTTCATCGGGCTTTACCGCGATCCCAAGACGCTGGAGCCCGTCGAATATTACTTCAAGGCGCCCGAGGACATCGCCGAGCGGCTGGTGATCGTGATGGACCCGATGCTGGCGACCGGCAATTCCGCTGTCGCCGCGGTCGACAAGCTGAAACAGCGCGGCGTCACCAATCTGCGCCTGATGTGCCTCTTGGCCGCGCCCGAAGGGCTGGCGCATTTCTGCAAGCATCACCCCGACGTGCATGTCTGGACCGCGGCGATCGACAGTCATCTCAACGACCATGGCTACATCGTGCCGGGGCTGGGCGACGCCGGCGACCGCATGTTCGGGACGAAGTAGGCGCGAGCGCCCGCGCCCTAGACGATGACACTTACTGCTGCGGCGGCTGTGCCGGTGCGGGCTCGGTTGCCGGCGGAGTTTGCGCAGGAGCCGCCTGATCGGGCGCGGGCGGGGCCACGAGCTGCGGCAGCGCGCTGGTGTCCGGGGCCGCGGTCTCATCGGACGAATCGGACGAA
>Ga0265340_10000191_pt1 | contig 30946 bp, 30 predicted proteins | sample 4CB225metaG_FD_202082 | JGI IMG/M metagenome (GOLD analysis project Ga0265340, IMG submission 202082) | Rhizosphere microbial communities from Carex aquatilis grown in University of Washington, Seatle, WA, United States - 4-CB2-25 metaG | ecosystem: Host-associated > Plants > Roots >...
GAATTTCAAGAGTCCCAAACGGTGGAACTCCTGATGTTTCCAAGGTCTGCGTTTGTGGAGTAAGAGCAGAAGATGTGAGATACATAATCTGACTAGGAACATATGCAGATCCATTATTTTTTATAACAACATTTCCTTTTATCGTAAGTCCTGCAATAGTAACAGCAGGAATTGTACTATCAAGAGAAAAAACAGGCGTTTCACTTGGTACCGTTGTACTAAATTGAACCTGTACATCTTTTGAAACAGGCGTACTCGTATAATTATATCCACCAGCGGGAATAGGATAGACACTACTTTCTCCTCGTATATCAAAAGCAAAGTGATCAAAATCCAAAATATTGAAATAATCAACTCCACCGGTCGTACTCCCCCATGTTGGATCAACCATTACCCATGTTTGTTTTTGACTATCATAATATTCCGGCCATACATGTAAAATATCTTTTTCTTGAGAAATAGGACGCTGCTGCGGATTATCAGTATAAGCAAAGCCGTCAACTTCCCGTGCAGGAATATGTGCAGCACGAGCAATTGCAATAAACAAATCAGTAAATTCAAGACAAACTGCTGAATTTGGATCCTGTAATACACCAACTGCTCCAAGTCGTGGTTTCTTACCTGTCACTCGAGAAAAATCATAATGTAGTTTGTTGCTTACATAGGTATAAATTGCCTGCGGTGTTTGCAATTGATTTGCCAATTGGGCAATTGCGGAATTGTTTGATTCCCAATATTCTTGCGGTTTGATGTAATCGCTCAGTTGCTCCGGTGTCATTGGATTTTGTTTTGGTGTAAGATGAATTACTACATTGCCGCTTACATTGACATCCATGCTTTGAACAGAAGAAAGATTGTACTGCGCCAGCCAATTTCCGTCTTTATCTTCAATTACGTTCGTTGGCTGGGGATCGATATTGGTTATTGAAACGTCTTGATAATTGGTTGATGACGGCAACGCAATTTGCATTTTTGACGGATATAAATTGGTATTTCGTAAATGATAGACGAGATGAAAGTTATAAACTTGCGTGTTTCCATAAGCGAGTGAAATGCCTGATTTGCCCAAGGTTTGTTTGTCAAAAACCAAATCATTGCCGGCTTCTTGCGGTTTGATATATGCAGGTTGTCCAAACGATGAAGGTGTTTTTAACTCAACGACAAACGTTGAAAAATCTTGAGGATTGGAGATACCCGGTATATCAATCTCCCAAATTCTTCCATAATGATGCGCAAGTGTTGGCGTATCAAAAGTAATGGTAAACTGCTGCTTGTTCCCCAATCCAAGTGCTTGACTATTAAAATGAAGAGCAATTATATAACCACTGCTATTTTTGGAAACTTGTGGCGTAATTGAACCACCGGTATCCTGCGCTTTGACATTTGAAATTGTGTCAAATCCCAACTGTATCGTATAAGAAGTAGCGTAGTACTGCGAAGTTGTATTGCTAAGTGTGCCATTAACAACCGCGTGTGCCATGCCATTATTATCAATAGTATAGGTGACGTGGTAGTCTGTGTTGAAGTTGTTTGATGCAAAGGCTTTATATGGGAATAAAAAGAAAAAAGAAATCGTGACCCCAATAATTACTTTTAAGAAAAGTTTCATACGCAATTTTCAATTTACAATTTTCAATTTTCAATCAATAACCAATTTACAAAGAGAAAACTATTTTAAAAATTGACTCAATGAAAATTCATTGAAAATTAGTAATTAAAAATTGAAAATTCGTTCTTCTCTATTTTAGTACATTTTTGAGAAACTTTCCCGTCCAGGAATTGGGATTTGCAGCAATTTCTTCGGGAGTTCCTGTCGCAACAATTTGTCCGCCTTTTTCTCCACCTTCAGGGCCAAGATCAATAATATAATCAGCATTTTTAATTACATCTAAATTATGTTCAATGACAATCACAGAGTTCCCAACATCTACCAATCGTCTCAAAACATATAATAATTTTTCAAGATCAGCAAAATGAAGTCCTGTTGTCGGTTCATCCAAAAGATACAACGCATTTCTTCCTTTTTTGGAAAGTTCTGTGGCAAGTTTCACACGCTGTGCTTCTCCACCAGAAAGCGTTGGCGCTGGCTGACCTAATTTAATATATGACAAACCAACATCTTGCAATGTCGCCAATCGATGAGCCAGTCCTGGCATAAAAGAGAAAAATTGTAATGCCTCACCAACACTCATCTGCAAAACATCAGCGATACTTTTATCATTAAATAACACTTCCAATGCTTCACTGTTGTATTGTTTACCTTGGCAGACCTCACAAGTTATATACACGTCCGGCATGAACTGCATTTCAATTTTTATCTGCCCTTCTCCTTCACATGCTTCACAACGTCCACCTTTGACGTTGAAAGAAAATCTTCCTGGCCCGTAACCGCGCAATTTTGCTTCTTTAGTTGAAGCAAACAATTGTCTGATGTAACCAAATGCTCCCGTGTATGTTGCTGGATTACTTCGAGGAGTTCTGCCGATTGGCGTTTGATCAATTGCAAACACATTTTTGAGATAGTCGCTTCCCTGCATTTCTTGAAACTCTCCAGGTTTTTGCGGATGATACGGATTTTTTTTCTGCATCAATGCGTGATATAAAATGTCATTAACCAATGTTGATTTTCCAGATCCCGAAACGCCCGTAACAACAACAAATTTATTGAGTGGAAATTCAGCAGTTATATTTTTTAGATTATGTTCTGTTGCTCCAATAATTTTAACGCTGGCTTTTTCCAAATTTGCTAATGGTGAAACGATTGTAGGATCATTTTCTTCAACAGTTGATTTATTAATTTTTATTTTCTTTTTTCCAGACAAATATTTTCCGGTAATCGAATTTTTATCGTTTTTAACTTCTTCAATTGTCCCTGCAGAAACAATATGTCCTCCTTGCTCCCCTGCTCCAGGACCAAAATCAAACAAATAATCTGATGCTTCCATTGTCTCCTCATCATGCTCGACGACAAGAACGGTATTCCCTAAATCACGAAGTTTTTTTAGTGTATCAATCAATTTTGCGTTATCTCGCTGATGCAATCCAATTGATGGCTCATCAAGAACATAGAGAACACCTGTCAGACCTGACCCGATTTGAGAAGCGAGTCTAATTCTTTGCGCTTCGCCGCCAGAGAGTGTCGCAGCACCTCTTTGGAGAGTTAAATATTCTAGACCAACATCAACAAGAAATTGTAATCTCTCACGAATTTCTCTTAGAATCATTTTTGAAATTTCTTTTTCTCTTGATGAAATCCCATCCGGTAAATCATTAATAAATGAAAGTGATTTTTCAATTGACATGCGAGACACATCAATGATTGATTTATCATTAAGTGTGACTGATAACGCTTCTTTTTTAAGTCTTCCACCATTACAATCAGGACACGTATCAAAACGCATGAATTTATCAATTTGCGTTCTGACAAATTGCGAATCGGATTCGTTGTAGCGGCGTTTCAACTCCCATGCAATTCCACGGAATGCTTCTTCGATAACAGTTTCCCGTCCGAAACGATTTTCTCCTTCAACTAAATATTTTTTACCGCCAGTGCCGTAAAGCAAAAGATGTTTTTGTTCATCACTTAATTCACTGATGCGTTTATTCATTGGAATGTCATTATCATCACAAAACGTCTTAAATGTCCGGGAGAACCAGGTATCATTTGTTCCAATATTAAAAAAAGGTATAATGCCGCCTTCATTGATCGTCAAATTATCATTGAGAATTAAATCAGGATCAGCATTTAACACACGACCCAAACCAGCACACGTCGGACAAGCACCATGCGGAGTGTTGAAAGAAAAGATTCGTGGTTCAATTTCAGGCAATGAAATATTATCGATGGGACAAGCAAATTTTTCCGAAAAAAGCTGATCTTCCATTTCTTCTGGTTTTTCGGGAATGGTAAATGATGCATCTTTGATAACCGCAACAATCATTTCTCCATCTCCAAATTGCAATGCTTGTTCAACATCAGTCGCAAGACGAGTCCGTTCAGTTTCTTTACTTAATACCATCGCATCAATAACAAGTTCTATCGTATGCTTGTTGGTTTTGATAAGAACAAATTCATCAGTTAAGTTATAGATTATCCCGTCGATTCTCACTTTGGTGTAGCCACGTTTTTTGAGACTTGCAAACAAATCCGTGTATTCTCCTCTTCGATCTTTAACAATTGGTGCAAGAATCAAAACACGAATATCATTTCTTCCTACTTCTTTATGTGTTTCTTGTAGTTTCAAAACGGAGTCCACAATTTGCTCTTTGGATTGTCGTGCGATTTCTCGTCCACATTTGGGACAATGTGGATGACCAACTCGTGCAAAAAGCAAACGCATATAATCATAAATCTCTGTAACTGTTCCGACAGTTGAACGAGGATTGTGGCTTGTTGATTTCTGATCAATAGAAATTGCCGGAGATAATCCTTCAATAAGATCAACATCAGGTTTCTTCATTGTGCCAAGAAATTGTCGAGCATACGATGACAAACTCTCAACATATCGTCGTTGTCCCTCGGCATAAACAGTATCGAATGCCAATGATGATTTTCCACTACCCGACAATCCGGTAAAGACGACCAGCTTATTTTTGGGAATTTCTAAATCGAGGTTCTTGAGGTTATGCTCTCGTGCACCTTTAATCGTGATTTTGTCTATACTAAAACTCAAAGCATCCCATTATAACGAATATTTCAAGCTATGGCAAATGGCTATTTATTTCTTATTCTCCAAACTCCTCCACAAATACCAACACGCGGTTGAGCGGTGAGGACTCCATGTTTCTGAAAGTTTGAGCATTTCTTTTCTGTCAGTAATACCATACAATTTTGTAATTGCGTTTCGCAAACCCAAATCTCCAATCGAAAACACATCAGGCCGCTTTAATGTAGATATGAGGATCATCTCAGCCGTCCATCTTCCGATTCCTTTAATTTGTGTCAACTCTTCGATTACTTCTTCATCAAATTGTTTTCTGATTTTTTCGACATCAATCAAATCGCTGACAAAAGCATTAGCAATAGATTTGACATACTTCACCTTTGCATACGATAGCCCTGCACTTCGGATTGTCTCATCATCCATTTGCAGGATCATTTCTGCCGTTGGGAATTCTCCGCTTTTAAACAAACCAACGAAGCGTGCAAAAATAGTATCAGATGCTTTGATAGACAATTGTTGTGAAACAACTGACTCGATCAATTCTCTCATGAGAAATTTACTCCGATCTTCAAAATGCGGCGCTGGATATTTTTTTTCTAATGATTGCAAAATCGGATCCTTAAACATATTATCGCTTAAACAACTTATTTATTCTTTCCAAATCCACCGCTATTCTTGTGGGGCGACCATGAGGACACGCTGCGTTATTTGGCGTTTTTTCCAATTGCTCCAGCAAATCTTTTGCCTGTTTTTTTGTCAGTTGATCGCCTGCTTTGATAGCCGCATGACAAGCAAGATAGGCAATCATCCGTTTGGTAATACTATCAACTTCTTTTTTGTTGTCATTTTGTAAATCTTCAAGTATTTCTTTGATCAACACCACATAATCTCTATCTTGAAAAAGAACTGGCAAACTCCGCAAAACAAATGTCGTCCCTTTAAAATGTTCTATCTCCCATCCTAATTCTTGAAACGTTTGCAAATGTTCCTTCAACAATTCTGTTTCAGAAAGACTTAAATCGAAAACGCCGGGTTTTGGGAAATAAAAAAGATCAAATTTCTTTTCTTCTTTGGCAAATTCCTTAAGCAATTGTTCATAAAGAATGCGTTCATGTGCAGCATGTTGATCAACAAGAATAAAACCATTAGATGAAGATACAAATAAATACAAATTATGCAGCTGGACAATTTGCGTATAATCAAATTTATTCTTTACTGACAATTCCCATGGAAATTTCTTTTCTTTCAATAGTTTGCCGGCATATGATTCGGTACTTCCTACAGCATCATTGAGAAATAAAGAGCCAAACGATAATTCTGGTATCAAATCATATTTTTCAAACGTTTCTCTTACTGCTTGCGCGATTGAATCATACAGTAAATTTGTATCAACAAAGCGCACATATTCTTTTCTCGGATGGACATTCACATCTACCATTTCAAATGGCAAAGAGCAATATAAAATGCTTACAGGATATGTGTTATTTGGAAGCATACTACCATATGCAGATTTTATTGCTGAAGAAATTCCCTTGTCATTCACCAATCTATTATTGATGAATAGAAACTGTTTACTTGGTGTCCGAGTCGTAAGTATTGGCTTTGCAAAAAAACCTGAAAGAGAAATATATGAATTGGTATATGAAATAGGCAAGAGTGATGAGAAAATATCTTTTCCTAAAAGTTTTTCAATTCTTATTAGTGGATCATTTGTTTTGGGAAGGTCTAGAATTGTTCTTCTATTGTGTGTTAAAACAAAACGAATGTTTGGATATGATAGTGCATAACCAATCACCAACTCAAGAATATGATGAAATTCAGTCCGCGCGGATTTGAGAAATTTCTTCCGTGCTGGCAAGGTATGGAATAACTGATCAACAATTATTGTTGTACCAACCGGCATACCTATAGGCAAAATTTTTTCAGGTTTCCCATTTTTGATAGTAAGACTTGTCCCAGCAGAATTTGAAGAAACTCTACTATTTATTGTCATTTTGCTTATCGCTGCAATACTAGACAGCGCTTCTCCACGAAAACCAAGCGTACTGATATGCGACAATTCATCTTCTTTTGTGATTTTACTGGTAGCATGAGATTTGATACTTTCTTGTAGATCTTCTGGCTCTATTCCAATTCCATTATCAAGAACCGTTATGCGTTTTAATCCGCTTTCTTCAATATGGACAATGATGGAATCTGCGCCTGCATCCAAACTATTCTCTACCAATTCTTTAACCGCAAAAACAGGCCGTTCAATGACTTCTCCTGCAGCAATCTTTGCAACAATATGATGAGGCAATTGATGAATTTTCTTCATTTATGAAATATGAAGTAAGTATAGCATGGATAAGTTTAGACTATGAAAATGGTTAGATTTAAATATAATAAAGAGGTTACGAATAGAAAGTGCCAATTCCTCTAGTACTTTGGCTCTGAAAAACAATCTATATCTTACTTTTTTCCTCTAAAGTGTGTTATGAATTATTTAGTCTTTGCGACGAAAGATTTACAACTTGCTCAGCAAGATCAACTATAGGTTCAGCGCTAACTCGATCCATGCTCGCCACATACACTAGATTTGCACGCGGTTGACTTTCCTGATCTAAAACATTAAATACAGTATACCGTGCGACTACATATCCACCTATCTTTCTCTCTCCTTCTATACCACTTTTTGCATCTCTTCTTATTTCAGTTAATCCAATACAAAAATCAAGTGGTCCAATTTCATCTCCATCTACTACCCGGAAATCTAATTTAGAGACAGGGCTATTAATGTCTAAAAAGATATCAGAAGCACCAGCGCTAATGGGATGCGTTACCGCCACAATTTTATTTTCTACACGTGCTCTTACTCTCCCTGGTATTGGTCCTGGCAAAAAAAGCTCCGAGGCAGAATGGCGGTAGGTACCCGCCCGAAAACCGTCATTAACATCTTCAATAGGAATTGGCGGAGGAATATTAGCTTTAATAAAATTTATACTTTTTTCTAAATCGAGCATACTGCGGGAATTATAGCAATTATTTACTATATTTGTTGAACTTCTTAACTGATATCCTTTTTTCTGCTCATTATTATCATGTTAAATCAGTGTCTAATCTGACTCAAGATATTTCTTATCTTCTCTCTCAACAAATTGTAATTTCTCTTTCAAATCAGCCAACACATTTAATGCTTCCAACGGCGTCATCCTCGCAATATCAAGATTTTCCAGTTCTTTATGAATGAGATGATCTGCCAAATTAATCTGCTGTGGAATAAATGTTTCTTGATCTTTTGAAACCAAACTGCTATTTCCTCTTCCTTTCTCTAACTCTTCCAACATTTCTTTCGCTCGTTTAATCACTGGGTCAGGAATTCCGGCCAATTTCGCAACAGCAACACCAAAACTATGCGATGCACCTCCCTTTATAATAGTATGAAGAAAAACAGGCTCGCCTTGATCATCACTCACACTCATGTGGTAATTTTTAATTCTCTTTGGAAACTTTTCTTCAAGCGCTTGCAGTTCATGGTAATGCGTTGCAAAAAGTGTTTTGGGTTTTTCATTGTTTGAAACAAGATATTCGGCAACAGCCCACGCAATACTTATCCCATCATACGTACTTGTTCCCCGACCAATTTCATCCATAATAATAAGACTTTTACTTGTCGCATGATGAAGAATATGTGCTGTCTCAACCATCTCAACCATAAAGGTTGAAAGCCCCGATGTGATAACATCTGATGCTCCAGAACGAACAAAAATTTGGTCCACCAACCCAATAGTCGCTTTTTCTGCTGGAACAAACGACCCCATCTGTGCCATAAGAACAATTAATGCATTTTGCCGGATATAGACTGACTTGCCTGCCATATTTGGCCCAGTAATAAGCATTAATTGCTGTTCCTGCGTATTTAACACAACATCATTCGGAACAAACTGTTTGTCTTCAAGGAGTAACTCAACAACAGGATGTCTGCCGTCTATTATATTAATCTCAGAATCCAAACTTATTTCGGGTCGGACATAGCGTTGTTTTTCTGCAATATATGCAAAATTTAACAAACAATCCAAAGTCGCAATACTTAATGCGGCATCCTGCAATATGGAAACATTTTCCAAAATTTTTTGTAATGTTTCCTGAAAAATGCGATATTCAATGTCATTGATTTTTTCTTCAGCAGTCAAAATAATTTCTTCTTGTTTTTTTAACGCTTCTGTTATAAATCGTTCTGCACTGACGAGAGTTTGTTTCCGCATGTAATTTTTTGGGACTAAACTTAAGTTCGATTTGCTTACTTCAATATAAAACCCAAAAACTTGATTAAATCGGATTTTAAGAGAATTAATGCCAGTCCGCTCTCTTTCTTCTTGCTCCAAAGAAAGAATCCAATCTCGACTTCCTGCAACAATTTTTCTCAATTTATCCAATTCTTTATCAACGCCTTTTTGAATCATTGCCCCGTCTCTCACGCTAATCGGCGGCTCGGGAACAATAATTGTTTCGATCAAATTAATAATCTGATCAATAGTATTGTCATTCTCGCGAAAGCGGGAATCTATAGGTTTTTTTTCTGGATTCCGGATCAAGTCCGGAATGACAGATAGTTCACTATTACTCTTAATCCCTTTAGACAATTTTTTCATTAAACCGCCTTCAAACTCTTTCAATTCCTCTTTAATCTTCAAAACCACAATCAACGAGCTTTTTAAATTTACCAAATCTCGTGCATTTCCTAATCCGACAGAACACCGAGATAACAATCTCTCAATATCACTAACTTCTTTAATAAGATCAAACAAAACCTGCCGCTGAGGCTGTTTTTTAAACAATTCTTCAACTGAATCAAGCCTCTCCTCAACTATTTTTTTATCAATCAATGGCTTTCGCATCCATTCTTTTAAAAGACGTCCGCCTATTGCCGTCTGCGTATGATCCATAACTGACAATAGCGTTCCTTTCGTATCATGTTCTCTAATTGTTGTAAACAGTTCGAGATTGATCGTTGTTGAGCGATCAAGAAGCAAATAATCATGTGTCGTATAGGTTTCAATTTTCTTAATGTGCCGCACTGGACCTTTTTGAGTTTCTTGTAAATAACCAAGGAGTGCAGCAGATGTCTCTTGTGCGGTCTTTTTATCTTCTAAATTAAAAACCGCAAGCGTTGCAATGCCAAAATGCTTTTGAAGAAACAGTTTTGCATCGGATGAATACATCTCCCAATTTGGATAAGGAAAAATATTCATTCCTTTTTCACTTTTTACGATTTGCAAAAATGACGGATCATTATAAAGATTTTCAGGAAGAATACATTCTTTCGGATGGATACGTGCCAATTCATCCATAATAACCTGTTCCTTAAACTCGGTCATAATTTCACTTGTCGCGAAATAACCTGTTGAGACATCGGCAATAGTCAGTGCGACATTTTTTTTATCAATGGTTAAACTTATCAAATAATTATGTTCTTTTTTCTCAAGAGCTTTCTCATCAAGCATTGTTCCAGGAGTTACGATGCGCACGACATCCCGCTTGACCAAACCCTTTTTATTCGGCGGAGAAAGTTGTTCACAAATCGCGACTTTATAGCCTGCTTTGACGAGTTTGGCGAGATAACTATCAACCGCATGATACGGAACGCCCGCCATAGGTATCCGTCCGCCTTTGCCATTGGCTTTGCCAGTCAAAGTAATGTTTAAAATTTTTGCCCCGATATGGGCATCTTCAAGAAATAATTCATAAAAATCTCCCATCCGGTAAAAAAGCAAACAATCTTGGTAGTTCTTTTTGATGTCGCTATACTGCTTCATCATGGGGGTACTAAACGTATCTTGCATGTACTATTACTATACAACTTACCTATGCTTTCTTCAATTAAAGAAGTTCTCTCCATGATGGCAAAGTAACTCCATTTACCACTTCACTCGTGTCAGTTTGTGGAATAAATAATAAAGAAGTTTCTCGAAGAGATTCAGGGCCTGCATAATTCATAGCAATACGAAAAGCATCCTCAATGGACATGCCACCTATAATTGCATTCCCAAGTGCATCTTGAAAATCTGCACTTTCTTCTTTGCCAGAATGTAAATCTCGTTCGATCGCACTATCTTTATATTCATGAGTTCGCACCCACGCAGCATTTTTTTGTAATCGTTTTCCTAATGCTTCTCGATAATCCGCATTTACATCGATAAAAGCAATAATATCGCCAATCGTCAAATCTTCTGAAGCAATTCCTCTTTCACGATAGTAATTCATTGATCTCTCCACGATAACAGCACGTTCCTCAGGAGTTACCACTCTCCACAAACCTTCCATTTCATGCATTAGACCACGCAATGGAGCATCACGGGCTGCCAAACAAATTAAGTCACCATCAGAACCTGCCTCATGAATTTTGTTAAGCGAATCAAGAAAAGGTTGCTCTTCTTCAGGAAAATCTGCAGGATCGATACCTCTGAGATCACAAAGTGCTTGCTTTACTTCACCAATTTGTCCTTCATTATCCTCAAATACTGATGCGGTGATACATGTTCTTACGCCTTCAATCATATCATCATCAAAAACCCCAGTCTGACGCATCATTGCAGCAACGGTATCGGCACTTCTCGCTTCGTCTTTTCCTCTTCCGAAGCCAAAAACAAGATCATCACCTGAACTCACCAACCCAAGCATTAACCGTTCTTTAAAATCTAAATTGCGTTGTTTTTCATGTATAAATTTTGCACCAAGCATTGCCTCCAACGTACCGATTTTATTGTGATACATAAGAGGCACACTATCTGAATTCCCAGGATTGTCTCTGTAGAATTTACCCAATTTATTTTTTGGCGTATCACCCTCTCCAAAATTTATTCCTGCTGAGACAAGACATGTTGCCATTATATCTATCGTTGCTTCAACAAGTTCTCTTTGTGTTTCATCACTTGTTACCCATTCCGGAAAAGTACTCAGTGCTAATCGTCTTGCCTTCGTTAATCTTGCTAGATCTTCTGGCGAGGATAATTCTGAAGATAATGTGACAAAATTACGATTGGGAAGATTACTCGGATAAGGATTATTTTCCCTGTTGGGACCTGCATTTTGTTCTTCTGGTGTCATCGGTTATGATAAAATTTTACCTTTTTTGATTAGAATAAGCCACTAACAGAAGTAGATCTTGACGTTTATTACCTGTTGACAAAAGGCATAAATGAATTATTATAGTTGAGTCTATTATTATGAATTTCTTATCTGAACTTCTCTATTTTTATACTCGAAAAATAGAACCCGGTCTTACAATCCCCAAAGATGCACTGGTCATAGATATAGGATCAGGAGATAAACCATTTTGGCGTGCAGATGTATATGTCGATGATTTGTCATTACAGGACGTACAACGTGCATCTCACTCCCAAACCATTCATAACATTGGAACCTTTGTTGATGCAAACGTTATGCATTTACCATTCAAGGATCATGCATTTGATTTTTCCTTTTCAAGTCATTTGCTCGAACATGTCATAGATCCTCAACAAGCCATTAAAGAGATTATGCGAGTTTCAAAAGCAGGATATTTTGAAGTTCCAAATGGCATCCTTGAAACGATAAAACCTTTTCATAGCCATTTATGGTTTATTTACGATGACTTGGGAACCCTTGTATTTTTCCGAAAGAGTCAAAAAATGCATAATGTGCTTACGAATAATGGAAAAAGGTTTATCCCTTTCTTTCAAAATATTAGAGATCCATTTATTCGTGTTACTTGGAAGAAAAATATTAAATTTGAAATTATCGATCCCTATACTGAAAAAGAAAAATTTTATGCAAAAAATATAAAAGAACGCAACTCATCTAAAAATAGCAGTAACGTGTATATTACTGCGGCAAAAATCTTACGTTTCCTGTTTTATAAAGAGAAAAACATACCAGCATCAATTTATAAAACAAAATTAGCCAAAAAGAACTCTACTTCAAAACAGCACAATTAGCTTGTTTTTTCAACCTATAAACCTACCCATTAGCCGCTAAAGTTAGAAATATCTTTGGGGATCCAATATTTGATTTTGTTTTCGGGAAGAATCATAATTCGACTCGGTGAAAGACCTTCCACAAATTCCTCAGTATGACTTACAAAAAGCATGGCTCCTTTATATGATTTGAGCGCCTCTAGAATTGTTCGTTGCGAAACCATATCTAGGTACGTCGTTGGTTCATCAAGGATAAGTAAATTATAATTCTGCAGCATGAGCATTGCAATTGAAAGTCTCGTCTTTTCTCCTCCTGAAAGTGTTCCTATTTCTTGATAAATTCTTTGTCTTTGAAAATTAAAAGACCCGAGAATGGGAAGAGTTTGCGACATTGGCAAATTACATTGTTCTTCAACCATTTCAATAATCGTCTTAGTAAAATCAAATGTTTCAAATTCTTGTGAATAATAACCAATTTTGAGCTCTGGATCTCGGATAATTTCGCCTGTATCCGGCTGCAATCTTCCCATGAGAATCTTAATAAACGTACTTTTCCCTGCTCCATTTGGTCCATACAAAGCGATACGTTCACCTCGCTTGATAGTGAGTGAGACATCTGACAAAATCGTATTCCCCTCAAAACTGATCGATATATCTTTTGCTTGTAATGGAATTTCACTAGTATGTTGTGGATCAGGAAGCGTAAATTTAATACCTTTTACTTCTTTTGGTAATTCAGGCAGTTTATCTTTGATACGATCAATACGTGTCTGCACACTGGCTCGTGCACGAGCTCCTTTTTCAGTCATGCTGCTTCCCATTTTCTGAAGACTTTTTTTCATACGAGTAATTTCTTTTTGGTCATTTTCAAATTTCTTTTTAAGCATCGCGTCATTGTTACCTTTTAATTTGACGTATTTTGAATAATTTCCTTTGTATTCTTCAATCTTTTTAGTGTGTGGATTGATTGCGATAATCTTATCGATATGCTGATCAAGAAGATTAATATCGTGCGAAATAACGATAAGCGTGTTGGGATAATCACTCAAAAATTCCATAATCCATCGTTTTCCTTCTGTATCCAAAAAGTTTGTAGGTTCATCAAGAAGCAAAACATCAGGCTCTTGAATAATAGCGCGCAAGAGAGCCAATTTTGTGCGCTGTCCCCCACTCAAAATTTTTGGTTTGGTATCTAACGCTGCATTCACTTCCAATGATTCAAGCATTATCATCAGTTCATACATTTCCTTCTTCATTTCAGGATCAATATAACTTTGGATATCCACAGCACTTTCAAGCTCAGGATCATGCTTTACTTCCTGAGGAACATACCCCACTTTACCTTGAATTTCTAATGATCCTGTCGCTGTATGATCCTCACCTTTAAGCAATTTAAATAAAGTAGACTTTCCCGCTCCATTCGGACCGACCAGACCTACTAACTCACCTTTAATAATTGAGAAATTAGATTCCTCATACACGGTTAAACGAGAGTATCCATACGAAATATTTTTGGCGATAATCATAATAAAGCAGATAAGTTGTGGCTACAAAATTGCGGCAAATACACCTTTTCTGAATTCAATTATATCAGATCTGTGTTCTGGGGAATCTTGGCCTTAAAAACAAGGCTGCAAACAAAAAAAATGCTTCTATCTCTGGTTAAAATTATAAATTATGTTAGTTTGGATGGTCCTTTAAGTTTATCTCCCGTTAATATCTCTAATAAATTCTGTTGTACACGAGTTGCTGCATTATCAAATTTATTTGTTTCCATATACGGTAAGCCTGGTTGATCATTGAATTCAACGATATATGGTTTGCCATGATCATACATAAAATCAATCGTATAGAGTCTAGGTAAAAAGCCTTTAAAATGACTATCAACACTTTTGGCAATTGAGAATAACTCTGATGGCACTTTTTTGAGAGGAATATACTGTAAATTTCCTCCTTGTGCTAGATTTGCTATCAAACTTCCTTTTTTAGGCTGACGGATATGACAAAATTTTACTTTTCCATTAAAAAGGACTAATCGTATATCATGTATTCCGGAAACTAAATTTGGGATCCCATCATTACTATCAATAAATGCCTGTGCAAGAAAATCTGTGCTGCCGGAGAAATACTTAGGTGTAATCTTATTTTTTTCTAGTATATGAACACCTTCTCCTTCTGCTCCTATCGTGGGTTTTATAACAACTTTATCTGTTTGTATTTTTGTAACTACATGTAAATAATTATCTTTTGTAATTGGGTATGTAGGGACCATATATTTTTTAAATTGTTTATATGTTGCATATTTGTTTTGGCAGAGGGCACTAAGTATCGGATTATTGAGAGCATTATCTTTTTTTCCAAGTTTCAATTGGCTACCTTTGACGTAGATTATATCAGCTACAATAGGCTCAGTATATTTTTGTAATCTATCATTTGCGAAAAAATATCCAGATTTAAAACGCATCTGTCCTAGGTAACAATTACCTCCTCTCGCAAAAAATAGTTTGACATTATGATCGACGCAAAGTCGCGCAAACACCTTATAGGCAGTAAAATATTCTTTATCCCCGAAGGGATATGCCATTTTTCCAATACGGTCAAAATAAATAACAATTGTCATAGTTTATCTTAATAATGGAAAGTATAACAGTATTTTGTGTGATTTTTGTAAAAATGGTTAATATTAATCCCAAATTTTTAAGGATAAAAGTAAGCAGAGCGGCACCACAAGGATACTAAGAATTTCTTGTGACCCGAGTAATCCTCAGTTTGAGCCAGCCTTGGCTTGGCTAGAAAAATTGAGAAAAGTATACGAAGAGAATTACTAATTCATGAGATATTTTCTATATGCTACAATTCGCTCTATGTCACCTGAACCTTTGGCAAAAGAACGATTAGGGCAACATGAATTGAGTGTTAAACGTGTCATTAGACAGTATGAACAACCTTTGCTGAACGGTTTATGGAATACATGGGGAGATAAAATGTTACCTAATGGTCAGAAGAGACGCTGGTTCGTCTGCAATCCTGGAGATATTGCTTTAAGTCGAATCGTTAACTGGATAACTAGTGTTCCAATCATTGCTGATGGAGATCGTTATAATCAGGAGCATCTTAGTATAAGTCCTGACTATTTTTGCTCTCCTCCAGGGAGTACTGTACAAGAGCGGGCAGATCATACATTTCTTTCGTATTTCAATGGAAAAGGAGATGTTATCCATATTGATCCCACCTGGCAATTAACCTGGGGTAAGAAAAAAAATCTTACAGGATCAGATAATCTTCAGGACGCAATAATAGTACGAAAAATTCCTGTTTCCGACTATGAGAGAGTCTTACGGGAAGAGTACTATCTTACACAGTTTGATCCCACAAGAGAAGAAGAGAGAGCGTTTTTAGCATATCATCAGACTTCCTATGATGTTGCTTCGGCATACAGAAAATATTTAGCACAACACACGGATAGCATAACTGAGCAGCTACCTGATCGAACTAATCGTTATGGGCAAACATTAGTAGAATTTATTCGTACTTTTATTCCTGAATGGACAGGTATTAAATAAATGATTTTTTTAAAGATGAAATTAGTGAGTAATCTTGTGGTTCGAACTGTCCTCACGGGTAGTACAGTTTGATATAGTTTTTTGAGGCTAATCTGACTGGGTGAGCCCGATGTCCAAAACTTCGAACCGCTTTTAGCTTCATATTTTAATATTTATCAGGAATTAAAACAATATATCTATGTAGCTTGTTGAAATAAATTTATTATTTCTTTATCTAGTCCTATCTTAATACCATGATTTTCAAGATAACTTTTAACTTCTTGCTTAGCTTTATTAACTATAACTAATAAACGGTCTAAGTTATTTTTTGTATTTGTTATATTTTTTTGACACTGATTTTTATCGTCTTCAGATAAATTACTATCTCTTACTTCTGAGTAACTTTTAAAAGAAAAAGTAACCGTGTTAAAAGCACTAATACTTAATTCCATATTAAAATATGCCTGTTGTATTGCATTAAAAATCTTTGATTCATTTGTTATTTCACGCATATCCCCCGAAAAAATAGAACCATAAAATGCTTGAGATTTAAGTGATGAGACTATCGTTTGCAGCATAGTAAAACTATCATAAAATGTATTCACCTGTTGAGGCATGGTATCTAATGCTTGACGTACATCTTTCAGATTCATTTCATTTACATCTAACTCTGAAAGAATAAGTTTTAACGAAGCCAGTAATACCCTCTTTCTTTCTTTTTTCTTATCCGCTTCTGCTTGTTGTGTAGATAGATGAAAAGACCAATATACTCCAATTAAAGTTGCAATAAATCCACCATATATTGTTACAATAATTTCAATTTGGTGATTTAAACCAGTAAGTAGATAAAATATAAATAATATTTCAAAGCTCAATATAAGTAGTATTGTTATATTTAATGATTGGTAATCTTTGAATTTTAAATTTAACATTTTAAAATATAGTATAGCAGTAATGTTATAATAGCTTTATGAGCAAGGATAATCAAATAAAACCAAGTGAAAAAAATTTAGAAAAAATAAATTCATTTCTCAATCAAGAAATGCCTCCTATAATTACTGACTTCTTTACAGGCATAACAGATCTAACATCAGGCATAATTAAAACTATCCAAAAAGATGGTGATTTTACTGGTTATCTTATGTTGAGTAGGTTAGCACAAAGAACAATTTCGATGGGTTTAAGAAATGCTTTTTACCAAGAATATAATGACATAATAAAAGCTGGACTTACAAAGGATGGCTACTCTAAAACTAGACAAGGGCAATATGCTTTACTCGAATTACTAAAATTTTTAGATGGTGATCTTGAAGACGAAGAACGATTTGAAATACTAAAAAAGATATTTATTATTGCTGCAACTGAAAAATATAGTAATCGGAATGATATAAAAGTTCTAGAATATGTTTATATTGCTAAAGAATTACCTTCAGCAGCTACATTAACACTTATTGAATTATATGCAAACACTAAAAGTGGGAAAAAACAAGTTAGTCCTAAAGAATTATCAGGTGCTCTTAAACTACCATATTCCTTGATAGATCAGTATTGTAGTCTTCTTATTTCAAAACGTTTAGTTTTAAACGCGAGTGATGTCTTAGCACATAATACAGTAGATGCTACAAGAATTAACAGGATGAATGATCAGTGCGAATTAACTGATTTAGGTATAGATTTTTGTGAATTTATATCACATTATGAAGATATTAAAACCGAAGTATCTCATCAAAATAAAGTAGAATCCTCTAAATAATCTTCATTAAGTTAATGCGTTCTATGTCTATGACTGGGTTCAATTCTAGATATTAATCCAACTAATTCGTTATGAAAGCTATAAAATGCCCTCGATCTATCGCATAATGTATTTATATCTATTTTCTTGATTATTTCATAAGCGAAATTTTCAATTGTATCTCTTTTCCCTGTAGAATCATACACGTTTTCAAATTCCTTTTTAGGGTCAGCTATTAATTCTGCCTTATCGAATATAGATAAAGTTAAACCAGTTATTGAATTAATTGTACTAAAGTCAGATAATAGCCATGCTTCTATGTTTCTTTGAGGACAAGCAATTACTATAGAATTGAGTCCAAAATCTTTTACTTCTCGAGAAAATTTTGCTTTAATTTTTCGTCTTCGATTAAAATACGTAAGATCATCGCTATCACGAAAAATGAAAAAAATATCTATATCAGGATTAGTATAAGCGTATAAATCAATAAGTGTTGGCGCTTGTTTTATAAGTTGTCCATGCCCTCCTGGATCAAAAATATGCTCAACAATTGTAGGGCTATAAATTGAAAAACACTCACTTAATAACCTTATACATAATGTGTTATAAAGTCTCGTATCAAACTTTAATGTTTCAGCGAATATGCATATTTTCATTTTCAAGTATTTACTTTTTCAATACCAAGTTTAAAAATTTCTTCTAAAGCGCCCGTCTCGAAAAGTTCACCTAGATCAGTATCTGAGTCTTTTTTTATTGCGTGTTGTAAATATTCCAATACTTTTGGGTGATTATAGGGCTTAGAAATCGTAGTTTTACCATTTATTCTATACATATAAATAATTTCTTTATCGTTTACACATCTTAATACAACAGGACTGTGAGTTGTAAATATAATTTGTATACCATTATTATCTTTTTCAGATAAATAATTTAGAAATTTAATAATAGCCTTAATTCTTCGAGGATGCATTGAATTTTCAATTTCATCAATAAACACTACTGAAGGTTTTGGTTGTCCTATTATTGAGGTTAAAATCCCCAATAATCTAAGGTTACCGTCCGAAGAAGAATAAGCGCTAAACTTATTTGGAACAGACAACTCTTTAAATGAAATTGTAAGTTTACCTCCATTTTCGTCTATTGATATTCCCTCTAAACCAGTAATCATATGTATTGCTTCATTTACTATTTCTTGGTAACTTGCTGGAATACTTTTACTTAAGTAATATAATTTTTCAGCTAAATTTTTATCTAATCCTGGTATAACATTGGCAACAGTTCCAGGATTTCTTAATCCCATGACATGATAACTATCTACTTTCATAGAAGATAGGAATCTTTGAACATCTGAAACGATATTGAGCCTTCTATATATTGAGAGAGCTGTCTGGTCACCTGTAATTTCTGGTAAGACTCCACTTGCTTCGATTGATATATTTGAACCAGTTCTATCTATTATATTTTTCCCATTAGTTAATAATTCTCGGACAACATGATATTGAAATGAGTTATCAGCTAGAGGGCTTCTTGAAATTTCGAGAGTATATCTAATTTGTTTATCATCTAATTCAATTTCCAGATCAAATGAAAATGTTGGATTATTTGGATCAAACAATACTTCATCATCTTGCATATTTAATTCTTTTATAGCTGAATTTATTTGACTTCCCTGAGCAAGTAAAGAAATTAAATTTATTGCTTTTAATAAATTTGTTTTCCCAACAGAATTATTCCCTACAATTACTGCAAATTGGGGGATGTCGATAGATAACTCGAATATACTTTTAAAATTTTTTATTGTAAGAGTTTTTAATTTGCGCATATTGTAATGATATATCTTTTATTATGGATTTACTAGATATTTATTTCTTATATTTTAGATTAAAAAGAAATGATTCCAAATCGTATTTAGAGATCCGTATATATTTATTACCCAATTTAATAGCTGGGAGCTGTCCGCTCCTAACATAACGCCTTACCGTTTCAAGTGAAACTTTTAATATATCTTTGACTTCTTCAACTGTATAATAAATTGGTTTTTCGTCTTGCATATTTTCTACTTCCTGTAATTATGATTATGGGAAGTTCAGGCTTATTACTGCTTAGAAACTTACTCCTTTAAAAGCATTGTAATAACGTGGCAAATCTTCCTGTTTTTTTATGCTGTCATTATAAACTTGAAGCATCTCAAGTCCTTTATGTCGAGTATATCCGGCAACTTGTAACAAATCGCCTTTATAGTTTTTTATAAGAGTTGTTGTGAAATAATGCCGGAAGCCATGTACTGTTTTTTCAATGCCGAGCTGATTAAGAGCTTGTTTTACAATTTCTCTTATTGCCCTTGTCGTCATACGTTGATTTATATTGTTGTTGCTTCGGGACTGAAATAATGAACCGTCTGCTATTTTGTTTGTTTTTAAATAGCTTTGCAAGGCTTTGACTGTTTCAGGGTGTAAATCTATCAATTCCTTATCATCTCGTCCTTTTCCTTGTACGTTTGCTTTTTTAAATACTAAATCAATATCTTTTACATCAAGCCGGACTATCTCAACTTGTCGTAATCCTTGCAGCGTTAGCAGGGCTACAATGGCTCTCAGGCGTGTATTTTCTTGAGTTATGGGTAATTGAGCGATAAACGCGCAAAGTTTGTTTATTTCTTCTGTATCAAGCCCGTCTTTCTTATGCTTTTTATCCTGACTGAACGATTTTACATTTTGCGTTATATCATTGGGTAGTATTCCTTGTCTGTTGAGTTCTTTGAGAAATATCTTTGCAGCAGCTAAATATTTATTCTTTGTGGAAACGCTGTAATCGGTTCTACTTGCAAGAGAGCGTTTGTATTCTAAAAAGCTGTTGATGTTAATTCCGTGCTTTCTTGTATAGTCAAGAAACGAGCCGATACGATATTTATAATCTAGTCGGGTTGTGTCTGATACATCAAGAGAGTCGAAAATGCGGTTTACGTTTTCTTGTGGATATGATAATGGAAAAAGTGATATTTTTGTGTCTGTTTGCATGTAAGTAATGACATTATATAACAACATGACACTACTTGTCAATACATTTTATCAATTATTTTAATTCTTATTTAAAAAATCCCCATCGTGGTAAAATACAAAGAATGGCCGATGCTATACAAACATCCAATCCCTCAATAGAAAGCATCCGAGAACGTATTGCTCAATACAAAACTGAGCATGATCCAGAAGTTATGCTTAAACAAGCCAGTCAAGATACGCATCCGATACAAGATGAGTTCACGGACTTGACTACGTTTAAGCTCATGACTCTCAATGAATTTGGGAACGGAATCCTCATGTGTGAGAATATTAAAGACGAGTATAAAACGTTTGCCATAGAAATGCTTAGGCAGTTACAACTTGAATATGACTGTAAAACAATTAGTGAAAAAAGTATTGCAGAAAGAGCTACGCTAAATTTTATTCGGTCTCTTGAAATTGAAAAACAACTTCGTGACACCACAACGATAATAAGTATATTATCACACAAGCATACCTGTGGGAAAAGAGACTCACTTTTTCCTATAAAAGAATGTGTTGCATGTCATAAAAGTCAAATAGAGCTACAGTGCTACACTATACTTAGTAAAGACCTCGATAAAACAGACAGAAGGTATTGTGCCTATATTCATACCTTGCGAATGATGAAACAAACACCAATACAGATAACAGTAAAAGCGCAGACCGCAGTTATCGGACAAAATCAGGTAGTGCAATCACATAATAGCCATGAATGATTTAATTAACCCATATGATTCAGGAAATTTTCAGACGATTGAGAACAATCAGAAGATTAAGATTGATGAATTGGTAAGGAACGCCCAAAAAGTACTCAAAAAACGGCTTGTAGAGGCTCAAATTGAGGCATTTGACGCTTCGATAAAACTTATCAGTTCACGGACAAGGTTTAACGGTGAACGGCTATGGTTTGAATGTCCGTTATGTGAGAAGCGAGCAGGTATGCTATTCAAGGATGCTTATCAAAACTTAACTGGTTGTAGAAAATGTTTAAAATTGATGTATAAAAGTCAGAGATATAAAGGAATGATTGAAATGTGTTAGTGTAAAACAGAAAAAGTAGTATCACGTATGCAATACTTCATTTGGATTTATAACCATTTTCCACATAATTCCGAAGTACACTATATTGTCCATTCAAATTAGCAACTTGCGGTACAGCTTGTGAAAGTTCATATCGCATCAATTCTATTATTGTTTTTGTATTTTGCTTTAAATATTTTGTCATATCAGGCTCTCCTTTAACTAATGGTTGATATTTTTCTAAGAATTTTGTTGTATTCCAAAATTGTGTAGGCGTAACTGTAGTATATTCCCCATTTAAATTTGCAAGTCCTGGAGTACCTTTTGTATCTGAAAGAACTTTACTCATTATTTGTTCTGCATCACTTTTTCCTACACCATTATCTATCAAAGCGTTTGTTGCATTTGTTTCAAATTGTGTAACATCAATTGGAGTTATAGCACGTTCATACGCAGCATCCAACTGAGATTCTACTTTGGTAATTGCTTTTACGGTTGCTTGAATCCTTCCAGTGTGCGTAGGATGAGACATGATTCCATTTTCAATTAAAACCTGATTTAGAGAAGGCAAACTGGGATTGTTTGCTTGTGAAGGCTGTGTAAATGCTTTCATCATTTTCTGTACAAAAAATATCGTATACGCTGCCATCATTGACAAAATTGCTCTAATAGCTATAAATATCATTGCCAAAATAGGCAACGCAACAAAATATACTAAAACAATTACAAATGCTATTTTAAATACTAATCCAATCATAATTTTCACGCTCCTATAGCTTTATCAGTCATTTTACTGAGAAATAGAAGTACAATTTGTATTGCTTCCCATCGTTGAACAGTTAGTATTTGTTTGTACTGGTAGTGGTACTTGTTGTATTTGTGGATGAACTTCTGATAAAGGAGTATTTCCATACTTAGCAATATATAGTTCACCAATTTCTTCATCTGAATATTTAGCATATTCTGGATACATGGCTTTTATTTCACTTCCAATTTCGGCAGCATTTAAAGTTGTTTGCGTTTGAGCTTGAGTTGTTGTTTTATAAATTACAGTTGGAATGGGTGTTATTGTTGGTTGAAGTGTAGGCGTTATTACTTTAACAACTTTTTTAGTTTGTTGTTCCTGAGTAACAAGTTTAGTTTGGTTATAACTTATCAAACCATATCCGACAATTCCACTTGATAAGATCAAGGCTATAATAATATATGTCCAGTTAAGATTTTTCATAATTTATTTTAATCTGTCATCAAATCTTTTTTCAATTTCCTGAAATTTGATAGTCCAAGCATTCAATTCTTCATCATCTTTATATATACCTTCAAACAATTCATGCCAACGCCAACCAGAAACACTTGCTTTTTTTGTAATCCATTGATGCCAGTCATAGATATTTTCCAATTTCATATCTGCGTTTTTACTATGTTCATATCTAAGGACAACTCTAAGAAATTTATCTCTTACTCTATTTAGTTCATCTAATTGCTCTTGATATTTTTGTTTGCGGGCTGCTTGTTTTTCAGGCTGGTACATAAGAAGGTCGGGCGCTTTGTGATTGGGTAATGACTTTTTATGGGATTTCAAATTTTCATTCGCTTCTTTTACCCAACGTGGAACTTGATTATTAATAGCATCTCTCAAGGAAGCTGAAAGATAGGCATAAGCTTCATCTGATTCTTTAATCCATAATTCAGCAGAAGCATTTTTTTGCTTTAATTTACTTTGAGGTGAATAAATTTTGTAACACCAATAACCGCCACCAATGAATGTAAGTATAATAAGTAATTCCACAGCCGATAGTATATCAATAACTGTACTGTAATGTCAAGCATGATTTAGGTACAAAATTGGTTCTGTAGAACCTGGAATATATTGGGTCAATGTTTGAAAATACAGGCATGGCTTATAGATTATCTTCAAAAATGCTTATTTCTATTGGAAAGAACATCCGTAAAATACGAGAGAAACAAGAATTGAATCAAGAGGATATTGCATATAAGGCAGGAATTGAAACCTCATATTATGCGAGAATCGAGCGTGGTGAAGCAAACCCAAGCCTTGATAAGATATACGCAATTATCAAAGCTCTTGATATAGATTCCTCAAAAATTCTTCCTTTTTAATCGTATTTGATTTGCAATATAACAATTTTGTCTCAAATTAGCTATAATTCATAAAAATATTAATATGAGTATAAAACGAATAGAGATAAATATTGCCAATAATTGGCGTTATGGTTTAGTTTCCTTTTTAGTAGACAGAGATGATTTTTTAAAAGATATTGATGAAACAAGGAAAAAAATAGGTATTAAACAGTTACTTAATAGAGATGATGTAGAAGAACAATTCGAAAAAGAAAGTACACAGGAAACAGAAAAGAAGTATAAAAGTTCTACCCCTGAGCAACAAAAAACTATGAGGCAAATAGGAATTAAACTTCCTGGGAAAAAATATATAAAATATGATGGTATTGCGTTATCTATCCAAGATAAGTACGGCAAAAGTAATAATTTTAGAAATGTAATAATATTTTCAATCCTTTGTGGTATTGTTAATGACAAAGATTTAGAAAAATCTTATCCTTCAATATGGGCTACGAATCCATCTTTAGGGAGAAATGATGTTCCTCTTCATGCACCCCAGATAGCGATAATATTAGATCCAGAAACAAATCCATCTGATCTTTTTGAATCTTACGAACAATTTATCAAAAAGTATAGCCAATTAAATAAACCTCTAAGTTATATGTGGCGATTCAATAAAGATTTAGGAGACAGAAAAAACATACGAAGGGATAGGGAGTGGTATTGGAAAAATAAATTTGATAAAGGATATGTTAAACTCCAAAAGGAAGAGTTGTCAAAAAAAAATAATATTAGTGTTAAAGCCATCGAGAAGGCAATAAAGCGATATAAAGAAATGCTAGAAAATAAGGACATCGGATGACCCTTTCTGATGTCGACTGTTCAAGTTTTAACCTCTGAAGTATCATGTCTGCATTATGCAGATAGAATATAAGAATCAAGATACTCATTATTTCCGCCTAACTTCTTTTTATACAGCCTGTTTTTTATTTACCAAAGGTCTTGAATTAGTTAATCTTGAAGTAGATCCTTCCTATCCCAAACGTTCACAATTTGTATTTCGAGATACCCCAGAAAGAGAATCGTTAATTTATAATTTCAATTTTGCTAAAGAAGATGCACCCGAAATTGTTATTGACCCCAGAAAATTTATAACAGCCATTAAACAACTAAAAGACAAACTGTATCAAAATCAATAATAATATGAGAATTCTGACATCAAAGCAAAGAGATTTCGGGAAAGAGATACTTGAAACAATGTCCTATGAAGAAGCAAAAGATTTTTTAACTCCTCTCATAGAAGAACGCATCGGCAAAAAGTATGAACTGGATAAGTTCTACGAGAGGATAAAGAGGATTGTTAAAAAATATCACGCTCCAGGAACTGTTCAATATGATTTTTCTGTGGATGCCTTTTGGATATTAAATGGTACGAAAAGCGATTTAGAAAACCAAAAAGAGCTTGATAGACTTGTGCGTTATTACATTTGGAACGAATCACGAAAATCAAAGTCTACTTCTCAGCCTCATTACTCACGACAAGACAACTCGGCGTTGATTCAATTAGCAAAGCAGACATCTATTGAAAACTTCTATAAAAATCCGCTAAAACGATCAGGAAGTAATAGGCTTGTCGGTCTCTGCCCGTTTCGCCAAGAGAGAAGGGGTAGCTTCACAATTTTCACAAATTCAAATACATTTTATTGCTTCGGTTGCCAAACAAAAGGTGACGTTATTTCTTTTTATCAACAACTTTATGGTGTTTCATTTTGGGAAGCCGTGAAACAGCTTACAGGATCGTATTAATATGAACGAAAACATAAACGATTATCTCAATAAAAAAAGAACGGGACAAACTCAAGTAAAGAAAACCTATTGCTCCTTTATCAAACTGGAAGACGGGAGACTAGCAGAGCAAGTATGCAATCCCGATCCGGCATTTGCAGTATTCGATCCAAAAACAAACCAATTCACACTTCAGCCTACAGTTCAAATTAACAAAAAGTATATTTATCCGATTGAAGGCGATCTGGTAACAAAAGGCGTTATCCGTTTTCCACAAGTACCGGAAGAATATACCGATACGGAAACTCTCAGGCAGGAACTCAAGCAATTTCTTCACAGCTTCGTTGATATTCATCCATTTTATGAAGAGCTTGCTTCATATTATATTTTGCTTACATGGCTTTATGATAAAAATACTGCCATTACTTATCTTGGTATATTTGGAGACTATGGAAGTGGTAAGACACGGGCAGCTCAAACAATAGGCTCACTATGCTACAAGCCTGTATTTGTTTCAGGTGCGATAACGTGCGCTCCGATATATCGAATCTTAGAAATTGCACGGGGAACTTTAATCATAAACGAGTTTGACTTTGACAAGTCAGAAATGGGAATTGAGTTGATTAAAATACTCAACAATGGTTTTGAACGAGGCATGTCGGTACTTCGAACGAATAAGAATACGAATACAGTCGAAGCGTTTGACGCTTTCAGCCCGAAAATATTTACCTATCGAAAAAAGAAAAACGATCAAGCGTTTGAAAGTCGGCTTGTTACTGTCCCATTAGAAGAAACTAAACGTGATGATATTCCGATTCTCTTGCCAGAATCATTTGAGCAGGAAGCGGTGAGGCTCAGAAATAAATTATTGCTTTTTCGGTTCCGCAACTTCAATAATAAAAGCACCGTTGATCTCACAATATTTAATGGCATTGAAAGACGTTTGAGGCAAACCCTGTATCCACTCTTGACTGTCATTGATGACAAAGATTTTTTGAATACCATTACAGGGTTCCTTAATAATTTTCAAGAGCAACAACGACAAGACAGAAGCAGTTCATGGGTAGGAGAACACTTACAAAATCTTGTTGATTTAACCTGCACGCAAAAAATAGATATTACTTGTAAGCAACTTGCAGAAAAATATAATGCTAGTGATGAAGTTAAATATAAAATCACGGCTAAAAAAGCAGGGGTAATTATACGAAATGAATTTAAACTCAAAACTGAGCGGATTACTTCAGGTGAAAACAAGGGACAAACTAGGATAGTATTACATACTGAGAAAATAAGGGCATTATGTTTACGCTTCAATATTGAGATACCAGAACAATCTTCACTATCTTCACCAAGTTCACCGCAAGATCAAGCTCAGAGTGAAGATAGTGAACATAGTGAAGATTCTAAAGGTAACGATGATGATGAAGATAGTAATGATTCTACAAAATCCAATACAAACTTTCCTTTACTTAAAGATGATGACTTGATACATCAAGAAAAAGAATTCCGAAATAAACTACCTACTTATGAAAAATCTTCTCAAGAGTATACGAATGTTTATAGCCGATGGTTTGCTTTACGTGAAGAAGGAGAAAGAAGGGGTTTATGGAAATTTGTCCCTTCACCTACAGAATAAGCTTATGACAATTGAACGAACAAGAGAATTACTAAAAGAAAAAGTTGCTCACCTATCAGATTCAGAGCTTCTTGAGTTTATTAATAAAACTGACAAGGCATTGGATGCAATTATGCAAGTAGCAGCTAAAAAACTATCAGAGAAAAAAGATAAAGTTGCGCAACAATAGAATTTAGTGTTATGGTAGATTATAAACAACCAATGAAGAAACTTTGTTTGATTTATGTCCGTGTCAGTTCTGAAAAACAAGTAGACGGTTATAGCCTCGATTCACAAGAAGAACTTTGCACAAAACGAGCTGTTCAAGAAGGGTTTGAAGTCATTAAGATTTATAGAGAAGAAGGATTGTCCGCAAAAACTACCGAACGGCCACTGTTACAAGAAATGCTTACCTACTGCCTGAGTAAAAAAAACAATATTTCCGCAATATTTATATACTCACTTTCACGCTTGAATAGAAATACAGAAAATCATTTGATGATACAAGGTTTATTATCAAAAGCCGGAGTGCAGCTCATCTCATTGACAGAGCCTACCGATCCATCACCCACTGGTCGATTCATTGAGACAATCTTTGCAGCAACCGCTCAAATGGAAAATGAAATGAGAGCGCAAAATGTTGCAAATTCACTCAAGAAACGCTTTTTTGAGGGATACATTACCAGCAAGCCTCCGGTTGGTTACCTTATGCAGCGCACCAATGGTAAAAGCCAAGCTGTCAAAGACCCAGAGCTATTTCATGTCATAAAAAACTTATGGTTCAAGGTTGCAAATGAGGGTTACAGTCTTTTAGATTGTGCTAACGAATTGAACAGACAAGGTATTGTTTCAACCCATCAAAGGAATTTCAAAAAATTCACACCTAAAGCCATGACTAGAGTGTTCTCAAACAGGTTTTATATTGGTATTTTAATTTCAGAGAAATACGGTGAGGCGGTTGGTAGACATGAGCCTATGATTGATAATACGGTGTTCTATCGAGTCCGGGACATCATCACAGGCAGAAAGCCAAAAAGAAATGGATATGCTGATGTCCGGGAAGATTTTAAACTAAGAAAGATACTCCGTTGTGAATTTTGCGATAGGTTTATGACTTCATCATATGTTCAAGGACGTAGTAAAAAATATCCGAAGTATTACTGTCAATCAAGAGGACTTCATCCATCAGTCAGTTATGACAGAGATTTTGTTGAAGAGAAATTCAAAGTACTTTTGCAAAGCATAACATATGACCAAGACTGGCTAGTATGGTACACGGAATTTATCAAAGAGAAATATCACACTCAGTATGATGAGTCTATCAGAACAAGAAAACTTATTGAGGTTACAATTGAAGAACTAAAAGCAGCTAAAAAAATAGCACGACAGAAAAACGTCAAAGGCATATACACAGATGACGAATACCTCGAAATGAGAAAAGATTATGATGTAGATATTACAGTCAAAGAAGGTTTACTAGCTGAAAAGCGAATGATGGAAATGGATATTGATATTATTTTAGATTTTATAGTTTATTACCTCTCACGTCTTGACCAAGTGTGGCTAGATGCAAGCCCTGAAGGTCGTGTTGCTATTGCCGGTTCGATATTCCCTAATGGGGTTGTCTTTAGCAAGAATCAATTTCGAACCGCAACTCTTGGCTTTGGATACGAGGCTGTCAGACAAGCAAGGAATACGCCTATGGCGTCGGGTGAGCCGGGCGGGATTCGAACCCGCGACCAAGAGCTTAAAAGGCTCCTGCTCTACCGCTGAGCTACCGGCCCAAAAAAACGTACAGCTAATTATATCAACCTTCACAGCTATTGACAAGTAAAGCGCATCGTGTAATACTAAAAACCAGTATGGCGCCCAATGTCCTCAATACATTGTTGGGTTCACTTAATCAAGGCTTATCAGCTACTATTGCGTTTATTCCCAATGTCATTGTCGGTATCATTATTCTTCTCATCGGGGTTGTTATCGCTTCATTTGTCAAACAATTAGTCATAAAAATTTTAGAGACAGTACATTTTGACACATATTTAGAAAAATATAATATCCCTTCCGGTGATAAAGGCTTTAGTTGGACTGAAATTCTTGCAGAAATTGTCCGTTGGTTTATCATTATTCTCTTTTTAATTCCTACTGCTGATGTCTGGCAGCTTCCACAATTTGCCCTTCTTCTCAATACCTTTTTATTCTATCTTCCCAATGTTTTTGTCGCAGCGATTATTGGTGTTGTCGGCTTAGTATTTGCAAAGTTAACTGCTGAAGTTGTCGCAGCCTCAACAAAAGGATTTTCTAAAGATATCTCACGAATTGTCACTTCTACTGTGAGAATTTCAATCACCGCTTTTATCGTATTAGCAGTCCTCAACCAACTCGGTGTCGCCCAAGCTCTTGTCCAAATTCTTTTTACTGGTTTTGTCGCAATGGTGGCTCTTGCCGGCGGTCTTGCTTTTGGATTAGGCGGGAAAGATTTTGCAAAAGCGCTACTTGATAAACTGCAGAAGAAACTGAAATAATAAGAATATGGATGCACCGATATTTATCGTCATTATTGTTCTCGTAATCCTCAGTATTCGGATCGTTACAGAATATGATCGAGGTGTCATTTTCCGTTTGGGCAAATATGCTGGCGTTCGCGGTCCAGGATTGATTATGCTCATTCCATTGGTCGAACAAATGGTCAAAGTAACGCTCAGAACAATCACGATGGAAATTCCTTCTCAAAAAATTATTACCAAAGATAACGTATCAATTGATATCGCCGCGGTCGCCTATTATCAGGTTGTTGACCCGAAAAAATCCGTTCTTGCAATCCAAAACGCAAATGTAGCAGTTAACCAAATCAGTCAAACCACTGTAAGAAATGTTGTTGGGCAATTTGTTCTTGATCAATTATTGTCTGAGACAGCGAATATTAATACACAAATAAAAAATGTTATTGATTCACATACAGAACCATGGGGAGTAAAAGTTACTGCTGTTGAAATAAAAGATATTACGCTTCCTGACAACATGCAGCGTGCAATGGCAAAAGAAGCAGAAGCTGAACGTGAAAGACGTGCCAAGATCGTAGCTGCGGAAGGAGAATTTCAAGCTGCAACGAAATTGGGAGAAGCTGCAGATGTCATGACCAAACATCCAGTAGCACTGCAACTAAGAACTCTTCAAACAATGGCAGAAATCAGTACAGAAAAAAGCTCAACGATTATTTTTCCCGCACAATTTATGACAACAGTCCAAGAAGCAATTAAATTTATAAAAACAGATTCTGAGAAGAAATAAACTGTTCTTTTCCCCTAGTTGATATCCAAGCTGACAAAAAGGCTCAAATTTGGTAAAATAGAGTAGTTCGTTAGGCCCCATCGTCCATAAAGGACGAGTGGGGAGGTGGAAAATGGCCCATCGTCCACGATGATCGTTGTCATCAGGACTCGGGTTAATAATAGTGGCCCCATCGTCTAGCGGCCTAGGACGTCGGGCTTTCATCCCGAAAATCGCGGGTTCGATTCCCGCTGGGGTCAC
>Ga0265340_10000194_pt1 | contig 30262 bp, 25 predicted proteins | sample 4CB225metaG_FD_202082 | JGI IMG/M metagenome (GOLD analysis project Ga0265340, IMG submission 202082) | Rhizosphere microbial communities from Carex aquatilis grown in University of Washington, Seatle, WA, United States - 4-CB2-25 metaG | ecosystem: Host-associated > Plants > Roots >...
ACTAGAATTCAGCCAACCTACCTATCAGGTTGCTCTTCATACTCTGGTTATAGCACTACAACTGGTCAAGCATGTAACGGTTCAACTCCACCACCACCAACTTATCCTAGTGGGTGCACCTCAACTTCTGGATGGAGTACTACCACAGGTCAAGCTTGTGATGGTTCAAATAGATCCCAACCAACATATCCATCGGGCTGTTCATCAAATTCTGGCTACAGCACTACCACTGGAATGGCTTGCGATGGTTCAACTTATATACCACCTCAACCAACTTACCCTAGCGGATGTAATTCAACTCAAGGTTGGAGTACCACGACTGGACAAGCATGTGATGGCTCGACTCGACCTCAACCAACTTATTTATCAGGTTGCTCTTCAACTCAAGGCTGGAGTACAACAACTGGAATGGCTTGTGACGGTTCAACTCCTCCTACGCCAACTTATCCGAATGGATGTAATTCAACATCAGGTTATAGCTCAACTACTGGCTATGCCTGTAACGGTTCTGGAATTATGAATCCTTCTTTATTACCAGGGTGCACCTCAACTTCTGGTTGGAGTACAGTTAATGGCAATGCTTGTAACGGTTCAACTCCACCACCACCAACTTATCCTAGTGGGTGTACATCAACATCTGGCTGGAGCACAACTACTGGTAATGCTTGCAACGGATCAAATCAACCTCAACCAACATATCCATCGGGCTGTTCTTCGAGTCAAGGTTGGAGTACAACTACTGGTCAAGCATGTAGTTAAAATTAAAGTTTAAGTCTTGTTATGTTAAATAAATAAAGCAGTTTATGCGCAGTCGAGCGATAAGCTGCTTTATTTATTTTCTACGCTAGATAAGCTGTATTACAGCCGAATAGTGATAGAATCTAGTTCTTTTATGGCAGATATGATATACTCTCTCTGTTTAACGAGTTCGGAAAGCCATTCAGTAAGTCCACAGAAATTTTATGAAAGAATCAATCAATACATCACCGGAGAAACCATGGCTCAAGTCACTACTAGAAGGCTTGGATTTTCAGGAAGGGCTGGTTAATGACATAAAGAAAGATAATCAGATTAAAAATTTTGGTCATATTCGCGATGAATTGCATAGTGAGGAGTTTGCCCAATCAGAAATAATAAGTGAGGCAAAAATGATTGTTGAAAAACTTGCTCCAAAATGCGCTACACTCTTGGATATGAAAGAAAGGATTGAGAGACTTTATCGGGTATTATTAGATAGGGGTATACAAACTACCGCAGACGAAATAAAAAAAGCCACATACAGTTACCTGTTAAGCAGATTGAAATAATTTAAGATTAATTGAAAGAAACCAACGGTTCTTTCCAAGTTTTTCCGGACCATTCCTCAAAACCTCTGCCCTTGAATTTATATAAAATTTTATCTCCTTTTTTTACGGTCCCTTCGTATTCCACTATTTGTTCCGAAACAACGCTTGCCGGCAGGAACGGAGCGATTTTAAGCCCAGGACTATCATGGTCAACAAGCATAGTAGAAAATTTTATTTCATAATCGTTATTCTTTATAGTGAAAATATTTTTGCTTGGAATTTTAACACCAATGATTTTGTCCTCTTCCCATTCTAAATGTTCTATTTCACATTTTGCATTCTCAAGCTCCACGATATGTTCTTTCAAAATAAAATAAACATAGGCGGATTTTATTTCCTGTTTAATGTCATACAATATTCCAAAAACCAAAGAGAAAGACTTTTCATTATATTGACCCCATTCGTATTTGGAGAAAAAAGGAAGCATTTCCCCCCAGTTGGTATCGCTGTAACCCAAGCCATTTATATGGAAGTTCTTTTTGCCTATGCGAATATCCCCTTTCACCTCTGCTCTTGGCATCTTAATAAGCCAATTTATTTTCTCCCAAAGCATAAGTCCCGTATGGACGTTTTGAAAAGATTCAATGGAAGGTGTTTCCTGCTTATAGTTCAAATTCCAGGCTACATCTTCAAAGCTACAATCCAATTCATAATGATAAGAATCATGCTCCAGTATCTTTGCTCCGCCCATCTTTACTCCGGCAGATACAGGGTCAATGTCTATCTTATCCATATCTATTTTTTTTATTGACCCGTAAGGCATACCATTTTTCAAAATACGTACTAATAACCTTCCGCCGCCCATTTTTGTTTTCTTCTCAGGGTCCAAAATATAATACATCACATATCCCGCTAGGTCTTTCTGGATAAAATTGAAATATTTCCATTCAATATAATTCTCATGATGTTTCGCGTCGGGAAAATCCAAAAAATGCCAGCGGTCATCGTGCGGCTCTATGGATTCGTTTCGCTTTGGGGCGTAAGACATACGCTATAATAATAACAAAATAAGAAAGCTATTCAAAGTAAAAACAATTTAGAACTTGTTCCAAAGCACCTGATTGGTCACTTCGTGGTGATAAATAATCTCAGAAGGTTTAATGAGCGTTCCTAATGCTTTAGGGCTACGGTCCGCCGCACTTTGTTTGTACTCGGCGTATTTTTCCTGATTGATTTTGTTAAGTATTTTCCCGATAAAATCGCTGCTTTTAAAAAGCTTCACCGCGTCATTTATATTATCCGGTAAAACACGAACCCTGTCGCGTTTATCTTTGTCTTTAACAAGAGGCGCGCCCTCAAGACCGGTTTTTAGAATCGTAAAAAGGGCCAGGTAAGGATTGGAATCAGGGGCAACGGAACGGACTTCGATGCGAGTCGAACGTTCATTGCCCACGGGGATACGAATCATAGAACCGCGGTCAATGGCCGAAACTTTTATCTGATTCGGCGCTTCAAAGTGCGGGTCAAGGCGGCGATAAGCGTTAACACTGCCATTTAAAGTAAGACAAATCTCCGACGCATGATTTAAGATGCGCCAGACAAAATCCCAAGCGATATCCGACAAACCATCTTTGCCGCGCGGGCTATAAAATATATTTTTACCATTCTTTGAAAGTGAAATATTAGTATGCATACCGGAACCATTGATGCCAATGAACGGCTTGGGCAAGAATGTCGCTGTCATACCCATATTATTGGCAACTTGACGGCATACAAGCTTATAAAGCTGGATATTATCGGCGGCGCGGAGTATATCCGTGAAAGAAAAATTCATCTCAAACTGAGAAGGCGCCACTTCCGGATGGTCTTTCTCGTTCTTGAAACCCATTGCGCGTTGCGCTTCTGCGGCGCTATCAATAAACTGGCGCAACCTGTCCAAAGGCAGTGAATGATAATAGCCACCGGTCGAAATAAGCTCTAAAGAGCCCGTCTCCCCGTATCTTTGTTCGGCATTAATTCCATCAACTAGGAACCCCTCTATTTCAGCCGATACATAAGCTGTTATGCCGCTTTTTTTCTTAAGACCTGCCGCATAGAGTTTCAGTTGTCCGCGAAAGTCCGATATATACGGCTTGCGGTCCCGGTCTAAAACATCCACGAACATCAAAACTTTACCCGGACCAAAAACATCCGCCGGCAAAAAACGTATACTGCCCCAGTCAATATCCAAACGCAAATCGGATTCATGTTGCGGAGTAAAACCACGGATAGAAGAACCATCAAAGGTCAGATTGTTAGCCGAGTCAAGCAGAAATTTTTTGTCATAATCCAACATATGAAACCTGCCTTCTATATCAGAAAAACAAAGTGTCACCGCCTTGATTCTTTTTTCTTTCTGCAAATACGCCCGATACTCTTTCTCAAGCAAAGTGGGACTAACCTTTTCCGCGCCGTCCTTGGCCTTTAAATTCATAACTTCCAGGTCATCATAAGAAATTTCTAAAAAATTCTTCAACTCTTTGTTGTTGTCCATATTATTTTTAGGTTAAATTAATAAATATTTAACATAATAATATAACAAATTAAACTAATTATAAAGCATTTTAATATAAAAATTGTGGATAACTGGATATTTTCTTTTATTTATATCCTTTTAAAAGAGTAAAATGGCAATTTTAATAGTTTTTTGCTAAAATTAATAGTATGAATATAGAGGTTGAAATAAAAGTAAAAATAGACAATTTTGAGGAGATAAAAGGAAAAGTCTCAAAAATCGGAAAATTAATAAAAGCAATAAAGCAAATTGACGACTATTATACTCCCACCCATAGGGACTTCTATGCCAGAAAGCCTCACCCAATAGAATGGTTAAGAATCAGAACCAATCCGGATAAAGTAATCTTGGAATATGATAGGTCTTTTAATCCAAAAGATGATGGCTCACACGATTACGCCGAAGAATATGAAACGGAGATTTTAGATGAAAAAAATTTAAGAAAAACTTTGGAATTCCTGGATTTCAAGAAAGTCGTTACTATAGAAAAAGAGAGGGAATATTGGATGTGCGGCAAAATCGAAGTTGCTTTGGATAAAATCAAAGAACTGGGAGATTTTATAGAGGCCGAAGCAAAAGGAGATTTCAAAAATGAAGCGGAAGCTAAAGTGGAATGTATAAAATTCCTAGAAAGTCTGGGTATAAAAGACGTTGAAAAAAATTACATCAAACAAGGATATGCGGATATGCTTATAGAAAAGACAAGCAAATTTTAATTAAATGATCTAAAAAACAAAAGCCTTTGGTGTAAACCACAGGCTTTTTTAGTGCACAAGATACCAATCCCCGCAATTGGGACACTTCCCTTCATCGTAAATTGGAGTGTTACAACTTCGGCAAATTCTTTTGGCACCAGGATGCATTTTTTTGACTCTATTAATTTCTTCAAAAGGAGAAGAATACTTAACCTTCCCTTTTTTATCACCAGATTTAATTGGCGTTGGTGATATAGGAACCATATCATCTGTGAACTTGTTTTGCATTTTTTCTCCCATACTTTGTTTAATTAAAAATATCATACTTTAATATAGAAATCAAACAAAATCCCGCCAATGGCGGGATTTTGTGGCACTTATGTTGTTTACGATAAATGTAAGTTTTACCTCACACTCACAAGACGAGTATAGCATACTTGAAATAAAAAAGCAAGCCTGCTAGAATAGACTCGGCTCTGTACTCTGATAGTTGCGTTCCGCTTTGGCGGAATGAGGAAAGTCCGAACACAACGATTCCCCTTTTGGGGATGGGAAGAGTAGCGGGTAACACCCGCATATAGCAATATATAGGTGCGAACAGAGACGTTTTGCGGCGAAAGCCCCAAAACACCCCGAGCGTAAGCGAGGGGTGAGCTCTACAGTAATGTGGGAGATGAAACGGCTAAATTCCTTACTTTTGTGCAAGATCGCGTCCCTAGAGCAATTTAGGGAAGAATCGCTTGAGTCTTAGAGTAATCTAAGACCTAGACAAATAACTATCAATTTGGCCTCGGCCAAATGACAGAATTCGGCTTATGAGTACAAGACCAAAAACATGAAAAATCCTCTCGCAAGAGAGGATTTTTCTATTCTTGTTATTTTTTCTAATTATCGGAGGAAGGAGTTTCCACTTTTTCTTTTTGAGCTTCTTCAGCCAAAACATCATCAATGGAACAAACCCCGGATACGCAAGCGAATTCTTTCGCCCCGACGGTGTTGTCATCCTGTTCGTAATAAACAAGTTTCGAAAAATCTATATGTTTTATTTCTTTGATTCTTTTATCATATTCTTCTTTCGAAATTTCTTCGTAAGGGGCAAGCTGATAAACATGCTCAGAACGGGGCAAAAACGATAGTCCACCGACAATATCCCAATTCTCATAAATAAAATTTGCGACTTTTATCCATTCATCGTTGCCCACATAGATAGTGACTGAAGGATTATGTTCAATGTAATTCATTTTCAATCTTTTCCATTCGTTAAGCAGGTCGATAGCGGAAACTTGGTCGCGGGTAACGGCTCCATCCGGAGCTTTTATCGGAAACTCAACCACAGCCACGGTTGAGTTGGCAGTGGAATACCCAACTTCTGCTTTGAAAGGAACACCCTGGTCTTTAATCAATTGATAAAGCGGGTCATTGGTGGAAATGCGAACCCGGCGGATGTAATGTTTGGCATACCACGGATGCATTCCGGAACCGACATAAAGAAGCTGACCGGAATTACCGTGTGGCTTGATGGTGGTTATGCAGGTGGAAGTATTTATGCCAAACTTTTTGGCATATTCTTTATTTATCTTGATAGCCTCTTCGCGGAGTTCCGACAAAACTTTATCCGTTCTGATTATCCTATTATCATAATATCCGGTTATTGAAACACCGAGCAGAGCTTCCTCTTCACAATTCTCTTTCCATTCTTTTGACAGATAACCGAAATGAGTTAGTGTGGCTTGGTAAGTGCCCAATATGGTGGAAAGTCTGACTTTTCTTTTTAAATCCTCTACCATATCAGCCGGACGAACCACAATGGAAGTGAGATTACAGAATTGCTTGGAGCGAAGAGTGATTTCTCCGCAGGGATTCGAGCCCGGCAAGCCTACAATAACGTTCTGGTCGTCTATGATTCCGGCTTTTTTCCAATTATCAATTCGGCGCTTCGGAAGCTGAGTCATAAGTCCGCCTCTATTGAATATTCCCCTCTCCCCTGTGCCAGACTTTATAAGCTCTATCCATTCATTCAAAAACTCTGATGCGGAAGGCTTCTGATTGTATACGGCGGAATTATTGGCCATTGAACGCTGCCCATTATCAACCCAAAACTGCCCCTGCTTTGACTTGCGCATAGATTCATCGTCAATATCGGAAAGCGATATTAAGGCGCTGCGGCGCACTCCACCGGCAACCACGATTAGGCCAATCTGACAGATTATATCGTGAAGGTCCAGATTAGTAAGACGCTTTCCTTGCCTTGCCAGTATTTTCTTTTTAGTAAAATTGATAAGGTCAATCAAAGGCTGAGGTCCAGAAGCGCGGCCGCCTGCAGTCTTTAAGCGGGCTCCAGATGGACGAATACTGTTGTAATCAAAATCTATATCGTAACCGTCTGACCAAGTCTTGCAAGCCAACACAAACGCGTCGGCCCAACCTTCTTTATTATCTTCCACAACATGAGGAGCCAGATGTTTACCGGTCTGCCTTCTTATCTGCGGAAATTTTTGCACCGTCTCGGATTCAACGGAAAAACCCAAACCTGCTCCACTCATAAGTATGTACATTACCTCTCCCAAATCTTGCCAGCTCGAAGGAGCGACGTAAGAACAATTGTAAGCCCAGACATTTGATTTCCTGCATGCCTCTCCGGCAGACCAAAGCAGTCTCATTGACGGACAAACTTCTTGTTTTAAAATAGCTTCTTTTATTTCAGAATAATCCTTGGAGGACATTTTTTCCCCAATATTTTCTTTCATATAGGCCATAAAGCGGTCGATAGTCTCCACCCATGTCTCGCGTCTGCCTAAATTATCCTGCCATTTTGAATATGTCCTGTAAAAAATAAATTCCTCGTAAGAACTCACAAAATAAGAACTTGATTCATCAAAAATTTTCTTGCTTTCCGGAGGTATAGTGCCAACCTCGCGTCTTAATTCCGCTCTTTTTGACCTATATAAAATATAGGATTTTGCGGTAGAGTGGTATCCCAGGTCCATAAGCTCGGCTTCCACGAGGTCCTGTATCATTTCCACGGTTGGAACAAACTTTTTTTCAGCACTTTTTTCCTTTTTATCGGTTAATTTATGAAAAACTTTCTTCGCAACGCTTTTCGCTTCCTTCTCTCCCCCTTCATTTGTTATGATAAACGCTTTTTGCACCGCATCGACAATCTTGTCCAAATCAAAAGCAATCACTTCTCCTTCACGATTTCGGATATTCTTTATTTTATTCAATTCTTTCTTGCTCAAAGCAACATCATCTTTCATAGGACGATTATACTTCCAAAAAATAATTTACGCTAGCTTTAACAAGTGGAAAAAATTAAAAAAACAACAAAGAAAACAATTTAAAATAACTGTAAATGGCTACCTCTTTAAAAGCTGAAATAACAAGCCTTAGGAGGACAAAAATTCCACCTTGTCTCCTACTTTCAAATTATTCTTTTCCGAAAATGAAGAGATAACCTCTAAAACATACCTGGCATCAACACCCGACACAAAAGTCTCCGGATATGACTCCGGACTAGCATTCTTTTTTATATAAACTACTCGTAAATCATTGGAATCTTCTCCCGCAATCCAGATAATATCTATGGGAAAGTTCATGTCCTTCATCCAAAAAGGATATTTGCCTGCGGTATTGAAAATAAACAACATTCCTCCATTTTCTTTTAATCCATTTCTTCCTGAAAGGCCCTGTTCTTGCGCTTGTGGAGTGGTAGCTAGTTCAACTTTTAGCGTGACTCCGGCGATTTTCACATATTGGATATTATTTTGAGGAGACAAAGTATCCTTGAGAAGGTCTTGCTTCCTCCAGACTGAACTCAATAAAAAAAATATAACTATCAAGAAAGCAATAACAACAAAAAAATAAAAAATATTTTTATTTTTCATAAAAAATTATTTAGGGTCTCCGTTCCAGCCAAAAAGTTTTCCAATAGATTCCGGAGTCTCATGTTTACGGGCAACTTTAATAGTCCCGTCATGAGCAATAATTTTTTCCGGAAGAGAAAGCAGACAATGATGTGATGCCAATGAATCTTGATATGCTCCGGTATCCAAAACGGCGATGTACTGGTCTTCACCATCATTTAATTTTGGTAAAAGAATATAATCTCCGCCGGCGGTGTATTTATCATCCGAATCACAGGAACTTCCGGCAAGCCAAACTCTCTTGCATGGACCATTCATATTGTTCGCCGGTATGACGTGCCACTTCTGGTGCACTGCCCAAGTGTCTTTCAGGTCATTCATAAAACTGCCGTCAATGACATACCAAGCTTTGGCATTAGCTCTGTCAATATACTTCTTAGAAATTATTTTATAAATCGTTATCTGAGCCGGGTCCGCTATATACCAGCCCCATTCTATCGCCAGATTGGGATGTCTGATTCCAGCCTTGTCCGAAAGATTTTTCAGCAGTTTTATTATCTTGCTGGAGACGCCTTTAGCCGTATAAAATTTCTTTTTTTCGTGAGAAATGCCAAACCCGCCGCCAATATCAAGCGTATCTAAAGATGGATGTGTCTTTTGTAATTGCAGGTAAATGCCAAAGGCATGTTTTACCCCGTCTAAAATGCTTTTTTGGGTTTTTATCTGAGAACCCAGGTGGTAGTGCAGTATTTTCAAATTTTTCATTTTACCTAAAGAAAGCACACTCTTTTCCGAAAGGCCAAAACGGTCAAACTTTTTATCCCAATGTGTGTCGGCTTTAATAGCTAAATCCACCCGCACCCCCACATCACCCTTATATTTCAAGAGTCTTTCGATTTCTTCTTCTCCTTCAATGATGGGCACTATATTCATACCCTTTCCGCGCAACTCCTCTATCAAATCCAGATATTGGCTGGTTTTCGGACCATTGCAGAAAATGCGGATTTTTGAGTTAAACCTTTCCCCTTCCCAGAGTTTCTTCACGAGCCAAAGTTCATTGGAAGACGTCACCTCAAGATTGGCTCCTTCCGATAGAAGCGGCAACACGAATTCTTTATTTTGGTTTACTTTCATCGGGTAGTGATAGAAAAATTTTCCCCTGTAGCTATAAATTTTCATATAGGCCTGAAAGTAGCCCATCAAATCTTTCAGTCTGTCCTCGAGCACAAAAGGAAAAATCACCTGCAGAGGCGTGCCATACTTTCGCGCAAGGTCGTACAAATTATATATATGGTGGCCTTCTATGGCCGTAAGCTCATTGTCTTTACTTACGCTCAAAAATTGGGTATTGAATTCCTCGGCTCCCAACTTCCAAAATTTCTTCCAATTCTTTCCCTGTTTTTTAGTTTTTTTCTTAGCCATTAAATTGGAGTTTAGTATAGCAACTTGTCAAAAATTGTAAAGCATTTTATTTGATGGAAGCATTCATCTTCTCTTTAGTTTTCGGTCCGACAAATCCGTCAGGTATCAGGCCGTTCTGTTTCTGCCATATTTTAATGACAGTGAGAGTTTTAGGGCCTAGTTTACCATCAACCACCAAATTTAAATTTAAAGCTTTATTTAAAAATCTTTGTAATTCTTTAACTGCTTCCCCCCTGCTTCCATTTTTTAAAGTTGCAGTGCTGAAATTATAAATTATTCTGGTAGTTGCTACGGTTGAAACAGTCGTCCCTGTATTTCCAATGCAGGATTTACCTGTGGTTATACTAAAACCAGTAGTTCTACTATCACATCCCTGAATTATGGTTGGGGTCTTCGTTGTGAGCGGAATATAATACCCTCCTCCACTGTTGTTGTAGGTTGCAGTATTTGTGTTTTGTTCTGGCGGCGCAGTAAAAATCCATCCACTATTATTTCCGCCATCAGTTGAATGTCCTCCAGCATAAAATGTTGCCCCACCTCCTGCAGTTGAATATGAAATGTTCAGATAGTCATCGCTTACTGTTCCGCTTGTTTTATTTATGCCCCAACCGCCAGTGCTTGTTCCTCCTAAAGTTATCGGTGCTCCGGAAGTGCCGGTAGCGGTAAGAGTATTTACCGTCTGAGTAGTGCCATCAGTAAACTGCACCGACTCTCCTGGGTCTATCTTTAGATCATTGAAGGTATTAGAACCAGAAACGGAAACTGACCCCGCTCCGGCAAACCAGACATTGTTGTAAGTCTTCCCGGTCTCGGTTCCTGCACTGTCGTAAAAAGAAAAAGATTTGTTTTCTGTGCTTGTGTCGGTAAATTTAATCGTGGAGGTTCCGGGAGTAAAAGTGACAACTTGGTTTGAACTTTGGTAAACCTGCCAAGGAAAAGTAGCCGTATCGTTTCCTGTCGCTTCCCAGGTACCGGAACCCATTGTGACTGTCGGAGTATATCCAGTATCGGCATAAAATGAAAAATCTGTTGCGGTTATATTTTTATTATTAGCGTTGAAAATTCCGTTAGTTTGCTCAAATGGTCCTGTTAATGTTAAGTCGTCTTCCAATGTCCAACCGCCACCGACGCCTTCAATAAGCAAATAAACTAGATTACACCCGTTAGTCGTTATTGTTTTACCAGTAGTTGTTGCTAGTAAATCTAAACTGTAATTATCACCCAAATTAAAAGATAATCCACTTTCCAATGCCAGAGAACCATAAACATTAAAAAAATGTTGGTTACCAGTTATTGTGTAGCTACTTCCAGAATCGGAAGTGAAATCCTTCATAACAGAATCAGTATCTAGCGTAATCGTTTCTGTTCCGCTTCCAAGACCGGAATTGGAATCAATAAAAACATTATCTGAATCTGTAGGCACATCCACACCAGAAGTACCTCCTGAAGTCAGACTCCAATGGTTTGTATCTGACCAATTACCAGTTCCCCCTACCCAATATAAAGAACGAGCAGGAACTGGATTAATCGTCAAAACATCGGTCGCAGTAAAATTACCATCTTCAGTGGTAACAGTAATAGTGGCTGAACCGGGAGCTACAGCTGTGACCTGACCGCTACTACTATCAACCGTTGCAATAGAATCATCACTAGAAGACCAAGTTACGTTTTGATTGCTGGCGTTGGTTGGAGAGAAACTAGCTATTAGTTGGTCTGTACCACCAACTTCAAGAGAGCTATTTGACTCATTTAGAGAAATACCAGTTATATGAGTAAACTCCATAGTAACTGTTACAAGGTATTCCTGAATAGTACTATCGACGGCAGTAACACTGTATATTACTGGGTTTGTAAAATTTTGCACTTCTCCATCGGCTGGCATAATTGAAGAACCGTCACTGGTCGTGATAGTTGGTATAAGAGCAGTTATATCGGTGCCATAAGGAACAGCCAACGCAATTGTTTTATTACTATCATTTATCACTCCTTTGACGTTCGGACTTAAGCCATTAAGATTAAAACTTGTAATTGATTTAGAGGAGGTGGAATAGTTTTCCCACTTGAGATGCGGATAAGTATTATCAAAAGCACTCCATACATCGGTAAAGTCCCAATTTGCATATACTGCATGATTATGACTACTACCAAAAAATGTAGTAGGACCTCCTGTTTCTAGACTACCTAAACCATTGTCGTGATTTGAGTCAGTAAAATATGAGTTAACTACCGAACCAACACTAAAATCACCAGCCAATCCACCGACTTGAATGACATTATTTCCAGTAGGAATCGTCTGGGTAACGTTTGCGGTAGAAAAAGAATTCTCAATAGTTCCATCACTTTCAGATGAATAAAAATTAACATAAGGGTTTAAATTACATCCGGCCAAACCGCCGATACAACCACGGCCACCTAAAACAGTGCCACGGCTGTAAGAATTTGATATAGAACCCCCGTTTGATCCAACAAGACCGCCTAAGCTATCTCCTGTATCTAAAATAACGGAAGCCACTGCATATGAATTATTGATAACACCAATATTTGTTCCAACTAAACCCCCTCCCCAATCCGCCGCTACTATAGAAGCACTATAAACATAAGATTCGTTAATCGTACCGCTATTAAAACCTACCAAACAGCCCACGTATCCATTTGTAGACGCAAAACAATTTTCTATGCCAACATTTTTAATATTTGCTGATTCTGCTGTGTATCCGAAAAGTCCCACAAACTGAGCAAGATTTGGGAGATTGCCAATGCTTATATATAAACTGGAAATTAATTTACCGTTGCCATCAAACGTTCCTGTAAATTTATAGAAATTATTTCCAACTGGAGAAAAACCAGTACGAATACCAAACTCCCACAAATTAGTTCCTGCGGCATTAATGTTATTGACTAGTTTGAAGTTTGAAGACAAGAATCCATTCATAGCTTGAAGACCATAGATATCGTAAATCATATATGGATCAGCAAGTATACCGGAGCCAGAAAAACGTGAGAATGTGCCTTCCATACCAGGACCGGGTATAAAAAAAGAACCACCAACTGTAAATACTCCGCTTGGGTTTGCAATAACATTTCCGCTAATCTGGATGAAGTTATTGAGTACGGCAAAATTATATCCACTCGTGTTAAATTCTCCTCCAAATATTTTAATATTTGAAACTGTTTGGTTCCCTGTTAGAGTAACTGAGTCGGAATCTATAAAGGCATTATCGGAAGAAGTAGGAACACTTGCGCCACCGGGACCATCCAAGACCATACTCCAATGATTTGTATCTGACCAATTACCTATTCCACCCACCCAATATCTGTTGCTGTTGGAAGCTGTTTGAACTCCAGCCATCCCATTAATTGCTGTAGTTTCAGCCGAGTTTATTTCAGCCAGATTTACTGCATCATCAATAGCTGTGTCACCAATTGTTTTAAATTCACTTAAAGTGACAAAATTATCGATTGTATAGTCTCCTGCTGTGTAAGTTGAAAGAACAAGTGTAAGGATACCATGGGCACTTGTTTTTTCATTAGCTAAACTTTGGCTAACAGTTATATTATCGGTCGCAGTAAAATTACCATCTTCAGTGGTAACAGTAATAGTTGCTGAACCAACCCCTACGGCTGTTACAAAACCAGTATTCTTAACAGCGGCAATATTTGCATCACTAGAAGACCAAGTTACGTTTTGATCTGTAGCATCAGCTGGAGTGATGATAGCTGTAAGTTGGTCTGTGTCACCAACACTCAAAGAAGCATCCGATTCATTGAGGGAAACTCCGGTTACTGGAGTATCAGCAAAAGATTTTTGAACACCAAAAGAGAAACCACATAAAAGCGATAATATTAATAGAAAAAATCCTGCTTTGGTTCGTATAAACTTCACTATCTTATATTATACCACACAATAAAATACTATAAATTTTTCTAAATATACAACTTGAGAAAGTTTTTCTTAAATTCAAAAAAATTATCATCTAAAATTGACTGCCGGATATTGTCCACCAAATGAGTTATGAAATACAAATTGTGAATTGAAGCAAGAGTGCCGGCCAGCATTTCCTTGCCGTGAAAAAGATGCGCAATGTAGCTCCTCGTGTAATTTTTGCAAGTGTAACATTCACAACTTTTTTCTATCGCTGAAAAATCATTTCTATATTTTGTATTCATAATGCTTATCTTTCCATTTTTTGTGTAAATCGTTCCATTTCTTCCCAATCGTGTGGGCAACACACAATCAAAAAGGTCTACTCCGTTTTCTATTCCCATAAATAAATCTTCCGGCTCCCCTATACCCAACAGGTGCCGAGGTTTTTCTTCTGGTAAAATTTCATTTACCCATTTCACCGCGCTGGCCATATCAACTTTCGCGAAAGAACCGCCGATTCCAAAACCGTCAAAATCCAAGTCACCAATAAATTTTGCGCTTTCCTTGCGAAGCTTCTCTTCTCTCCCCCCTTGCACTATTCCGAACAAAGCTTGAGGAAAATTAAAAGAAGTGCTTTCTTCGGCATACGCAAGATTAATTTCGTTAACCGCATCCAAGTTCGAGTGCGAGCCGTGAGAAAGCAGCTTCTTTTGATTTTCCAATTTTTTATGTTCACTTAAGCTCCTTTCCGCCCAAGCGTGAGTGCGTTCTAGGGCTTCTTGCTGATATTTCAAATCCTCAGTAGGACTGGTGCATTCATCAAAAGCGAAGATTATGTCCGCGCCCAGATTGTGCTGAATCTGTATTGATTTTTCAGGAGTAATGTAATGAATACTGCCATCTAAGTGAGATTTAAAGGAAACCCCGTCCTGCCCTATTTTCGCAAGCCTAGGTGCATCAGAATCGTCAAAACGCTCCGGAATCATTAAGGACGGGTCTATTATCTTTGTAATCTTGGAAATATCTTTGCCATAAGCGACTCCTAAAGAGAAAACTTGGAAACCGCCGGAGTCGGTCATCGTTGGGCCTGGCCAATTCATAAATTTACCGATACCTCCGGCATCATGCACTATTTCATCTCCCGGCTGTAAATATAAATGATAAGTGTTGCCGAGCACCATTTGCACGCCGATATCTTTCACCTGTTCCGGGTTCAAAGACTTCACGGTAGCCTTTGTTCCTACCGCGACAAAAGCCGGAGTTTTTATTTCTCCGTGCGGAGTGGTGATTACTCCAACCCTTCCTAAACTATTCTTCAACTTTTTTTCAATTTTGAATTGCATTTTTACTTTTCTACCTCCACGAATTTCAATTCCTGAATATTCACCGGAGAGGCGAGCAGGGCTTTTTCGAATGAATCCCGCGGGTCGGAAATAATCGTTTGAACTGTTGCGACAGTATATGGTGTGATGCCCGGAAGAACCACTTCTGTTCCATTCTCTATGACAAAATCCCGGGGTAAAATCATTTCGAAATTCCCCCCGCCGCGTCCGACTATCTGCATAAAAGTATCTTTGCCGGAAATCACCACCTCGGTTTGCTCTCCGGGATTTGAATATAAAATAACCTTCGCAGAATTTGAGTAAACTTCGGCAATGCGTCCTATTGGCACATTTCCCAAGGCAAAAACTCTTTGTCCGGGCGCTATGCCGTTATTCGCGCCTGCATCAATAATGAGCGTGTCATAGGGAGACTGATTGGGTTTGGATAAAATGCCGGCTAAAACTATATTCGCTTTTGCATTTTTCCTACCTAAGATTTCTTCCATTTTTGAGTTGTCATCCAAGATAGAATTATAATTAGCCATTTCCACCATTTGTTCATCCAATTTTGATTTTAAATTTTCGTTCTCCGAGAAAAGAGAATTTTTTGAAGAAAAATAAGCTTCAATGCCGGATAATTTTTCACCAATATTATTCCCTAAAATTAAAACGGGTCGAAAGATAAAACTAGATACATAAGAAAGTCCACTTGAAATAGGGTTTCTAAAATAGATAAAAATAAATAAAATTACAGCAGAAAGTATGTATTTAAAAAATTTATTTCTCTGTATTTTTTTATCTAGGAGGTAACTCATCTTGATTTCCGATTAAAACTTCGCTATAAGAAGGCATATCATCCAAAATGACACCAGTACCGCGAGCAACGGCTGTAAGCGGATCATCCACTACGTAAACCGGTATTTTAAGAACATTCTGTAAAAGCTCTCCCAGACCCATAAGCAACGCCCCGCCACCGGACAAGGTAATACCTTTATGCATTATATCGGATAAAATTTCCGGAGGAGTGGTCTCAAGCACATCTTTCACACCTTCAATGAGTTCTTTAATTGACAATGAAAACGCCTCCCGGATATCTGAATCCGTCACCGCCACTTCACGGGGCAACCCTGTCAGCAAATCCCGTCCTCTAACTTCCGTCTCCATATACTCCCCGGGTAAAACGGAACCGATAATCATTTTAACCATTTCAGCCGTAGTTTCACCGATTAAAATTTTAAACTCGTCCCGCATATAAGTGATGATGTCGTTATTGAACCTGTCACCCGCGATTTTTAAATTCTTTGATTTTACAATACCACCCAGAGAAATTACCGCCACATCAGTCGTGCCGCCGCCGATATCTATAATCATTGAACCGACTGGGTCTTTAATCGGAAGTTTGACGCCAATAGCCGCCGCCATAGGTTCCTCTACCAAAAATACTTCCCGCGCGCCGGCAGAACGGGCGGCGTCATAAACGGCGCGCGTTTCCACATTGGTCGTGCCGGACGGAACACCAATTAAAACTCTTGGCCTGGCAAACTTTTTGGACATTTTGTTCGCTTTATTTATTAAGTATGAAAGCATTTCTTCCGTAACTTCAAAATCTGAAATGACTCCGTCCACAAGCGGGCGGACTGCTTTGATATGTCCCGGAGTGCGCCCCAGCATCTCTTTGGCTTTTTCACCCACGGCTAGAATCTGGTTAGTCTTGATATTCACTGCCACGACTGAAGGCTCGTTAATGACGATACCGTGACCTTTCAAATATACCAAGGTATTTGATGTGCCCAAGTCTATACCTATGTCGTTGGAAATTAATTTGTAAATTTTATCAAACATTTTTTATCAATTTTATCAATTCTTCTAAGCTAACTATCTTACCTTTTTCTTCGGCGCGTTTTTTTAATTCAATACCCCCTTCCTTCAAACTTCTGGCGGAAACAACCGCCCGATAAGGAATGCCCAATAAATCCGCATCAGCAAATTTCTCCCCGGCAGAAATATCTTTTCTGTTATCAAAAAGCACTTCGTGGACCTTAGAAAGATTTTCATATATCTTTTCCGCTTCGGCAACAACTTTTTCATCTTCTCCCAATAGAAGCAAATGTATTTGGAAAGGCGCTATGGATTCCGGCCAAATAATGCCTTTATCGTCGGAGAGAACCTCTACGACAGTGCCCATAAGGCGTCCAAGCCCGATACCGTAACTACCCATAAAAACAGGCTTCTTTTCTCCATTTTTATCTGCGTAATAGAGTTCTAGCGCTTCCGATTTATTAGTACCTAAAGTAAAAATATTACCCACTTCAATTGCCCTGTGTTCTACCATTTTGTCTCTTTCTAAACCTAAATTATCCAAAACCTCGTCTTCCATTACTTCTTTATTTATGGCTATGGCCTTGTCTTCACTCACGTATATAGTATCTTCACCGGCGGAAGTGATAGTTTGAAATTCATGGGAATATTTTGAAAAAGCGCCGCCGGAGGCAAAAGTTAAATAAGTCATATGTCCGATACCAGCTCGTTTGAAAATGTTCTGGTAGGCAACTTTCATCTTTTCGTAAAAATCGTTGTGTTCCGCCTCATCCCGAGAAAAAGAATAAAGGGCTTTCCAGTAGAATTCTCGGCCGCGTAAAATTCCCGATTTGCTTCTGGTTTCGTTTCGCAGAATATCTTTGAAATCATAGAGATAAAGCGGCAAATCTTTATAAGAACTGACATATTGCTTAAGAATATTGGCAAAGTTTTCTTCATTACTCCAAGACAAACCTATTTCTCCGCCATTTTTTAATTTTGTTTTAAACCAAATATCCACTTCCTTATCATCCCATCGATTTGTTTTTTCCCAAATTTCTTTGTTCTGTAAAATAGAAGTTTTCATTTCTACTCCGCCTACAGCGTCCATTTCCTCCCGGATAATATTTTCTATCTTTTTCAAAACACGCAACCCCAGAGGAAGGTAAGAATAGACTCCCGCCATCTCCTTGTGAATAAAGCCCCCGCGAATGAGCAATTCGGCATTTTTTGACACTTCGTCTGAAGGAACCTCTTTTTTGGTCCTGGTAAAAAGCTCGGATTGTCTTAGACTATTAGTCATACAGCCATATTACCCGAAAAAAGCCTTTTGGTCAAAGTCATAATTAAGTTGCAAAAGGGTAAATCTTCTGCTAGAATAACCCTTATGCAAACTACGAGCTTGAAGCCACAAAGGGTGGAAAATAGAAATACGGGCACTTCCGTAAGTGTGGAAAAAATGTTTGAGGCCGGAGCGCATTATGGTTATGGGAAGAGCAGACGGCACCCGAGTGTTTCTTCATATATATATGCCACCAAAAATAACGGGGACATAATAGACCTCGAAAAGACAAGCGTCCAGCTCGCTGATGCGGTGGAATTCATAAAAAATCTTGGCGCGCAAAATAAAATTATTCTTTTTGTCGGCACAAAACCGGAAGCCAGAGATGTAATAAAAAATACCGCTTTGTCTTTGAATATGCCATACGTCAACGTGCGATGGATCGGAGGCACGCTTTCCAATTTTACGGAAATAAAAAAGAGAATCGCCGAGCTTGAAAAATACAACAAAGAAAGCGTGGAAGGCGGACTTGAAAAATACACCAAAAAAGAAAGAGTGGTTATGGCCAAAAAAATGGAGAAGCTTTCGAAATATTACAGCGGTTTAATCGGTTTAAAGAAAACCCCTGACGCCTTGTTTGTCATTGACTCAAAAGCCGAAAATATAGCCGCAACGGAAGCCCGAAAATCAAGCGTACCCGTAATTGCGCTTGCAAATTCTGATTCAAACATCAAAGGCATAGACTACCCTATCGTAGCGAATGATTCCGGCATACCGTCTATCAAACTTTTTACCGCTTCTATCGCTAACGCTTACAAAGAAGGCCTGCCCGCCCTCCGGGAGCAGGCGGGCACGATGTCTGTGCCTGCTGTCAAAGAAAAATAAATATCATGTCTTCAAATATAACTACTAAGTTAATAAAGGAACTTAGAGATGCAACAGGCATCTCTGTGATGCAATGCAAAAATGCGCTGGAAGAAGCAGACGGAGATATGAAAAAGGCCTTGGCTATCTTGAAGAAAACGAGCTCTGATATAGCGCTCAAAAAGGCGGGCCGTGAAGCTAAGGATGGAAGAGTGTGCATTAAAAATGGAGACCTGCCCGCGCAGGCAGGTAAAAAATCCATACTCGTTGCCCTGCACTGTGAAACTGATTTTGTATCCAGAAATGAAGACTTTACAACTTTGCTTTCCAACCTGGCAGATATAGCTTCCAAAGAAGGCGTAGATAAAATGAAAGAAAAGGCGAAGGATATGATTGACCCGATAATTCAAAAAACCGGGGAGAAAATAGAATTGGGTGAAGTATATGAAGTGAAAGGAAATATTTTGGGAAATTATGTTCACAATAATAAAAGCGGCGTTATAGTTTCGTTAGAAGGCGGCAATGAAGAACTCGCCCGCGATATCGCCATGCATATTACCGCCATGAAACCGGAGTACATAACAAAGGACGATATAACACCCGAGATAAAAAACACAATGAATGAAATTTTTGAAAAAGAAGTCGCTAGCGTTGATAAACCGGAGAATATAAAGAAAAAAATGCTGGACGGTAAAATAGCAACATACTTCAAAGAAAAAACCCTTCTTGACCAAACATTTATAAAAGACCAAAATGAAACAATAGGTCAACTCTTGGACAAAAATAAAGCAAAGATAAAAGAAGTAAAGCGTTATTCCATATAAAATATTATGTATCTGCCTTTAATTTTTTTCTTCCTATCTCTTGTCGGTATCATTATGATGATCGGTTTTAAACTTGCCCTTGTCAGAAACGGCCATACTATAAAAATAGAACACTCGCATCCTTTTGTCCTAGACTTGCAAAAAATGAAACACCTGACCTTAAGAGGTGTCAAAAGATTCGGATATTTAGCTCTATTCGTAACTATAAGATTCTTTGTCAAATCTTCAAACTCCATAAAAAACACAAGTAAAATAGTTTTGAAAGAATTGCAAGAAAAATTCGGAGGAAATAAAAATAGTTTGAATGAAATAACAGAAAAAAAAGAAGTTTCAAAATACCTGAAAATAATCGGAGAATACAGGCAAAAAATAAAGGAAATGAAACATAAAATAAAAGAAGAAGAAGGTATAGAATAAACAGAATAAAAATGTTAGTATGTTTTGAAGATATTATGCCGCTTTAGCTCAGTTGGTAGAGCAACGCTTTTGTAAAGCGAAGGTCCTCAGTTCGAATCTGAGAAGCGGCTCAAGAAAAACTATTCTTTATCGGCAAATACCACAAGCCTATTAGCACGGCTTTTTTCTATTGGGTTCCAAACTCCTGTGCAACTGATGAGATTAAGATGCGATAAACCATCATTTGAGATAAATACATTTGAGGCATCCGCATTTGAATCATATTTTCTGCTTTCACGCACAATAAAAGTGGTAGTAATTCCTTTTTCATCTTCAACAAATATTTTATCCCCTTTCTGCAACTTATATAAATCGTCGAATACCGCAGGTATCTTATTCTTCCAGCCAAAATGCCCGTCAATAACTGCTGTCCCATTCTCTCCGGGACGCGGTCCTAAGTCAAACCATGCCACGTTATCGGGACCTTGAGGCACATCCATAGCTTTATCGGGCGTAAGACCAACATACTCAACTGTTGCATTAACGCTAATTTTAGGAATTTTAAGACGCACTGGTAATCCAAAACTTGATTGATCAGCAAGAATATTTATTTTTCCCTGTTCGCTAATAGACATTGAACTACCATGTGTTGAATTTCTTAAATTAAAATAAAGGAGAGTTATTAAAGAAAGAAAAAGTATTGAAAGGATTACTATTAATAACTTCCGCTTTAATAAAATTTTTGATTTCATAAATTAATAAAAAAACTTTTTTATCGCCTAACAATTTTGAAAATTAAAAGAATTATTAGCATTATAAGAACAGAGGTTATTATGCCACTTATTGGAGTTGCGTATAAAATCCCCAGAAACTCGAGGATAATTTTAAACAGCGAAGGTAAACTATTTACACTGCTAGAAGTTGTAGCAGTTGTTAATCCTGTATAGGGAAGAACTGAATTAACAGCTAAATCTGAGATGAGTTTCATTCTTGTTTTGGGACCAAAGATGCCGTCCGGGGACAAATTGACACTCTTTTGATATGAAAAAAGTGCAGTTTTTGTAAGTGTATCAAAATTTCCTGTGGCAATTGTGGGTGGCATTGTTAGAAATCCTTTTTGCTCAAGAGCCGTTTGTAGAGCCGAGACATCTACGCCCGAGGCACCTATATGAAGTAATCTAGGAAAAGTACTAGCGGAAAGAGTGGTGGCGGGAGCTGCAACCTTCCCTGAAGATACTTCAGTGGTAAACACTACCGTTCGTTCAGGATATTCACCGGCAATCTCATTCCAAATACCCTCGCAGGTAATAAGATTTAAATGCGCCAAGCCGTCTTTTGAAGTAAAAACAGTTGTCGCATCGGCATTGGCGGCAAATAAAGCAGTTGAATTTACTACAAATGTAATAGTATTGCCTTCATCGTTTATAATATATATCTTGTCGCCGACCTTAAGCTTGCTTAAGTTATAAAAAACGAACGGCACACCATTTTCAATACCAAAGTGGCCACCAATAACAGCGCTTCCAACTTGTCCAGGATGAGGACCAAGGGCAAACCAGGCAACGTCTACGGTGCCTGACGGCACCTCCATTGCTCCCTCAGACGTAATGTAAGCATCTTCAATGAATGAATCCACACCAATAATGGGAATTTGCACACGGACGGGCAGTCCCTGAGATACACCCCCAGATACCGGTATACTAGAATATGCCGAGGAAGTCGGTACTCCGGTTCCAGTTATTGGAAGTTTAAGAAATGATGATGGAAATTTCCATGCTACTGAATCTGGCACTGTCTCTGTGGAAACTGTGGAAATTTTTTGGTAAGCTTGGGGAAGTAATAAAAAATAATAGCCAACTATTGCTGTCACTACAACCAGAAAAAAAAGACTTAATATTAACGTAATTGTAGTTTGTTTCTTCATTTTTTTTTTCCGGTTAAAAAGAAAACAGCGATAAGCGCTACGATAATTCCCCCCAGGATTCCATACGTGATGAATAGCACATTTGAAGTGTTGGAATTCGTTCCATTATTTGGAAGTCCGGGAACACTGGGGTTCGCTCCTTCATTGGGAAGTCCTGGGGAATAGGTTGAATTAGATTTAGCAACACCGACGGTAATAGTGTCGTTATCGGACGCCTTCAAGCCATTGGCATAGGCTGTAACCATGGCAGTATTTGTGGTTGTTTTTGTAACTAACATTGTACAGGTATAAATCCATACCTCGTTCGTATCCAAGAGATGGTTACCGTTCACATCTCCAAGCTCGCCTGACATAGCACTACATTTATCATCAGTCACAGAAACATCATTCAAGGGAATCACACCAAGATTATTGACCTTATAAGTAAAGGTTATATCGCCACCTCTGCTTGGTAAAAACAACGGCTCAGGCACCGATGAAATACCTATTAAAGGAACGTAAGAATCGGGGCTAGCTTGAGCTGTAATATTCTTTACGCCATATCCAAACACCGACATGGCAATTAGTACAAAAATAAATTTTTTTGATTTATGTCTAGTTATGATTTTCATTATTACAACATTATCCAAACTAAATCCTATCCTTCTTTAGAAAAACCAAGAGTGAAGCTGAAACTATACCCAAAATGCCTGCAATCAAGATAGTAGTCCATGGAGTACTTTCCCCTTCCGGTGGAAGTCCTGTATTTGGTAATTTAGGAACAGCTACGACAACGGTAGCAATAGCGAAGTCTTTAGCTGATAGGCCATTGGCATCACCACTAGCTACAGCAGTATTCGTTGTGGTTTTACTAAGATTTATCTGACAGGTGTAAATCCAAGTCTCATTAATATCAAGCTTTGAATCATTATTGGCATCTCCGGAAATATAATTAAGAGGACTGCATTTATCATCAGTCAATTTAACATTACTTAGAGCAACTGCTCCCGGATTGGTAATTTTTTCAGTATAGGTAACGACTCCTCCTCCTACTCCTAATGCTAAGGGACTTGGGATTTTTGTAATGTGAATCAATGGAGGCACGATTCCCGTATTTGGCAACCCGGGTACTCCGACAACAACTGTAGCACTGGCAACATCAACCGCAGAGATTCCATTGGCCCATCCTGTTGCAGTAACAGTGTTTGTATGAGTCGTGGACAATGCCGTGGAACAACTATAGACCCACGTTTCACTCACATCAAGTTTATTATCACCATTGGTATCGCCGGAAACACGGATAATGGGACTACAAGTGTCACCAACCATTGTGACATTGGTTACCGGAACCGTTCCTATATTGCGAAGTGTGTAAGTGTATGTCACAGGACCGGGACCATTGGGCAAAGATAAAGGACTAGCTGTTTTTACCACATCAATGAGAGGCGGCACGAGTGGAGAAACGAGTTGACCACCGCCGCCGCCCTGAATTACTTGAGGCGGTGTTATGTATGTATTAGTAATAGTACAGATAGTGGGATTACCTATGGTCAGATTCACAATACCGCCAGGGCAAAAACCGGAAAACGTTGTGGAATAATTTGGGTCCGATGTTTCAGTAACAGTATAAGTAGCAGGAGCGGCGAAGCTGTTAGTAACACCGGATACAACAGATGAACCGTTTACAAACAATGGGAAATCGGAAACAACTTTAGTGCCGCCAACCACTACTTTTACAACATTGATTGTTTCGGTGGTGGGAGGAGGAGTACATGTCGGAACAGTTATAACAGCATCTGCACCGGGAGTTGTAACCGTGTGACCAAATGTCAAAGCTCTTCCAAGCCATTGGACGCCATCGTAAACTGTAATATCATCGCTAGCTGCCAATACAGGAATAACTGTACCCGTGAAGGTACTGTCATGATTAAGAGTTGTTGCGCCATTTGGAGTCCAAAATACATCACAAGCAGACGCTCCATTCGTCAATGCAACACTTGAACCAGTTACCGTATTGAGCGCGCCATCGTTTCTGAATATATATGTTCCGGCACCATTAAGAGTAATACCCGCTGTTCCAACGGACAAAACGGACGCAGCGCCTGCGGTACAATAAACTCCGGGTACATATATACCAAGAGGACCGTGTGTCGTATCAGTAGCCAAGTCAATTGACCCGGGAGCGAAAGTAAAATCACAAGCCGCATTTGTTCCACCATTCAAAGCCGCTAAAGCAGTAGCCTGGTCTGCGCCCGCTGAAGAATAAGGAGCGCCGGACCCATAATTTGGATATGTAATACTAGGATGTCCTCCTAAAGGCATAACTGCCGGACCTGTGGTAAACCCCACATCTCCGTTAATAGTAGTGGGCCCTGACGGGTTTGTATAAGTATCCGAAAGAACGCCGTAAGTCGCTGCCGCTCCAAGGGTAGGCGTTGTTGCCGTAGTGGCTGCGAACACTGCAACAGGTAAAGTAAAACTGAACACAAATGCAATAGTTGATATAACTATCGAAACTTTGTTAAAAATTTTCATATATTTATTAATTACTAATAATTAACTTACTTGTTTCTTCTTATTTAAATAAAAAGAAAGTAATACACCAAAAAGTCCGGCTGGAACTATTATATTCCATGGAATATTATCTTCTTCCGGAGGAAGTCCTGTGCGCGGAAAAATAACTGGAGCGACTACTGGAGGAGTTACTACTGTAGACGGTGTTGTCGGAGAGGGTAAATTAACAGTAACCGTTGTATTCGCGGTACCAGTTGCGGTAAAACCGTTAGCTTGACCCGTCACAGTGACAGTGTTTGTAGTGGTCTGTGATACATTTGTGGTACAACGATAGTGCCATATTTCATTAACCTCAAGCATTAAATTATTATTAGTGTCACCGGAAATAAAATTAATGGGAGAACATTTATTATCAGTAATAGTGATATTGTTCATTGCAACTGTTCCAACATTTGAAACCATATAATCAAATGCAACTAATCCGCCTCCAGCATTAGACAATGAGATTAAAGTTGGAGTTTTCGTAACGCTAATCGACGGTGAAACAAGAGTAGAGGGTGTAGAAAATGGGACTGAACCTGAACATGTCGGCACGGTAATATTATCATCTACTGATGTTGTGACTGTTTCACCAAAGGCTAAAGCTCTTCCAAGCCAAGAAACATTATCACCTACGGTAATACCGGAAGCATCAATATCAGTGCCTGTAAACGTAGAATTGGCACCAAGCGTAGTAGCTCCAGTCGGAGTCCAAAATACATCACAGGCTGAAACACCAGCTAATGTAACATTAGAATTGGCGACCGTTGTAAGCGCGCCATTTATCCTAAAGATATAAGTTCCAGCACCGCTTAAAGTGATGCCCCCTGTTCCGATAGATGCGGCACCAGGAGCGCTAGTACAGTAAACTCCAGGCGTGTAAACACCAATTGGACCGTGAGTAGTATCAGTTGCCAAGTCAATTGCCCCAGATGCAAAAGTAAATGTGCATGCTTGTGTTGCCAGGGTAGAAAGCGCATTATTTTGATCTGAGCCGGCGGCAGAATACGGGGCACTGCTTCCGTAATTATTGTGAATACCTGCCGGAACAACTGCTGGTGGAGTAGTAAATCCTATATCTCCGGTAATAGTAGTACCGGGTACCGTATTAGTATATGTACTACCAATAACAGCGTAGGATGACGACGCTCCAAGGTCTGGAGTTGTTGCCGCAAACACAGAATTTGGCGAATTCATAACAAGAGCAAACACAACAGCTAATAGAGCTGCTGAAACCTTATTAAAAATTTTCATATATTTATTTTTTAAAGACCTTCTTTAGTTAGTAAAATAGTAACACTTCAAAATTTAACCAAATGATGAAGAGAAGTGGTTGTGAGCGCACAAACCGTGCGTATAAACACAACCAGTTGCTTACATTATACAATAAAAGAAATTACCATAACACAAAAATGTGGATAACTAAAAAAGAGACAACTCTGCAAGAAATAGAGTTAAGAGGGTTTTTGGGTTGTTTGTTTGGTCGAACCTGTGTTTACAGGCGTTGTTTCTTCCAACTTAAAAGAGTCTTTTATGCGGGATTCAAGTTCGTCTATTCCCTGAAAACCAGTCAATACATTGTCATCAATAACCAATGCGGGTAGTTTCGTGTCTTGTATCTTGTATATTTGAAGCATCGCTTTTACAGCTGAAACATCAATGCTGTAATCAAAAGAATAAACGCGAAGCTCATCATATTTATCTCTCAAAGCTGATAGCACTAGCCCTTCCTTCTCGCATTCGCTGCAATTATCTTTAGTCGTGTAAAAATAAAGGATAAACGCGGCTTTTGTCTTGCAACGCGTGGAAATCTGTTTTGTTAAAAGATAGTCTTTGATTTCAAGCAAAGAATAATATTTTTTAAGATAAGACAATTCATCCGTATTACCACTAATATTGTTTTGCCCCCATTCCAGCTTTTTACCTAAATCATCCAATTCACTTGAGAGAACAGAATCAGAAATACTTTTACAGGAAAGTTCCGAAAGCAATGAAAATTGGGTCTCGGAAGAGAGAATATCAATTGATATATTGTCTTGAATCTGTTTTAATTGGTTGATTTTTTGATTGCTAAAATAATTACTGATATAACTGGCGCTTAAAAAAAGCCCGACAGTAAACAAAAACACAATTAAATATTTTTTCCAATCAATCTGGTTTGTGTTCATAATTCGTAATTAAATATTTTATCTCCAAGCAGGCTTTCTGGATAAAGCAGTGTTATACACCGCTTTTAGAAGCCAAAACGGACCAACAACGCTAAAAATAAAAAGGAAATAAATTATATTTAAAGAAAAATTCCATTTTCCTTCAGACATTCTTTTACCCAAGGTTATTGATAAAATAATCAAAACATACAATAAAACAGAGACAAAAAGAATGGATTGTGTATTTATAAAGAAAGGGTCAAAATGACTTATATTGGTGCTGAGATTTAAACCTACAACCTGAATTTGTGTAATTTTTGAAAATAAAAAATCAGCCAAGCCATAAACCATCTTTCCAAACAGAAAACTGACCGCGAAAACGGAAATAACGCAAGAAGGTATGGTAAAAATGGAAAAATTGCCGTATTTTTTATTCAAAAGAACATTTCTGTAATCAATGGTATTATTTATAAATCCATAAATCCAACGAACTCTTTGCTTGAAAAGCTTCACAACAGTTGCCGGAGTATTGGTATAAACATAAGCATCGTTGCACTGCTCTATTTTGTAATGGTTTTTTTGCATTCTATAGGCAATTTCCATATCCTCCGTATTATGGGCATGGCGATAAGGACCCAAGTCGTCAAAAACTTTTTTGCGGAAAATGGTGAGCGGTCCCGGAGCCACATGGATAGCTCCAAGCAAACCAAGCATTTTTTTGACGTAAACAGACATACTGTATTCAACCTCCTGCGCATTTTGAATTATATTTTTGGATTTAAAAGCCACAATAGAAGGGGCCACCGCCATAATACTAGGGTCTTTTTCAAAATAACTCATAATGCGAACAAGCGACTCCGGGTCTGCGACAGAATCCGCGTCAAGACAACCCAAGAAATCAGTTTCCACGTGTGAAAGCCCCAAGTTGAGCGCCGTATACTTCCCGCCATTTTCCTTATGAAAAATTTTTATATTCGGGTGCTTGGAGAATTTTGAAATGGCATTCCAGGTGCCGTCTGTGGACCCATCATCAACCAAAAAAATATTAATCTTGTCTTTCGGATAATTTAAATCAAGAAGCGAACGTACTGTCTTATAAATTGTCTTTTCTTCATTCCAGCAAGGCACGATGACTGTTACTTTCGGATATTTAGAAAGCTTAACAATCCCCGTTCTGATAATTATTTTTTTTCTATTTTCAAGGAATGTTATGAAAAAAAACACCTGCACATAGACAGACAAAAAGATTAATGCATAAGAAATCCCGCTGGAAATTGAAGCCATATTTATACTAACAATATAACATTTTAGGGGCAAAAAGCAAACAAAAAGAGCCCCGCCAACGGCGGGGCTCTTTTTACAAAATTACATATTTCCTCCCATTTTACCGGCACCCATATTTCCATCTTTAGCGCAAGATTCACAGACACCATCCTTGCACTTTTTGCATTTACAGCCAAAAATCATCATAACGGCTGAAATACCCACAAGCAAGTAAACAATACCTTCAACTACCGGAACGGAGCCCAAAATCATATTGACCACGTTCCAATTACTCATACTGCCCAAAAGCATACCCAAACCTACCAAACCCCAGTTTATACCTCCTATGATTACCAAGATTTTGGCAATCATCGACATAGTACAACCACTTTTACAACCTTTACACATAATTTTATTAAGTTAGCTTATAATGTTCCCACTCAAACGACGATTTAAGTGGTTTTAATAATATGAGGCAATTATATCACATCTAAAATAGACTTCAATAAAATGTCAACATTAGTCAAAGTAATTCTTCAATCTTGCGATTTTTTCGTGTTGGCGGAGCTTTTCGTGAACTTTGGCTTCTATCTGACGAATACGCTCGCGGGTCACGCCAAATCTCTCCCCGACATTTTCAAGAGTATGCTGTATGCCGTCAATCAATCCATATCTCATTTCTAAAATTTCTCTTTCTTTGTCGGATAGTTCATTTAAAACTTCGCGAATCTGGTCGGATAAAATTCTTCTGGAAGATTCTTGGTCCGGACGCAAAATCTTATCGTCAGGAATAAAGTTTTCAAGAGTTGATTTATCGTCATCGTCCCCCACCGGTTGTTCCAAGGAAATGGTTTCTTGGCTAATATTTTCAATCACGTGAATTTTCTCAACGGGAATACCCATTTCAGTGGCAATCTCTTCCGCCAATGGTTCCCGGCCCAAATCTTGGCTTAATTTTCTGTATGTCTGTTTGTATTTTGAAATAGTCTCCACCATATGCACCGGTATGCGTATGGTTCTGCTCTGATCTGCTAAAGCGCGGGTGATAGACTGGCGAATCCACCAAGTGGCATAAGTGGAGAATTTATACCCTTTAGTCCAATCAAATTTTTCCACTGCCTTGAATAACCCTAAATTCCCCTCTTGAATCAAATCCAAAAGGCTCAAATTAGCGGACCTGCCCACATATTTTTTGGCAATTGAAACCACTAAACGCAAATTTGCTCTAGCTAAAAGATTCTTCGCCTCAACGTCACCTTGTTCTATGCGTTTGGCTAGATCTTTTTCGTCAACGGCGTGAATAAGCGCGTATTGTCCTATCTCTTTCAAATACATTTGAATGGAATCGTGTATGGTGGATTTATTCAAGTCTTTATCGGGAACATCATTATCAAGGTTCAGTAGATTTCCGCCCTCGAGCACGTCTATGCCGGCCACCGCGAATTTTTCATAAAGTTCATCCAGAAAAAAAATATCATTTTCAATATTGGGGAAAGTTTTCAATATTTCATCGTAAGTGATGAATCCTCTTTTGCGTCCTTTTTCTATAAGCTCGTTTGAAATACGGTTAAGCTCTTCTGCTTTCTTTTCCGCTACGGTCAACTTTTTACCGCCCTTCGTTTTTAGTATTTTGCGCTTTTTTATAATTTTATTTTTTTTGACCTTCTTTACCGTTTTTTTCTTTGCCTTTTTTACTTTAGGTTTTGATTTCTTATTTAATTTTTTATTTTTCTTTTTCATATACTTTACTTCTACCCACACACCTGGTGTGGGGGAATTAACGACCACGACTATTTTTAATTTCTTCTTTTCTTTTATTTATATCATTTATACTTTTTAAAATCTCTATTTCCTCTTTCTTGCCTCTAAAATTTTGAAAATCTATCATTTTTTTGTTTAATTCCTCATTTAAATACTCTTCTTCAATATTAAGCAGCATTTCATCCACATCTTTTTGTAAATTCTCGCTGTTTGAATAAAATTCTTCGGCTTCATAAATTAAATCTTCCTTTATGTCTTCATAAATTCCTTTCACTTTATCCCTCGGCCATAGCCCTACGGGCGAGGCTAATTTTTTAAAAATCAATTCCGGTTCTATCAACTTGTCTTTCAAACCCTCTTGCCAAAAGGCTATACCCAGGAGTCTTCGTTCAATGGAATCTTTTCTGATTTTTTTCTCAATATTTTCTATGGCATTTTTCGTTTCTTCCGTTTCAGATTTTAATT
>Ga0265340_10000197_pt1 | contig 29916 bp, 27 predicted proteins | sample 4CB225metaG_FD_202082 | JGI IMG/M metagenome (GOLD analysis project Ga0265340, IMG submission 202082) | Rhizosphere microbial communities from Carex aquatilis grown in University of Washington, Seatle, WA, United States - 4-CB2-25 metaG | ecosystem: Host-associated > Plants > Roots >...
TGACGCCCTTTACGACATGATGCTGCCGGAGAAGGTCGAGCGCGGCCTGTCCTCCGGCATGATCGAGGTCGCGCCGCTCGCCTTCATGCGCGGGCGGACCCTGTCCAACGCGGTTATTATCCTCGATGAGGCACAGAATACGACGTCGATGCAGATGAAGATGTTCCTGACGCGACTTGGCGAGAACTCGCGCATGATCATCACCGGGGACCCCAGCCAGGTCGACCTGCCGGCGGGCCAGATGTCGGGGCTGGTCGAAGCCGTCCGTCTGCTGGAAGGCATCAGCGCCATCGCGCAGGTACGCTTCACAGCCGCGGACGTGGTGCGTCATCCGCTCGTCGGTCGCATCGTCGAGGCTTACGACGCCGCTGACAGCGCTCGCCTCGCCAAACCGCGGAAATGAACACGGCCGCCGAACGCGCGAAGTCCCTGTCGTTCGACCTGACGGTCGAAACCGACGCCTGGCCCGACGAATCCGGTCTGCGTGGCCTTGTGGCGCGCGCGGTCGACACGACCATCGACTTGGCGCATCCCGCGCTGGCGGACGACTGCGAGCTCAGCGTCGTTTTCACCGACGACGCTCACGTTCGCGCCCTCAATCGCCAGTATCGCGGCAAGGATTACCCCACGAACGTTCTGTCGTTTCCTGCCCCGCCTGCAAAAGTGGACGGCTTCGGGCCGCTGCTGGGCGACATTGTTGTCGCGTATGAAACTGTTGCCCGCGAGGCCACCGCGGAGGGGCTCGTCTTCGAGGATCACCTCAGTCACCTCGTCGTCCACGGATTGCTCCATCTTCTCGGTCACGATCACGAAGACGATGCGGAGGCGACCGCGATGGAAAGCCTGGAAGTCGCGATCCTCGCACGGCTGGGCATTGCCGATCCCTATGCCGGGTAATCGATGATGAGCGACACTGACAAGCCCTCTCAGTCCAGCTCCGAGTCCGCATCGGGTCAGGAAACCTGGCTGGATCGCCTGCGTGCGGCGGTTGGCCTCAAGGCGCCCGCATCGATTCGCGAGGAGCTTGCCAATGCCCTGGCCTCCGAGGACGTGGCGGAAGGCTTCTCGCCCGAAGAGCGGGCCATGTTGTCGAAGATTCTGCGACTGCGCGAGGTGCGCGTCGACGACATCATGGTGCCCCGCGCCGATATCGAGGCTGCCAGCATCGACATCCATGTCGGCGAGCTGTTCCTGCGGTTTCTTTCCTCAGGCCACTCCCGGATGCCGGTGTTCCGCGATTCGCTCGATGACCCGGTCGGCTTTGTCCACATCAAGGACCTGATGGGTTACGTCACCGAGGCCGCGACGTTGCCTCCGCCGGTGGCCGGCAAGCCGGACGAGGATCCGCCGCGGCGCCTCGATCTTGCGCGGATCGATCTCGACAAGCCGCTCGCCGCAACCGGGCTGGTACGCAACGTGCTCTTCGTGCCGCCCTCGATGCCGGTCGCACTGCTCCTGGCCAATATGCAGGCGGCCCGCATGCAGCTCGCACTCGTCATCGACGAGTACGGCGGCACCGACGGACTCGTCTCGCTCGAAGACGCGGTCGAGATGATTGTCGGCGATATCGAGGACGAGTCCGATGAAGACAGCGGACCCATGATCGTGCCGGACGGCAGCGGCGGATTTATCGCCGACGCCCGGGCCGATCTCGATGAGTTGGCGGCCGTCCTCGGCGAGAATCTTGCCGGCGGTGCCAGCGGCGAGGACGTCGACACTGTCGGCGGCCTCGTGTTTGGCATGATCGGTCGGATTCCGGTGCGGGGCGAGCTGATCTCGGCGCCGAACGGCTACGAGATTCAGATTCTCGATGCCGATCCCCGCCGCATCAAGCGCCTGCGCATCTACCGCCGCCCGCCCGAAGAGCCGCGCCGCCGCGCCCGCACTGTCGCGGACAGCAGTCCCCGGGACGGCAGTGCCCAGGGCAGTTGAACCCCGCAGCAATCCGCTGCGGCGCGTGGCGAACGTTTCCGCCGCCCTCCGGCACCGGGCCGATTCGATCGTCGTTCTCTGGGGATGGCGCCGCGTCGGGGTGGCATGTCTTGCGGGTGCGGCCTCGGCGCTGGCCTTCGCACCGTTCAACGCGTTTCCGGTCCTCTGGCTGACGGTCCCGGTGCTGGTTTGGCTGATCGACGGTGCCGAGAGCGACCAGGGCGCAGCGTGGTGGCGCCGATGGTGGCCGGCCGCGGTCGTTGGCTTCGCCTTCGGCTTTGGGTTCTTCCTGGCCGGCCTCTGGTGGGTTGGCGTCGCTTTCCTGACGGACGGCGGCCCGTTCCTGTGGTTCCTGCCCGTTGCCGTGGTCGCGCTGCCGGCGGGTCTTGCGTTCTTCTGGGCAGTCGCCGCCGGCGTCGCTCGGCTGTTCTGGCGCGAGGATTGGTCGCGCGTGTTCACGCTCGCTGTTGCCTTCGCCGGCGCCGAGTGGTTGCGGGGTCATCTTTTCACCGGCTTCCCGTGGAACGCGTTCGGTTACGCGCTGACGCCGACACCGCTGATGATGCAGTCGGCCGCGCTGGTCGGCGTATGGGGCCTCACGCTGGCCGCATTCATCGTCTTCGCCGCGCCCGTATTTCTGGTGCCGCGGCGCGATGCCGATCGCGAACCCGGCCGCGCCGCCTTCACCGCCGCCATTGTGATTTTCTGCGCGCATCTCGTGGTCGGTCTTGTGCGGCTTCCGCCTGTTGCCGACCCATTGGTGGCGGGCGTGCACCTGCGGCTGGTGCAGCCATCCATCCCCCAGGACGAGCGCTGGGCGTCTGACCGCTCCGACGACATTGTCGAACGCTATATCGCCCTCAGTGCCAGTGGTCCCGGCGGCATGAAGGGGGTGACCCACCTGGTCTGGCCGGAGTCGGCATTTCCCTTTCTGTTGACCGAACGTCCCGAGGCGCTGGCCGCCATCGCCGATCTGTTGTCTTCAGGCACGAGCCTCATCACCGGTGCCGCCCGTGGCGATCGGACCTCCGGTCGTCTTCGCGTGTTCAACAGCATCTACGTCTTCGACGATCGCGCCGATGTCGTCGACACCTACGACAAGGTTCATCTCGTGCCGTTCGGAGAATACCTGCCGTTTGGCGATCTCCTTCGCCGGCTGGGCCTGCGCCAGTTGATCGCGCTGCCCACCGGCTTTGAGGCCGGAGACCGGCTGCACACGCTCGCCATTCCGGGCGCCCCGCCCGCCGGTCCTCTTGTCTGCTACGAGGCCATCTTCCCTGGCGCCGTGACCGAGCCCGGCAATCGTCCGGCGTGGCTGGTCAACGTCACCAACGACGCGTGGTACGGCAACACGCCCGGCCCGTACCAGCATCTTGCTGAGGCGCGCGTGCGCGCGGTCGAGGAAGGATTGCCGCTTGTTCGCGCTGCCAACTCCGGCATCTCGGCGATCGTCGATGCACACGGCCGCATCGTGGCGTCGATGGCATTTGGCCGCACCGGCGTCGTTGATGGCGGACTTCCGATCGCGCTGGCGCCGACGCCATACGCGCGCTTCGGCGACGCAATTTTTTGCATACTCCTTCTTCTTGCCCTGCTCCCTGTCGTGCTCAATTCCGTTTACCAAGCGCGCGTGTCGCCGGCGCCGCGTGATTGACACGGCGACCGGCCCGAACATTATCCGCGGCCGTCTGTCAGTTGCGCATTAAGCAACGCGCAATGCCAACCCCACGTTGTTTGCTGTTTTGTCATATGAGACAGGCGTCCGGGCGCGTTGCGGACGGGGGCCGCGACGGCTATAGGCGATGTACGAACCGAGTTCATGTCTGAGAGAGTCCTGAGAGAATGGCGAGTAAGAAGCAGCCCAATCCTATCGACATTCATGTCGGCAGCCGCGTCCGCCTGCGTCGCATGATGCTCGGCATGAGTCAGGAAAAGCTCGGCGAGAATTTGGGAATTACGTTCCAGCAGATTCAGAAATACGAGAAGGGCACGAACCGCATCGGCGCCAGCCGGCTTCAGCATATCGCGCGGGTGCTCGGTGTCCCGGTTTCCTTTTTCTTCGAGGACGCGCCGGCGGGTCCCGGCGAGCGTCCGCAGGGCGAGCATCTCGCCGAACCCGAGCGCACCAGCTACGTGGTCGATTTCTTGTCGAGTTCGGAAGGAATCCAGCTCAACAAGGCGTTCGTCCGCATCAAGGATGCCAAACTTCGCCGCCGCGTGATCGACCTTGTTCGCGCCCTGGTTGGCGAAGACGAGACGGAAGCCTGACCCTGCGCCTCGGCGATTGACCGCTGCCCGGTTCGCTGCCAGAACGGCACGCCGGATGGCCGGGCACGAGCGTTTCCCGGTCGCGTCAATCGCTACGGGGGAACCGTGTCCATGTCTCGCGCCCATTATTTCTTCACCAGTGAATCCGTCTCGGAAGGTCACCCCGACAAGGTCTGCGACCGCATCTCCGACACCATCGTAGATGCCTATCTGGCGGCGCTGCCCGAGGCGCGCGTCGCCTGCGAGACGCTGGCGACCACCAATCGCGTCGTGATCGCCGGTGAGGTGCGCGGGCCGGATGCGGTGCTGTCGCGCGTCGAAGATCTTGCTCGCGCCGCCATCCAGGATATCGGCTACGAGCAGGACGGCTTTCACTGGCAGAATGCCGACGTCGAAGTGTTGCTGCATGCGCAGTCCGTCGATATCGCTCGTGGCGTGGACGCCGCCGGCAACAAGGACGAGGGAGCCGGCGATCAGGGCATCATGTTCGGCTATGCCTGCCGAGAAACGCCCGAATTGATGCCAGCGCCGATCTACTACGCGCACCGCATCCTCAAGCTGCTCACCGACGCCCGCAAAACCGGCGGGGTCAAAGTGCTCGGCCCCGATGCCAAGAGCCAGGTGACGGTGGAATACCGCGACGGCAAGCCGCTACGCGCCACGTCGATCGTGGTTTCCACGCAGCACACCGACGAGTCGATGACCTCGGATGACGTGCGCGCGGTCGTCGAGCCGTACGTGCGGCAGGCCTTGCCCGCTGACTGGATCAACGGCCACACCGATTGGCATGTGAACCCGACCGGCAAGTTCGTCATCGGCGGTCCTGATGGCGATTGCGGGCTGACCGGCCGCAAGATCATTGTCGACACCTACGGCGGCGCCGCCCCGCACGGCGGCGGGGCCTTCTCCGGCAAGGACCCGACCAAGGTCGATCGCTCGGCCGCTTACGCCGCGCGCTACCTCGCCAAGAACGTGGTCTCTGCCGAACTGGCCGATCGCTGCACGATCCAGCTTTCCTACGCCATCGGCGTCGCCAAGCCCCTGTCGATCTACGTCGATCTCCACGACACCGGAAACGTCGATGAGGCTGCGCTGGAAGCGGTGCTCGGCGAGGTGATGGATCTGTCGCCGCGCGGTATCCGCCAGCACCTCGGCCTGAATCGTCCGATCTATGCGCGAACGTCGGCTTACGGCCACTTCGGCCGTGCGCCGGAAGCCGATGGCGGCTTCTCGTGGGAGCGCACCGACCTTGCCGCCGCGCTGCGTTCGGCGCTCGCCTGACGACGTCGCCGCCGCCGCCTGATAACGCGCGCCGTCGCGGAGCGCTCCACGGCCGCCGCCAGGGCAAGCCGCTGTCTGCGCGCCGCACCACCCAGATGGCGACCCTCTTGCCGCGGCTGCTGGTCGACCTCTCGGCGAGTGTGCCGGCCGATCTGGCAATGCTCTTTCCGCATGCGCCGCAAGACGTACGCCTCGAGATAGGCTTCGGCGGCGGCGAGCACCTCGTTCACGAGGCGCATGCCAATCCCGATGGCGGCTTCATCGGAGTCGAACCCTTCATCGCCGGCATGGCGAAAGCGGTGAGCGCGATCAGCGACAACGCTTTGGGCAATGTGCGCCTTTACGACGGCGACGCGGCACTGCTGCTCTACTGGCTGCCCGCTGCTTCGCTTGCCCGCGTCGATCTGCTTTACCCCGATCCCTGGCCGAAGAAGCGCCACTGGAAGCGCCGCTTCGTCGGTCCCGAGAATCTCGATCGCATTGCCCGGGCGCTGAAGCCGGGCGGCGCGTTTCGCGTCGCCACCGATATCGAGAGCTACGTTGTCTGGACGCTCATGCACGTCGCCCGCGACGAGCGCTTTTCCTGGTCCGCGGAGCGTGCCGTCGACTGGCTGCAGCCGTTTTCCGGCTGGCCCGGCACCCGCTACGAGGCGAAGGCGCTGCGCGAGGGCCGCGTCCCCACTTACCTCGCCTTCCGTCGCCTGTGACTTGTGCGGCGGGGTCCCCCTCCGTTATTGCAGGAGGGTGATTACTCAGAAGGCCAAGTACGCCTTCAAGGCGCTTCTTTTCCTTGCCGATCAGCCGCCGGGAGCATCGCTTCCCATCGAGGCGGTTGCGCGAGGCGCTGACGTTCCGCGCAAATTCCTCGAACACATCCTGCTTGATCTCAAGAAGTCCGGCCTTGTCGTCAGCCGGCGGGGGCGCATCGGGGGCTATAGTCTGGCCAAGGCGCCGGACGAAATGACCATCGGGACCGTGCTCCGCGCCATCGATGGCCCGATCGCCCCTCTCCCCTGCATTTCGCGCACGGCGTATCGGCGTTGCGCCGACTGCAAGGATGAAAAGACGTGCAATGTCAGGCGCTTGTTCGCCGACACCTATTCCGCCACGCTATTGCTGATGGATGGGACGACGCTGACAAAGGCATTGCGTCAGCGTCAGCAAAACAGCGGCTGAATTCGGATCGCATTTCGAAAACGGGCCAGTCCGCGAACGTTTTTTCTAGCGCGAGGCTCGATTTCGCCATCGCTGCCTTTGTTAAAGACGACCGCTTATGTCGAGATAAGTGGAGACTTTCACTACGGCATCGAAAACGGGAGCTTCTCCATGCGACTGAACCTGCTGACGGCTGTAACCGCTCTGGCGCTCCTTGCGCCATTTGGCTCGGCCGCCGTAACCTCGCCCGCGCTTGCAGCCGATCAGACCATTCTCAACGTCTCGTACGATCCGACGCGCGAACTCTACAAGGCCTACGACGATCTGTTTGCCGCGCACTGGAAGAAGCTGACGGGCGACACCGTGACCGTTCAGCAGTCTCACGGCGGCTCCGGCGCCCAGGCGCGCGCGGTCATCGACGGGCAACCGGCCGACGTCGTGACGCTCGCCATCGAGAGCGACATCGACGCCATCGCCAAGAAGACCGGCAAGATTCCGGCCGACTGGAAGTCGCGCCTGCCCGACGGCTCGACGCCGTACACGTCGACCATCGTGCTTCTGGTCCGCGCCGGCAATCCGAAAGGCATCAAGGACTGGGACGATCTGGTGAAGCCTGGCATCCAGGTCATCACGCCCAATCCGAAAACCTCCGGCGGCGCCCGCTGGAATTTTCTCGCCGCCTGGGCTTATGCCAACGCCCACGATGGCAACGACGAAGCCAAGACCAAGGAATTTCTGGCCGCGCTTTACAAGAACGTGCCTGTCCTCGACACCGGCGCGCGCGGTTCGACCACGACGTTTGCACAGCGTGGCATTGGCGACGTGCTGATCTCGTGGGAGAATGAAGCCTTCCTGGCGCAGAAGGAAACGCCCGGTCAGTTCGAGATCGTCGCGCCGTCAATTTCGATCAAGGCCGAGCCACCGGTTGCGCTGGTCGATGGCAATGTGGATCAGAAGGGAACGCGCAAGGTGGCGGAAGAGTACCTGAAGTACCTCTACAGCGACGAGGCGCAGAAGCTGATCGCCGCGAACTTCTATCGCCCGGTGAATCCGCAGGCTGCCGATCCGGCCGATCTTGCCCGCTTCCCCACGCTGAAGCTCGCCAACATCTCGGATGAGCAATTCGGCGGGTGGGCGAAAGCGCAGCCGAAGTTCTTCGCCGACGGCGGCGTCTTCGACCAGATCTACAAACCCACCAACTAAGCGGGCGAATGTCAGACGCGCCGCTCACCGCAAGGCTGGTCAAGCCGAGCGTCATTCCGGGTTTCGGAGTGGCGCTCGGTTTCACGTTGACCTATCTCAGCCTGATCGTGCTCATTCCGCTTGCCGCCTTGATCTTCAAGACGGCTTCGCTCGGCTGGGACGATTTCTGGCGTATCGCCACCGATCAGCGCACCCTCGCCGCCCTCAAGGTCTCGTTCGGCATCTCACTGCTCGCGGCCGTCATCAATGCCTTCTTTGGTCTTGTCGTCACCTGGGTTCTGGTCCGCTACGAATTTCCCGGTCGCAAGCTGCTCGATGCCTTCATCGATCTTCCCTTCGCGCTGCCGACGGCGGTCGCCGGCATTTCACTGACTGCCATCTACGCGCCGCATGGCTGGATCGGACAGTATCTGGCGCCGCTCGGCATCAAGGTCGCCTACACCCCGCTCGGCATTCTGGTTGCGCTGGTGTTTATCGGCCTGCCGTTCGTCGTGCGCACGCTGCAGCCGGTGCTCGACGACCTTGACCGCGAGCTCGAGGAGGCGGCCGCCACGCTTGGCGCCGCGCGCACGGCAATTGTCTTCCGGGTGGTGCTGCCGGTGCTCGTGCCGCCGCTGCTTACCGGATTCGCTCTGGCGCTCGCCCGTGCCGTCGGCGAGTACGGCTCGGTCGTGTTCATCGCCGGCAATATTCCCTACGTCTCGGAAATAGCGCCGCTGCTCATCATCATTCGACTGCAGGAGTTCAATTACGCCGGCGCCACCGCGATCGCGACGATCATGCTCATAATCTCGTTCGTGCTGCTGCTGGCGATCAATCTGCTCCAGGCCTGGTCGCGACGGAGGCTTGGTCGTGGCTGACGTCTCGCTGAACCTCAGCGCTGCCTCGACCGGCGCCACGACCGAAAGCCGGGCGACCCGCGGACTGCTGATTGGCGTTGCCGTTGTCTTTCTGGCGCTCTTCCTTCTGCTGCCGCTGGTCACGGTATTTGTCGAGGCGCTGAGATCTGGCGTCGGCGCCTATTTCTCGGCGTTGGGCGAGAGCGATACCGTTTCCTCAATCCGTCTGACGCTCATCGTCGCCGCCATTTCCGTCCCGGCCAACCTCGTCTTCGGTCTCGCCGCGTCTTGGGCCATCGCCAAGTTCGAATTCGTCGGCAAGAGTGTTTTGATCACCCTGATCGACCTTCCGTTCTCGGTGTCGCCGGTCACCTCGGGTCTGATCTACGTGCTGATCTTCGGTGCGCAGGGCTATCTCGGGCCGTGGCTGCAGGCGCACCACATCCAGATCATCTTCGCGCTTCCCGGCATCGCGCTGGCGACGGTGTTCGTGACTTTTCCGTTCGTCGCGCGCGAACTCATTCCGATCATGCAGGAGCAGGGTACGCTGGAAGAGGAAGCCGCCGTTTCGCTGGGCGCCGGCGGGTGGTCGACGTTCCTGCGCGTCACGCTGCCCAATGTGAAATGGGCGCTGCTCTACGGGGTTCTCCTGTGCAACGCGCGCGCCATGGGCGAATTTGGCGCCGTCTCCGTCGTCTCCGGCCATATCCGCGGCCTCACCGACACCATGCCGCTGCAGGTCGAGATTCTGTACAACGACTACGCTTATGCTGCCGCTTTCGCCGTCGCCTCGCTGCTCGCCTTGCTGGCGTTGGTGACGCTTGCCGTCAAAACCCTGCTCGAATGGCGTTTTGCCGGTGAAATCGCCTCTCAACGCCGCCATTAATAGGAAACGGGGATGGACGCGCGCGTCGCAAATGATGTGAATTACGCCCCCGATGTTCTGACGAAATGGGGCAGGCCGGTGGATGTAGCGATTGAAAGCGTCGAGAAGGCCTTCGGCGACACGCCCGCTCTTCACGGCGTCTCGCTGAGTATCCGCTCGGGCGAGCTCGTGGCGCTGCTTGGGCCCTCGGGCTCGGGCAAGACGACGCTTCTGCGCATTCTCGCCGGCCTCGACTTTCCGACCGCCGGGCGCGTCATGTTCGGCGGCGAGGATGCCCTCAGCCTCACCGTCCAGCAGCGCAACATCGGGTTCGTCTTCCAGAACTACGCCTTGTTCCGGCATATGCGCGTCTTCGACAATGTCGCCTTCGGCCTCGATGTTCGCCCAGGTGCCCGCCGCCCGACGAAGGCCGACATCCGCGGGCGCGTACTCGAACTTCTGAAGCTCGTGCAGCTCGAAGGGCTCGAGCGCCGCTATCCGGCGCAGCTCTCCGGCGGCCAGCGCCAGCGCGTGGCGCTCGCCCGTGCGCTTGCCATCGAGCCGCGTCTTCTGCTGCTCGACGAACCGTTCGGCGCCCTCGATGCCAAGGTGCGCCGCGAGCTTCGCCGCTGGTTACGCGAAATCCACGACCGCACCGGCCACACCACGGTGTTCGTCACCCACGATCAGGAGGAGGCGATAGAACTTGCCGATCGCATCGTCGTCCTCAACCAGGGCAAGATCGAGCAGGTGGGCACGCCCGACGATATCTACGACAACCCGGCGTCGCCATTTGTCGCCGGCTTCATTGGCGAATCGAATGCGCTGCCGGTTGTGAGTTCCGGCGGAGCGCTGTCTCTCGACGGCCGCGCCCTTGCTGTCGGTTCGAGGCCGGCGGCTGCAGATGGCCCGCACACACTGGTCTTCCGGCCGCACCACGTTGAGATTGTCGAGGATCGTCCGGGCTGCATAGAAGGCGTCGTTGTTTCGGAGAGGCGTCACGGCGCGGTCCGCCGCATCGAGGTCGAAGCCGGGGCGCAGCGCCGCCGCATCGAGATCGACGTACCGGCCGATGCCCGTGGCGCGCGGAAGGGCGACAGCATCCGCGTTCTGCCCAATCATTGGTGGCTGTTCGACGCTCGCTGAATCGGGCGGCGGGCTCTTTGTTGCGCCGCCGCCGTAATCAAGCCGGCGGCGGCGAGCACGGGGCGGCGTCGGCCTTATCGCCGGCGAGGTGGTCTAGACATGCCGAAAAAGGTCTGAACTGTAGCGAACGGCCAAAAAGTTGCATTCGGACCGCGAAGCGATTATATCCCCGCCGTCACCCTCAAACGATCTGATCGGTTGAGAGTGGGTCCGTCCCGGGCCCGCTCCTTTCGGTGTTAGATTGATGTGGCGAAGGAAGCTGCGACTTGGCGGAAACCGCCGATACGGACGAAATCCTGCCAGAGCCGCGTCTCGTCACCGAGACCGGGGTCGAGGCCCGCATTGCCCATATTGTCGAGCCGGTAGCCGAAGGCCTCGGTTTTCGGCTGGTGCGCGTCAGGGTGTCGTCGCTGAACGGGATCACCGTCCAGATCATGGCCGAGCGGCCGGACGGCACCATGAGCGTCGGCGACTGCGAGACACTCTCGCGGGATATTTCGCCGGCCATGGATGTCGATGATCCGATGGATGCCGCCTACAATCTCGAGGTTTCCTCGCCGGGGATCGATCGCCCGCTGGTGCGCCGCTCCGATTTCGTAAAGGCGATCGGTCACGAGGTGAAGATCGAACTCGCCCAGCCGCTCGATGGGCGCAAGCGTTTCCGCGGCCTTATCACGGCCGTTGAGGGCGACGATCTGGTACTCGAGCTCGAAAAGTCGAAGCTCGGCGGCGTCCAGGCGGCAACGCTGTCGCTGGGTGACATCGGCGAGGCGAAGCTGGTGCTCACCGACGAACTCATCCGCGAAACCCTGCGCCGGGAAAAGCGTCAGGCTCGCGAACACGAACACCCCGGCGTCCACGACGCCGGCCGAAGGGAGAAGTACGATGGCAGTTAGTGCAAACCGCCTTGAGCTGCTGCAGATCGCCGATGCGGTCGCGCGCGAGAAGGCGATCGACCGCATGATCGTGGTCGCCGCGATGGAGGACGCCATCCAGAAGGCGGCGCGCTCGCGCTACGGCTCGGAGACTGACATTCGCGCCGAGATCAACCCGAAGACCGGCGAGATCAAGCTGCAGCGCCTGCTCAAGGTCGTCGAGAGCGTCGAGAATCCGGCGACCGACATTCTCATCGACGACGCCCGCCGTCGCAATCCGGCCGCCCAGCCCGGCGATTTCATCGCCGAGCCGCTGCCGCCGATGGACTTCGGCCGCATCGCCGCCCAGTCCGCCAAGCAGGTCATCGTGCAGAAGGTGCGCGACGCCGAGCGCGACCGCCAGTACGACGAGTTCAAGGATCGCATCGGCGAGATCGTCAACGGTCAGGTCAAGCGGGTCGAGTACGGCAACGTCATCGTCGACCTCGGCCGCGGCGAGGGAATCGTGCGCCGCGACGAGCTCATCCCGCGCGAGACCTTCCGCTACGGCGACCGCATTCGCGCCTACGTCTACGACGTCCGGCGCGAACAGCGCGGCCCGCAGATCTTCTTGTCGCGCACCCATCCCCAGTTCATGGCCAAGCTTTTCGCCCAGGAAGTGCCGGAAATCTACGACGGCATCATCGAGGTGAAGTCGGTCGCCCGCGATCCCGGCAGCCGCGCCAAGATCGCCGTTATCTCGCGCGATTCCTCCATCGATCCCGTCGGTGCCTGCGTCGGCATGCGCGGCAGCCGCGTGCAGGCGGTGGTCGGCGAACTGCAGGGCGAAAAGATCGACATCATCCCGTGGTCGCAGGATGCCGCGACCTTCATCGTCAACTCGCTGCAGCCGGCGGAGGTCGCCAAGGTCGTGCTCGATGAGGACGCCGAGCGCATCGAGGTGGTCGTGCCCGACGAGCAGCTTTCGCTGGCCATCGGTCGCCGCGGCCAGAACGTGCGTCTCGCCTCGCAGCTCACCGGCTGGGATATCGACATCCTGACCGAGCAGGAGGAATCGGAGCGCCGTCAGAAGGAATTCCAGGAGCGTTCGCAGCTCTTTATTTCGGCGCTCGATGTCGACGAGGTCGTGGGTCAGCTCCTGGCATCGGAGGGTTTCGCGACCGTCGAGGAAATCGCCTTCGTCGATATCAACGATCTCGCCAGCATCGAAGGCTTCGACGAGGAAACCGCCAACGAGCTGCAGAGCCGCGCGCGCGAGTATCTCGAGAAGCTGGAAGCAGAGCAGGACACCGAGCGCAAGGCGCTGGGCGTCGAGGACGCGCTCAAGGACGTTCCGGGCATCACCACGGCAATGCTGGTCGCCCTCGGCAAGAACGGCATCATGACGGTCGAGGATTTCGCCGGCTCGGTGCCGGACGAGCTGATCGGCTGGACCGAGCGCAAGGACGGCGAATCGACCCGTCACCCTGGCTCGCTCGACGGTTTCTCGCTGTCCAGGGCCGATGCCGAAGCAATGATCATGCAGGCACGCGTCAAGGCGGGGTGGATCAGCGAAGCGGATTTGAATCCGCCGGCCGAGGAAGTTCCGCCGGTCGAAGCAGCCGTGCCGGCTGAGTAGCGGAAGGTGCAACCAGCGTGGCCACCCGGCGGGAAGCGAGCGAACGGACCTGTATCGTCACGCGTGTGACGATGCCGGTCGACGCGCTGATCCGTTTCGTCGCTGCGCCCGGTGGCGTCCTGACGCCGGATTTGCGTCACCGTTTGCCCGGCCGCGGCGTGTGGGTCGCGGCTGAGCGGGGTGCCGTTGAAACGGCGGTGAGGAAGCACCTGTTCGAAAAGGCGCTGGAGGGACCCGTGACGGTCGATCCGGAACTGCCCGATCAGGTCGAGCGTTTGCTTTTTGCCGCTGCTATCGCGGCATTAAGCATGGCCCGCAAGGCGGGCACGGTGGTGGCCGGCTTCTCTAAGGTGGAAGCGGCGCTGGCGTCTGAACCGGTGGTTGCGGTCGTTCACGCCGCCGGGGCCGGGGAGGATGGCGTGGCGAAGCTGCAGGCGGCCGCCCGTCGCCGCTTTGGTATTCCGGGGCCGCAGGTGATTGGCTGCTTTGCGGCGGATGATTTGGATTTGGCTTTCGGCAGGGCAAATGTGATACATGCTGCCGTGCTCGCCGGCCCGGCTGGGGCAAACCTTCTGGCGCGGGTTGGGGCTCTCGTCCGCTATAGAGGCGCACACGGCTCCCGCACCGGCGACAATGATCGCTCTTTCGACGTCTCGAATGAACTGTCCTTGGGGACTGTAGGAACGCCATAGGCACGCATGACTGATCAGACTGGGGACAAGACCATTAACCCCGCAAAACGAACGCTCGGACTGAAGCGGGGCGCCGTCGAGCGGGATACCGTGCGCCAGAGTTTCTCGCACGGCCGCACCAACATGGTTCAGGTTGAGCGCAAGAAGCGGCGGATCGCGCTGCCGGGCGAGAAGCCCGAGGCACCCGCTTCGGCCCCGGCGCCGACACCCGTGGCGCGCCCCGTACAGGCTGAAGCTCCCGTGGCGCCTCCGCCCCGTCCCGCCGCGCCAGCCGAGAGCCGGCCCGCCCAAGGTGCGCGCTCGGGTCTGGTTCTTCGCCAGCTTTCGACCGACGAGATTGACGCGCGCGCCCGCGCTCTCGCCGATGCCAAGGTTCACGAGGCCGAAGAGCGCCGCGCCGCCGCCGATGCGGCTACTCGCCGTGCCGCAGAGAATGAGCGCCTTACCCGCGAGCGCTCCGACGCCGAGCGACGCAAGACTGAAGAGGACGCGCGCCATCAGACCGAGGTCTCCGTCCGCCAGCGCGCCGAGGAAGCGGCCCGCCGGCGCTTCGGCAAGGAGGAGACGCCGCCGGCTGCGCCGGTTGATGAGGCGGCACGCCCGCGTCCCGCCGTCGTTCGTCCCGTCCGCCAGACCGAAGAGGAAGAGAATGAAGAGCGTCCCGCGACCCTGCGCGGCCGCGTCAAGGCCAAGACGACGCCGGACGTCAAGCCGGTCAAGCGGACCACGGAAGACCGCCGCCGCGGCAAGCTGACTCTCGTCAACGCACTCGAAGAAGACGAGCGCACGCGCTCGCTCGCCGCCATTCGCCGCCGCCGCGAACGCGAGCGCCTGCGCTCGCACGAAGGCCCGCGCGAGAAGGTCATGCGCGAGGTCGTCATTCCCGAACGCATCACGGTGGCCGAGCTGGCCAACCGCATGTCCGAGCGCGCCGTCGACGTCATCAAGCACCTGATGAAACAGGGTCAGATGGTCCAGGCGAGCGACTATATCGAGCCGGATACGGCCCAGATCATCGCCGAAGACATGGGCCACACCGTCCGCCGCGTCGCGGAATCGGACGTCGAGGAGGGCCTTTTCCAGAATGCCAACTCCGACGCCGAGGACGATCTCGTCTCGCGTCCGCCGGTGGTGACCGTCATGGGGCATGTCGACCATGGCAAGACGTCGCTTCTCGACGCCATCCGCAAGACCAATGTCGTGTCCGGCGAGGCCGGCGGCATCACCCAGCACATCGGCGCCTACCAGATCGAGATCAAGGGTTCGAAGATCACCTTCATCGACACCCCCGGCCACGCTGCGTTCACCGCCATGCGTGCCCGTGGCGCCTCGGTCACCGACATCGTCATCCTGGTGGTCGCCGCCGACGATGGCGTCATGCCGCAGACCATCGAGGCCATCAACCACGCCAAGGCCGCCAATGCGCCGATCATCGTGGCGATCAACAAGATCGACAAGGCCGGTGCCGATCCGCAGCGCGTGCGCACCGAGCTGCTCCAGCACGAGGTATTCGTGGAATCGATGGGCGGTGACGTGCTCGACGTCGAGGTCTCCGCCACCAAGGGCACCAATCTCGACCGCCTGCTCGAAACCGTTCTGCTGCAGTCGGAGGTGATGGAGCTCAAGGCCAATCCCAATCGCGCCGCCGAGGGTACCGTCATCGAAGCGCGCCTCGACAAGGGTCGCGGCGCCGTCGCGACTGTGCTTGTCCAGCAGGGCACGCTCAGCGTCGGCGATATTATCGTCGCCGGCGCCGCCTCCGGCCGCGTGCGCGCGCTCATCACTGATCGTGGCGACCAGATCAAGGAGGCCGGCCCGTCGACCCCGGTCGAGGTACTGGGGTTTGCCGACGCGCCGGAAGCCGGCGACCGTCTGGCGGTGGTCGAATCCGAAGCCCGTGCCCGCGAAGTCACCGAGTACCGCGTGCGCCAGAAGCGCGACAAGTCGTTGGCCTCGACCAACGCTGCCCGCGGCTCGCTCGAACAGATGATGACCCAGCTCGCCGCTTCCGGTCAGAAGGTCTTCCCGCTGGTCATCAAGGGCGACGTCCAGGGCTCCGTCGAGGCGATCAGCCAGGCGCTCGCTGCCCTCGGCACCTCCGAGGTCACCGCCCGCGTCATTCATTCGGGCGTCGGCGGCATTACCGAGTCCGACGTGACGCTGGCCTCCACGTCCAACGCCGCCATCATTGCCTTCAACGTCCGCGCCAACGCGCAGGCGCGGGCACTTGCCGAGCGCGATGGCATCGAGATCCGCCAGTACAACATCATCTACAATCTCGTCGATGACGTTAAGGCGGCGATGTCGGGCATGCTGTCGCCCGAGCGGCGCGAGACCATGCTGGGCAATGCCGAGATACTGGAGATTTTCGACATCTCCAAGATTGGCAAGATTGCCGGCTGCCGCGTCACCGACGGCGTCGTTCAGCGCGGTGCCGGCGTGCGGCTCATTCGCGACAACGTCGTCATTCACGAAGGCAAGCTCGCCACCCTCAAGCGCTTCAAGGATGAGGTGCGCGAGGTGCCGGCCGGCCAGGAATGCGGCATGGCCTTCGAGAAGTACGAGGACATGCGCGTCGGCGACGTCATCGAGTGCTATCGCGTCGAAGAGATCGCACGCTCGCTGTAGGACACGCCACTTTGCAACCAGTTCGTCAACGCACGTCGTGGCCCGGCGCTTTCGCGCGCCCGGTCCTGAGCGGGAGTTCGAAAATGCAGCATCAGGTTTCCGCCAAGGTATCGGGCAGGGCAGGGCGACCGCCATCCCAGCGTCAGTTGCGGGTCGGTGAGGTCATTCGCCATGCGCTGGCCGAAATCCTCCAGCGCGGCGAAGTCCATGACCCGGCATTCGAGGGGACGGTCATCACCATTCCCGAGGTGCGCATGGCCCCCGACCTGAAATGCGCCACCGTGTTCGTAATGCCGCTCGGCGGCAAGGACGGAGGCGCCATTGTCGACGCCTTCGAGCGTCACAAGAAATTTCTGCGCGGCGAGGTCGCGCGGCGCGTCAACCTGCGCAGCGCACCGGACCTGCGTTTCCGCATCGATACCTCTTTCGACGTAGGTGCCCGCGTCGAAACCGTCCTGCGCTCGCCGGCGGTGGTGCGCGATCTGTCTGGCAGTCAGGATAACGACAACGGCGCCATCGCCGAAGACAAGGCGGCCGACGGCGGCGATGGGCAGCCGTAAGCCGAAGGGGCGCGAGATCTCCGGCTGGCTTTGCCTCGACAAGGCCTCCGGGCAGACGTCGACCCAGGCGGTCGCGTCGGTGAAGCGCCTGTTCGGCGCCGCCAAGGTTGGACACGCCGGTACTCTTGATCCGCTCGCCACCGGAATTCTGCCGATTGCTCTCGGCGAAGCGACCAAGACCGTCCCCTTCGTTCAGGACGGCCTCAAGGTCTATCGCTTCACTGTGCGCTGGGGCGTGGAAACCGATACCGACGACGCCGAGGGCAAGGCAGTAGCCACGTCCGGCGAGCGGCCCGGCCGCGCCGAGATTGAAGGGCTGCTGCCGGAGTTCACTGGCGAAATCATGCAGCGGCCGCCGGCCTATTCGGCGATCAAGATCGAAGGCGAGCGCGCCTACGATCTGGCGCGCAGCGGCGAGGAGGTCGACCTGGCCGAGCGCCCGGTGACGATCCATCGGCTGGTGCTCGCCGAGGTCCGGGATCCCGATCACGCCGTCTTCGAGGCGGAGTGCAGCAAGGGCACTTACGTGCGCGCGCTCGCGCGTGATTTCGGTCGCCGCCTCGGCTGCCTCGGTCACGTCACCGCGCTCCGCCGCCTCGCGGTCGGCCCCTTCGATGAATTGAAGGCGGTCCCCCTGGAGGCGCTGATTGCTGCCCGCGAGGAGGGACCAGGCCCGGCGCTCGACCGCTTTCTGCTGCCGATCGCTGTTGCGCTCGGCGACCTGCCGGAGATTGCGGTTGCCGCGCCCGATGCCGTGCGCATCGCCCGCGGCCAGTCAATCCTGATCCGCGGCCGCGATGCCCCTTCCGCCGCCGTCTCGGTTCACGCTACTCACGCCGGCCGCAGTATCGCAGTCGGGGAAGTTGCCGAAGGCGCTTTCCACCCGCGACGGGTATTCGTCTGAAAATCAATATAAATCAGAGACTTGATCGCTCTGGCCTTTTCGCTGGCAATTCCGGCGCTGTTCGGCCATAGTCCGCGCGCCGTTGCTACCTCGGGTAGCGCCGGTTCCCCGATTTTCGACCACGCTGGACGACATCCCGGCCTTGGCCGTCGATTGGTGGAGACGTTCACCGATAACCGAGAAAAGGATATCCGATGTCGATCACTGCCGAGCGCAAGCAGGCGCTCATCAAGGAGTATGCCACCGGCGCCAACGATACCGGTTCGCCGGAAGTGCAAGTCGCGATCCTCTCCGAGCGTATCGCCAACCTGACCGAGCACTTCAAGGGTCACGTCAAGGACAATCATTCCCGTCGTGGTCTTTTGAAGCTGGTCAGCACGCGCCGTAGTCTGCTCGGCTATCTCGAGAAGATCGACGGTACGCGTTACCAGAAACTCATCGAGCGCCTCGGTCTGCGTCGCTAGAGCAATGTCAGGAAAAGTGGATTCCACTTTTCCGTCCGGCATTGCGGAAATCGAGAGACCGGAGTTCGGGGCCCACGCCTCCGGCGTGGCGGCACCCGGCGCTTCGAAGAGTGAAGTCCGCGCGGTGGCATGGGGCCGCCGCGGTATGTTGATGGAAAGCCAGACAGCCATGGCAGGATCGCCAGCCGCTCTTCTCTCCTGATCGTCAGGAAGAGCGCCTCGTCGTCTTGCCCATGGCCGTTTTGCTTGAAACTTGCGTCAGGGACGCAGGAAAGGAACTGCCATGTTCGACGTCCAACGTGTCGAGATCGATTGGGGCGGGCGTCCGCTCGTTCTGGAGACCGGCCGCCTCGCGCGTCAGGCCGATGGTGCGGTTCTCGCCACCTACGGCCAGACCACCGTGCTCGCCACCGTGGTCGGTGCGCCCGCCGAGAAGCCCGGCATCGACTTCTTCCCGCTCACCGTGAACTACCAGGAAAAGACGTTCGCCGCCGGCAAGATTCCGGGCGGCTACTTCAAGCGTGAAGGCCGTCCGACCGAAAAGGAAACGCTGACCTCGCGCCTGATCGATCGTCCGATCCGCCCGCTCTTCGCCGCCGGCTACAAGAACGAGACTCAGGTCGTCGCCACCGTGCTCTCGCACGATCTCGAGAATGATCCCGATATCGTCGCGATGGTCGCGGCCTCAGCCGCGCTCACGCTCTCCGGCGTGCCCTTCATGGGTCCGATCGGCGGCGCCCGCGTCGGCTACATCAACGGCGAGTACGTGCTGAACCCGCTGCTCGATCAGATGGCCGATTCGAAGCTCGACCTCGTCGTGGCCGGCACTGCCGACGCCGTGCTGATGGTCGAATCGGAGGCCGGCGAGCTGTCCGAGGACATCATGCTCGGCGCCGTCATGTTCGGCCACAGGAACTTCCAGCCGATCATTGATGCCGTCATCCGCCTGGCCGAGCGCGCCGCCAAGGAGCCGCGTCCGATCAACACGCCCGACCACTCGGCCCTTTACGCCAGGACCAAGTCGATCGCCGAGACCGACCTCCGTGCCGCCTACGCCATCACCGGCAAGACCGAGCGCCACAACGCCATCGAGGCGGTGAAGGCGAAGCTGAAGCTCGCGCTCGCCCCGGAAGGTGCCACCGACGCTCCGGCGCCGAATCTCATCGGCGAGATGTTCAAGAAGCTCGAGAAGGCGATCGTCCGCGGCGACATCATCGCCAAGGGCACGCGCATCGACGGCCGCGACCTGAAAACCGTGCGTCCGATTGTTGCCGAGGTCGGCATCCTGCCGCGCACGCATGGCTCGGCGCTGTTCACCCGCGGCGAGACGCAGGCTCTGGCCGTCGCCACGCTCGGCACTGGCGACGACGAGCAGTACATCGACGCGCTGCAGGGCACCTACAAGGAAACCTTCCTGCTCCACTACAACTTCCCGCCCTACTCGGTCGGCGAGACCGGCCGCATGGGCTCGCCCGGCCGCCGTGAAATCGGCCACGGCAAGCTCGCCTGGCGCGCCATCCACCCGATGCTGCCGTCGCATCACGAGTTCCCGTACACGCTGCGCGTCGTCTCCGAGATCACCGAATCGAACGGTTCCTCGTCGATGGCGACGGTGTGCGGCACCTCGCTGGCGTTGATGGATGCGGGCGTTCCGCTGAAGCGTCCGGTGGCCGGCATCGCCATGGGCCTCATCAAGGAAGAGGACGGCAAGTTCGCCGTGCTCTCCGACATCCTCGGCGACGAGGATCACCTCGGCGACATGGACTTCAAGGTCGCCGGCACCGAGAACGGCGTCACCTCGCTCCAGATGGACATCAAGATCCAGGGCATCACCGAAGAGATCATGAAGGTGGCGCTCGATCAGGCGAAGGGCGGTCGCCTCCATATCCTCGGCGAAATGGCCAAGGCGCTCCCGCAGGCGCGCACCCAGCTCGGCGAGTTTGCCCCGCGTATCGAGGTCATCAAGATCCCGACCGACAAGATCCGTGAAGTCATCGGCACTGGCGGCAAGGTCATCCGCGAGATCGTGGAAAAGACCGGCGCCAAGGTCGATATCGAGGACGACGGCACGGTCAAGGTCTCGTCGGCCGACGGCAAGGCGATTACCGCCGCGCTCAACTGGATCAAGTCGATCGCCTCCGATCCGGAAGTCGGCGCGATCTACCAGGGCACCGTGGTGAAGGCCGTCGACTTCGGCGCCTTCGTCAATTTCTTCGGCGCCAAGGACGGCCTCGTCCACATCTCGCAGCTCGCCCCCGGTCGTGTTGCCAAGACCACCGACGTGGTCAAGGAAGGCGACAAGGTGTGGGTCAAGCTGCTGGGCTTCGATGAGCGTGGCAAGGTTCGCCTGTCGATGAAGGTCGTCGACCAGACGACCGGCCAGGAGCTTCAGCAGGAAAAGGCGGAACACGCCGAGGCGGCGGGCTGATATCCGCTTTCACGTCGCGCTTTGAAATGAGCGGCCCGGCCTCACAAGCCGGGCCTTTTTTTGACGCGCGATTTGCCCGCAGGCACGGGATCATCCGGCAAGTCGCGCGCCTATGGCGTCGTCGCCCTGCGAACTGCGGATCTGGTCGCGCCCGGAGGTTTTACCGAGATAGAGCGCCCAGTCCGCGCGTCGCAGCAGATCGCCGGGTGCGCGATCGCCGCGCACGACCGTTGCCGTCCCGATGGTGACCGTCACCCTCGCGCTGTCGCTGTCTTTGTGCGGTATAGCAAGCTCGCCGAGCCCCCAACGCACCAGTTCGGCAACCGCGGCCGCGCTTTCCGCATCGGTGTCCGGTAGCAGGATTGCGAATTCTTCCCCGCCGTAACGAGCCGCAACGTCGCCGGGCCGGCGGGCCGACGATTTCAGCATTCTGGCGACCTGCTTGAGGCATTCATCGCCTTGCGGATGGCCGTAAGCGTCGTTGTAGGCCTTGAACCTGTCGACATCGACCATCAGCACGCTGAGCGGCGATTGGTTGCGGGTGCTGCGCGCGAACTCGCGCGCCAGCGCGGCGTCGAAGGCGCGTCGGTTATCCAGCCCCGTAAGGCTGTCGGTCTGCGCCAGCGCTTCCAGCGCGATGTTGCTGGACACGAGGGCTTGTTGGGCCATCTTCGCCGCCGTGATGTCGGTAACCAGCGAAAGGCTCCGGCCATCGTGGCTCGTGCGTACTCGCACCGCGATCCATCGTCCGTCGAAGAGATGGATTTCCCGCGTGCCTTCCTGGGTCAGATCCGTAGAGACGCGGTCGATCCACTGTTCGAGCGTCACCCCCGGCAGGAGCGCCTCTTCCTCGCGGGCAATTGCCGCGCGCAGAATATCCTGCAAACGGCTCCCGGGCATTCGCAGGTCGGCCGTGCGCGGGAACAGCGCGGAGTACTGGGAATTGCAGATGACGATACGGTTTTCGGCATCGAATACCGCCAGCCCGTCGCTCATGTTCTCCAGAGCCTCGGCCAGTTGCCGCCGCATCTCCTCGTTGGCGTCGGCCAGAAGCTCGCTCTGCGTTACGTCGACATCGTGCGTAATCACGCCGACGACCGCGCCCGACCGGTCGTGAAGCGGCGCCTTGGTGGTCTTCAGCCAGTGGACGCTGCCGTCGGCAAACTCCGCGCGGCGCCGCTCTGTTGTCGCGGTTCCCTCATTGAACACGCGGTCATCGTCGCGCTCAAAGGACCCGGCAATTTCATCCGAATAGAAATCAAAAACCGTGCGCCCGATCAGGGATTCGGGGTTGCTGACCCCCATCGCCGTCGCGGTGGCCGGATTGGCAATCACGAAACGGCCGCTCCGATCCTTGACGTTCATCAGGTTGGGCAGCGCCTTGAACGCGGCCGCGTAGAGTTCGTTCTCCCGCGTTGCCGCAGCGCGGCGTTCCTCGCGCACGATCGACAGGCCGGCGATCGCGGTTGCCACAAAAACGATAGTGACGATGGGAATCCACGCATCGACAAACATCTGCTGCGATGGGTAGCCGGACCATAGAAGCCAGGCCGCTGGTAGGCCGCCGGCCCCTGCGGCGGATGCCAGCAGGACGTCGGGCGCACGCGGTCGGCGGCCGCGCAGCATGAAGTGGCAGGCGGCCGCAACGATTAATATTGCCGCGATGCCGGCCATGCCCTGCGCTGCGCCCTGACCGCCAATCAAAGCGCGCAACACAAGCGCCGCAGCTGTGGTCCCCGCGACCACGACCGGCCCGCCAAACAATCCAGCGAGCACAATGAGTGTCGTCCGAAGATCGGCTTGAATGCCCGTCGTGATCTGGAAGGGCAAAAGCATCACCGTAATCACTCCGGCGATGAACAGGACCGATAGCGTCAGGGTGCGCAGCCAGACCGCCATCCGGCCGATCGCGTCGTATGCCTGCATCCAGATCGAGACGAAGATCGACAGGATCGCGAGATTGACCAGAAGTCCGTGCCAGATCGTCACTTTTTCGCACCGCCCCACGGGTTGAGCGCGGCAGTTCAGCACCATGCGCTTCGCCGGGTGCAACATGATGGGGGGTAATCTTTGCGGCCCGGTTAATGGCCGCCTAATGCGTGCGCTGCCAAACGGTCTGCCGCCATGTTTTACCGGCGGCCCTCGACGATGTCCGCGCGTTTCAGATCGACGATCCGCCCGAAGCCCGCCACGAGATGCGCGGAAGCGATTTCAAGACGCCAGAACGCGAAGTCGGCGAACGAAGCGTAACGCTCGGCTTCGGGGTGACCTGCGAGAAAGCGCGCTCTCGCCGTCGTGCTGACGGTCAGGTCGGCGCGACCGAGAACGGTAACGCGACCGCCTGCCACCGGATCGCCGTTCTCGCCGCCGGAGGCGACCACCAGAAGTGAGGCGCGCGGGTCGCGCTCCAGGTTCTGCGTGTGCACGGCAAGGCGCGAGAGCAGCATGACGAGGTCGCCGGCTTCGTCGGTCGCCGTCAGTACCAGCGAAGCGAACGGCGCTCCGTCGGCGGTCAGGGTCGCCAGGGCCCCGCTGCGGGCCTCAGCCAGCGTTGTGCGCACTATTTTCGATGCCGGAAACGACGCGGCCGCCTTGCTGTTATCCGTTGAATTATCTTGCAAATTGGCGGGTTTCTTTGAAATCCGGTAATCTGTTGCCACATTTACCACGCAATGATGGCCGGGAAAGTCTGATATCGCCAGAGGGCGATGACGTTCCCTCAGCGCGCAAACCAGCGGAGAATGCCGAATGCCGACGATCGCCCTCGTCGATGACGATCGCAATATCCTCGCTTCGGTGTCGATTGCCCTCGAATCGGAGGGCTATCGCGTGCAGACCTATACCGACGGTGCGTCGGCTCTTGACGGACTTCAGGCGGCGCTGCCTGATCTTGCCATTCTCGACATCAAGATGCCGCGCATGGACGGCATGGAACTGCTGCGCCGCCTGCGCCAGAAGACCGATCTGCCGGTCATCTTCCTCACCTCCAAGGACGATGAGATCGACGAGCTGTTCGGTCTCAAGATGGGCGCCGACGACTTCATCAAGAAGCCCTTCTCGCAGCGCCTTTTGGTGGAACGCGTCAAGGCGGTGCTCCGCCGCTTCCAGCCGCGCGACCCGAACGACAAGAAGGCCGAGGAAGTGGTCGCCGCCCGCGTGCTTGATCGCGGCGCGCTCTCCATGGATCAGGAGCGTCACACGTGCACCTGGAAGACGTTGCCGGTCACGCTGACCGTCACCGAATTCCTGATCCTGTTCGCGCTGGCGCAGCGTCCCGGCGTGGTCAAGAGCAGGAACGCCCTCATGGATGCCGCCTACGATGACCAGGTTTATGTCGACGATCGCACGATCGACAGCCACATCAAGCGTCTGCGCAAGAAGTTCAAGGCGGTCGACGACGATTTCGATATGATCGAAACGCTCTATGGCGTCGGCTACCGCTTCAAGGAAACCTGATCCATGCAAGACGGGGCCTCCGCGGGCCATGACCGCCGGGATTGAAGAGCGTCCGCTCGCCGGGAGCGAGGAGGTTGCGGCGCGGCGTCCCGCCGGGCTGCGCGCAGTGTGGGCCTTCCTCGGCGGCCTGTCTGCCGCTCATATCTTCACCAGCCTCACGCGTCGCATCGTCGTCCTTAATCTGGCGGCGCTGATCGTCCTTGTCTCCGGCATTCTGCTGCTCAATCAGTTTCGCGCCGGCCTGATCGATGCGCGCGTCAACAGTCTGCTGACCCAGGGCGAGATCATCGCCGGCGCCATTGCCGCTTCCGCCACCGCCGACACCGACACGATCAGCGTCGATCCTGACAAGCTGCTGGCGCTGCAGACCGGCCAGTCGCTGGCGCCCGGCGACCAGACCTGGGAAGGCACGGAATTCTCGATCAATCCGGAAAAAGTCGCTCCCGTCCTGCGGCGTCTGATTACGCCGACCCACACCCGGGCGCGCATCTACGATCGTGACGGAACGCTGATTGTCGATTCGCTCCATCTCGATGCCGGCAACCAGATTCTGTCGTACGATCTCGCCCCGCCCGAGGAGGAAGATGCCACGCCCTGGTATACCCGGCTGTGGCGCCAGATTAACATCTGGCTCTCCAGTCACGACCTGCCGCGCTACAAGGAGCTCGGCGCCGCCAACGGCCGCGGCTATTCCGAGGTGGTTGCCGCACTGAGCGGCGACGCGACTCGCATCGTGCGCATCAACGACAAGGGCGAGCTGATCGTCTCGGTCGCCGTGCCCATCCAGCGTTACCGCTCGGTTCATGGCGCGCTGCTGCTCTCCACCCAGGGCGGCGACATCGACAACATCGTCTACGCCGAGCGTCTCTCGATCGTGCGCGTCTTTCTGGTGGCTGCAGTTGTCACCATGCTCCTGTCGGTGCTCCTCGCCGGCACCATCGCCGCGCCGCTGCGCCGCCTGGCGGAAGCCGCCGATCGCGTTCGCGTTCGCGTCCGCTCGCGTCCGGAGATCCCCGACTTTACCCATCGTCGCGACGAGATCGGCCATCTCAGTCAGGCGCTGCGCGACATGACCGGCGCGCTTTACGATCGCATCGACGCCATCGAGAGTTTCGCCGCCGACGTCGCCCACGAGATCAAGAATCCGCTGACCTCGCTACGCAGTGCCGTCGAAACGCTGCCGCTGGCGCGCACCGAGGATGCCAAGAAGCGGCTGACCGCGATCATCCAGCATGACATCCGCCGCCTCGATCGCCTGATCAGCGACATCTCGGACGCCTCCCGCCTGGATGCCGAGCTGGCGCGCCAGGACGCTGCCCCCGTCGATATTCGCCAACTGCTGACGACGGTCGTCGGCATCGTGCGGGATTCCGGTTCGGGCGATGGGCCGGAGCTCCAGCTCGAGTTCGCGCCGGCCGATCCTGCCGCCTACTTCGTGCTCGGCCACGACAGCCGCCTCGGTCAGGTGTTCAACAATCTGATCGACAATGCGCGTTCCTTCTGCCGCAAGGACGGCGTCGTCCGCATCGCCGCCCGGCCACGCAAGGAATTCGTCGAGATTGTCGTCGAGGACGAGGGGCCGGGAATTCGGCCCGATCAGTTCGAACGCATCTTCGAGCGCTTCTATACCGATCGCGCCGATGCCATCGCCGATAGTTTCGGGCAGAACTCCGGACTTGGTCTCTCCATCTCGAAACAGATCGTCGAGGCGCACAAGGGTCGTGTCTGGGCGGAGAACCGCACGCGCCCGAGCAAGAACGAGGGTGAACCGCCTGTGGTGCTGGGCGCGCGCTTTGTCGTGCGCCTGCCCGCGGCGTAGCCTCCTCCCGTGAGCGCCGCCGGCGAAACAATCCATGCCAGTGCTCTGGCCGTTGCAGGCAAGGGTATTGTGATCCGCGGCGTCTCGGGCAGTGGCAAGTCATCGCTCCTCCTCGCGCTGCTCACGGCAGTGCCCTCCGCCATGCTCGTCGCCGACGATCGCGTCATCCTCTCGGCGAGCGGGAGCGGTGTCGAGGCGGCCGTACCGGATGCGATTGCCGGTCAGATGGAGGTCCGCGGTCTCGGCGTCGTGCGCCGGCCCTTTGTCTCGCCGGTGCCGGTGGCGCTGGTCGCCGACCTGCTGCCGCTGGAGCAATGTCCGCGCATGCCCGGCCCGGACCGGCGTGCCGTGTTGCTGGCGGGCGTCGCGGTGCCGCGCATCTGCATTGCCATCGGGTCCATTCATGCGCCGGCGCGGGTCCTCGCGGCACTGGCGGCATTTACAGATAACACATTGATCTGAAAGAGATTTTTTAAGCCTCTTGCGTTGCAAAAACGAATAGTCAAGATGTGCCGCCTACTGGCCCGCGCGGTCGGTTCTGGCCAGGCTGCAATGTGACCCGTGGAAGAAGGTCGATGATTGGACTTGTCCTCGTCACCCACGGGCGACTTGCTGTCGAATTCCGTGCCGCGCTTGAGCATGTCGTCGGTGCGCAGACCCAGATCGAGACGATTTCGATCGGCCCCGAGGATGAGGTTGAACGGCGGCGTCTGGATATCCTCGCCGCCGTGAAGAAGGTTGACGACGGCAGCGGCGTCATCCTGCTCACCGACATGTTTGGCGGCACGCCCTCCAACCTGGCCATATCGGTGATGGAACCCGGCAAGGTCGAGGTGGTGGCCGGCGTCAACCTGCCGATGCTGATCAAGCTCGCCAGCATCCGCGGCGACAAGCTCCTGCCCGCGGCGATCGAGGACGCGCAGGACGCGGGCCGCAAGTACATCAACGTCGCGAGCCGCGTTCTCAACGGAAAGTAAGCGATGGGTGGCGACGCTCAATCATCCGCCCCGGGGCGCCTCGTCGAAGATATGGCCATCGTGAACAAGAAAGGGCTGCACGCGCGCGCTTCCGCCCACTTCGTGCGCTGCGCCGAGAATTTTGAGGCCGAGATCACCGTCTCCAAGGATCAATCGACCGTTGGCGGCACCTCGATCATGGGCCTGATGATGCTGTCGGCCGGCCAGGGCTCGACCATTCGGGTCACCGCCGAGGGACCGGACGCGGCGGCCGCGCTGCAGGCGTTGTCGGATCTCGTCGCCGGCCGCTTCGGCGAAGAAGAATAATCGCCCGAACCCCGATGAACGCATCCGAAGCCGAAGTGGTGGTAGTGGGCGCGGGCGCCGCCGGCATTGCCGCGGCGCGCACCCTGGTCGCGGCCGGCGTGAAAACGGTGCTCGTGGAAGCCCGCGACCGCGTCGGCGGTCGCGCCTGGACCGTAAGGTCTCCGCTTGGCTTTCCCATCGATCTGGGCTGCGGCTGGCTGCACTCGGCCGAGCGCAATCCCTGGCGCGCCATTGCCGAAGCCAGGAACTGGGCCGTCGATCACGCACCCCCGCCGTGGCTGCGCCCCGTGGCGCCGCGCGGCGAGCCGCCGGCGGCGCAGGCCGCATTCGGCCAGACCATCTGGGCGTTTCGGGAGCGCATCGCGGCCTTCCCCGAGAGCGAGCCGGACCGGCCGGCATCGACCTTCATTGCGCCCGACGATCAGTGGCGCGCGATGATGGAGGCGGTAAGCACGTTCTACAGCGGTGCCGAACTTGAGGCCATTTCCGCCCGCGACCTCGCGCGCTTCACCGACACCGCGCTGAACTGGCGCGTCGTGCGCGGCTATGGCGCGCTCGTCGCCGATCACGCCGCCGGGCTTGCGATAAAACTGTCGACGTCCGTCACCGCCATCGACCATGGCGGCCGGCGCCTCAGGATCGAAAGCAGCGCGGGCGCGCTGGACGCCGATTATGTCATCGTCACGCTGCCCACGAACCTGATCGCCGCTACGCCAGAATTCTTCCGGCCGGCGCTTTCCGAGAAGATCGACGCCGCTGCCGCATTGCCGCTGGGCCTTGCCGACAAGCTCTATCTGTCGCTGGATGGCCACGAGGAATTTCGCAGCGAAAGCCGCATCTTCGGCCGCACCGATCGCGTTGCCACCGCCGCGTATCATTTCCGGCCGCTCGGTCGTCCCTTGATCGAGGCCTACTTCGGCGGCGAGACCGCCCGCGCCCTCGAGGCCGGCGGCAGAAGCGCCTTCATGGATTTTGCGGTCGCCGAGCTGGTCAGTGCGGTCGGCAGCGACATGGCCCACCGGGTACGTCCGCTCGCGTTCCACGGCTGGGCCGGCGATCCCTTCGCCCGCGGCTCCTATTCCTACGCGCGCCCCGGGCACGCCGATGATCGCGCACGTCTTGCCGAACCGGTCGAGGAGCGCATCTTCTTTGCCGGCGAGGCGTGCTCGGAAGCCGATTATTCCACCGCTCACGGCGCCTACATCACCGGAGTGAAAGCTGCCGCCGACGTCCTGAACGAGCTCGGCTGAGACATAAAGAAATGCTTATATGATTATTGCCCGGCTCGGTGACCGCGGCTATAAGACCGCAGCAAGGCCTTCCCCGATCAAGGACTAAAGCCCGTGGCTCGACCCGATTATGTCATCAAGGACCTCAATCTCGCCGACTGGGGCCGGAAGGAAATCTCGCTGGCCGAGACCGAGATGCCGGGCCTCATGGCCACCCGCGAGGAGTATGGGCCCAAACAGCCGCTGAAGGGTGCCCGTATCGCCGGCTCCCTCCATATGACCATCCAGACGGCGGTCCTCATCGAGACGCTGAAGGCACTGGGCGCCGACGTGCGCTGGGCCTCCTGCAACATCTACTCGACGCAGGATCACGCCGCCGCCGCCATCGCCGCCGCCGGCACGCCGGTCTTCGCGGTCAAGGGCGAGAACCTGGTTGATTACTGGGACTACACCCACCGCATATTCGAGTGGGCCGACGGCGGCACGCCCAACATGATCCTCGACGACGGCGGCGACGCCACGCTTCTCATCCATCTCGGCAAGCGCGCCGAGGAGGGCGATACCGCGTTCCTTGCGAAGCCTGACAGCGAGGAGGCGGAGGTTCTTTTCGCGTCCATCGAGAAGCGGCTGCGCTCCCACCCCGGCTTCTACACCGCCATCGCCAGGAACATTCTTGGCGTTACCGAAGAGACCACCACCGGCGTCCACCGCCTTTATGAGATGCAGCGTGGCGGCACGCTCCTCTTCCCGGCGATCAACGTCAACGACTCGGTCACCAAGTCCAAGTTCGACAATCTCTACGGCTGTCGCGAGTCGCTGGTCGACGGCATCCGTCGCGGCACCGACGTGATGATGGCCGGCAAGGTTGCGATGGTTGCCGGCTTCGGCGACGTCGGCAAGGGATCGGCCGCCTCGCTCCGCCAGGCCGGTGCGCGCGTTCTGGTCGCCGAGATCGATCCGATCTGCGCCCTGCAGGCGGCAATGGAGGGCTACGAGGTCGTCACCATGGAAGATGCCGCCCCGCGCGCTGATATCTTCGTGACCGCGACCGGCAATCTTGACGTCATCACTATCGACCACATGCGCCGCATGAAGCACCGCGCCATCGTCTGCAACATCGGCCACTTCGATTCGGAGATTCAGATTGCGGCGCTGCGCAATCTGAAATGGCACAATGTCAAGCCGCAGGTCGACGAGATCGAGTTTCCCGACGGCAAGCGCATCGTCCTGTTGTCCGAGGGCCGCCTGGTCAATCTCGGCAACGCGATGGG
>Ga0265340_10000198_pt1 | contig 29910 bp, 27 predicted proteins | sample 4CB225metaG_FD_202082 | JGI IMG/M metagenome (GOLD analysis project Ga0265340, IMG submission 202082) | Rhizosphere microbial communities from Carex aquatilis grown in University of Washington, Seatle, WA, United States - 4-CB2-25 metaG | ecosystem: Host-associated > Plants > Roots >...
GCCCAGCGCGGTGCGGGCCTTCCCGACGTCCCCCGCGTCGCGCACTCGTCAAGGACGCCTTGTAGCTCGGCACACTCCCAGCCAAGTCGCAACGTCGCATCGCCGACGACCACCGCCTCGCGGAACGGCGCGGAGCGAGCGATGTCGACGAAGGCCCGCGCGACGGTTGTGCTGCGGGTGTCGCCCTCGGACAGGATGTGGTGGGGCGGTAGCGGTGCGATTCGCACCCTGGACGTCGGCCCGCTGCGCCAGGCGCCGCGCTCGCGGGTGACGATCCCGTGCGGCGGGACTCTGAGCAACGGAGGCCTGAGCAGGAACGCGGCTGACTCGTGGCTGGCAACGCAGTTCTCGTACACGAGCAGCAACGTTCGGAGCGCGAGCGTGCGCCATGTCGCGATCGGTCTTTGCTCGCGCCACGATGCAGGATCCGACGACGACGCCTCGCCGCGCTCGGACGATGACGCCGTCGGCGAGCAGCGACTGGAACTTACGGCGGCTGACGCCCAGACTCTGCGCGGCGTCTCGCTGCCGCATCACCGGCGTGCAGCCAAGACAGCGAGTGAGGTCCGAGCCGTGATCCATCCGATCAGGATCCGCCGAAGTGACCGCGGCGCGCGCGAGCAGTCCACAGCTCGGCACTGATCTTCGCGCCCGCGACCGGAATTGGCGCGACACGCCGGAGAACTGGTCGTGACGGCGAAGCTAAGCGGGAGCCGGGTCAGAGCTTTGAGGGCTCGCCCGTGCACGAGCGGGCGCTGCATGACTCGAAGAACGTCTTGGACGGCTTGCCGCTGCCAGGGACGTCGTAGTACCCGACCGCGCTGGCCCGGGAGGCCGAACCGGCGCTGATCGCAAACAGTCGGTAGTCCTTGCCTGGTGAGTCCTCAGCTTTCCAGCCGCCGCCGGCCGAGTGCAGGATCTCCGGTCGCGTGGCCGTCACGCCGATCACCCAGGCCGACGTTCCGTGCATCGTGACGGCCAGGAGTTCGGCATGGCCGAGACTCTTGGCCAACTGAACGGTCGACCACTTCGTGCCGTTGAACATCATCAGCACCGACCGATACCCCCCGCCGGTGGTGGTGCTGAACCCGGTGGCGTACGCCAGCTTGGCCGAGCTCGTCGCGACCGAGGTCAACGTCACCCCGGCGGGTGCAGCGGTGCTGAGCGTCCAGGCCTTGCCGTTCCAATGAACCAGGGTGCTCTGGCTCAGGGCGTAGTCCGATCTCAATGCCCATGCGTTGTTCGGACCCGAGGTGCTCACGTCGTACAGCGTCTGCGAGTAGCCCGACGGCACCGTCACGGCGGACCACTTCTTGCCGTTCCAGTGGAAGGCAACCTGCGCGGCGGTCTGACCTGGGTAGAAGCCTCCGACCGCCCACGCGTTCGTGGCCGAGCTTGCGGAGATCGAGCGCACCGAATCGGAGAGGTCGGTCAGCGCGGGGAGCTTCTGGGCGACGAACTTCTTTCCCGCCAAGCGCCAGATCGCCGGCATGGTCTGGGGGCCCGCCTTCTGTTGCTTTGCTCCGCCCAGCCAGATCGATCGTGCGGACCCCGCTGCGACGGTGGTGAACGAGCCGTACCTTCCCGCGAGTGCGGGTGCCTTTACCGCCCGCCAGTGCCCTTGGTGGCGTTGTCCGACGAAGAAGCGTGCGTTGTCGACCGTGCCGTTGGAGCCGACCGCCCAGACGTCGGGGGAATGCGGAACCGCGGTCACCGCGGTCAGCTCTCCTGCGCTCGCGGCTGGGGGCTTGGCCCTGGCCGCCATCCCAGCGGGCGCCCCACGTGCCACCGAGCCGCCTGCGACGAGGACGCCCAGCACCGCAATCGCAACCGACCCGATCGCCAGCGTGCGTCGTCCGCGGTGGCGGGCTCGTGCGGGTGCAGTCACGGCCTGCAACTCAGCCATCAACATTGCCTCTCTCGGGCGCGCTCGTCCGGCGGAGGACGGCGACTGATCGGGGACTGTCAACCACGAAACGTATCCGCAGTCTCGCATTGCGCCGCCGGCGGTCGCAGTCGATCGACAGTGGTCAGCCGATCAGGGTCTGGTAGTCCTCCCAGGTGTCGACGTCGGGCGGGACCGGCCCGTCGATCTCGACGTCGGTCACCGGGTAGCGCCCGGACTCCAGCAGCTTCCATACCGCCTTGTCACCGTGGAGCGCGAGCAGGTCGTCGAACACGTCGCGATGGAACCAGAACGGATGCCCGCGACCGTTCGAATAGCGGCAGACCCCGAGTGGGGCGTCCGCCGCGTGCTCGATCAGATCGTGTACGACGACCGGCGAGACGCCCGGCTGGTCGCCGAGCATCAGCACGAGACCGGTGGACCGCTCGTCGACCTCGGCGATTGCGGCGCTGATCGACGACGAGCAGCCGGCGGTGAAGTTCAGGTTTTCGACCACCTGAGTGCCGCTGAAGTCGACTCTGCGTCGCACCTCCTCCGAGGCGCCACCGATCGTGACGAGCAGCTGGTCGAAGCCGCAGGCTCGCGCGACCCCGAGGGTCGCGTCGAGCAAGGTCGTGCCCCGATAGGGCAGCAGCTGCTTCGGCTGCCCGAGCCGGGAGGACGATCCGGCGGCAAGCACCAGGCCGGTGACGAACACAGTCAGCGCGCGGTCTGTTCGGCGTACCGCTCGCGACACCCCGGGTTGCAGAACCAGTAGTCGACGGCCCCGACTCGCAGGTGCGGCGTGTCCTGGCGTACGACGACGGTCATGCCGCAGATCGGATCGATTGCCTGCTTGGTGAGGGCGGGCATCTCGGGACCCTGCGCCTTCAGCCCGTCGACCCGCATCGCCTGAACGATCTGGGCGAGGATCGACAGCGCGATCTCGGCCGGGGTGTGCGCGCCGATGTCGATACCCGCCGGCGTCTTGATCCGGGACCGCTCGGCCGGACCAAGGCCCATCGCTTCGAGCAGCGCGTCGCCGCGACGGTGGCTGGCCACGACCGCGATCAGCCCGATCTGGGCGTCGAGCGCTGCCCTGATCGCCTTCTCCTCGTCGTGGCCGAGGCTGCAGATGACGCTGGCGATCGCGCCTTGTGGCGACTCGTCCGGCCCGGGGCGCGCGACCATGAACCCCAGCGGCCCGGCAAGCTCGGCGACCGCCTCGGCGATCGGCGTCGTCCCGACGATGCTGAGGACGTCGGGCGGGAACTCTGGCTCCAAGAAGATCTCCAATGCGCCGCCGGACAGGCAGGGATTCACCGTGACAGAGGCACCGGGCGCCTCCGGGAATGACGCCTCGCCGCCCGGCAGGACGCGAAGCAGCACCGCTTCGCCGCGGTCGAGCGCGTTCAGCGCGGCCGTGCGGACCGACTCCTCGGCGCACTGGCCGCCGACGAAGCCCTCCATCGTGCCGTCGGGCAGGATGACCGCGTCGTCGCCGGGCCGGGCCGAGGTGGGTTGCTCAGCGCGTACGACGGTGGCGTGCACGAACGGCACGCGCAGCGCCGCCAACTCGGTCATCCGAACCGTCATCCGTTGAGCCACGATCGCGCTCCTGCTCAGGTCGACGGCCTTGAGGTACGGATCAATCGCACCCCACGCCGTAACAGGTGTCAACGTCGGTTCGAGGCGGGCCATTCCTGACCACGCTCCTGCCGCGCTCCCGGTTCGATCGAGGCGCCTCAGCGTGATGATCACGGGGCTACCCTGGGATGTGAGCCGAGCGGGTGGGAGGAGTCGGTTGTGCGCGAGTTGATCGACGATCTCGACCGCTGGCGGCGGCAGGGCAAGCGGGTCGCGATCGCGCGCGTCGTCGACATCGAAGGCTCCGGCCCGCGCGAGCCCGGCGCGGCAATGGCGGTGACCGAGGACGGCGTCGTGGCCGGCTCGGTGTCGGGCGGCTGCGTCGAAGGCGCGGTCGTCGAGGCGGCCCTCGAGTCGTTGGCGACCGGCGAGCGCCGGGTCCACACCTTCGGCTACTCGGACGACGACGCCTTTGCGGTCGGCCTGACCTGTGGCGGCACGATCCACGTTTTCGTCGAGCCTCTCGACTGGTAGCGCGTGGCGCTCTACGACGACGTTGCCGCAGCGATGCGGGCCGAGCAGCCGGTCGCCCTTGCCACCGTGATCGAGGGTCCCGGCGCCGGCGCAAAGCTGCTCGTCTCACCCGACAGCGTGCCGGTCGGGTCGCTCGGTGATCCTGACCTCGACCGCGTCGTCGCCCGCGACGCCGAAGGCGAGCTGGCTGCTGGGCTGAGCCGGGTCCGCCGGTATGGTCCGCACGGCGAGGCTCGACAGCACGACGTCTCGGTGTTCATCGAGTCGTTCGTGCCGTCACCGCAGATGATCATCTTCGGCGCGGTCGACTTCACTGCTGCACTCGTGCGGATCGCAAAGGTGCTCGGATACCGCGTGACGGTCTGCGACGCGCGGCCGGTCTTCGCAACCCGCGCCCGCTTCCCGCTCGCGGACGAGATCGTCGTCGACTGGCCGAACCGGCTGCTGGAGCGGATTGGCCCGTCCCTGACCGCGCGTGATGCGATCTGCGTGCTGACCCACGACATCAAGTTCGACGTACCGGCGATTGTTGCGGGGCTTGCGACCGAGGCCGGCTACATCGGCGCGATGGGAAGCCGGCGTACTCATCAGGAGCGGATGGCGCGGCTGCGCGAGGCCGGCGTCGAGGATCCCGCGTTGTCACGGTTGCATGCGCCGGTCGGGCTCGACCTCGGCGCGCGAACGCCGGAAGAGACGGCGGTCTCGGTCTGCGCGGAGATCATCGCATTGCGCAACGGACTCACCGACGTACGTCCGCTGGGCACGACCGAAGGACCGATCCACCGCCGCGACTAAGGCGACCGCGCCTACAACATCGTGAGCAGCATGTAGCCCATCGTCAGGTTCATCGCGACCTGGCAACACGCGACGCTGCGCGGCGCGATGATCTGCTCCGTCGCGCACTGCTCCGTCGCTCGTCGGGAGGTCCGATCGGTGACCATGACGGTGTAGCCGACCATGAAAGCGACGAGCAACAGCGCGACGGTCGGGAACTGCACCCCCGGAGTGCCCGCGGCCCCCATCCCTTGCGTTGCAACGACTGCAGACGGGCTTGCGCTTGCCGCGACCGGTGCGGCGACGAGCATGTAGACCATCGCACCGCTGGTCACGAGGTGTCGCATATGTGGGCCGACTGCGCCACTGGGTACGCCGACCAGGCCGCGCACCGTCCGGAACCCGAACCATCCGGCCGCCATCGCGAACACGACCACCCAGGTAGTCGTGCTGACGAGTCGGGCGGTGAGCATGCCGGCCATCGCGACGCCCATCGCGGTATGGACTGCGTCGATCGAGTAGCTAGTCGATCGGTGCGTGAGTCGCGCGACGACCAACCGGCTCGCGCAGTAGGCGGCCACGGTGAGCATTGCGACGGCCAGGCCGTCGCTCAGCCAGATCGGCATCACCATTGGCCGCCGCCCGCAAGTGGCCAGTAGGCGATCGCAATCAGCATCAGCAACGGGCCGGAGCCGGGATCCGTGCTCTGCCCGCCGGCGATGCCGCCGAATGCCTGCGCGACGACCCAGATGACGGCGCCGAGCGTCGCCGCGGCCACGACTCCGGCGCGCACGGCCGCGCGTGACCCGAAGGCCGATATCGCGATGCCGGTGCAGGTGAACGCGACCGCGACCGCAATCGCGAGGCCGCGATGTGCGGCAAGGGCGGCGGCCCGGTCGTCGATCGCTGCGAGCCAGGAGGGTGCGCCGCCGGCCATGCCGACCAGCAGGTCGTGGACGCCCTGCGCGGACCGGCTCGAGCGGGTGAGGGCAAGTCCGGCCAGCGCCGCCCACAACCCGAGCCAGGTCAGCCGAGCGGCCGGTACGCCGATCCGCCCGGCACCGATGAAGGCTCGGTCGCCGGCGCGCGATCGCTCCTCGGCCGGGCCAAGCGGCCAGACCAGCACCGCGAGGACGGCGTACAGCAGGGCGGCTCCGGGTCCGCCGGCGAGCGGTCCGGCGGATCCGGTGAGTACGCCGCCGAGCCCTTCGCCGAGCCACCACACTGCAAGCGCCCAGACGATCGACGCGGCAAGTGCTGCCCGCACGGTCGGCCGCCAGGCGATGGCGAGACCCAACCCGACCTGGAACGCCGCGAAGCCGGCGTTTGCCGGCACCGGGTGGTGGGAAACCAGCCGGGCGATCGCGGACATCGGTGCGGCGACGGCCGACGGGTTGCCGCTCGCAGCCGGGGCGAGGACCTGGCGGGCGAATCCGGTGGTGAACATGTACGGCTGGAGCTGCAGGATGCCGTCGAAGAGCCAGAGGCCGGCCAGGCCGAGCTGCAGCAGGCGGCGGAGTTCGGCGGCCGGCAGCGCGATCGCGGTGAGTCGAGCTCCTCGCGCGCGCAGCCTCGGGGTCGCGGCCATGCTCACGCAGAGATCTTCGCAGCCAAATCGGCTCTTGCGGCCGCTCGGCCGGATTTAGTCGGGACACGACGATCTGCCGGTGCTACCGGTGAGTAGCCTTCGGGTGTGGCGGACCGGGATTTCGACGTCATCGTGATCGGCAGCGGCTTCGGCGGCAGCGTCGCGGCGCTGCGGGCCGCGGAGAAGGGCTACCGGGTCGGCGTACTCGAGGCAGGCCGGCGATTCACCAACGACACGCTGCCCGAGACGAGCTGGGCGCTCAAGGACTTCCTGTGGGCGCCGGCGCTCGGCTGGATGGGCATCCAACGGATCACCATGCTGACCGACGTGGTCTGCCTGTCCGGGGCCGGCGTCGGCGGCGGCTCGCTGGTGTACGCGAACACGCTGTACACGCCGCTCGACGACTTCTTCACCGACAAGCAGTGGGCGCACATCACGGACTGGAAGCGCGAGCTCGCGCCGTACTACGACCAGGCGTCGCGAATGCTCGGCGTGACCGAGAACCCGACCGAGACCGCCGCGGATGTCGAGATGCGCGCGGTCGCGGAGGAGATGGGGGTCGGCGACACCTACCACCACACCCCGGTCGGCGTCTTCTTCGGCGAGGCGGGCAAGACGGTCGACGACCCGTACTTCGGCGGCGCCGGCCCGCAGCGGACCGGATGCATCCAGTGCGGCAATTGCATGATCGGCTGCCGCAACAACGCGAAGAACCGGCTGGACCTCAACTACCTCCATCTCGCCGAAGGTCTCGGCGCCCGGATCCTGCCCGAGACCACCGCGGAGACGGTCCGCCCGGTCGCCTCCGGCGGGTACGCCGTCGACACCTACCGGTCCACTCGACGTCGCCATCGGCAGACCTTTACCGCCGGCCAGGTGGTGTTCGCGGCAGGCACGCTCGGCACGCAGAAGCTGTTGCACCGGATGCGGGACCAGGACGTGCTACCGAAGCTGTCGCGCCGGCTGGGCGAGCTGACCCGCACCAACTCGGAGTCGATCCTCGGCGCCCGCAGTCGCGACCGCAACGCGGACTTCTCGACCGGGGTGGCGATCACGTCGTCGTTCCACCCTGACCCACACACCCACATCGAGCCGGTTCGCTATGGCAAGGGCTCGAACTCGATGGGTCTTCTTCAGTCGGTGCTCACCGACGGCGGCGATGATTCGCCACGGTGGCGTAAGGCGCTGAAGGAGATCGCGAACAACCCGCGCGACTTCCTCAAGTTGATGTGGCTGCGGCATTGGTCGGAGCAGACGATCATCGTGCTCGTCATGCAGTCGCTCGACAACTCGCTGACCGTGTCGCGGCGGCGGGGCCGCTTCGGCGAACGGCTGGTGTCACGGCACGGCGAGGGCGAGCCGAACCCGACCTGGATCCCGGCCGGCAACGAGGCGACTCGCCGGCTGGCGGCGCGAATCAACGGGATTCCCGGTGGTGCGGTCGGCGACCTGGGCAACATCCCGATGACAGCGCACATCATCGGCGGTGCCCCGATCGGACTCACCGCGGCCGACGGTGTTGTCGATCCGTGGCAACGACTGCACGGGTATGACGGCCTGCATGTGATCGACGGCGCGGCCGTGACCGCGAACCTCGGTGTGAACCCGTCGCTGACGATCACGGCTCAAGCCGAGCGGGCGATGGCCTTCTGGCCCAACCGCGGCGACGCCGACCCTCGCCCGCCACTCGGTTCGTCGTACGCCGAAGTCCCCCCGGTGGCGCCACACCATCCCGCCGTGCCCGACGACGCGCCCGCCGCCCTGCGCCTCCCGCTCCAGCACACAACGGTCGGCTAACTCGCCCGAATTCGGGAACCCCGTCCGCTTTTGTCGCTCGAATCGCGGGCGTTGTGTGCTGAAACGGGGGATAGCAGCTCTAGCCCGCGAGGGGCAGTGCGCCGGACACAAGGCCGACGAGGTACGCCGGATCGTCGATGACGTCCCGCCATGTCACCACCACGACCCGCCAGCCGAGCTCGCTGAGGGTGTTCCACCGTCGCCGGTCGCGACCGAATGCCTCTCGGCTGCTGTGGAACTCGTAGCCGTCGCATTCGAGCACGACCCGCGCTTCCGGCCAGGCGAAGTCGACCCGCGCCACCCACCTGCCATCAGGTGCACGTACCTCGAACTGAGTCCTCGGAGTCGGCAAGCCGGCGATCGCGAGGTTGACGCGCGTGATCGACTCGAACACGGACTCCGCCCGCCCATCCACGAGCCGGGCGGCCGCTTGAATCGCGGATCGGCCGGGCCCTACCGGTACCGCCGCTGCCGCGCGTCTCAACTGATCGAGGGTGAACCCGCCGCCGCGACAGAGGCTGTCACCAATGGCGACGGCCTCTGTCAACGGCATCGAGCGCGCAACGTCGAGGACGGTCCTGATCGGCGTGGTGACAAGTGCGCCGCGGATCACCGACAGTTCGTCGGGCCCGACGTCCGCGCGGTGCAGCCTGACACCGTCGACGCAGTCGACGCGGCGACCTCGATCCCGTGGCGCCGTCAGGTGCAGTCTGTTCGGCGGGTTGATCAGGTCGGCGCCGAGCCAGGCCGCCCCCGACGCGTGGCTGATCGCGGCCCGCATCGAGCGACTCAGGCCGTCCGGGTCGGGTAGCTGCGGGCTCGAGCCTTGCCGATAGACGCCACGTCCGATCCGGGAGATCACGCCGGATCGCACCATGTCGGTGAGCTGGCGGTTGTTCAGTCCGTCCGCCAGCGCCTGTCGGGTCGTGAAGACGTCGGCCGCGTCGAGCATGGCGCGAGCATCGCTGTGCACTACCGGCTGCGGCCGGGCAAACGCTCGCGTTGTGGACGTGGCACCCTTGGCGCCGAGGCTGTGGACGACCGCGGGTGGCTTCCCCGTTTCAGCACACAACGGTCGGATACGGCGGGTGAAATCGCCTGTGGTGTCCGCCTTGGGCACCGAAATGGCAAGCGTTGTGTGCTGAAACGGGGAAGGTCAGGTGCGCGGGCCGAGCAGCCGGTCGAGCCAGCCCGCCTTGCGCCGCACGTCGTTGGCGCGGCCGCGGATGCCGTCCGGGAGACGGTGGCCGGTCTGCGCGACCCGATGCTGGAGCAGTGCACGGATCGTGACGTCGTCGAGCGACGGCGGCTGGCGGGGTCGGCGCGGCAGTGGCGGCCTCATCTGGCGGTCCGCAAAGCCGGGCTCGGGGCGGTCGTTCCAGTCGATCCCGGCGCCGTGCGTCGTACGGCGCTCGCGGAGTGCGGTGCCGGTCATCAGCGGCGAGCCGGCCGTGCCGAACTCGCCGAGCGGCAACGTGCGCTCGCAGGCATAGCCGAAGAACGTGGCCACCGCGCGGGTCGGGGCCAGCACCTGCTGACGTTCCGCGCCCCGCAGGTAGCCCTCCCACTCGCTGACCTGCGCGGTGTCGATCGGCCGGGCGACGTCGGTGAAGCCCTCCGCGTGGGCCGGCCCACCCGATCGGGATTGGACTTTGTGATGGCCGAGGACCGCGTCCGACCAGGGCTCGCCGAGCCAGTCGAGCAGGGCCCGTGAGACCTTCTCCGGCTCGGCGACGAGGTCCTCGTAGCGAAGGACGACGCACTGGTCGCCGAGGTCCATCGCCTCGAACATCAACTGGCTCGTGGAGCGGATCCAGCTCCGGCAGGCCTGGGCATAGGTGCGCCGGAACCGGCGCCGCTGCGAGGAGATCACCGCACCCGGATGCCGCACGATGCCGACCACCTGGCAGTCCGGGAACAGCCGCCGGGCCAGCTCCAGGTGCCAGACATGGAACGGCGTCTTGTCGCCCCAGCGCTGCTTGCCGTGCGACTCGGCGTACGACGAAAACAGCCCGCCGTAGAAGTCGGCGAGGGCGGCCATCAGCGCGTCGTCCGAGAGACCCAGGTTGGTGTGCCACTGGCCGCCGAGCGGCCAGAACGGCACCCAGGTATGGGCGAGCGCGAGGCGCAGGAACCCGGTCTCGCCCGGGATCGTGATCCGCTCGTGGCTGTCGAGCATGAGCCGGAGCAGGGTGCTGCCCGTGCCGTTCGCCCCGACGATGAAGATCGGGCGATCGGACCCCGCGGCTGGCGCCGGCATCATGCTCCCTTCGCGTCGCCTCGCATCATCGTGGACCCCGGGCCTCACGGCGAGCCGGCAACCGCCAGATTAGGCTTGGCCGATGCAGGCAGCCGCGGGTTTCGACACGGTCCTCGTTGTCGACTACGGCGCGCAGTACGCCCAGCTGATCGCCCGCCGGGTGCGGGAATGCCGGGTGTTCAGCGAAATCGTTCCCTCGTCCATGCCGGTCGCCGAGATGCTCGCGAAGCATCCCAAGGCGATCATCCTGTCCGGCGGCCCGTCCTCGGTCTATGCCGAGGGGGCGCCGCAGGTGGACCGTGCGCTGTTCGACGCGGGCGTGCCGACGTTCGGGATCTGCTACGGCTTCCAGGCGATGGCGCTGGCCCTGGGCGGCGAGGTCCGGCGTACCGGGCTGTCGGAGTTCGGGGCCACGTCGCTGCGGGTCGACGGTGACGGTGGCGTGGTGCTGGCGGACCTGCCGGCGGTCCAGCAGGTCTGGATGTCGCACGGCGACGCGGTCTTCGCGCCGCCGGCCGGCTTCACCACCACGGCGTCCTCGGACGGATCGCCGGTCGCCGCCTTCGAGGACGTCGCGCGCGGTCTGGCCGGCGTGCAGTTCCACCCCGAAGTTCTGCACACTGCGCACGGGCAGAAGGTGCTCGAACACTTCCTGTACGACGTGGCCGGCTGCGAGGCCACCTGGACGATGGTCAACATCGTCGAGGAGCAGGTCGACCGGATCCGCGCGCAGGTCGGTGACAAGCGGGCGATCTGCGGGCTGTCGGGCGGGGTCGACTCGGCGGTCGCGGCCGCGCTCGTGCAGCGGGCGATCGGTGACCGGCTGACGTGTGTCTTCGTCGATCACGGCCTGCTGCGCAAGGGCGAGCCGAAGCAGGTCGAGCGCGACTTCGTGGCCTCGACCGGGGTGCGGCTGAAGGTCGCCGATGCAGCGGACCGGTTTCTCGACGCGCTCGACGGCGTCGCCGATCCCGAGGCGAAGCGCAAGATCATCGGGCGCGAGTTCATCCGGGTCTTCGAGCAGGCCGCCCGCGAGATCGTGGCCGAGTCGCAGGCGATGGGGGAGACGGTCGACTTCCTCGTGCAGGGCACGCTGTATCCCGACGTGGTCGAGTCCGGCGGCGGCGAGGGCACTGCCAACATCAAGAGCCACCACAACGTCGGCGGCCTGCCCGACGACCTGCAGTTCGATCTGGTCGAGCCGCTGCGGACGTTGTTCAAGGACGAGGTACGCCGGGTCGGCGAAGAGCTCGGCCTGCCGGCCGAGATCGTGTGGCGGCAGCCGTTCCCGGGCCCCGGCCTCGCAATCCGGATCGTCGGCGCGGTCAGTCGCGACCGGCTCGACATCCTGCGCGAGGCGGACGCGATCGCCCGCGAGGAGCTGTCAGCGGCGGGGCTCGACCGCGAGATCTGGCAGTGCCCGGTGGTGCTCCTCGCGGACGTGCGCTCGGTCGGCGTACAAGGCGACGAGCGGACCTACGGCCACCCGGTCGTGCTGCGCCCGGTCTCGAGCGAGGACGCAATGACCGCCGACTGGACCCGCCTGCCGTACGACGTCCTGGCCCGGATCTCGACCCGGATCACCAACGAGGTCCGCGAGATCAACCGGGTCGTCCTCGACGTGACCAGCAAGCCGCCCGGCACGATCGAGTGGGAATAACAGAGGCGGTGCTGAACTGCGGTTTTGTCGTTCTCTTGTACCGATGGTGACATCAAGCGCCGGTGGCCGAGGCCCGACTTGACGTTTGATTTGTACACCTGGTCTCGAACAACGACCGCCCGATGTGGCGAAGCCCTCCGGGCTGGCCCATCTGTGCCGTGGCAGGATGCGTGCGGGGGTGACCAATGAGCATCTTGCTCATCGCGTTCGCAGTGGTGGTTGCGGTGGTCAATCACGGTCACAGCGGCCTGTTCGTGATCTCGTTGGTCAACGCGCTTCTTGCCTTTTGGGGGAACGGCGTGATGGCGAACTACAGCCACGCCGAGGCGCAGGCGATCCCGAACTACGCCGCGACGCTGAGCATCATTACGACTCTTGGGTCCGTACTGCTGCTGATATTGCACTTCGTGGTCTGAGGATGGCTGAACGAGTGCTAGTGAACGGAGGCTCATGACCAGAGAGGGTCTGCGGGCCGCTGCGCTCATTGCCTGGGGGGTCGGTGTGATTCTCGGGCTGGGCGTGCTTTTCCACGAGATCAACTACGCCAACTCGCACCCTGGAACAGGACTGCCGGGCGTTATCGAGGTGATCGGAGTGGCAATTGCTGCGGTCTCGGTCGGTGGGGCCTGTACAACCATGCTGGCGTTTATGGGTCGGGACGCGGGCCAGCGGTGACGAACTCCTCTGGATCATCGCCGCTGTTTCGCCGCCCGCCGTGGACCGATTGGTGCGTGTGGCTGGGACTGATCGCCATCGCGGCAGTGGTCCCGAAGGAGATCGGCTCGGATGCAGTTACGTCGATACTGGCGGTCGTGTTTGCGTCAGCGTTCCAATGGGGCCTCTTTGCCTGTGTGCCCGCCTTGATACGGCGATCCGTGCGCTCCGATCGGTCCTGAATGGCGACCACATGGCCTCAGTCGTCCAGATTGAACTGCACTGTCGAGGCCTCGGCAAGGTCAATGGCGGTCGGCAGGATCAGGCCAGGTAGTCCGCGGATGATGTTCGGATTCGAGAAGTCGGCGTTGCTGTGTGCGCCCGAGATGAAATGCATCGACTGACGGTTGATCTCCGTGAGCATCTCGTCGGCTTCCGCGAGTTCTAGTAGCGCAAACAGAGTGGGTAGTCCGTGGCGCTGGGCGATGAACTCGGTGTCTGCGTGGCAATCAGTCACGAGGTCCCAACCCTCTTTGCCCTTGGCCAACGCGGCGGTTCCCATCGCGGATGTCACGACGTTGGTTGGGCTTCCGATCAATGGCTCGGCGGGTTGAGGGTTCACTTCGCGGTAGAGGATCACACGCTCAGCGTGTTCCTCGCACTCTGTCCATTTGTCTAACCAGCCGACCCACTCTGTCTGGTAGCCCGTCCCAGCAACGCGGTGCGAGACAAATGTCGAGTGGATGAGTGCAACGGCGGCGCGAGTCATCGCCGCAAGGTCTTCGTTCTGGTGGACCTGTAGGTGACAGCGTGGCCCGTCAGTCGTCAGCGCGACGAAGTATTGCCCGATCCCCTGTGGCTCCTTCTTGCGACCAAACACCGCAACCCCCAGCACTCGTATGGCGTGACTGACGCTCGAAGTTCCCTCGCGGCTCGCACTTGCACCGAAGTCTCACGCGTCCTTTCGAGACGACTTCTTCTGCTCGCTCGCCCTGCTGTTGGCAAGCATGGCACTTTGCCATGATGGGAGAGGTCAGGCCAATGCAACGTTGTCAAAGGAGCACAGATGACCGTCTTCGTGGCCGTGGTCACGACGATGGCTGCCATCGCAACCGTAGTGGCTGCCGTAGCGGCTCTTGAAGCCCTACGCGAGGCTCGAAGGTCTAACGACTCTGCAAAGGAATCGGCGCTCTACGCGAAGGAGTCTGCACTTGCTAACGCGATGGCAGCCGCTGCGTCAGCAAGAGGCGCTGCCGCTGCATGACCGGCCGGTCCTTGACGTTGATCATCAGGTCGCGCCGGATGTAGCCGCGACCTTGTGCGAACAGGAGAAACTGGCGAGCGCGGTCAGCCGCCTTGTTGTAGGAACTTGCCTTGAGCATCCCGTCCTTGGGGGAGTTGATCCCGCCGCGTCGGTTGTAGAGGATGCCGCCCGCTCCGAAGAAGAAGTCTTCGACGTGCTGGGGCGTCAGCGAGCCAATCTGCATAGGGCCGACATGCGCAGACAGACGCCGAATGAGTGCACGGTCGTTCGTCACCGTGGCCGGGGCGCAACGGGCCGAGCGGACGATCAGCCATTCCTCCAGGGACTTCATCGATCATCGGGGTTTTTCGCATGGGTCTCTCCTCCGTGGACCCGTGATCACCCGAGTCGGGGACGAAAATTCTCCCCCTGTACCCGGAAGTTCACCCGAAAGGGTGAACGTGGAAACGCCGTTCTACCCAACATCTTTGGGGTCATCTTTGAGTGGGAGTAGCGCCAAGCGGGCTGTGCAGCAGCACGTACCGCCGGCGGTACATGGCGCTGCACGGTCAGGCGGGGGTGAAGATGATCGTGCGGGCGGCGACGTCGGCCCTTGCCAGGCGGGCGCGGATCTCCTGGCCCAAGGGCAGGTCGGGGCCGTCGATCCGGGTGCGGACCGGCGGGTCGCGGAGCTGGATCTCGCCGTGGTCGTCCTCGACCTCGACCACGACTCCCTCGAAGACCTCGCCGACCCGGTCCTGCAGCAGTACAGCCTCGGCCAGGTTGACCACGGCGTGATCGACCGCGTGCGCGTGCTGGTCGGCGGTCGACATGAGGTGCGGCAGCTCGGGCAGCCCGGACCGGGCCCACCCGGGCACCTCGGTCCCGGCGCAAATCGCCAGGCACACCTCCGACACATAACGATCGGCCAGGCGGCGCAGGGGCGCGGTCGCGTGTGCGTATGGCGCTGCCACCGCGGCGTGCCGGATCTGCTGTGGCCGCTCGCCGTCGAAGGCGACGTACCCGGCGCCGCGGAGCAACGCGCCAGCCAGCCGAAGTAGCGCCGCCTGCGGGGGCTTAGCGGGATTGAGACCCCGGATGAAGTCGGCGTACGACACGCCTTCTCGCCACGTCACGCCGAGCGCCGCGGCGCTGCGGTGGAACGACTCGACCTTGTGACGCCACGGTCGCGGCATGGTGCGGAGCAGGCCGACCTTGGCTTCCACCATCAGCTTCGCCGCTGCCATCCCGGTCAGAAGCGAGAGTTGCGCGTTCCACCCTTCGGCCGGCACCGGCAGTCGGTATTCAAGCGTCCATCCGTCGCCGTCCCGCGCAACGTACTGCTCGGGCGCGTTCAGCGAGACGCCACCGCGCTCGCGTTCGCGGCGCTGCCGCAGATCACCGACCACGGCGAGCAGATCGGTCGACTCCGAGTGCGTGGTCAGCAACGAATCGTAGTCCAGCTGCGCCCGGCTGCGCACGACCGCGCGTCGTACCTCGACCGATGTCGGCTCCGCCTCCGTATCGAGATCCAGTTGCCACAGCACTGCGGGTCGATCGCCGTCCGGCAGCAGGCTGGCGGCACCCTCCGAGAGCAACACCGGATACAGCGGCGCGCGCGCGTCGGGCAGGTAGTCGGTCTCGCCGCGGACGCGGGCCTCGGCGGCGATCGGTCCGTCCGGCGTGACGAATGCGCCGACGTCGGCGATCGCGTAGTGGAAGCGATACCCGGATCCCCTCCGGGCCAGCGCGAAGGCCTGGTCGAGATCGCGCGAGCCTTTCGGGTCCAGCGTGACGAGCGGCAGATCGGTGGCGTCCACCCGGCCCGCGCGGGTCCACGAGTCGCGCGCGGCCTCGGCGGCGGCGAGCACCTCGGGCGCGAACTCGGCCGGCACCTTCAGCTCGGTCCGCAGCGCGCGGAGCGGCTCAGCCAGGTCCGCGCCGCGGATGTAGGTACGACGACCCATCAGCCGGCCTCGCCACCCAGCATCGTGTCGTGCCCTTCATCTCGGAGCCGGACGCGATCGACGTTAGCGCCGCCGGTTCGGTGCGGCCAGCTGCTTGACCGCGGCGACCAGCTCGTGCGAGTCGAACGGCTTGCGCAGGCACGCGTCGACGCCTGCCGGCAACGACACGACGCCGGGCCGACCCGGCGACTGGCTGGTCAGCACGATCGTCCGGATCGCCGTAGTCGCCGGATTGGCGCGCAATACGTCGGCCACCTCCCAGCCGGTCATCGCAGGCATGTCCGAGTCGAGCACGACAACATCGGGATGGGTGGATGTCACGATGTCGAGCGCCGCGCCGCCGCCGCCGGCCTCGAAGACCTCGAGGCCCTCGCCCGAGAGCGTGGTGGTGATCAGGGCGCGGATCGCCGCGTCGTCATCGACGACGAGAACCCGGATCGGCGGCATGCAAAGCAGTGTCGGGCGGCCGCGTCACACCAACGTCACACCCGGCGAACCAGCCGATCGAGGTCGAGCAGGGCGGCCGGCGGCGCGAGGTTGAGCTCCTCGAGGACGCCGCGAGCCCGATCGACGTACGACCGCGCCGCCCCCCGCCGACCTTGGGTGAGCAGATGCCGGGCGACCTCGAGATAGCGCTCCTCCTCGTACGGCGCGATGTCGGTGGCCCGCACGAGGCAGCGGACCGCCTCATCGACGTCGCCGACTCCGGCGGCGGAGTCGGCGCACAGGTCGAGCAGGGACAGCGCGTGCCGGCGGAGGCGCTCGCGCGGCATGATCGTCCACTGCTCGTAGGCGTCGTCGGGGAGCAGATCGCCGCGGTAGACCGCGAGCGCGCTTCGTGCCACCGACAACGCCTCGGGCGAGCGGGTCGCCGCCAACGCCTCGGCCCTACGGGCATCGGTCTCGAACCGGTGCGCGTCGGTGTGCACGTGCGGCGCCAGCCGCAGCGCCCGCTCGTCTCGGACCACGAGCTCCGACGCCGACTCGCGCAGCCGGTTCAGCACGGTCCGGAGCCGGTTCGCTCCGACGTCCGGATCGATCTCCGGCCACAGATGGTCGATCACCTGCTCGGCGAGCATCGTGCCGCCGGCGCTCGCGATCAGCTTGAGCAGCTGCCGTCCTTGCCCGGCCGGGATGTCGATCACATGGCCGGCCTGGGTGATTTCGAATCGGCCGAGCATCGATACCACCACCGGGAACGCGCTCAGGTCGAGGTCGATCGCGGTGAGCCCGCCGTTGCTCGCGCTCAATGCCAACAAGTGCTCGGCGATCGTCCGCTCCTGGATCAGCGGCAGGTGCGGATGTCCGAGCCGCGCGGCCTGCGCGAACGCCTCGGCGGCAAGGACCGCCGCGTTCGAGTCGCCGCGCCGGGACGCAGCCATCGCCCGGAGCAGTGTGGCGTGCCAGAGCTCGCGGGGCTCGAACCACGGCTTGCCCTGCAGCGCCAGCAGATGCCGCTCCGCCTCCTCGGGATCTCCGCTCCGGGCCGCCAACGCGGCCTCCGCCCGGGTGAGCGCGGGCTCGTCGGGCGGCATCTCCTTCGCGCGGGCCAGATAGTCATGCGCCAGCTCGGTGAGTCCGACCCGGTCGAGGAAGTTCGCAGCGTCAGAGAGGAACCAGCACCCCGACTGGTCGAACCAGTCCGTTGCGTCTTCTTCGACCGCCTTGATCGCGGCCAGGGTCGCGTCGGGGTCGCCCTGCTGTGAGGCCCGCCTGGCGTAGTTCCACTGGACGTATGCCCGCAGTCGCAGATCGTGAGTCGTGTCCGCGATCGCCTGGGCCTCCACCTGGTTGTCCGCGGACTCCTCGTAGCGCCCGATCGTGTCGAGGACCTCGGAACGGAAGGTGAGGATGGTGCCGCGCGTGTAACGGTTGTGGACCGCGAGGGTCAGCGCCTCGTCCATGCAGCGGATCGACTCGTCGTACGCGCCACGGGCCGCGTGCACCCACATCGCGAGCGGGATCATCAGATGGGCCAGCCAGGTCCACTGCTCGTGCGCACGGTAGGTACGGGCGGCGAGCAGGATCCGCTCCTCGGCGTACCCGAGATGGACGTCGTCCTTCTGCATCGTCGTCGCCCACCCGAGCACCTCCAGGAACCGGGCTCGGGTGAGGTCCTCACCGAGCCCGGTCTGGGCGAGCAACTCACCGGCGACCGCGTCTGCCTCGTTGTGGCGCTCGGCCCAGAACAGGTCGCGGGCCTGCTCAGCCTTGAGTTCGCGATACAACATCGGCTCGCGGGTCGGGTCGATGAGGCGCCCGGCTCGCTCGCTCGTCGTCGCGCGCAACCGGGTGACCGCGCCGGGCTCGCAGGCCCGGACCAGGTGGATCAGCAGACGAGGGTGTTTGGCGACGATGTCGTCCGGCAGCCGGTCGGCCAGGCCGGCGAACTCGGCCAGGTCCAGCGCCTCCGACTGTTGAGGGGTCAGGCCGGCAAGCAGCTCCGCTGCGGCCTCGCTCTGGTCGTGGCCGATCAACAGCTCGCAGCCGAGCGCGATCTCGCCACGTGCCACGTAGGCGTCAGCACCGCGCCGCAACGTCTCGACCTCGAGGGGTGCGCTGTCCATCAGCAGGTCGCGGACCGGTCCGATCAGCACCGACCAGCCACCCGGTGCGTTCGACAACGGCAGCCCGGCCGACCGGACGGACACCAGAAGGTCGTCCAGGCCGGTCGCCGCGGCGACCAGATCGTCGTCCAGCAACGGCAGGTGGGAGGCCTGACGAAGCGCGTTCTGCTCCCGGTCCGAGAGGCGGTTCAGGATGTCGTCGACCAGTGCCGAGAGCACCGCCGGTCCCGATCGTGAGTCGCGTCCCGACACGGTCAGCTCGGCGTCGTCGGTGTCCGAGCCGGTGGCGAACAGCACGACGGCGGCGAGCCAGCCGCCGGTCGACCTACCGAGCTCACCCAACTGGTCGGGCGACAGGCTCAGGCCGAAGCCGCCCGTACACAGCTGGGCCAGCTCGTCGTCGGTGAGCGCAAGCTCGGCGGTGCCGAGTACGACGGTCCGGTCGGCCTCCACCAAGGCGTCCAGGCCGGCCGGCACGTGCCGGCCGATCAACAGCAGGCGCTGCGCGTCGCCGAGCCGGGCAGCGGTCGCGACGAGCAGATCGACGGCGTCCGGTCGGACGTTGTGGACCTCGTCCACCACCAGCAAGACCGGCTGGCCTTCGAGGGCCTCGAACATCGCGTCGAGCCGCCGGGCCGGTTCGTGGCGCGCCGCCTGTTCCATCCGGGCGGCGACATCGGACAGGCCGAGCATCGCGACCGCCGACCGCAAGCGGACGAGCAACAGGTCGGCCGAGACGTCGGGCTGGTCGAGCACCGCGGTGATCGTCGGCACCCCGAGTACGTCGCTGAGCTCGGTCGAGAGCAGGGACTTGCCGTAGCCGCCCCCGCCTGCGATCACTGCGACCGAGGCGTCCCGCAAGGCGTCGGTAAGCCTGGGCCTCGGCAGGTGGTACCGAGGAAGCTGGCTCACTACCCCTCCAACGCCGTCAGTGAACGCCCCGTCACATCATCCCGAATCGACGAATCCGGTGTCAGGCCGGTTGGCGAACCGCGCAGAGCCCCGGTCCGGCGGGGTGCGACGATGGAGGCAGATCCGACTCGAGGAGCGCTGGCTGTGTCCGTCTATGACATCCCTCTCACCACGATCGACGGCAAGCCGGCAACGCTGGCCGAGCACGCCGGCGAGGTCCTGCTCGCGGTCAACGTCGCGTCGAAGTGCGGCTTCACCCCGCAGTACGCCGCGTTGCAGCAGCTGCACGAGACCTACGCGGATCGTGGCTTCTCGGTGCTCGGTTTTCCCTGCAACCAGTTCCTGTTCCAGGAGAGCGGCTCGGAGTCGCAGATCGCGCAGTTCTGCAGCGTGACGTACGGCGTGTCGTTCCCGATGTTCGCCAAGGTCAAGGTTCGCGGCCGCGGCCAGCACCCGCTCTTCGGTGAGCTGACCAAGGCGGCCGACCCGAGCGGATCGGCCGGCAGCGTCAAGTGGAACTTCGAGAAGTTCCTGATCAACCGGCAGGGCGAGGTCATCGGCCGGTTCCGGTCGAAGGTGACGCCGGACGACCCGGCAGTGGTCAGCGCGATCGAAGCCGCGCTGGACGCGCCGGCTTAGAGGTCGCTGCGGCGGAACGCCCAGACCGCAAGCGCCGCGCACCCGCACAGGTAGAACAGCGTGTAGATCCAGAGCCCGACGCCACCGCCCTGCGCCCCGCCGAGCGGTCCGAGCTGCACGAGCTGGCCCAACGATCCGCCCGGCGAGAGCCGCTGGAGCGCATCGCGGTAAAGCGCCTCGAACGGCAGCAGGTAGGACACCGTGTTTGCGATGTCGCTGAGGGTGTGCGCCGAGAACGCCCGAGCGATCTCGCCGAGCAGACCGGCGATCAGGCCCGCGCCATAGGCCATCAGCACGCTGATCCCGGTCGCGACCGTCGACAGCAGCGACGACACCAGCAGGGTGAGCATGGTCACGACGAGGACCGCGACGATCAGCGGCGGGATTACGGTCCAGGCTTTGGGCGGCAGGCTCGAGAACAGCGCCCGGGTGGTGATCGTGGCGGCGCCCGAGACCACCAGGACGAAGCCGCCCGAGACGGTCATCGCGGCAAGCGCCCGCCCGGCCAGGTAGACGCCGCGCCCGACCGGCCGCACCACCAGCGGTTGGACGAGCCCTCGATCGACGTCGCCCTTGACCGCGCCGGCGGCCAGGAAGACCGCCAGCACGCTGCCGAGGAACAACGTGCCGAACGACGCGAGGCCGAGCAGGGTCGCCGGCACGAGCGGCTCGAGCTGTCCGCCTCGCTTGAACTGCGCCAGGCCCTCGAGGTGGTGGCGCAGCGTGATGCAGCCGACCAGGTAGAGCGCTCCGCTCGCGATCGTCAGGACGCCGACGACGGTGAGGACCCGGCGGCGGACCGCCTCCTGCAAGGCCAGTCGGGCGATCACCAAGGTGTCGCTCATCGGTGCGCCTCCCGGTCGCCGACCAGTTCGAGGTAGAGCTCCTCCAACGTCGAGCGGTGCGGGATCACGGCGTACACCTGCCGGCCGTCGGCGACGAGATCGGAAACGAGAGCGGGAATCGTGTCGCGCGGGACGTGTGGATGCTCGACCCGGCCCTGGTCGGTCTCGATCGTGACGCCGTGGCCGGCGGTCAGGTCCGAGATCGCGCCGGCCGCGACGACCCGGCCGGCGTCGATGAGGACGACCCGATCCGCCAGCTGCTCGACCTCGCCGAGCAGGTGGGTGTTGAGCAGTACGGCGGTCCCGCGGTCGCGCGCACGGGACAGCACCTCGCGCACGGTGTGCCGCCCGGCCGGGTCGAGCGCGGACGTCGGCTCGTCGAGCAGGAGAACCTCGGGATCGCCGACCATCGCCTGCGCGAGCCCCAGGCGCTGTTGCATGCCTTTGCTCATCGCCTCGACCCGGGTCGACCCGGCCTGCGACAGCCCCACCTCGGCGAGCAGCCGGTTGCGCTCATCGGCGTCGCCGCCCGCGGTCGGCCGCCGGGCGAGCCGCTGGTGGGTGACCAGGACCTCCTGTGCGGTCGCCCATCCCGGGAATCGGAAGAGCTCGGCGAGGTAGCCCACCTTCGACCGGGCCAGGCTCGAGCCGGCAGGTGCGCCCGCAATCGACGCCGACCCGCCGTCGGCCCGCACCAGCCCGCACAGCACCTTGGTCAAGGTGGACTTGCCAGCGCCGTTGGGGCCGAGCAGCCCGACCACCTCGCCGGCCGAGACGTCGATGTCGACGCCCCTGAGCGCGACCGATCGCTTGTAGGACTTGGTCAAGCCGGCCGCGTGCACCACCGGGCCGGCGAAAGCTGGTGCGGTCACCTAGGAGACCGGAACGCCGAGAGCTTGGCTCAACGCGGCCGACAAGGTCGACTTGAACGCCGGCGTTCCGTTGCCGTAGACCGCGATGACGTGCCGCAGGATCGGGAAGTTGTTGCTGCCGCTCGCCTGCGTGTAGACCGGCTCGACGAACAGCATCTGACCGCCGAGCGGGATGGTCAGCAGGTTGCCCAGCACGACCTTGGAGTTTCCGCCGCGTTCCAAGGTGAGCGCTCGGGTGATGTCAGGCGTCGACTCGATGTCGTTCTGGATCTGCGACGGGCTCTCGACCGGAACCCCGGTGGTCGGCAGCTCGAGCAGGGTCATCGTGCCGTAACCCGGCCCGGGTTGGGAGTTGACCGTCAAGACCGCGGCGAGGTTTCGGCTGTTCAGCGTGACCATCGGTGAAGACAGGGAGAACACCGGCGCCGACTCGCCGTTCGGCGACATCGTCATGTACGTCGACGCAAGCGACGGAGCGCTGACCGTGACCTTCTTGCCGATCGAGTTGAGCCGGCTGGTGGCGGCGACGGTCGGGTCGTTGGGGATCGTCCAGAAGTCACTGCCGGCGTAGAACGCGCTGGCGTTGGTCACGTGATAGCGGGTCAGCAGGCTGCGCTGCACGTTGAACAGGTCCTGCGGATAGCGAAGGTGCGGCATCAGTGCGGCCGGGATCTGCGACTGCGACTGGATCAGGCCGGGAAACGCCTTCTCCCAGGTCGTGAGGACCGGGTCCGGCGTGTTCGTCGGATCCCAGGCATAGAGGGTGACCTTGCCGCTGTAGGCGTCGACCGTTGCCTTGACCGAGTTGCGCATGTAGTTGATCGACGTACTCGGTTGCGTGACGGTCGAGCCGTTCTGGCTCAGTGTGCTCGTCGTTGCGCTGCGCAGGCTGATCTGCTGCGAGTCGGGATAGTTGCTCGACGTCGTGTAGCCGTCGACAACCCAGAGGATTCGGCCGTTGACCACGCTCGGGTAGACGTCGCCGTCGAGGGTGAGCCAGGGCGCGACCGCGGCCACTCGCGCGCGCGGGTTGCGGATCGTCAGCAGCTGCGATGCGCGGTTGATCTCGCTGGAGAACAGCAGGCTGGGGCTGCGGTACTTGTAGGCGTAGACGAACCGGTTGAGCAACCCGCCGATCGGGATCCCGCCGCCGCCGGTGTGGGTGTAGTCGACCTGCTGGCCCGAGCCGCTCGACCCCGGCCGGTCGAATTCCAGCTTCTTCGTGCTGCCGGCCGGTTGCCCGACGATCGAGTACGTCGGAGACATCTGGCCGTAGTAGATCCGGGGCTGAGTGATCGGGATCGGGCCCTGTGGCGGGAGATTGCTCTCGACGAAGTCCGGCAGCCCCGCCTTGGTGAACGCGTCGGTCGGCGCGGCGACCACGCCGTACCCATGGGTGTAGACGAGGTGGGTGTTGGTCCAGGTCGATCGCGAGCTGGGCAACCCGCTGAGGGTGAGCTCACGGACGGCGAGGGCAAGATCCTGCGTCGAGCCGTCGATCGGGTAGCGATCGATATCCAGTGTCGACTTGAAGCCGTAGTAGCTCTGCACCTGTTGCTTGACGTTGAAGGTCGGCGACAGCTGGTTGGGATCGAGCACCCTGATCTGCGCGTCGTCCTGTGCCTGCGCCTGCAGCGCCTCGCCGGTCAGCGGTGGCTGCGCGCCCGGATATTGCGTGTCGTCGACCGAGCTCGACAGCCCGAACGCCGCCCGGGTGCTCACCAGGTTGTGGGCGATGTAGGGAAGCTCGAGGGTCGAGGCGCTCGGCTTCTCCCGGAACTGTTGCACGATCGCCGGCCACGCGACGCCGAAGATCAACGCACTGAACGCCATCAGCCCGACGCTGTAGACCATCAGTCGCGGTGTGCGGACGAAGACGTTCGCGAACATGATGACCGCGCAGATCAGCGCAATGATCACCAGGATCAGCTTCCCCGGAATGGCAGCGTGGACATCGGTGTACGCCGGACCGGTGACCACGCCGCGGTTCGACGTCACGAGCGCATACCGGTCGAGCCAGTAGGCACAGGCCTTCAAGACGAGGTAGCCGCCCAGCAGCAGCGAGAGCTGCGCCCGGACCCCTCGTGTCATCCGCGGCCCGGTGCCGCGCAGCCGCACCCCGCCGTACGCATAGGCGGTGATGAGGACGACCACGATCGAGGTCGCGACGATCCGGAAGAGCAGGGTCAGCACGACGCGATGCAACGGGTAGACGAACAGGTAGTAGGAGACGTCGCGATGGAACTGTGGATCGCGTTGGCCGAATGACGTCGCGTACCGCCACTGCAGCCATAGCTGCCAGTTGCTCGCTGCCCGCGCGCCCATCTTGATGCCGAGGTAGGCGACCACGATGGCGAACAGCCACCACCGGAGCCGGCGCTCGGAGCGCATGAAGAGGTAGCGCCAGCGCTGCTTCGCGGGGTCCGGGCGGAAGGCCTTCGGCCGGTGCCGCATGAACAGGATCAGGTTTCCGGCGATTGCGGCGGCCATCAGGACCCCGAAGATCGCGAACAGCACGGCCTCGGTCCAGAACGTCCGGGTATAAACCGACTCGTGCTGGACGGCGCGGAACCACAACAGGTTGGCGTCGATGCCGACGAACGCGCCCAGCAGGTAACGCACCACATAGAGGACGCCGACCGCGATGACTAGCGCAAGAAGTGCCCGTCGCACTCGTGGGAACGCGCGCCCCCGTGGAGCGTCAGCCGTCGGCGAGGACACCGGCCAACGTTATCAACGCCTTGCTAGTCAGTCGGTTTGACGCTCCCCGCTTCGCTGACTTCAGGCCGGTCGACGAGCGGGGAACTGGATCACCTGCTGGAAGGTGGGCCGGTTCTGCCAGTCGATCAGCGGTTGCGTGATCAAGCCGAACGGGGTGAAGTTGATCGCGTCGAACTGCGGCATGGACTCCTTTGCGTTGCCGCTCGACTTCTCGTCCGCGATCAGCGCGCTGTCCTTGGTCCACTTGCTGACCTTGGCAGTGCCGTTCTCCTTCTTCAAGGTTTTGTACGTCGTCAGCAGCGCCGCGTTGATCGCGGCCCGGCAGCTGGCCGGCCCACTCGTGCACCACTTCTTGGTGATGACGGACGTGAACGGATCGACCGGATGCTTGCCACTCAGCTGTTCGAGGACCTTCTCCATGTAGCCCTCCCAGCCGCCGTCGTAGGAGCTGCCATGGCGCGATCCGTTGCCGTTCGGCGTATCGACGAAGCCCATCGGCAGGATGCTGTAGCCGCTCGACGTCGGGTTGTAGCCGCCGTTGGTCGATCCGGGACCGTTCAGGCCGGGCCCGGCCAGCAGCCGGTTGAACACCGACTCGATCAGGGTCGGCTCGAGTTGATCCATGATCGCGATCGCGGCGTGATGCTGGTATTGCTTCGCCTTCGGCGACGTCTTGAGCCGATGCGCGCCGTCGGCAGTCCAGGCGGCGAGGGTCTTCAGCATCGCTGCGACGCCACTGGGCTCGTGCTGCCCCTTGACGTAGGTGAGCAGCTTCGGCAAGACGGTCAGCCCGGTCAGGTCCTGGCTGGCCGCTGTCTCCATCGCCTTGACCACGTCGGCACGGGTCAGCTTGTCGTGGGTGATCTTCATCTCGTGCTTGAGCTGCGTCACCAGCATTTCGGACCGGTAGGACGGGCCGTACCCGTACTGGTCGTCGGCGGCTGAGAAGCCCGGCGCCGGCTTGTTGTTCCAGCTGATGAAGAAGCCCTGCTTGGGATCGGTCTCGTGGACGTGCTTCGAGGCAGCCAGGAACCCTCGCCACTCGGCGTTGCCGGTGCCCCACGTCGGCAGGTTCGGGTTGGCGCCCTTTGCGCGGATCGGGTCCTTGCCGCTGACGTAGTAGCCGATGTGCTTGCTATCGACGTAGAACCAGTTGAACGTGTAGCCGATGTCCTTGGCGCCGTTCTCCCAGCTCTTCACGCTGTGCGTCAGCTTGGGCTCGCCCCACTGCAGGAAGCCGACCACTGAGTCGACGTCGTGGTTGAACGTCGATCGCTGGTTGACGACCGCGACCGGCTTGCCGCCGGAGGTGGTCCAGCCCTGAACGATGCCGTGGCGGGTGAGGTAGATGTCGTGGTTGATCGGGACCGCGGTGCCGCCGCCGCCCGGCTGGGTGTGTCCGGTCTCGTCGAAGGTCTCGTGCTTCATCGCGATGCACTTGCCCTTGTAGCGGTAGAACTTCTCGGTCGCCGTCGGCTTCTTGCCGTCGGGGTCGCAGATCAGCTCCAGCCGCTGGTCGATCAGGTCGGAGCCGGCCGAGGTGGCCGACCAGGCGTAGTCCTCGCCTCGGCCGAGCTCGATCAGCCCGGTGCCCGGGAACGATGCGCCCTCGGCGTGGTAGTTCGGGGTGCTGATCTCCTCCTGGGTGAGGATCTGCGGCGAGTAGTACGACACCTGGGGTCCGAAGGCCGCGATCGGGTGGTGCGCCTTGGTGTCCTTGGCGTCGACCACCAGCGCGTTGCTCATGTCGGACGGGGTCCGCTCGAGCGAGGCGATGTCCTTGAGGACCGCAACGTTGGCACCGGCGCCGCCACAGCTCGCCGTGGTGTCGACCGGGCCGCCCTTCAGCGGGTTGCGCGGGTGGTCGGGGATGGCGGTCAGCGTCGCGTTGACGTGCGTGGGCATCGTCTCGTAAGGGAACGACTTGCCGACGACGGTGGTCGGCGTACTGGGGTCGTTCTGCTCCTTGAACTCGGTGAACGCCTTCGCGCCGGCCTGCTTGCCGAGCTTGCCCTGCAGGTAGCTGTAGAGCGCGGAGTTGGCGACCTCGATGCCGCCGCCGCGGCCGAAGATGCCGCCGATCAGGCCGCCCACCGACACCACGTCGGCCGGGGTCCACGGCGCCGGGGTCGGCGAGGACACGCCCTGGTAGTCGCCGTCCAGCTCGCCCGGGTGTTTCTGGGTCTCGGCGATCCAAGCGTTGATGCCGTCGACGTAGGCATCGATCATGTTCTTGGCGAGCAGGCCCTGCTTGCCGTACTCGGCCGGGAGTGCGTTGACCTGGGCGTCGCCCTGGGCCTGGGAGTACGGCGCGAGCAGGAGCTGGTCGTGGTCCATCTGCTCGTCGGAGCAGGACGGGCCGGCGAACGAGCTGAGGTTGCCCGCGCCGAAGTGCCGCAGGACGTCCATCAGGAACAACCGGTCCTGGGCCTGCGCATAGCCGGCGCCGAACGCCCCGGCCTCGTCGGTCGCACCGTAGATGTGCGGGACGTCATTGGGCCCGCGGATGATCTCGACCGTGCCCGCCGGGAACTTGGTGCTGGACGGCATCTCGGTGCGCAGGATGTCCTTCTTGGGTACGCCGAAGGACTCGTCGTCGTAATACTTGCCGAGCTTCGCGTCGGTCAGCGTCGAGTATCCGTACAGCAGGTTCTCGTACTTGCCGAGCTGGTCCTGGCTGTGCGGTGGGCGCGCGCCGGTCAGGGCGTAGTTGAGCAGCTGGCCTTCGGTGGCGCTGCCGTTCTCGCCCGGCGGCAGGATGCTCATCGCCTGGCCGTGGGCGTAGTCGTGGGCCCGGTACGCCAGGCTCGGCAGCTTCGGCTTGCCCGCTGCGACGGCGGAGCTGGCCGGTGCGCTCATCGCCGCGGTGAGGGCGAGGGTGCTGACGGCGAGGGTGGCTGTTGCGGTTCGGATGAGGGCGGTTCGGCGCATGCGCGGATCGTACTCACAGGTAATCGGGCCCGGTCAGAGCGCAGTCGCCCGCCAGGTCTCGCAGACGAAGGAGACCGCGAACCCATCGGCCGGCACCGCCGCGAGCAGCTGGTCGACGAGTGCTTGCCGGTCGTCCGGGGCGAGGAGGATGGCCTGGCTGCGCGACAACGCGTAGGCCACGATCCGGTCGGCGTCGTAGCGCTGTTGGTGGTGGACCACCAGCCGCTCCGGCGCGGTGAACCGCAGCGGATCGTCGTACGGCGGTTCGGCCGCGTCATCGTCCTCCAGCTGGTCGCTGCGTTCCTCGGCCTCGATGACGTCCGCGATCGTGCGAGACAGCTCGTCGGCGGTGTCGATCAGGTTCCAGGTGACGACCAGGTTGCCGGCCGGGCGCAGGACCCGGTGGGCCTCCTCGACCGCTTGCGGGATGTCGAACCAGTGCCAGGCCTGCCCGACGAAGACCGCGTCGACGCAGGCATCGGGCAGGGGGATCGCCTCGGCGGTTCCGTCGATTGCCTCGGCCGGGCCAGGGATCAACGCGCGCATCTCGGCCAGCGGCTCGACCGAGGTCACGTCGAGGCCGAGCTCGAGCAGGTCGGCGGTCAGGATCCCGGTGCCGGCGGCGAGGTCGAGCGCCGTGGTCGCGCCGGGCGGGGCGCCCCATTGCAGTGCTTCTCGCGGGTAGCTCGGCCGGCCGGTGGCATAGGAAACGGCGGCAGTCCCGAAGGAGGACCGCCGCCGTTCCCAGATCTCGTCGTCACTCACGCCCCCAGCCTGCCACCCACCCGTCGCCAGGTGAGCATGCGAGGGATTAGCGGCGGACGATTGCGAGGTCGAACTCGAGCTTGATCTTCTCGCTGATCACCAGGCCGCCGGTGCCCAGTGGCGCGTTGAAGCTGACGCCCCAGTCGGTGCGGTTGATCGTGGCGGAGCCTTCGAAGCCCACCCGGAAGTTGCCCCACGGGTCCACCGCGGCACCGGTCTTCTCGAAGGTCACCGAAACCGGCTTGGTGGTGTCGCGGATGGTCAGGTCACCGTGCAGGACGTACTCGTCGTCGCTCACGCGCTCGGCGGAGGTGCTGACAAACGTGATCTTCGGGTACTTCTCGACCTCGAAGAAGTCGGCGCCGCGGACGTGGTCGTCACGCTGGGAGTTGCCGGTGTCGATGCTCGTGGCGTCGATCTCGATCCGGGCGGTGCTGTTCGCCACGTTCTCCTCGTCGAGGTGCACCTCGGCGGTGTAGCCGGTGAACTGCCCGCGGACGGTGGTGACCATGGCGTGCTTGGCGGCGAACCCGAGCCGGCTGTGCACCGAGTCGAGGTCGTAGTCACCGGTGAGGGTCTGCGGAGCGAGGGTGGTGCTGGTCATGGGGTGCTCCTTCAAGTAGTTGTTATCGCAAGTAACGTGCCCACCCTACGCCCTATTCCTTGCACTCGCAAATAATTGCGGATCCCCGTATTCTGTTGGGCATGACGACGCCGAGCCCGTGCTCGACCCGGCCGCTCGATTCGGCCGAGATGAGCGCCTGGCATGCCCTGATCCGGGCTCACAGCCGGGTCGTTCGGCGGCTGGAGGCCGAGTTGGAGGCCGAGCACGCCCTGTCGCTGCCGGCCTACGAAGTGCTCGCTCATCTGTCCGAGGCCCCGGAGCAGCGGCTGCGGATGACCGAGCTTGCCCGGCACGCGGTCCTCACCCCGAGCGGGCTGACCCGGCTGGTCGACAAGCTGGCCCGCGACGGCCTGGTCGAGCGCCAGCGCTGCGGTGCCGACGCCCGCGTGGTCTATGCGGTCCTGACCGAAAGCGGGATGGCGCGGCTGGTGGCCGCCTACCCCACCCACGTGCGCGGCGTTCGCGAGCACTACCTCGACTGGCTCACCGAGGCCCAGAAGGACGCGGTCTCCGACGCGCTCGGCGACCTGGCCGGCGCCTGCCGGCACGAAGCCTGCCTCAACGAGTTGGCGGTCGACGTCCCCACCCAGTCGTGACCGTCGTACTCCGGCCGGCCCGCACCTCCGACGTCGCGCTGATCCGCCGGCTGATCGACCTCTATGCCGGCAAGGGAATCCTGCTCGACAAGCCGATGGTCACCTTGTACGAGGACGTTCAGGAGTTCGTGATCGCCGAGGTCGACGGCGAGCCGGTCGGGTGCGGCGCGCTGCACGTCCTCTGGTCGGACCTGGCCGAGGTCCGGACCCTCGCGGTCGACCCGAGCTGCCGGCGCAACGGCGTCGGGCGCGCCCTGCTCGAGGCGTTGCTCGAGCGGGCCCGCACGGTCGGGGTCGGCCGGGTGTTCTGCCTGACCTTCGAGGTCGCATTCTTCGAGGCGCACGGCTTCAAGCCGTTCACCGCCCAGGCGGTCGAGCCGGGCGTGTATGAGGAGCTCCTCCGCTCGTACGACGAGGGCGTCGCGGAGTTCCTCGGCCTCGAGCACGTCAAGCCGAACATCCTCGGCAACACCCGGATGCTGCTCGAG
>Ga0265340_10000200_pt1 | contig 29849 bp, 24 predicted proteins | sample 4CB225metaG_FD_202082 | JGI IMG/M metagenome (GOLD analysis project Ga0265340, IMG submission 202082) | Rhizosphere microbial communities from Carex aquatilis grown in University of Washington, Seatle, WA, United States - 4-CB2-25 metaG | ecosystem: Host-associated > Plants > Roots >...
TGCCGACCGCGTGGCTGACCGCCTACCGGATGCTGTTCACCCAGGCCGCGCTGCCGCCCGGCGCCACGGTGCTGATCCAGGGGGCCGGTGGCGGCGTGGCCACCGCCTTGATCGTGCTCGGCCGCGCGGCCGGTCTGCGGGTCTGGGCGACCAGCCGGGACGAGGCCAAGCGCGCCCGGGCCCTGGAACTGGGCGCCGATCAGGTCTTCGAGTCCGGGGCCCGGCTGCCTGAGCGGGTCGACGCCGTGATGGAGACCGTCGGCGCCGCTACCTGGTCGCATTCGCTCCGGTCGCTGCGCCCGGGCGGTGCGGTGGTGATCTGCGGAGCGACATCGGGAGCGAACCCGCAGGCCACCGAACTGAACCGGATCTTCTTCCTGCAGTTGCGGGTGATCGGCTCGACGATGGGCACCCGGGACGAGCTCGGCCGGCTGACCCGGTTCCTGCTCAGTACCGGCGTCCGTCCCGTGATCGACACCGTGCTGCCACTGGAGGACGCCGGTAAAGGTTTCGAGCGGCTGGCCGGCGCCGACCTCGTCGGAAAGGTCGTTCTGACCCGTCCCTGAGGGCCCTGAACCCGTCCTTGAGGGCCTGTGAACCCGTCTCTGGCGGCTTTCAGGGCCGGGGCATGCCCAGCCACTCGTGCCAGCCGCCGTGCAGCACCAGCCAGGCCATCAGCCCGTAGCCGGCCTGCCGGGGATGGGTGCCGTCCCCGGCGGCCAGGTCGGTCAGCCAGTCCTCGTGGGTCAGGAGCGGGGCGAAGGTGTCGACGAACGGCACGTCGCGGCGTCGGCAGACGTCGCTGAAGGTGTCGGAGAGTTCCTCGATCCGCTGGTTTCGTTCCGGCTCCCCGGTCGGTGGCGGCCCGACCACGAAGGACACCAGTCGCCGCGAGTGCGCGTCGTCCAGCACATTCGCCAGGTTCAGCCGGGACCGGGGGATGGACAGGCCAGTGTCGATATCGGCGTGGCCCAGGCCGATCACCAGCCGGCAGTCGAGGTCCTGGTCGCCGTAGCGGCGGTTGGCCTCCTCCCACCAGCGGGTGCCCAGACCGGCCGTGCTCTCGCCGGGTACTCCGAGGGTGAAGACGCTGAGCGAGAGCTCGTCCTGCGGGGTGCGAGCCGCGACCCGGCCGACCCAGCCGAGGGCTTTGGGATCACCGACCCCGGCCACCAGGGCATCGCCGATCACGCAGACTCTGATCTCCCGGCCGGCCAGGGAACGCGAAGGGGCGCTCACTGCCTCCACTGCTCGCTCACAGGTCTCCATCTTCGTCGTCGTCCAGGCGGGCGAGCCAGGTGGCGAGGCGTTCCACCGGCGTTTCAAACTCGGGATTCAGGTCCACGAACTCTCGTAGACGTTCGGCCACCCAGGTCAGGGTGACCGCGTCGTCGCCGCGGCGTTGCGCCAGCTCCTCGATGCCCCGGTCAGTGAAGTACATACCGATATTCTGGCCGACCTCATCGGCGGATTCGAGCTACGCCGCGCTGACGAAGGTGACATGACCCTCCGTCAGCGCTCGTCACGCAACGCGGTCGCCGGTTGCCGGTTGTCGGCCCGCCAGCGGTTGAAGGCTGCCAGCGGTTGTCGGCCCGCCAGCGGTTGAAGGCTGTCAGCGGTTGAAGGCTGTCAGCGGTTGAAGGCCTGGGCGATCAGGGCGGACTGCTCAACCTGGTGCTTCTTGGCCGATCCGGTGGCCGGGGAGGCCGAGGCCGGACGGGAGATCCGCAGCAGCGGCCGGCCGGCCAGATCCTGGGGCAGGCTCAGTGCGATCGAGGGCCACGGGCCCTGGTTCGCGGGCTCGTCCTGCACCCAGACCAGATCCGCGGTCGGGAACGGCTCGATCGCGGCCTGCAGACCCGGCACGTCCAGCGGGTAGAGCTGTTCCAGCCGGACGATGGCGGTGGCCGTGTCGCCGCGCTTCTTCCGCTCGGCGACCAGGTCGTGGTAGATCTTCCCGGAGCAGAGCAGCACCCGGTCGACCGGGCCCGCCAGCCGCTGCAGTTCCGGCATCACCGGCTGGAACGTGCCGTGGGTGAAATCGTCCACCGCCGAGGCCGCCGCCTTCAGCCGCAGCATCGACTTCGGGGTGAAGACGATCAGCGGTCGGCGCGGTTTGGCGTAGGCCTGCCGGCGCAGCAGGTGGAAATAGGACGCCGGGCTGGAGGGCTGGGCCACGGTCATGTTGTTCTCGGCGCACATCTGCAGGTAGCGCTCGATCCGGGCGCTGGAGTGGTCCGGGCCCTGACCTTCGTAGCCGTGCGGCAGCAGCAGCACCACCGAGGAACGCTGCCCCCACTTCTGCTCGGACGAGGAGATGAACTCGTCCACGATCGTCTGGGCGCCGTTGCCGAAGTCGCCGAACTGGGCCTCCCAGAGCACGAGCGCGTCCGGGCGTTCCACCGAGTACCCGTATTCGAAGCCCATCGCCGCGAACTCGCTCAGCAGCGAGTCGTAGGTCCAGAACTTCCCCTGGTCGTCGGCCAGCCGGGTGAGCGGCGTCCACTCCTCACCGGTGATCTTGTCGGTGAGGACGGCGTGCCGCTGGGTGAACGTGCCGCGCCGGGTGTCCTGCCCGGTCAGCCGCACGTTCGTGCCCTCCATCAGGAGCGAGCCGATGGCCAGGAGTTCCCCGAAGCCCCAGTCGACCCCACCCTCACTGGCCATCGCCGCCCGCCGTTCCAGCAGCGGCTGCAGTTTGGGGTGCACTGAGAAACCCTCGGGCGGGGAAACGTAGGCATCGCCGATCCGCTTCAGCACCTCGGCCGAAACCGCGGTCGCTCGCGGCTCGGCGTCGGTGCCGTCCTGCTGCTGAGCCAGCGGCAGGTCCAGCCCGGCGGTGACATCGCGGGATGCGGTCGGGGGCTGGTTCACCGTCTCCCGGGTCTCGGCGAACACCCGCTCAAGCTGACCCTGGTAGTCCCGCAGGGCCTGCTCGGCCTCCTCGACGCTGATGTCACCGCGACCGATCAGGCCCTCGGTGTACAGCTTGCGGACGCTGCGCTTGGCCTCGATCAGGTTGTACATCAGCGGCTGGGTCATCGACGGGTCGTCGCCCTCGTTGTGCCCGCGCCGGCGGTAGCAGACCAGGTCGATCACGACGTCCTTGTCGAACGCCATCCGGAAGTCGAAGGCCAGCCGGGCCACCCGGACGCACGCCTCCGGGTCGTCACCGTTCACGTGGAAGATCGGCGCCTGGATCATCCGGGCGGCGTCGGTGCAGTACACCGAGGAGCGGGAGGACGACGGCGCGGTGGTGAACCCGACCTGGTTGTTGACGATGATGTGCACGGTGCCGCCGGTGCGGTACCCGCGCAACTGGGACAGGTTCAGGGTTTCGGCGACCACGCCCTGACCGGCGAACGCGGCGTCACCGTGCATCAGCACCGGCAGCACCGAGAAGAACGCGCTGCCGCGGTTGAGCCGGTCCTGCTTGGCCCGGACCACTCCCTCGAGCACCGGGTTGACCGCCTCCAGATGGGAGGGGTTGGCGGCCAGATAGACCCGCGTCTTCTCGCCGGTCTCGGCCGTGAACCGGCCCTCGGTGCCGAGGTGGTACTTGACGTCGCCCGACCCCTGCACGCTGCGGGGGTCCTGCTGGCCCTCGAACTCACGGAAGATCTGCCCGTAACTCTTGCCGGCGATGTTGGCCAGCACGTTCAGCCGGCCCCGGTGCGGCATCCCGATGCAGACCTCGTCCAGTTCGGCCTGGGCCGCCGCGGTCAGCAGTTCGTCCAGCAGCGGGATGACGCTCTCGCCGCCTTCCAGACTGAATCGCTTCTGCCCGACGAACTTGGTTTGCAGGAAGGTTTCAAAGGCTTCGGCGGCGTTGAGCCGGCGCAGCACCCGCAACTGCTCGTCGCGGGACGGCTTGGCGTACGGGCGCTCGAGCCGGTTCTGCAGCCAGTTGCGCTGTTCCGGGTCCTGGATGTGCATGTACTCGATGCCGACGGTGCGGCAGTAGGTGTCGCGCAGTACTCCCAGCACATGCCGGAGCTTCATCACCGGTTTGTGACCGAAGCCGCCGGTGGGCACCTCCCGTTCCAGATCCCAGAGGGTGAGCCCGTGGGTGGTGACGTCGAGGTCGGGGTGACGGCGCTGCTTGTACTCCAGCGGATCGGTGTCGGCCATGAGATGCCCGCGCACCCGGTAGGAGTGAATGAGTTCCTGCACCCGGGCGGTCTTGTTGATCTCGTCCTCGTGCGAGACCGAGATGTCGCGGATCCAGCGGATCGGCTCGTACGGAATCCGCAGCGCGTGGAAGATCCGGTCGTAGAAGCCGTCCTCGCCGAGCAGTTTGCCGTGCACCACGCGGAGGAAATCGCCGGAGACGGCACCCTGGATGATCCGGTGGTCGTAGGTGGAGGTGAGCGTCATCACCTTGCTGACCGCGAGCCGGGCGATGGTGTCCTCGGACGCGCCCTGGTACTCGGCCGGGTAGTCCATCGCCCCGACGCCGATGATCGCGCCCTGCCCCTTCATCAACCGGGGCACGGAGTGCACGGTTCCGATCGTGCCCGGGTTGGTCAGGCTCAGGGTGGTGCCGGCGAAGTCGTCCGCACTGAGTTTGTTGATCCGGGTGCGCCGGATCACGTCCTCGTAGGCGGCCCAGAACTCGGCGAAGTCCAGACCCTCGCAGTGCCGCACGTTCGGCACCAGCAACTGCCGGGTACCGTCCGGTTTGGACAGGTCGACGGCGATCCCCAGGTTGATGTGGGCCGGGTGCAGGACGGCCGGCTTGCCGTCGTCGACGAGGTAGCTGTAGTTCATTTCAGGCATCTGCTCGAGTGCCTCGACCAGGGCGAAGCCGATCAGATGGGTGAACGAGACCTTGCCGCCCCGGGAGCGGGTCAGGTGGTTGTTGATCACGATCCGGTTGTCGATCAGCAACTTGGCCGGGATCGCCCGCACGCTGGTCGCGGTCGGTACCTCGAGACTGGCCTCCATGTTGGTGACGACCCGGCCGGCCGGGCCCTTCAGCCGGGTGACCTCGGCCTCGCGGGGGGCCGCCTTGGGTTCCCCGCCCGGCTTCGCGGCTTCCCGGGGCAGCTTGGTCACCGGCGACATACCCGCGGGGGTCGCCTGCGTCGGCTGGGTGCGCCCGGTGGCCGTCTGAGCGGGTCCGGTCACTGCCGGGCCCGTTCCGGCCGGGGTCCGAACCGTTCTGGTCGGGGCCTGGGCGCGTCCGCTCGCCGGGATCGTTCCGTTCGCCGGGCCCGGTGGAGAGGTGACGGTGCGGCTCCCGGCGGCGCCCGAGACGCCGCCGGCGGGCACGTTGGCCGGTGTCCTGCTGCCCGTGGTGCTGCTGCCCGTGGTGCTGCTGCCCGTGGTGCTGATGGCCTCGGCTGCCGTAACCGGGGCCGGGGCGGGGACCGGGTTCTCGACCCGGGTGCTGGAGCGACCTCGTGGAGTGTCCGCGGGCTGGTAATCGGCGAAGAACTCCCACCACGCCGGATCAACGGAGGTCTTGTCCGTCAGAAACTGCTGGTAGAGCTCGTCAACCAGCCACTCGTTCGGTCCGAACTCGGTAACCGAAGGCTCGGAAGACTGTGACACGGTGGAGATCGCCTTCTTTCGGAAGGGGGTCTGAAAGGTACATCAACCCTAACCCTTACCAGCAGGGTTCAGGCTCAGGTGGACGGGGTCAGCCCCGTTACCGGCCCCGTTACCGGCCCTGTCATCGGCTCTGTCATCGGCTCTGTCATCGGCTCTGTCACCGGCCTGTCGTCGGCAAGGTCTTGAGTGCCGATTCCAGTACACTTGAGGGATCATGCCCTCACGAAGGCGCCGGCCCAGAGCCGGCAGCCCACAATCGCGACATTTGCGTCCCGAAGCGCACCTCGAATCATCTCTCATGAATCATCCTCTCAATCGCCCCCGCCGAGTGGGTCGCGATGAATGAGTGGCTGCTTCTGGCGGCCGGGGTCCTGCTCACCTTCGGGACGTCGCTCTTCGTCGCCGCCGAGTTCTCCCTGGTGGCCCTGGACCGGCCCACCGTGCAGCGGGCGATCGACAAGGGTGACCGGCGCGCTGTGGGCGTGCTGCGGGCCGTCCGGCAGTTGTCCACCCAGCTCTCCGGCGCCCAGGTCGGGATCACGGTCACCACCCTGATCGTCGGCTACCTGGTGCAACCCTCGCTGGCAACATTGCTGCAGACGCCGGTGAAGGCCGTCGGGCTGACCGGAGCCGCCGCTGAGGGCCTGTCGGTAGCGCTCGCGCTGGCGATCGCGTCGGCCTTCTCGATGGTGATCGGCGAACTGGTGCCGAAGAACCTGGCCATTTCCCTGCCGCTGGCCACCGCGCGGATCGTGGTCGGCCCGCAACGGATCTTCACCGCCTCGGTGTCCCCGCTGATCACCCTGCTGAACGGATCCGCGAACCGGTTGCTGCGCGCGGTCGGGGTCGAGCCGCAGGAGGAACTCTCGGCCGGCCGATCCCCGGAGGAACTGGCCGCCCTGGTCCGGCACTCGGCCGCCGCCGGCACGCTCGACCAGCAGACCGCCGAGCTGATCACCCGTTCGCTCGGCTTCTCCGCCCGGACCGCGGCCGATGTGATGACCCCGCGGGTGCGCACTCTGGTGCTGCCCCGCGATCACAAGGCCGCCGAGGTGATCGCGCTGGCTCGCCGGTCCGGGCACAGTCGCTTTCCGGTGATCGACGGAGATCTGGACGACGTGATCGGCGTCGTGCACCTGAAGAGTGCGGTCGCGGTGCCCCGGGAACGCCGGGACGACGTCCCGGTGGCGGCGATCATGTCCGAGGCGCTGCGGGTGCCGGAGACGGTGCGGCTCGACCCGCTGCTGGTGCAGTTACGGGCGCTCGGGCTGCAACTCGCCGTGGTGGTGGACGAATACGGCGGCACGGCCGGAGTGGTCACCCTCGAGGACCTGGTCGAGGAGCTGGTCGGCGAGGTGGCCGACGAGCACGATCGCAGCCGGCCCGGGATCGTGCACCGGCGTGACGGCGCCTGGCTGGTGCCCGGGCTGATGCGCCCGGACGAGGTCCGGGACAAGACCGGCATCGACGTCCCGGACGATCATGCTTACGAGACGCTCGGCGGGTTCCTGATGGCCGCTCTGGGGCGGATTCCCAAACAGGGGGACGAGATCCCGGTCGAGGGTGCGGTGCTGAAGGTGGAACGGATGGACGGGCGCCGGGTCGACCGGGTCCGTTTGATCCCCAGTCGGCCGGTTCCGGAGGTTCCGGTCGCGGACGGGCCGACCGGATGACCAAATTGCTGATCGCGGCCGCGTTGCTGCTGCTGAACGCGTTCTTCGTCGGCGCGGAGTTCGCCGTCATCTCGGCCCGGCGCAGCCAGATCGAACCGCTGGCCGAGGCCGGCAGCCGGGCGGCCCGAACCGCCCTGCGGGCGATGGAGCGGATCTCGCTGATGCTGGCCTGCGCGCAGCTCGGGATCACGGTCTGCTCGCTGGGACTGGGGGCGGTCGCCGAACCCGCGATCGCGGGTCTGATCACGGCGCCGATCGGCGCCCTCGGCCTGTCCGAAGACGTGGTGGATCCGGTCGGATTCGCGCTGGCCCTGGCGCTGGTGGTCTACCTGCACGTGGTGATCGGTGAGATGGTGCCGAAGAACCTGGCCCTGGCCGGCCCGGACCGGGCGGTGCTGGTGCTGGCCCCGGCGCTGATGGCGATCGCCCGGGCCGTCGGGCCGGTGATCGTGGTGCTGAACGCGGTGGCCAACGGCCTGCTCCGGCTGCTGCGGGTGGAACCGAAGAACGAGCTGGCCTCCGCCTACACGGCGGACGAGGTGCATTCGATCGTCACCGAGTCGACCCGGGAGGGGCTGCTGGCCGACGACCACGGCCTGCTTACCGGTGCGCTGGAATTCAGTGAGCGGCAGGCGGCCGACGTCATGGTTCCGCTGGGCCGTCTGGTCACCGTGCTGGCCGGAAGCACCCCGGCGGAGGTCGAGCGAATGGTGACCAGGACCGGATTCAGTCGTTTCCCGGTGGTTCGGCCGCCCGACTCGACTGCGGACGGTAGCGGCCTGGAGGTGGTGGGCTACCTGCACCTGAAGGATCTGCTGTACGCCGATGACGAGCGGCACGACCAGCCGGTGCCGGACAAGCGGATCCGCACCCTGGTCTCGGTCAGCACCGAGGACGAGGTGGAGGACGCCCTGGCCACCATGCGGCGCGGTGGGACCCATCTGGCCCGGGTGGTCGATGAAGACGGGCGCACGCTGGGTGTTCTCTTCCTGGAGGACGTGCTCGAGGAGCTCGTCGGCGAGGTGCGGGACGCGATGCGCCGGGACCCCTCGGCCCGGCATCCACTGCGATAGTGACGACTTTCACTTGGCCGTCGCCCGGCGTCACCCCGGGTGAGAAGGCTGCCGGTTTTTGGACAGATCCTCCCGAAGACACCGATACTCTCCGGTGAGCTTCAGATACTTGAGGTGGGGGATATCACTAGTCATCCAAACGGGCTAGGGTCAACACGCCGCATGGACTTGATTCTGATACCTCATTGGCCTTTATAGTTCCGTGACTCTTCACTCTAAGTGGGGGCGCACACAGAACGTCTCCATCCGTTCAGCTCAGGAGGATTTCAGTGCCGTCGCACCGCGCCGACCCTCCAGCACCGTTGCGAAGGCCGCGTCAGAACCGATCGTCGGGTAACCGGCTGACTGGTTCTCCGGCCCGGACGGGACGGCGCCCGCGAGGGTCACTGAGTGCTCCTCAGGTAGGCATCGCCGGCGCCCTGGGTATCGCCACCATTGCCGCCCCGATCAGCGGGGCGATGGCCAACCCGATACCCAAGGCCCAGGTCAACCAGATCAGTTCGGCGGCCTCGGTGCCGATGGCCGCGTTCCCGGGATTGCCCGAGGCCGCCGGGGCCGGGCTCAAAACCCTCCGGGTGGTGCCGGTCACCGACCTCAGCGCCGATACTCCGGCGCTGCTGGCCGCGCCGCGCAGCATCATGGTCAGCCGGGCCTCCCGCTCCAACGAGCGTTCGGTGCTGCCCGGTTGCGACGGGATCAACCGGGTTCCCGCCAATGCGGTCAACGGTGAGCTGCCGCTCGGCGCGCTGTGCACACTCTGGGATCCGAAACACCGGCTCCGGGCCGACGCCGCGGTCGCTCTGGCCAAGCTCAACGTGGCCTATAAGCAGCATTTCGGTAACAACATCTGTCTCACCGACTCCTACCGGACCCTGGCCGAGCAACGTCGGCTGAAGTCGATCAAGCCCAGCCTGGCCGCGACCCCGGGGACCAGCAATCACGGTCTGGGGCTGGCGGTCGACCTCTGCGACGGGATCGAGAGCGGTACCGGTGCCCGGTACCAATGGATGCGAGCGAACGCCGGCGCCTACGGCTGGGCCAACCCGGCCTGGGCCCTGCCCGGCGGCGGTGGCCCGCACGAGCCGTGGCACTGGGAGTTCGTGGCCGGGGAATAGCGCCCGGGGAAGGCCGGAAAATGTGGCCGGAGACAGCGGTCAGCTAGCGGCGGCGAGGCCGGTGGACTGACGGCTCGTCAGCCGCCGTTCACGCCGCTGGGCCAGGTAGATCTCTTCCCGGCCCTCTTCGGTCAGGCCGCCCCAGACACCGTACGGTTCGTGTACCGACAGGCCGTGCCGTCGGCATTGCTCGATCACCGGGCAGCCCGCGCAGACCGCTACCGCGGCGGCGTCGCGCTTGCGCCGGGCTGGGCCGCGCTCGCCTTCGGGGTGAAAGAAAAGCCGCGGGTCGGCCTCGCGGCACGAGCCCTCAAGCTGCCATTCCCAGACATCGGCGACTGGCACGGGTAACCGGGACAGCTCCGCCATGGTGACCTCCGCATAAGACGTTGGTGCGGCCGGATGGCCGTTCCTGATGGGTAGGACACTACTAACCGATCCAGGGGTTGTTCAAGTCAATCGCGCCACAAATTGTTCAGAATCGCTTCACGGATCGGTTCGACGTCCTGAACCGATTCAGGGCTCACTCGGCCAGGGCCGCGGCCTGGAGCCGGCTCAGAGTGCGGCTGAGCGTGCGTGACACCTGCATCTGCGTGATTCCCAGCTCGGTCGCAATCTGCTGCTGGGTCCAGTCGGCGTAGAACCGCAGCGCCAGCACGTTGCGTTCCTGCTCCGGGAGGGCGGCCAGCAGCGGATCGACGGCGAGCCGGTCGACCACCTCAGCCAGGCCCGCGTCCTCCACCCCAAGGGTGTTGCTCAGCAGGGCCTGATGGGTCTCGTCCAGCGGAGCATCGAGCGAAAGGCTGGAGTAGCCCTCACCGGCCAGCAGCATCTCCCGCACTTCCTGCCGGTTGGCGCCCAGGTGACCAGTGATGTCGTCGACGCTCGGACTGGAACCACGGCGGCTGGTCAGCTCGGCGGAAGCCTTCCGAAACTGGATTCGCAGTTCTTGTAACCGGCGGGTCGGCCGGACGTCCCAGCCATGATCGCGAAAGTGCCGGCGCAGTTCTCCGGTGATGGTCGGGACCGCGTAGGCGGCGAACCGTCCGGCTTTTTCCGGCCGGTAGCCCCGGGTGGCTTTGACCAGGGCCAGGGCGGCGACCTGGCTGAGGTCTTCCTGCGGGATCCCCCGACCGGCGTACCGCAGCGCCAGCGACTCGGCCACCGGCATGAACTGTTCCGCGACCTCGTTCAGCAGCCGGGTCCGGGCCGGCTCATCCGCCTCGGCGGCCTCGCTCAGCAACTGCTCGAGGGTGTCGCTGGACCGGCCCGGCTGGTGAGGCGGCCGGTTCGGCGGTCGCTGAGGCGGGGGCTGTCTGAGGGTCATGCTGCCCCCAGAGCGACTCGGTACACCTTCTCGGTCGCCCTTACCGCCCGATCGCTGGCGAACATGGTGAGGGCGCGGTCCCGCCCGGCCAGGCCCATTCCCTTGAGCCGGAACGGATTTCGCAGCAGGGTCCGGACGGCCCGGCCGAGTGCCTCCGGGTTGCCGGCCGCTACTACCGCCCCCGTCACTCCGTCGACGACCATGTCCGCCGCCGACCCACCGGTCACGGCGACCAGAGGCAGGCAGCGCACCATCGCCTCGATCGCCGCGGCCGGGTCGATGCTGTTGCCCGGGCAGATCAGCAGGGCCGCGGAGTCGATCAGACGGGCCGTGCGCAGCGGGTCCAGTGGTCCGGCCCAGCGGACCCGGTTGCGCAGGCCCAGCCGATCCAGCCGGGACTGCAGGGCCAGCCGGTCCAGGCTGCTCCCCGGCCCGGCCACTATCAGTTCGCGGGCCGGTACCCAGCACATCGCCGCCAGCGTGGCCTCGATGCCGCTGTCGGGCCCGATTCCGCCGAGCGAGAGCAGGGTGGCCCCGGGCGAGCGGGTCCCGGGCCCGGTCCTGGACTGATGGTCCAGAGGGGGGATCAGATCCGGGACCACGAAGGCGCGGCGATTCTGCACCCCGGCCCGTAGAGCCGCTCTGCGGTCACCGTCTCCGGTGGCGGCGATGGCATCCGCGGCCCGCAGACAAGCCTGGTAGGCCCGGTGCTCGGTCCGTGCGGCGGCCCCGGCATCGGCCCGCGGCCGGGGTAAGCGATCGGTCTGCGGGGACGAGCCTGCTCCGGCGAAGCGCAGGACCACCGCGGCCGGGGTCTCGGCCTGGCTGCGGGCAGTCAGCGCCGCGGCCCAGGCCACCGGATCCAGAGCGTGCAGCACCGTGCCGGTGGAGCTGCCGACCTGGGTGGTCAGCCGTTCCGCCAGTTTCCGGCCCGCCGCCGCACCCTCCGGAAAGGAGGTCAGTTCGTGCCCCCCGCGAAGGTCTCCCAGCAGGTCCACCTCGACCTGGTAGCCCCGCTGGCGCAGCGCGGTGCTCAGGTCGTTGGATAACCGCGCGGCGCTGACCCGGTCGCCGCGGCCTAACGTCCGCGAGGCACTGGAGTGCGATGAGAGGAGGTGAATCTGCATGCCGACCCCATCGGGCCCGGCGGGCTCAGCCCGCGACAGCCCAAGTGTTCGGGGCCTTGCTTGCCCCACTTCGTGCGCCCGATCAGCCTAGCCCGATCGTGTTCGCTGTGGAAGCAAGTCGTCGCCCTCAGTATTCAAAACGGCACTATTGAGCCCCGCTGGGGTCGCCGGGGGTGGTCGGTGATGATCCTTTGCCCCTGGGATTACGCTCGGACCAGGAGGCCGGGCCGGCCCCGTGCCGCTCGGCGAGCTCGTCCAGGGCCTCGCCGGCCCGGGCATCGAGGAAGATTCTCATTCGGGTCCGGGTGCGCACTGCTTCGAGCAGCTCAGAATCGGACAGGCATGCCGAGATCACCTCCTGACCCCAGAATCGATCCGAGCCGGCCAGGGGGTCGGCCGGGGAGATCGGCGGATCGAGCGGTGGAACCGGTCGGGTAAACAGCCGCGGGGCGCTCTGATCGGCCATGACAACACCACCTGTCATTGATGCGAACATTTGTTCGAGTATAGCTCAGGTGACGTCTCGGCCACCGGTTATCCACAGGTTGGTTTGACCCGGAGTTCAGGGTCGCGGGAGTTCGGGGGAGGCTGAATCGAGCGGGACGGCGGCCGAACGAACCAGGCCCAGCTCGGAGGTCTCCCGCGGGAGGAGGGCCTCCAGGGTCCCTTCCGTGGCGGTCCGAATCCGGTTGCCCGGCAGCGAGATCGGGTGATAGCCACGGGTCACGATCTTGGCCGGCAGGCCGGCCAGGGGAATCTGCAGCGGGTTGGCGGCGGCCTGGAAGCCGCCGAGGCCCACGACGAAGCCGAGGTCGTGATGCCGGTACGCCCGGCGTTCACCCTGACCCAGTGACGCGGCCACGCTGCCGGCCGCCAGCACCAGCCGGTCGTACCCGACCTCACCGGGCTGATCCTCGGCGTCGGTGTAGCTGACCCGGCGGTGGTCGGGGTCGATGCCGCTCACTCGGCCCAGGATCAGCCTGATACCGCGCCGGCTGTCGTTGAGTGAGACAGCGATCCGGCGCGGGTCCAGAATCCCAGCCATCACCTCCGGCAGCAGGGGCAGGTAGAGGAAGTAGTTCGTGGGGTTGATCAGCACGATATCGGCGCGGCCGCCCAATTTTCGGCCCAGACGGCGGGCTGCTTCGAAACCGGCGAAGCCGGCACCGACAATGACGATACGGGTTTGGGCGGCCATGTCCGGATCTGAATCACGAACGCCCACTTCACATCCGTGAGTGAAACCGGGAGTCTGGGTCACCCGCGCGCCCGCCCTCTCCCCGTGGTGCCCGAAAAACCTGTGTGGCGGTGCCGATTCAGGCCAGATCACAGGCATTTCGGGGGCACGGCCAACATGGGAGCGCGCCTGAGACTTCAGTCCGGCAGTCGATGATCACCAGCTCGGCTCGCGAAAACGTCTGGTTGAGCCCGGGTTCACGGGCGCAACCGGTGATTATGCATGATCCGGCGCACCAGTGAACCGCGGTCGCGGCCAGAGACGGGCCGGCAATGATTGGGGGTGACGCCTTAATGATTGGGGGTGACGTCTGGACGAATCGTCAGGAAGCCGTACTGTCGGTAGGGCGAGTACTCGAACCGACGGTCAGCGACTCGACGATCTGGAGCAAATCACATGAGCGAGATCTCCCCGGCCAACGACTACCGGCCCAGCCCGCTCGCGGCGGTCCGCCGGGAATCCGTCGGCGGTCGCTGGGCCCTGACCCTCACCCGGGACCTGGGTCATCCGCTCAAACGGGTCTGGGAGGTCATTACCGAACCCGGTCAGTTACGGCAGTGGGCGCCCTACAGCAGCGACCGGGATCTGGCCGCGACCGGACCGGTCGTGCTCTCGATGCAGGACCGGGACCAAGGGCAGGATCAGGGGCAGGACCAGGACGGCGGTGCCTGGCGGCTGCCGGGCACCGTGATCACAGCCGATTCACCGCGGGTACTCGAATACACCTGGGGAGCCGACGTGCTGCGCTGGCAGCTCACCGGGACGGACGACGGCACCACCCTCACCCTACGGCAGACCTTCGACCAGGAGAGCCTGACCTCGTCACTGGCCGCCGGCTGGCACCTCTGTCTGGATGCCGCGGACGCGCTGATGAAGGGGGTTCCCTTCGGGCCGGTAGTAGGTGAGCGGGCCCTCGACTTCGGCTGGGTCGAACTCAACGAGCGTTACGCCGAAGTTCTCGACGTCAAACCGACACCCCCGCACGGATGACGTGTCTCTACCATCGCCTCCCGGCGCACGGTAGCCCGATTGATAGCTATTTGTTAGGATCTCGCCCGGGGAGGCGAGGCTTGATGACCCAACGGCCGACGTCATAGCGGTGAAACGGGGAGGCGATATGGGGGCGTCACAGATCCGCCGACCCGACCTGCTCTCGGGGCGCTACCTCTTGGGCGATGTGATCGGCCGAGGTGGCATGGGTGTAGTTCACCGGGCCTGGGACACCCGCTTGTGCCGGTACGTGGCGGTGAAGATTCTTCGCCAGGTGGCGCCGGACGAGCTCAGCCGGGAGCGGTTCATCCTCGAGGGCCGGACCCTCGCCGCCCTCAACCATCCCGGGCTGATCACCCTGTTCGACGTGGTGAGCACCGAGGACGAGCCCTACCTGGTGATGGAACTGGTAGAGGGGCAGTCGCTGAAGGAGCGCTGCCGCGAGTCCGGGATGGACGTGCGTCAGGTCGCGGCCATCGGTGCGGAACTCGCCGATGCGCTGGCCTACGTGCACCACCATCAGATCGTTCACCGCGACCTCAAACCCAGCAATGTGCTGCTGGCCGACGACGGCCGGGTGAAGCTGGCCGATTTCGGGATCGCCCAGCTCATTGACAACAGCTCCGAGTACACGCCGACCGGGGTCACGATCGGCACCGTGGCCTACCTGTCGCCCGAGCAGGTCCGGACCGATCCGATGACCGTGGCCAGCGACATTTATTCCCTGGGGCTGGTGCTGCTGGAAGCGCTCACCGGGCGCCGGGTCTTCGCCGGCCCCCCGGCCGAGGCCGCGCTCGCCCGGCTGACCCGGTCCCCGACGTTCGACGCGACGCTGCCGGCTCCCTTCCGGGCGTTGATCGGCGCGATGACCGAACTCGACCCCACCCGGCGGCCGGCGGCGGAAACGGTGGCGCTCGCGTTCCGGGCGTTCCTGGCCGACACTGCGCCCGCGCTCGATCCCACCCGGCCGATCAGCCTCGCGCCCCCGATGCTCCCGCCCGGGTCGCCGGCAGTCGCAGAGCCACGGCCGCGCCGGGCTCGGCTCGGCTCCCCTCGGCTCGGCGGCCCGGCTCGGATCGGACGGCCCCGGCTGGGCCGGTGGCTGAGGCCGATAGCCGCTCTCACCGTTGCCGTGGCCGTGGTCGTCGCGGCGCCGTTGAGCTCCCGGTGGGGGCTGTCCGAGCCACCGGCCCGAGCCGCCAGCTCGGCTTCCGACCCGACCGTGGCCTCGGATCAGACGGCCCCGACCGAACCCGACGCGGTGAAGGCGAAAGCGAGAAAGGCGGAGGATCGGGCGTTCGCGCAGGCCCGGGCCGAACTTCAGGCCCAGGAGCGCAAGCTTGAGAAGCAGGCCCGGGGCAAACTCAAGGACGTTCTCGATTCGGCCCAGAAGGCGCTGGTGAAATCCGGTAAAGAGGCGGCCTCCGGGGCGATGGATCATGCTCGGAAGAGTCTCGGGGCGGCTGCTCGAGCTTTACATGATGCGCTGAGCGGAGATCAGAACTCCGGCTGAGCTCAACTTCAAACTGAGCTCAGCTTCAAACCGGCTCAGAGCCAGCGGTATTCGAACCAGTCCCAGAAGGCTGACGGGGCGGCCCCTGGTCGATCGGGCCGGGCGGCGTAAGGGCCGATCATGGTCCCGGTGAAACCGCCGGCCACGGTGGTGCTCAGTACCCGCCCGTCCACCGTGGCCAGGACCAGGTCGTTCACCGAGAACGTGTAGTCCAGGCCGGCTCCGGCCACGGTCAGCCGGAGCAGGCCGTCCGGTACCGGCCGCTCGGCCACGACCTCGTCGACCCCGGCGAACCGCCGGACCACCCGAGCCCGGCGGCTCCCGGGCAACGACCCGGAAGTTACCCCGGCCGATGTTCCGGAGCAGATCAGCAAGCGCAGCGAGAACCGCTCGCTCTGCCGCAGCATGATCCCGGCCACCGGCCCGGCGTCGGCCGGGTCGAAGTCGAGCAGACCGGTGGCCCGGAAATCCCAGGTCTCCTGCGGACGGGCGACGAAGGCGGGGCAGCCGGCGTCCTCGGTTCCCTCCGGTTGCGGGTGCAGGGCCAGCCAGCCGGGCCGCTCCGACAGGGACACCAGCCCGGCCGAGGGGGTCCGAAGGTACGACCAGCCCGGCCCGAGCCGGTCCCGGTCGAAGTCGTCGCGCTCGGGAACGGGCGGCCAGGGCGCCGCGGGGACGTCGGGCCCGGCCTGGTCCGTCCGCAGGGCGCCGATCCCGGGGTTGAACACCGGCCAGCCGTCCTCCCAGCTCACCTCGGCCAGGAAGGTTTCCCGGCCGAGGGTGTAGTGGTAGGTGTCGTCGTCCGCCTCACGGCGCGCCCGGATCGCCAGCAGCACCGCCCACCAGGTGCCGTCGGCCGCCGTCACCAGGTCGGCGTGCCCGGCTCCGACCACGGGAGAGCGCGCTCCGAGGTGGCGGTGAGTCAGCACCGGGTTGCGCGGATTGTTCCGGTACGGTCCGGTGGCCAGTTTGGCCCGGGCACAGGTGACGGCGTGATCGTGGGCGGTGCCTCCCTCGGCGATCAGCAGCAGCAGGTCTCCGTCCGGACTCCGGTACAGGTGCGGGGCCTCGGCCCAGACCGCGTCCACCAGAGCACCGTGCCAGATCACCTGCTCCGGCCCGACCAGGCGCAGGGCCTGCGGGTCGAAGCGCCGGACCCAGATCTCGGTGCCGCCCGCGATCGGGGCGGCCGGATCGGGCCGGGTCGCGCAGAACCAGGCGCCGCCGTCGACGTCGTCAAAGAACAGCGACGGATCGAAGCTCTCCGGCTCGCCCAGCCACACCGGATCCGACCAGGGCCCGGCCGGATCGGTCGCCGTCACCACGAAGTTGCCGCCCGGTCGTCCGGGCGGCGCCCCGATCAGGGTGCAGACGACGTAGAAGACTCCCCGGTGCCAGCGGATCGTGGGCGCGTACAGCCCGCCGGAGCTGCGCACGCCGTCCAGGTTCAGTTGTTCCGGGCGATCGAGCACGTGCCCGATCAGGTGCCAGTTCAGCAAGTCGCGGCTGTGCTGCACGGGCAGCCCGGGGAAGTACTCGAAGGTCGAGGTAACCAGGTAGAAGTCGTCCCCGGCCCGGCAGATCGAGGGATCCGGACGGAATCCCGGCAGGACCGGATTCGTCATCGGGCCGGGTCCGGCGCGGCCCCGGTGCTTCCCGAACCCGCCGCCGGACCGACGGTGACGACCGGGGCGAGCACCCGGTCCGGGCCTACCTGCCGCAGCGGCCCTACCAGCCGCAACTGCAGTACTTCGCGGATATCCGTGCTGGAGGCGGCCACCCGCAGCTCCACCAGGCCCGGATCGACGATCCGGGTACCGGCTCGCCCGGTGTAGGAGGTGAGGTCGGCGTGCAGCGCGAAACGGGCCGTCCGGGACTCCTGCGCGGCCAGTTCGATCCGGGCCGCCGCCACCAGTTGCTGTACCGGTCGCACCGTCTGCGACACCGGGTCGTGCAGGTACAACTGGACCACCTCGGTGGTGGTCACCGGGTGCGGGTTGTGCACGGTGACTTCCACCGTGACGACGTCGTCGGTGGCCCAGTCCGTCCGGTCGGCCGTGGCCGGTAGCCACTGCGCCGGGGCGTACGACAGCCCGTGCCCGAAGCCGAACAGGGGGGTCGGGTCGACGCTGCTGACCTCGCTGCGGGTACCCAGCGGAGCGGCCAGATAGGTAGCCGGCTGGCCGGCCCCGGTCCGCGGAAAACTGATCGGCAGCCGGCCGGAGGGGTTGACGTTCCCCGCGAGCACGCCGGCGACCGCCGGCCCGCCTTCCTCGCCGGGGAAGAATCCGACCACGACCGCGGCGAGCCGGTCGATCTGGTCGGAGATCTCGTACGGGCGCCCGACCAGCAGCACCAGGACGACGGGCGTGCCGGTACCGATCAGCGCCTCCAGCAACTCGGTCTGCCGACCGGGCAGGCGCAGATCGGCGACGTCGCAGCCCTCACCGGAGGTGCCGCGCCCGAACAGCCCGGCCAGGTCGCCGAGGACGGCCACGCACACGTCGCTGTCCCGGGCCAGGTCCACGGCCGCGGCCAACTCGTCGTCCGTCCCCCCGAGGACGGTGCAGCCCGGCGCGAAGGCCGGCTCGAAACCCAGGGCCCGGACCGAGTCCAGCAGGGTCGGCACCTCGACCCCGAGCGGGGTGCCCTCGAACTGGGGGCCGACATGCATCGGGAACGAGTAGCAGCCGAGCATCGCGCTGCTGGCATCGGCCTGGGGACCGATCAGGGCCAGCCGCCGGCCGGGGGCCAGCGGCAGCGTCCCGTCGTTCGCCAGCAGCACCACCGACTCCTGGGCCAGCTTGCGAGCCAGCGCGCGGGAGTCGTCGTCGTCCAGGTCGAAGTGCTGTTCCGGGGCCGGATCGGGGGACCAGGACGGGTCGAGCAGGCCGAGCTCGAGTTTCTGCCGCAGTACCCGTTCCAGCGCCCGGTCCACCCAGCGGACGTCGATCCGGCCGTCACCGACCGCTTCGATCAGCGGCGGCCCGTAGCAGTTGACGGTCGGCAGTTCGACGTCGATCCCGGCGGTGAGGGCCAGACCCGCTGACTCGGCCTGATCCCCGGCCACCCCGTGCAGTGTCTGCAGGAACGACACCGAGAAGTAGTCGGCGACCACGGTTCCGGTGAAACCGATGCTGTCGCGAAGGATCTCGGTCAGCAGCCAGGGATCGGCGGCGGTCGGGACGCCGTCCAGATCGGTGTACGAATTCATCACCGAGCCGGCACCGGCCCGCAGCGCCAGCTCGAACGGGGGCAACAGGACGTCGGCCAGTTCGCGCCGCCCGATCGAGACCGGGGCCAGGTTCCGCCCGCCCCGGGACGCCGAGTACCCGGCGAAGTGTTTCAGGGTGGCGATCACGCCGCTGGACTGAAGGCCCCGGACGTAGGCGCTGCCGATGGTTCCGACCAGGTGTGGATCCTCGCCGATGGTCTCCTCCACGCGACCCCAGCGAAGATCCCGGACGACGTCCATCAGCGGGGCCAGGCCCTGGTGGATGCCGAGCCCGTGCATCAGGGCCCCGATCCTGGCTCCCATCGCCTCCACCAGGTCCGGGTCGAAGCTGGCTCCCCAGCTCAGCGGGGCCGGATAGATGGGGGCCTGCCAGGCGGCCAGGCCGGTCAGGCACTCCTCGTGCACGAGCGCGGGAATGCCGAATCGTCCGGCCGCGACGATCGCATGCTGGGTTCGGGCCAGGCTGAGGGCACCGCTGCGCGGATCGACCGGCCGGGTGCCGAACGGGCGGGTCAGTTGCCCGAGCCCGGACCGGATCAGGGCGGTCCAGTCGATCGGGGCGGCGGCGAATTCGTGCTGGTGCGGGGCCACCCCCTCGGACGAACTGTCCAGCCCGACCCAGACCCCGTAGAGCTGGGCCACCTTCTCCTCGAGGGTCATCCGGGCGATCAGGTCGGTGACCCGCTCACTGCCTGGCCGAGCCGGGTCGGCCCAGATCTGGTCTTCAATCATGACTGCTCGCCCTTTCGCGGCGCCCGGGGTCGGGCGGTGGACCGGCGTTGGACCAGCCGGGTCGGTAAAGTGATTCTTTCGGGTACATCAGCCCCCGCGAGCAGCGACAACAGCATCTCCACGGCTCGCCGGCCCATCAGCTGGATCGGCTGCTCCACGGTGGTCAGGGCCGGGTCGGACATCACCGCTTCGGGCACGTTGTCGAACCCCACGACGGACAGTTCCGTGGGCACGTCAAGCCCGAGTTCGGCGGCGGCGGCCAGGGCCCCGATCGCGGACAGGTCGTTGGCGGCGAAGATCGCGGTCGGCGGATCGGGAGTGGCCAGCAGTTGGACGGTTGCCGCTCGGGACAGTTCCTCCTCGAAACCACCCATCATCATCAGGGCCGGATCGATCGGCAGGCCGGCCGTGGTCAGGGCCAGTTCGTAACCGTCCTGCCGGAGCCGGGCCGAATCCAGGTCGGGTCGGCCGGCGATGAACCCGATCCGCCGGTGGCCCAGCTCGAGCAGGTGCTCGGTGGCCAGCCGGGCGCCGTGCAGGTTGTCCGCGGTAACGGTGGGGACAGCGGAGTTTCCGGTGTGCGGATCGACGGCGACCACCGGGATCCCGACCTGGGCGTCTACCACGGTGGGGGTGACCAGCAGGGCCCCGTCGATCAGGGTGCCACCGAGCCGGGACAGGTAACGTCGCTCCCAGCCGACCCGGTCGGCGGCCCGGCCGCCGGCGGAGTACACCACGAGCTCGTAGGAGGTGTCGCGGACCGCCCGCGAGGCGCCCTTCAGCAGTTCGGTGCTGAACGGCTCCAGATCGGCGACCAGGATGCCCACCACGTTGGTGCGATGGCTGCGCAGACTGCTGGCCACGATGCTCGACTGGTAGCCCATCTCGTCGATCACGGCCTTGACGTGCAGCGCGGTGGTGGCGGAGACGCCGTAGCGCCCGTTCAGCACCTTGGAAACCGTCGCGACGGACACGCCGGCCCGGGCTGCGACGTCCCGGATCGTGGTCCGGATGTGTGTGGTCACCACCGGAGACTAATGCTAGAAAACGTTATCGACAACGGTTGACATTGGTATGGAGGGGGAGTCAAGATCTGGGATCACGTAGGGGCCGTGTCGCTGCTCACATCAGACCCCAATTCATCACTCTCCAGGAGACACCATGCGGAACGTGTACAAGTGCGGCGCTGCACTGATCGGCGCCGCACTCCTGCTGTCAGCGTGCGGCGGTGGGTCGAGTTCGGCCTCGAAGACCGACGGGAAGGTGACTCTGACCTGGTGGCACAACGCCACCGATCAGCCGTTGCGGGGTTACTTCCAGTCCGTGGCCGCCGCCTACACCGCGGCTCATCCCAACGTGACGTTCAAGATCGAGCCGGTCCAGAACGAGACTATCCAGACCAAGATCACAGTGGCCCTGCAGTCGAACAACCCGCCGGACATCTTCCAGCAATGGGGCGGCGGTGACCTGGCCACCCAGGTCGAGTCGGGCAAGGTGCAGGACATCACGACCGCGACCGCGGCCACGGTCAAGCAGATCGGCGGGTCGGCGGCCGGCTGGCAGGTTGACGGCAAGCAGTACGGCATCCCGTACAGCGTCGGCATCGTCGGTTTCTGGTACCGCACCGATCTGTTCAAGAAGGCCGGCATCGACGCCGCGCCGACCACGATGGACGAACTCAACGCCGACGTCGTCAAGCTGAAGGCGCACGGGATCCAGCCGATCGCGGTCGGCAGCAAGGACAAGTGGCCGGACGCCTTCTACTGGGGTTATTTCGCCACCCGGGAATGCGGGCAGTCGGTGCTGCAGACGGCCAGCAAGGATCTGAAGTTCACCGATCCGTGCTTCCTCAAGGCCGGCCAGGACCTGCAGGGGTTCCTGGCCACGAAACCGTTTCAGAACGGGTTCCTCGGCACTCCGGCCCAGCAGGGCTCGGCCAGTTCGGCCGGTCTGATCGCCAACGGCAAGGCGGCGATGGAGTTGCAGGGGCACTGGGAGAGCGGGGTGATCATGCCGCTGACCGCGAACAAGAAGAGCCTCGGGGACAAGCTGAGCTGGTTCGCCTTCCCGGCGGTGACCGGCGGGGCCGGTACCCCGAACGCGGCCTTCGGTGGCGGTGACGGTTTCTCCTGCTCGGTGAAGGCCCCGCCGGCCTGCGCGGACTTCCTCTCCTACCTGCTGAACGTCGAGAACCAGAAGAAGTTCGGGACGCTGAACGTCGGTCTGCCGGTCACCGCCGGCTCGGACAGCTCCGTCGCCGATCCCACCCTGAAGGGGCTGCTCACCATCCGGAACCAGGCCGCGTACGTCCAGTTGTACTTCGACAAGGCGCTGCCCACCGCGGTCGGCTCGGCGCTGAACGACGAGATCGCCAACATGTTCGCCGGTAAATCCACCCCAGCCAAGATCGTCAAGGCGGTCTCGGACGCGGCGGCGGACCAGTAACCGATGCCACTCACGCACCGTCGGGGACCGGGGTCGGCGCGCAAACGGCTGGAAATCGGCCTGTTCGTGGCGCCGGCCCTGATCCTCTACGTCTCCTTCGTCATGCTCCCGATGGGCCTGGCCGTCTACTACAGCGGATTCAAGTGGAACGGGCTTGAACCGCTGACCCGGTTCGTCGGCCTGGGCAACTACCGCAAGGCCCTCACCGATCACGTGTTCCAGGGCGCGGTCTGGCACAACTCGCTCTTCATCCTGCTGTCGCTGGCGATCCAGCTACCGATCGGGCTCGGTCTGGCTCTGCTGGTGAACCGCAGGATGCGCGGCCGGGGACTGCTGCGGACGATCCTGTTCGCGCCCTACGTGCTTTCCGAGGTGGTGACCGCGGTCGCCTGGCTGCTCCTGCTGCAGCCGGACGGCCCGGTCGACGTCCTGCTGCGCGATCTCGGGCTCGGCTCGCTGGTGCAGCTCTGGCTGGCCAACTCGAACGTGGTGCTCTACACCCTGTTCGTCGTGATCACCTGGAAGTACATCGGATTCGCCATCCTGCTGTTCCTGGCCGGGTTGCAAGGCGTGCCCCGGGAGCTGACCGAGGCGGCCTCGATCGATGGCGCCAACTCCTGGCTGATCACCCGGCACATCACGCTGCCGCTGCTCGGGCCGACGATCCGGATCTGGATCTTCCTGTCCATGATCGGTTCGCTGCAGTTGTTCGACCTGATCTGGATCATGACCCTGGGTGGTCCGGCGAATTCCTCGAACACGATGGTCACGTACATCATTCAGCGCGGTATCCAGCGCTCACAATTCGGCTACGGAAGCGCGGTCGCAGTGATTCTCTTCATCATCTCCTTCGTCGTCGCGCTGGTCTACCAGCGCTTCGTGCTCCGTCGGGACACCGAGGGCGCGATGACCAGGATCGTCGGATGAGCGCGCCGATGACCACCGGGGTGGAACCCGAGCCGGCGGCGCCCTCGTCGGGGGCGGCGTCGGTCCCGGTGGCCCAGCGTCGTCGTTCGCTGGCCACCCCGCTCACCTATCTGATCGCCATCGTGGTCGCCGCGTTCGCGCTGGCCCCGCTGATCTACGTGGTGATCGGCGGGTTCCGGACCACCGGACAGCTAGCCGACCGCCCGCTCGCGCTGCCCAGCCCCTGGAAACTGTCCAACTACACCGGGGTGCTGAAAGCCGGCACCTTCTGGCGCGAGGTGGCCAACAGCCTGCTGATCGCGGTGGTGTCGACCGGACTGGTGGTGATCTGCGGGGCGATGGCCGCGTTCATCCTGTCCCGGTACGACTTCCGGGGCCGGGACAGCCTTTACCAGTTCTTCGTGGCCGGGCTCCTCTTCCCGGTCGCGGTCGCGATCCTGCCGCTCTACCTGATGCTGCGGAACCTGAACATGCTCGACACGCCGTGGGCGGTGGCGCTGCCGGAGGCCGCGTTCGGGCTGCCGATGACGATCGTCATTCTGCGCCCGTTCATGCGCAACGTGCCCAGCGAACTGGAGGACGCGGCGGTGATCGACGGCTGCTCGCGGTTCGGCTTCTTCTGGCGAATCATGCTGCCGCTGTCCACCCCGGCCCTGATCACGGTCAGTATCCTGGCCTTCGTCACCAGTTGGAACGCCTACCTGCTGCCGTACCTGCTGCTCAGCGAGCCGAACCAGTACACCCTGCCGCTGGGCACGGCGACGTTCAGCTCGCAGTACAGCTCGGACACCGCCCGGATCCTGGCCTTCACCGCACTGTCGATGGTTCCCGCGCTGACTTTCTTCCTGGTCGCCCAGCGCCGCATCATCGGCGGTCTGACCGGATCGGTGAAAGGCTGAGTGGTGTGCAACTGGCCGACTCCGTTGTCCTGATCACCGGTGCCTCCAGCGGGATCGGCCGATCGGTGGCCTCCGCCCTGGCTGGCGCCGGGGCGCAGATCCTGGTCACCGGCCGGGACGAGGCCGCCCTGCGGCGGACGGCCGGTGACTGCCGCGGTGTGCCCCTGGTGGCCGAGCTGAGCTCGCCCGCCGGGTGCGCCGAACTGGCCGCCCGGGCGCTGGCTGTCCACGGCCGGATCGACGTGCTCGTCTCGAGTGCCGGGCTCGGAGCGGCCGGGCCGTTCGAGCGGTTGTCCCCGGAGTCGATCGTCGAACTGATCCAGGTCAACCTGATGGCCCCGGTGCTGCTGGCCCGGGCCCTGCTGCCGGGGATGCTCGAGCGCGAGCGGGGTCATCTGGTCCTGATCGGTTCCATCGCTGGTCTGACCGGGGTGGCGGATGAGGCCGTGTACGCGGCCAGCAAGGCCGGGCTGAGTATTTTCGCCGAGTCGTTACGGCTGGAGAGTCACGGTCGCGGCGTCGGGGTGTCCACGGTGGTCCCGGGCGTGGTCGCGACGGCGTTCTTCGACCGCCGGGGAGTGCCCTATGGACGGCGCCGGCCGCGGCCGGTGCCGCCGGAGCGGATCGCCCGGGCGATTGTTCACAGCATCGAGCACGACCGGGCCGAGACGATCGTCCCCCGGTGGCTCGGTTTGGCGCCGAAGGTCCGCGCTCTCAGCCCGAACCGGTACCGTGCTCTCGCACGCCGATTTGGGAATAATTGAGCTGATGCCCAGAATGATGCGATCGAGACCCGGACGAGGATGAATGAGAGCTCACCCGCTGCGTAACGACGTCACCGTGGAGATCGCGGCGTTGCGGCCCACGCTGATCCGGGCCGTCCGGCTGCTGCTGGAGACGGTGGTCGTGCCGAGCCTGCTGATGGCGGTGCTGCTGCGGGTGTCCGGTCTGGCCGCGGCGGTGGGTGCGGCGCTGGGCTGGTGTGTGCTGGTGGTCGCGGTCCGCTGGGTCGCCGAGCGCCGGATGCCGGGCACGCTGCTGCTCTGCGCGGGCATGCTCTCCAGCCGCGCTTGCCTGGCCCTGGTCACCTCCAGTGCCCTGGTCTATCTGGTTCAGCCGGTGCTCGCCTCCTGTGCGATGGCGGTGCTGTTCCTCGGTAGCGCGCTGGTCGGTCGTCCGATCACCGAGCGGCTGGCCCGGGATTTCGTCACCCTCCCCGCGCACGTGCTGAACCGGCGGGCCGTCCGCCGGCTGTTCAGTGAGGTGGCCGTGCTCTGGGGGCTGTCCCGGATCGCGGACGCCGGGATGAACCTCGGTTTTCTGCGCTGGGGGGTGGACGCCGGCCTGCTCTCCCGCGGCCTGCTCAGCCCGTTGCTGTCCACTCTGACCATCCTGGCCTGCACCTGGCTCGGGTTGCGGACCTTCCGTCGCGAGGGGATCCGGCTCAAGCTCAAGCCCGCGGCCGGCTGAATGATCTGTCCGGGATCTGCCCTGGACGGGTGCGCAGCGGGCGCCCCACCGTAGAGAGGTAGCCGAGATCAAACGCATGTGGGTGGCGCCATCCGCGCGCCGCCACAGTCTCGGCCGGCTCATTCTGCGAGACCTCGAACGGTACGCAGGCGAAAGCGGCTGCACGATGGTCCAGTTGGAGACCAGCCGGCATCTGCCCGAGGCGATAGCGACGTACCGTGCGGCCGGCTATCATCACATCGATCCGTTCACCGACTTTCCCTTCGCCGATTACGGATTCGAGAAGCGTCTGACCGGCCCCGGCCAGACGTCGGAACTGGCCGAGACGCCGGCTGGCTGAACCTCCGGTGCCGTAAGCGTTGTAAGCCGGCCCATCGTGGTGGGAGGTCGCCGGAGCGAAGCGGCATGGTTCGGGTTTGCCGTCGTGCTCGACGCGGATGAGTCAGGACGGAGTTGGACCGGTGAACTCAGCGGTCGGCGGGGAGGGACTCGACTCGCGCCGGTACGAACTTGTGCAACGGCGTCCCGGCCCAGGGGTCCCGGTCGCGGACCGTGGTCAGCTCGTTGGCCGCCACCCCGCCGACCTGACCGGCGAGGTCAATACGGCTGGTGCCGGTGGTGTCCAGGCCGAAGCCGTTTGGCAACGAGATATGCCCGCTGCGCATCCGGTCCGTCGGTTCGACCGGCACTTCGACCGTCCCGGTCGCCGTGGTGACCCGGACCCGGTCGCCCTCGGCGAGGTCGAGTCGGTGCGCGTCGGCGGTGCTGATGCGCAGGGCGCCGTTCCCGCCCCGGCGGCGCCAGTTGGGGTCACGGATGATGGTGTTGGCGCTGAACGCCCTGCGTTCGCCCGCGCTGAGCACGAACGGCCAGTCCGGGTCATCGATGATCTCCCGGTCGGCGAGTGCGGCCAGATCGGCGAGCAGTTCCGGCAGGGCCAGATGCGCTTTCCCGTCCCTGGTCCTGGTCCAGACCGTGTCCCAGGTGTCCTCGGTGAACACCACGCCGTGCGGGCTGCGCAGAATGGCCTCGAACAGTGCCTCGCCCGCCATGATCCCGGTGCCGAATCCGGCTGCCGCAACGCCGTCCGCGTTGGTGCGCGCGCAGGCGTGGGCCAGCCCCCACAGCGCGGCGGCGGCGGCCGCTCCGTCCGGCAGGGAAGGGCCGAGCGTGCGGTAGAGCACGACCGGGGCAAGCGCGCTCAGCTTCGGGTCGGCCGCGGTCGCAGTCAGGAACGCGGCTGTGAACTCGGCCCGCCCCTCGGCTGCTGCCGCGCGTAATGGCGCGAGCTCCGATTCGGTCAGTGCGCCCGACGCCTCGACCAGCCGGGCGTGGATCTCCGGCTCGGGCAGCGGGCCCTCCGGCGCGGGCAGCACAGGTGCGCGCAGGTGGAAGACGTTGCTCGGGAACTCGAAGTTGAAGAACGTCGCCTCCCACTTTTCGAACTGGGTCGACGCCGGGAGCACGTAGTCGGCCAGCCGGGCGGTCTCGGTCATGGCGACATCGATGACGACGAGTGTGTCCAGCGCCCGGAGGGCTTCGCGCATGCGGGGGCTGTCGGCGAGCGAGTGGGCCGGGTTGGCGCTCTCCACGAGCATGGCGCGGTAGCGCGCGGGGTGATCGGTGAGGATCTCCTCGGTGATCACGTTGCACGGGACGAGGCCGCTGATGATCGGCGCGCCGACGACCGGCGAGCGGGGCAGGTCCACGAACGCCAGCCCGCGGTCACGGCCGATGTTGCCCAGCCCGCTGGGTCGATGCTGCGTGCCGGGTTTGGCGAAGTTGCCGGTGAGCAGCCAGATCAGTTTCTCCACGTAGCTGACCAGCGTGGAGTCTCGGTTCATCTGCACGCCGAGGTCTTCGAGTACGGCGACCGACGATGCGGCGGCGATGCGGCGTGCGGTGTCGCGGACGGCGGTCACGCTGATGTCGGCGATCGTGGCGTACTTGTCGATCGGGACCGCGGCCAGGACCTCACGTACCTCGTCGAGGCCGTCGGCGTGCGCGGTGAGCCATTCCCGGTCGAGCAGATCCTCCTGCACCAGTACGGCGGCGAGCGCGGCGAGCAGGTAGACGTCGGTGCCGGGGCGCGGCGCAAGGTGCACGTCGGCGAGTTCGGCGGTCTCGGTGCGCACCGGATCGATCACGATCATGGTCCGGTCCGCGTCCCTGGCGATCTCCTTCAGCACCGCCCGGGCCCGCGGGAAGCCGTGCGACTGGTAGGGGTTCTTGCCGACGAAGATCACCATTTCGGCGTTCTCCACGTCGGCGCGGACGTAGCCGCCCAGCATGCGCGCGTCGACCCAGAACTCGCCGGTCTTCTCCTGGGCCAGTGCGCTGGACCGGTACTTGGCCCCGAAAGCCTGCATCGTTGCCGTGCTGTACATGCCGCCGAGGTGGTTGCCCTGCCCACCGCCGCCGTAGTAGAAGATCGACTTCCCGCCGTGGGCGTCGCGCACCGCGCCGAACCGGGCCGCGATCTCGCTGATCGCGGTGTCCCAACCGATCTCCTCGAAGCTGCCGTCCGCTCGCCTGCGCTGCGGCCGGGTGATCCGGTTGTTACGACCGTTCTGGTAATGGTCCAGGCGCAGTGCCTTGTTGCAGGTGTACCCGGCGGAGGCCGGGTGCGCCTTGTCACCGCGAATGCGCTGGAACGACCGGCCGTCCGAGCCGAGCTGGATCTCGACCCCGCAGTTGCACTCGCACAGGATGCACACGCTCGGTCGCCAGGCCCCGGCTGGTTCTGTCATGAACAACATGGTCGCCGAAGAGGACTCACTCGTCCAGCCAGTGACCACTTCCTGATCGTGGACTCAGAACTCGCCGTGGTCTCGATCGGGTCGTTCCCTCGATCAGATCGTTCCGGCGGCGCGGATCGACTCGCGCAGCGAGCTGACGGTGGCCAGTACCGCGGAGGGTTCGTAGCCGCAGTGGGCCATGCAGTTGTCGCAACGCGGGTCCTTACCCCGGCCGTAGGCCTCCCAGTCGGTGTCGGCCAGCAGTTCGCGGTACGACTGGGCATAGCCGTCGTCCAGCAGGTAGCACGGCTTCTGCCAGCCGAGCAGGGAGTACGACGGGATGCCCCAGGCCGTGCAGGCCAGGTCGCGGGATCCGGTGAGGAAGTCGAGGAACACCGGCGAATGGTTCAGGCGCCAGCGCGAGCGCCGCCCGTCGGCGAAGACCTTGGTGAACAGATCGTGGGTCTCGTTCACCCCGAGCCAGTGCTCCTGGTCGGGGGCTTTCTCGTAGGCGTACGCGGGGGAGATCTGCATGTTGTCGATCTTGAGGTCGTCGTTCAGGTAGTCCAGCAGGTCGATCACGTCCTGCGGGGTGTCACTGGAGAACACCGTGGTGTTCGTCATCACCCGGAAGCCCTGGGACTGGGCCAGTTTGATCGCGTCCACGGCGGCGTCGAAACCACCGACCTTGCGCACCGATTCGTCGTGACGCTCGCGCAGGCCATCGATGTGGACCATCCAGGAGAAATTCTTGTGCGGGGTGAACTTGGACAGGTGCTTGGGCAGCAGCAGGGCATTGGTGCAGAGGAACACGATCTTGCCCCGGTCCAGCAACTGCCGGACGATCTCGTCGATCTGCGGGTGCATCAGCGGTTCACCGCCGGCGAGGGAGACCATCGGGGCGCCGCATTCCTCCACCGCGGCCACCGCCTGCTCCACCGGCATCCGCTGTTTCAGCAGCGCGGCCGGCTGGGCGATCTTGCCGCAGCCGGCGCACTTCAGGTTGCAGGCGAACAGCGGTTCCAGCTCCAGCAGGAGGGCGAACTTCTTCCGGCGCAGCAACTTCTGCTTGATCAGGAAGCTGGCCAGGACAACGGTCTGGTGCAACGGCATGGACATCGGTCAGCTCACACTCCAGGAGGTAGCGAAAAGGTCACGTCCTCGTCGGTCACCCGGTGCTCGCGGACGGCGAGCGGCCCGAGGCCGGCCAGGTTCTCGATCAGCTCATCGACCAGGGCGGGTGGGGCGGAAGCGCCGGCCGTGAGGCCGAGCCGGCGCCGGTCGCGCAGTTCGTTGAGGTCGAGCTCGTCGGCCCGCTCGATCAGCCGGGCCGGGGTGCCGGCCTGCTGCGCGACCTCGACCAGCCGGCGGGAGTTGGAGGAGTTGGCCGAGCCCAGCACCAGCACCAGGTCCACCTCGGCGGCGATCGCCTGGACGCCCTGCTGGCGATTGGTGGTGGCGAAACAGATGTCCTGCGAGCTCGGCGCGGCCAGGCCCGGGAAACGCGCCGTCAGCTCACCGATCACCCGGTCGGCCTCCGGGCGGGCCAGCGTCGTCTGGGTCACGTAGGCGACCTGAGCCGGATCGCGCGGCTGGGCGGCGCGGGCCTGCTCGACGTCCTCCACCACGATCACGTTCTCCGGTGCCTCACCGGCCGTGCCCACCACCTCCTCGTGGTCGCCGTGGCCGATCAGGAACACCGTTTCCCCGCGCTGGGCGAACCGGCGGACCTCCGCGTGCACCTTGCTGACCAGCGGGCAGGTGCCGTCGATGACGGTGAGGTCGCGGGCGG
>Ga0265340_10000206_pt1 | contig 29746 bp, 28 predicted proteins | sample 4CB225metaG_FD_202082 | JGI IMG/M metagenome (GOLD analysis project Ga0265340, IMG submission 202082) | Rhizosphere microbial communities from Carex aquatilis grown in University of Washington, Seatle, WA, United States - 4-CB2-25 metaG | ecosystem: Host-associated > Plants > Roots >...
CGATGGCACGGAATGGCGGCTCGATCGCCCTTGGGCCGTCTTGGCCCGAGGCGCGCGGCTCTTTTTTTTCATTATGCGATTGCGCCTAGAGGATCGCCTCCACGTTGGAAGCACCGTTCGATTCTACCACAACAATACTGCGTCTGAAGCGCCGGAATGCCCATCTGAGTAGATTCCGCATCCGGCCCTCACAATTCCTCTCCCGGCCATCGTCTTATCCGGCAAGTCCTTGAAAACGGCGACTAATCGCTGTGCGCCCCAGGAGTGAGGGCGCGTCGGCCGGCATCCGCCTTGCCACAATTAGGCAACCGATCATTAAGCCCATGCTCTTTTCGATTAGTTCGAGAGACTATCCGTCAAACCTCTGAACACACGCCGGCTCTCTGAGTAGATTCCGAGGCTGCGCCGCATTTCATCGGTCGGATACGTTAAGCCATAAGCGGAATGCGGTCATCCGATTCCGGTTGGCACATGCCGCAGGGTCTTTCTCCGATTTGAACGCAAGCGGCCTTCGCAAGGGGACTTGCAGAGCTCTCACAACAGGAACGCAAAATGATGAACATCCGAGGATTTTTCCTGGCGACGACGCTCGCCACGGCAGCGCTGATGACGGTCGGCGTGACCGCTCCCACTTACGCGGCCAGCGAAGTGGATCTCAACAACGACTCCAACCAGGCGTTGCAGACGCTGTACAAGTTGCATCCGTTCGCGGAACGGCTCTCGCACGAGGCCAAGGCCATTCTCATTTTCCCGAACGTCGTCAAAGCCGGCCTGATATTCGGCGGCGCCTATGGCGAAGGCGAGCTGCAACAGGGGTCGAAGATCGACGGCTATTACAATTCCGTGACAGGGTCGTGGGGCCTCCAGGCCGGCGCCCAGTCATACTCATATGTTGTGTTCCTGATGAGCGGCAAGGCGCTGCGCTACATCCACGAGTCGCATGGCTGGGAAATCGGCGTGGGACCGACGGTCGTCGTCGTGGACGCAGGCGTTGCCAAGAACCTCTCGACTTCGACGCTGAAGGATGACGCCTACGCCTTCATCTTCAGCCAGCAGGGCCTGATGGCCGGCGTCAGTCTCGAAGGCACGAAGATCTCCAGAATCAAGCACTGAACGACGATGCAATGAATGCTGGCGGCCCCATCCGGACTGGGTGGCGGCCGCCATATTCATTGAGGGACCATAGTATGAGAGTGAAATCCGTCGTTTTCGGCGCCTTGATTGCCGCGCTTGGTATAGCCGGCGCGCGCGCCGCCAGCGGCACCGAAGAGGGCACGTTCAGCATCCTTTTCGAGAACGACATCTTCGATAATTCCGATCACGACTATACCAATGGCGTCGAGCTCGCCTACACGACCTCCCCGCGAGGCACGCCCGATTGGGCAATCCGCACGGCCAATTGGCTGCCCTTCTTCTCGGAAAATACCGACGTGCGCACACGCTACGCCGTCGGCCAGAGCATCTACACGCCGACCGACCTCAGCTTGACGAACCCGCCGCTGACCAGCCGCCCCTATGCCGGATTTCTTTACGCCGCCTTCGGACTTGTCGGCGACACCGGCACGCATCTGGATCAGCTGCAGCTCACGCTCGGTGTGATCGGGCCGGATTCCCTCGCCGACAAGACGCAGACCTGGGTACACACCATCATCAAAGATCAGAAGCCGATGGGTTGGGCGACGCAGCTGCGCAACGAGCCGGGCGTGGTCCTCCAGTACGACCGCAGCATCAAGCTCATTCCTCCCAAATCCATTCTTGGCCTGGTCTTCGACGCCGAACCGCATTACGGCATCGCGGTCGGCAACGTCTACGACTACGTCAATGCCGGTGCGATGATGCGCCTGGGCTTCAACCTGCCCGGCGACTACGGTCCGATGCGGATCGAACCGAGCCTGCCCGGTTCGAATTTCTTCGAGCCGGCCGGCGGGTTCAGTGCCTATGTCTTCGGCGGGGTCGAAGGCCGCGCGATCGAGCGCAATCTGTTCCTCGACGGCAATACATTCGTGGCCAGCCGCAGCGTACGGAAGATGGACCTGGTCGACGACATGGTCTTCGGTGCGGCAATCACGTTCAACCGACTGCGGATTGCCTATACGCACGATATCCGCAGCCGCGAATACAAGACGCAAGCCACTCCCGCCAGGTTCGGCGCGGTCGATCTATCGTTCCGCTTCTGAGCCGTGAGTAGATTCCGAGGCTGCACGCCCGGAGCGCCGACGGCTAGGGTTAACGTGCTGGTGGAACGGAATCCAGCCTCTGCCCGGATGGGCAGGGGAACAGCACTTCGAGAATTCCAGCAAAAATCGAGCGCTGAACGAAAACGCGAAGGCTTCGGCCTCGTTTGATCATGCCGCATTGCTGGAGGAGAATCTTATGAGAAGGCTATTCATCTGCGCTAGCGCGCTGGGGCTGCTCATGGCCATGCCGGCCGTGTCGGCACCGAACGACGATCTCAACGGTAACAAGCACGATACGGCGAGGACGGACACCAACGCTCACCCGGCGCACGTCAACACGCAGCAGAACGCGCCGGTCCGCACCATGACGGGCGGGGCCTTTAGCAGAGCCGGCGGACCGACTCACAACGCGCCGGCAATGGCCACGACGAGCCCGACCTATTCGAGAAACGCCGGATCCAACGCGCGCAGAACCACGTCGGGGAACGCGTTCCAAGCCAATGGATTGTCGAATTCCGGTCCTGCGGGCAACACTGCCCACCGCAACAGCTTTGGACAGACAAATCCGGTTGCGACGACCTCGAATAGCGCTATGCGCGGCAACAATGTCGGACGCAGCAACACGTCAGCGTTCGCCAACACGACGGCGCGCAATAGCAACTTCGCTTCACTGCGCATCAACGTGCAGTCGCGCCACCAATTCCACGACGGCAACTATAGCCGGCCGGTGAACTATGAAGCCCGCCATTGGGGCTATGGCGACCGTCTGCCGAGCGCCTATTACGCGCGCAATTATTGGATCGGCGATTTTCTGATGTTCGGCCTGTTCGCGCCGCCGGAAGGTCTGGTCTGGGTTCGCGTCGGCGACGATGCGTTGCTCATCGACGAGTACACCGGCGAAGTCGTGCAAGTCGACTACGGCGTGTTCTACTGAGTCCATTTGGTTTGATACAGAGCCCCGGGATCTCTCCCGGGGCTTTGTCGTTTTCAACCGTGCACCAAGCTGAGTAGTTTCCGAGCCTACCGTGCCTGTTTGGCCGGCCGCTATGGTTCCGCCGATCGATCGGCCGATCCAAAATCGGCCGGCAACGCCGCCAGCGGCGACGGCTCCTCGGGGCCTGCCCCATACGACAGGAACGTCAACGATGAAAGCTCTCGTCTATCAGGGTCCGGGCAAGAAGGAACTGTCGGATCGTCTGAAGCCCGAGATTGCCGCGCCGACGGATGCGATCGTCAAGATCGGCAAGACGACCATTTGCGGTACCGATCTCCACATTCTTAAAGGCGACGTTCCGACCTGTCAGCCCGGCCGTATCCTGGGTCATGAAGGCGTCGGCGTCATCGACAAGGTGGGAGCGGCCGTTACGGCGTTCAAGATCGGCGACCATGTGCTGATTTCCTGCATCACCGCTTGCGGCAAATGCGAATATTGCCGCAAGCAGATGTACTCGCACTGCACGAACGGCGGCTGGATCCTGGGCAACAAGATCGACGGCACGCAGGCCGAGTTCGTTCGCATTCCCTATGCGGAAACCAGCCTCTATCCGATTCCGGCCGGCGCCGACGAAGAAGCGCTGGTGATGCTGAGCGACATCCTACCGACCGGCTTTGAATGCGGCGTGCTCAACGGCAAGGTCGAGCCGGGAAGCGCGGTGGCGATCGTCGGCGCGGGGCCGATCGGGCTCGCTGCCCTGCTGACTGCGCAGTTCTATTCGCCGGCCCAAATCATCATGATCGATCTCGACGACAATCGGCTTGCGATCGCCAAGCGCTTCGGCGCCACGGGGACCATCAACAGCGCCGACGGCAAGTCCGTTGATACACTCATGAAGATGACCGGCGGGCGCGGCGCCGACACCGCCATCGAGGCAGTCGGCATTCCAGCCACCTTCGAGCTCTGCGAAAGACTCGTTGCGCCGGGAGGCACCATCGCCAACATCGGCGTGCATGGCGCGAAGGTGGATCTCCATCTGGAGAATCTATGGGACCGCAACATTACGATCACCACGCGTCTGGTCGACACTGTCAGTACGCCGATGCTGCTGAAGGTTTTGCAATCCGGCAGGGTCGACGCCAAGCTCCTGATCACGCACCGCTTCAAGCTCGAAAACATTATCGAGGCTTACGATACGTTCGAACATGCCGCCAAGACGAAGGCGCTCAAAGTCCTCATCGAGGCGTAACGGCGACTGCCGCCACAAAAGGAGATTCCATGCGCAATCTTGCAATTCTGGGCGTTGTTCTTGTCATCTTGGGCGTCGGCGGTTTGCTGGTCGGCCAATTCAGCTATACCCAAACCAAGCCGGTGCTCGATGTCGGCCCGATTCACGTCACCAGCCAGGAAGACCATCGCGTTCCGATTCCGACAATCTTAGGCGTCGTCGTGTTGCTAGCGGGCGTTGGACTCATCATCGTCGGCCGGAGAGCGGCTTGAGCGAAGACCATCAGCCTGCTCCCAATCAGCCCGCTCCCAATCTGTTGTCGCGCCGATTCGCACTGATCGCCGGCAGTATCGCCCGTATAACCGGCCATCCGCTCACATTTGTGCTGTCTTGCACCGTCGTGGCGGTCTGGGCCTTTGCATCGATCGTCTTTCACCTGGCCGACACTTGGCAGTCGCTGATCAGCACCGCCATGGCGATGGTCACTTTCCTGATGGTGTTCCTAATTCAAAACACACAAAACCGCGACGGCTCGGCGGTCCAGGCCAAGCTCGACGAGCTCATCCGTGCGCTCGAACCCGCCAAGAACAAGTTCATCGGCATTGAAAAGCGGACCATCGAAGAAGTGCACGAACTGCGCCAGGAAACAGTCGAAGAAGTGAAATTGCTGGAAGAGCTGATCGTGGAAGTTAAGGGCGAACACGGTGAGCTCGAAAAGGTCCAACCGCCCGTCGCAATCCCGGCGTCTTAACGCCCCTGAGTGCGGCGGTCTTGTCCGCCAATCCGACCGCTGCCATCGAAAATGAAAAGCCGCCGACCCGCGGGGGCTGGTGCGGGTCGGCGGCTTAGTATGGCCTGCTCCGCGCGCGTCGGGGGAGGCATCGTACGGAGCTTTGGTCGCCGATTTGAACACCGGATCACCAAATTGGTCTGCTGGCCAAGGTCTTTACGGTAGGGCAGGACGGTTCGTCGGGACAGGTTCGGAATCTACTCATAGGGCGGACGCACTTCACACACGGCCGATTCGAGCGAAGGCACGATGAGTACATTCCGAGCCTGCCGCGCCGTGCCGCAATCAGACTATGAATCCTGCGTACCGCCCCAGTTCCAAGCGGGTGGTACGAGGAGGATCTTGAAGTGAGCACGACCTATATCTCTCGCGACTTCCCAGCAAAGAACGCCAATGTCGTTTACGACGTCAATGCGTGCATCAGGTCCTGGGGTAAGCGCGGGATACTATCGGGAGCTCTCTTCGGCCTGGCGTTTGGCGCGCTGCTTGTCATGATCTCCCCGCTGACCACGAGCGTGCTGACCTTCGGGACCATCGGCACCTTGATCGTCGGCGCCGTGGAATGTGCGGTCATCGCCGGCGGCTTCGGAATGTTCGCCGCGGCGCTTCACGGTCAAGGCGTTTCTCGCGACAACACGACCGGATCGGAGCCCGAACTTGTGGCGGGCCGCTTGGTTGCTGACGCCGATTGGCGGGAAGAGGCTACTCCTCTGTCCGTCTGGCCGGAGCGGTGGGACTATCCCAGCTCTCCGGCGATCACTCAGAGCCTCATGACTTCGCCACCGGACGCATGAATTGTCGATGGACGCAGCAGCGCTGCATCTGAGTAGCTTCCGGGCCTGCCGCCGAAGGGCGCCGACCGAGTATCTTAAGAACCTCAAAGGAGAACCCTATGCCGCTCGTAACCCTAATCGGAGTCCTGATCGTCGTGGGCGTGCTGCTTTGGCTGGTCAACACCTACATCCCGATGGACGGGAAGATTAAGAGCATCCTCAACGCCGTCGTGGTGATCTGCGTTGTTGTTTGGCTCTTGAACGTGTTCGGCGTCCTCGACCACCTCTCGTCGATTCACGTCGGCAGACTGACGTAGGGACTGACGCCGGAGCTTCATTTCCTCGCCGCCGGGTGAATGAACCGGCACATCGATCGCTTGCTTTTCCGCAACATTGAAAAGGAACCCAACCATGAAGTCCGTGAAGACCGTTGCCCTTATGGGCGCCTCGTCGCTTTGTTTTGCTGTGGCCCTGTTGGCCGCGGGACCTGCCGTGTCATCCGAGCCGAATTCCTCCCTGGTTGAAATGGCGCAGATGCAGCCGCCCAACCAGAACATCACCAACGCGAACAACGTCGCCGACCCGCAAAACGATCAGAGCAATGCCCAATATCAGGCGCAAATGCAGCTCTACCAACAGCAGCTGCAGCAATATCGGGCGAGCAGGGCGAATTATGAGGAGCGTGCCGCGCGTTATGAAGGCGCGCGCGATCGCTATATTGCCAGCCACGCGCGGTATCATCGCGCCGCTTGGTCCGAGCGGTACGAGCATCGGCTTATCGTCGATACAAGCGACCTGTTGGGAGCGGATGTCCACACCTCAAGCGGCCGCTCCGCGGGCCACGTGGAAGAGCTTGCGATGGCATCGGGTCATGTCGACGCGCTGCGCGTCACGCTCGATCATGGCCAAGGCGACGTCTGGATCGAATCCGCCGACCTGCGGTTTGATGCCGACCGCAAGGTGGTCATGACAGATTTGAGCGGCCAGGACCTGCGCGAAATGGCCGGCGAAAGTTTCTGAACATACCCCTGATGAGCCAACGCGGCGCGTAAGCAGACGGCCGCTTACGGCGAACAAAGACGTGCAAACGGTCGCGTGAACATCCTCAATTGCTGGATGCCCATGGACCTAGGAGAATAAACGTGAACGCGTGAACATCAAGAACGCAGGAGTTCCTCGCGTCTTGGCGCGTTGCGCAAACACCAGTGGATTTCGCTGGACTGGATGGTGGTGCCGCCTGGGTGACTCGAACACCCGACCCCCGCATTACGAATGCGGTGCTCTACCGGCTGAGCTAAGGCGGCCCTGCGCTTGGAAGCGCGCGGGAAAATACGCAGGCCGGGGGCCTGCTGCAACAGCGGATGTGCGCTAATCTCCCGGTGGCCAGGCGATTTGCGGGGAACGTATCATGATTACCAGGCGAGATGCCGCGCTGGGCGCCGTGGCGGCCGGGGGCCTTGCCGCCCTCGCCGCCAGGGCCGCCGCGCGGGCCCCGGTCCCATTCGTGCGCGCCGAGGGCCGGCGCTTTGTTCTCGGCGGCAAACCCTATCGTTTCGCCGGCGCCAACATCTGGTATGGGGCCTATTTGGGGGCAACCGGCCGCGACCGGCTCCGCCGCGAGCTCGATACCCTCGCGGGCCTTGGCGTAACCAATCTGAGGGTGCTGGGCGCTTCGGAAATTTCCCCGCTTAAGAACTCGCTCCGCCCCGCCTTTCGCGGCCCGAGGCCGCCCTATAACCGCAAACTTCTCGAAGGTCTCGATATCCTGCTGGCCGAGATGGGCAAGCGCGACATGAAAGCCGTGATCTTCCTCAACAATTTCTGGGAATGGTCCGGCGGGATGGTGACCTATCTCTATTGGACCAACGGCGGCCATTACATCAATTTGGGCGACCCCGCCCATCCCTGGCCCGAGTTCGCCGATTTTTCCGCTGGGTTCTACGCCAGCCCAAAAGCGGTGGCGCTGTCGCTCGACTATGCCGGCGCGCTTGTCGGGCGGACCAACAGTGTCAACGGAGTCGCCTATCGCGACGATCCCACGATTATGGCCTGGGAACTCGCCAACGAGCCGCGCCCGGGCGGCAGCGAGGAGTTTGCCCGCGCCAATCTGCCGGCTTACTACGCCTGGATTTCGCAGGCCGCGCGCTTCATCAAGGCGCGCGACCCCAATCATCTGGTGACGACGGGCAATGAAGGAATGATGGGCAGCCTCAACATCGAAGAGGCCGTGGTGAAGGCCCATTCCGATCCCGCGATCGATTATATGACCTTCCACATCTGGCCGCTGAACTGGAGCTGGATCGACCTGAAATACCTTGCCGCCACCGCGCCGCAAGCCGAAGCCAAGGCGCGCGATTACGTTGCGCTGCATGTCAAGATCGCCCAAGACCTGAACAAGCCGCTGGTGGCCGAGGAGTTCGGTTTTCCGCGCGACGATGGCTACGATCCGAGCTCGCCGACCACGCTGCGCGATCGCTTCTACAACGTGATGTTCTCGGCGGTTGTGGACAGCGCCAAGAGCGGCGGGCCGTTCGTCGGCACGAATTTCTGGGCCTGGGGCGGCGCGGGACGCGCCCAGCATAAGGATTATCGCATGCTGCCCGGGGATACATCCTATGTCGGCGACCCGCCGCAAGAGCCGCAAGGCGCGAACTCGGTGTTCGACAGCGACGCCTCGACGCTGGAGCTGATCCGCACCCATGCCGCCACGCTCAAGGCCATCAGCGCGTGAAGCGAATCGCCATCCGCCTTGGCTTCTCGCAAGCCGCGTCCGGTATGACCAGCGGCGTTTACACGCCGTTCTTCGGCGCTTGGCTTGCCTGGCGCGGTCTTACGCCGGGCGGGATCGCGATCCTGCTGTCCGCAAGCCTGTTGCTGCGCGGACTGGCGGGCCCGGCGAGCGGCATCGTCGCCGATGCCCGCAACGACCGGCGCACGGTGATGCTGGTGCTCTATTGGGTAATGCTGATCGGCTATGGCGCGCTCAATTTCACCACGGCGGCGCCGCTCATCTTCCTCGCCGCCGTTCCTGCGACCGTGGCCGTCGGATCGGCCAATCCGCTGCTCGAAAGCGTCAGCGTGCGGCTCTCCGAACGCTACGGATTCAATTATGGAAGAGTGCGGCTGTGGGCCTCGTCGGCCTTCGTCGCGGCGAACATCGTGGGCGGCGCTTGCGTGTGGTACTACGGCATGTGGACGGTAGCGGCCTGGCTGACGGCGGGAGCGCTCTTATGCGTCGTCACGACCGCGAGCCTGCCCGCGCCGCCGCCCGATCATCCGCGCGGCGATCTGCTGGTGAAGCTGCGCGCGACCTTCGGCGAAACCAAAGAGCTGCTGCGCTCTGGCGTATTCCTGATTTTCCTGGCGGCGGCGAGTTTTGCTCAGGGCAGTCACGCTTTCTATTACGGCTATGGCGGGCTGCACTGGCGCGCGCTCGGCTATTCCGGCCTGTTGATCGGCGTGCTGTGGCCGCTAGGCGTCTTCGCCGAGATCGCTTTGTTCTCCCAATCGCTGCGCGTCTTGCGCCTGATCGGCCCGACGCGCCTGTTGTTTCTCGGCGCGCTGACCGCCCTGGTGCGCTGGACCATCCTGGCCTTCGATCCGCCCTTGCCGCTTGTCGTCTTCGCCCAGTTCCTCCACGGAGGAACCTTCGCTTTCTCACACCTCGGCGCGATGTATTTCATCCTGCGCGCCGTGCCCGCGCGGCTGGCGGCCACGGCACAGAGCCTCTACTTCGTCTGTTCGGCGGGGATCGTGATGGGGTTCGCGACCTTGGCCTCGGGCAGTATTTATGCCTCCTATGGCGGGCGCGCTTACCTGCTGATGTCGGCGATGGGCGCCGTGGCGATGGTCATGGCGCTGCTCTTGGGGCAACGCTGGCAGGGCGGGCGCATCATCCACAGCGGCGCCGAAGACCATATCGATACGATCTAGAACAGCCCCTCGACCTGTCCGTTTTCGTCGAGCCGGATGGCATTCGCCGCCGGTACGCGCGGCAAGCCCGGCATGGTCATGATGTCGCCCGCGATGGCGACGACGAACTCCGCCCCCGCCGACAGGCGCACGTCGCGCACATGCAGCGTGTGGCCCACCGGCGCGCCCTTGAGGGTCGGATCGGTCGAGAACGAATACTGCGTCTTCGCTACACAGATCGGATAATGGCCGAAGCCCTGGGACTGCATTTCGTCGATGTCCTTGCGCGCGTTCTTGTCGGCGGTGACCTCGGCCGCGCCGTAGATCTCGGTCGCGATGGTGTGCAGCTTGTCCCATAGCGGCATGTCGTCGGGATAGAGCGGCTTAAAATCCGCCTTGCCGGTTTCGCACAGCTCGGCGACGGCGCGCGCCAAAGATTCGGCGCCCTTGCCGCCTTCGGCCCAATGGGTACCCAGAATCGCCTGACAGCCGCGCTTTTCCGCCGCGTCGCGGATCGGCGCGAACTCGGCCTCGCTGTCGCCGAGGAATTGATTGACCGCGACGATCACCGGCACGCCGAACTTCTTGAGGTTGTCGATGTGGCGCTCGAGATTGGGCAGACCCCGGATCACGGCCTCGACATTCTCATGCTTGAGGTCGTCATGCGCCACGCCGCCATGCAGCTTGAGCGCGCGCGCGGTGGCGACCAGCACGGTTGCGGCGGGCTTCAACCCAGCCTTGCGGCATTTGATGTCGAAGAATTTCTCAGCGCCCAAATCGGCGCCGAATCCCGCTTCCGTCACCACGTAATCGCACAGCTTGAGCGCGGCCTTGGTGGCAACGATTGAATTGCAGCCATGGGCGATATTGGCGAACGGCCCGCCATGCACGAACACCGGATTGTTCTCCAGCGTCTGCACCAAGTTCGGCATCAGCGCGTCGCGCAGCAGCACCGCCATGGCGCCCGCGGCGTTCAGCTCGCCCGCGGTGACGTTCTTGTGCTCGCGGGTCTGGCCGATGAGGATGTTGGCGCACCGCCGCTCGAGATCCTTAAGATCGGTCGACAGGCACAGGATCGCCATCACCGTGGAGGCCGCCGTGATGTCGAAACCGTCTTCGCGCGGATAACCGTTGGCGACGCCGCCGAGCGAATTGACGATCTCGCGCAGCGCGCGGTCGTTCATGTCGAGGACACGGCGCCAGGCGATGCGGCGCGGATCGACGCCGAGCTTGTTGCCCCAATAAAGATGGTTGTCGATCATCGCGGACAACAAATTGTTGGCCGAGGTCACCGCGTGGGAATCGCCGGTGAAATGCAGGTTGATGTCTTCCATCGGCACGACCTGGGCATAGCCGCCGCCCGCCGCGCCCCCTTTCATCCCGAAGCAGGGACCAAGCGAAGGCTCGCGCAGACAGGCCATCGCGCGCTTGCCCAGGCGGTTGAGTCCGTCGACCAGGCCGACGGAGGTGGTGGTCTTGCCCTCGCCGGCAGTGGTCGGCGTGATCGCGGTGACGAGCACCAGCTTGCCGTCGGGACGGTTCTTCAGCGTATCGATGAAGGCGGTGGAGAGCTTGGCCTTGTAAGGTCCGTAATTCAGCAAAGCGTCGGGGGGAATGTCGATCTTGCGCCCGATCTCGGCGATCGGCCTCATCTTTGCGTCGCGGGCGATTTCGATGTTGCTGCGGACCGTCGTCATGGGCGTCTCTTTTCGCTTGCCGTTCGCGGCGGCAGTTTGTCACCGCCCAACCCGCATGACGATTGCGACAAATACGTACCGCCGAAAGCAAAAGACCCGACAGTGCGATCAGGGTTTAGCTTTGTTTCCTCCGTGCGAAGACAAACGCACGATCCAGCGTGCAATGCGATCTACGCAACCCTGCCGCGCGGGTGGGCCGATGTGTAAACCTCCATCAGCTTCTTGGCGTCGATCTCGGTGTAGGTCTGCGTGGTGGAGAGGGAGGCGTGGCCCAACAGTTCCTGCACCGCGCGCAAATCCGCACCATGGGCGAGAAGATGTGTCGCGAAAGAATGGCGCAGCGCGTGGGGCGTGGCGCGTTCGCTGAGGCCGAGGCGCGAGCGCAGCCGTTGCATCAGCGCTTGGGCCTCGCGCGCGCTCATCGCCCGGCCGCGCCGCGACAGGAACAGCGCATCGCCGCGCGCGCCGGAAAACGGAATCAGGGCCGCGTAGCGTTCGACCGCCTCGCGCACCACCGGCAGGATGGGAACGCTGCGTTCCTTGCGCCCCTTGCCGAGCACACTGAGTGATGGACCGAGCGGCACGTCGCCGCGCTTCAAGCCCAAGCCCTCGGAGATGCGCAACCCCGCGCCGTAAAGCAGCGTGAGCAGCGCCACGTCGCGCGCGCCGAGCCATTCGATTTCGCTTTGGCCCGCTTCTTCCAGCGTGCGCGCCGCATCGTTTTCGCTCAGCGGGCGCGGCAGGGCGCGCGCGATGCGCGGCGTGCGGATGGCGCGCGGCGCCGCGTTCTCGACGATCCCTTCGCGCGCCAGATGGCGGAAGAAGCTGCGCACCGCAGCGAGCGCGCGCTGCACGCCGCGCCCGCCCAAGCCTTCGTTGCGCCTCAGCGTGATGAAGGCGCGGATGTCGGCAGGGACGAGCCGCTCCAGCATGCGATCGTCGGGCACCCGTCCCTTGTGCTGGCGCAGAAATGCGATGAAGCGCGCGACGTCGTCGCCATAGGCGCGCAAGGTGTGGGCGCTGGCGCGCCGTTCATGGGCCAGCGCCGCGAGCCAAGCCTGCTTCAGACTTTCGGCAGATCGAGCCATGCTCCGATCGCCCGCTCCAATCCGCGCGCGAAATAACCGAGCTCGGCTTCGATTTCGCGGCCTTCGAAGCAGTCTTCGGCGTCGGCGCCCAACACGTAAAGCGCCGCCAGACCGCCAAGGCGCAGACGGAATGCCGCCAAGCTTCTGTAACCAGCCCCGTCCGGGCCGAAGAGAATTTCGCCGCCGCCGGAAAGCAGCACACCCATGCCGCCGGGGCCGAGAACCGCCGTGACCGTTCCCGGACCGATCAGCCGCACGCCTTCGGTGCCGGGGATGGCGGTCGCGGCCTCGATACAGAGCACCGCCTTGTCGGCGCCCAAGGCGCCCGCCGCGCCGGTCGCCACCGCGATGACGTCGGCGAAGCTTCGCGCCCCGGCGAGATCGAGCATGAAGCGGCGCACGCTATCGCCCAGCTGTGCGCCGCGGTCGCGCGAACCTTTGAGTCCGTCGCATTCGATCTTCAGCGCCTGATTCTCGGCTCTCAGCCGTTCGATGGCGAAGTGCTGCAGGTCGAGCACTTGGGCGCCCTTGAACCGCTCGGGAAGAAGCAGCGCCAAAAGCTCGCCGTCGGTGGCCAGCCGCGTCCGGTTCATCCGGATATACGCCTTTACAGCCTCGGACGCCGCTTGCGCGGGGTCGAGTGAGGGTGCGCTTTCGCTGCTGTGGATCATGGCGGTATGGATTGACCAAAGAGATTCGCGGCCCAAAGTGTAACGCATGAAGGAGAAGACGCTAGAGCCGGGCGATACCCCCAACGCGCGGGTGGGCGTTTTGTTGCCGTTGCGGCTCGCCGGCGCCTACGACTACAAATTGCCCCGCGGCGTGGCCGCCGAGCGCGGCCTGCTTGTGTCGGCGCCGCTGGGAAGCCGCGAAACTTTGGGTGTGGTCTGGGGAAAAGCCGAAGGCGCCGTCGGCGACAACCGGCTGAAAGAAGCTGTTCCGCTCGACGGCTCTCCGATTCTGCCCACAGGATTATGCGACTTTATCGACTGGGTGGCGCACTACACGTTGACGGTGCCGGGGCTGGTTCTCGCCATGGCGCTGCGCTCGCGCCAGGCCTTCGAGCCGGAAACGCCGCGCCTCGGTTATGTGCTGGGCGACGGCGTGCCCAAAAAAATGTCAACGGCGCGCCAGCGCGTACTTGAAGTGGCGGCAGACGGGTTGGCGCGTTCCGTTCCGCAACTCGCCGAAGAAGCCAATGTGACTCCCGCCGTGGTGCGCGGATTGATCGAAGCCCACGCGCTCAGCCAAGTCGAGCTTCCCGAATTCCTTTCTTTCCAGCCGCCCGATGCCGATTTCGCCACGCCTGTGCTTTCGACCGAGCAGGATCTGGCGGCGCATCTGTTGCGCGCCGCCGTCAAGGGCCATCGCTTCGCGGTCAGTTTGCTCGACGGCGTGACCGGCTCAGGCAAGACCGAAACCTATTTTGAAGCCGTGGGCGAAGCGCTGCGTCATGGAAAGCAGGCGCTGATCCTGCTGCCCGAGATTGCGCTGAGCGTGCAGTTTCTCGACCGCTTCGCCGAACGCTTCGGCGTGCGCCCCGCCGAATGGCATTCGGATCTTTCGCAAAAAGAGCGCCGGCGCGTGTGGCGCGCGGTGCTGTCGGGCGAGGCGCGCGTGGTGGTGGGCGCGCGTTCGTCGCTGTTCCTGCCGTTCGCGTCGCTCGGCCTCATCGTCGTCGATGAAGAGCACGAACAAGCCTACAAGCAGGAAGACGGCGCGATCTATCACGCCCGCGACATGGCGGTAGTCCGCGGACGCATCGAGAATTGTCCGGTCGTGCTCGCTAGCGCCACGCCGTCGCTCGAAACCTTTGTAAACGCGACCGGCGGACGCTATGCGCATCTTCGCCTGCAGCGCCGCCACGGCGTGGCGATCATGCCGCAAGTGCGCCTGATCGACATGCGCGAAGCGCGCGGCGAACCCGGCACTTTCCTCTCGCCGCCTTTGCGCGAGGCGCTCGCCGTCACGCTCAGCGCCGGCGAACAGGCGATGTTGTTCCTCAACCGGCGCGGCTATGCCCCGCTGACGCTGTGCGAAGCCTGCGGCCACAAGATGACCTGTCCCAATTGCTCGGCCTGGCTGGTGGAGCATCGCTACAGAAAGCGCCTCGTCTGTCATCATTGCGGGTTCGAAACCGCGACGCCGCCCAACTGCCCGCAATGCGGCGAACCCGGAACGCTGGCTGCCTGCGGCCCCGGCGTCGAGCGCGTGGCGGAGGAGTTCAAGGCGGTGTTCCCCGAAGCGCGGGTGGCGATCGCCTCCTCCGACACGATGCACGGGCCGGCGGAAACCCAAGCGGCGATCCGCGCCATGATGAAGCGCGAAACCGATGTCTTGATCGGAACCCAGATCGTCGCCAAGGGGCATCATTTCCCGCAACTGACTTTAGTGGGTGTGATCGATGCGGACCTTGGCGGCTCGGATGGCGATCTGCGCGCCCGCGAGCGGACGTTTCAGTTGCTGCATCAAGTGTCGGGGCGCGCCGGACGCGCCGAGAAGCCCGGCCTAGTTCTGATCCAGACGCGCAATCCCGACGATGCGGTGATGCGCGCGCTGGCTTCGTCCGACCGCGACGCATTCTACGAACAGGAACGGCTGTCGCGCGAACGCATGCATGCCCCGCCGTTTGGGCGGCTGGCGGCGATTATTCTCTCAGGACATGACGGCGAGGCGGTGCGCGCGGCGGGGCGCGCCTTGGCGAAGTCCGCGCCCGCGGCACGCGGCGTTAAAGTATGGGGACCGACGCCCGCCTTCTATTCGCTGCTGCGTGGGCAGACGCGCGAGCGCTTGCTGGTGCAGGCGGAAAAGTATGTCGACGTGCAGGCCTATCTGCGCGCATGGCTCGCCGTGACGGATCTCGCAAAATCCGTTCGGATCGTGGTAGATGTCGACCCAGTGAGTTTTTTCTGAACCGCTGCGTTTGGGGGATTGATATGGATGTTCGGCTCAGATTTGCCGTCGTGTCTGTGGGACTACTCACGGCGCCTGCTTGGTCGGCGGGATACGACCATAGCGAAGACACCAAACTCTATTCCGTTCGCTTGCGCGCACCCGAGGCCGCCATGGCGATCCCGGCGGTCAAAGCTATCGTCTTCGCGCGCTTCAAGACGGAGGCGGACGAGATCAAATCTGACGCCGTCGAGGACAAACAGGACGACCCAAGCTTCCACCCTTTCGCGCTCGATACGAATTGGCGCGTGACTTTCGAAAGCGCCAAGGCCTTAAGCCTGTCGGCCGACATCTATTCCGATATGAACGGAGCGCACCCCAATCAGGAATTCGATACGCTGGTCTGGGACAAATCGGCGAACCGCGACGTACCGATCGTCGTGCTGTTTGCCAAAGGCCAAGAGGCGGCGGCGTTACGCGCAATTGCCCACGCGGCCGGCAAATCCTGGGAGAAGATCTACGCTGCCCGCTCCGGCGACGCTCCGGGCCAAGAGAAACACGATATGGCCAAGGACGGCATCGCTCCCGACGGCCAACATTTGAAGCACTACGCGCTGACCTATGCCAAAGGGCAGAGCAACGCCAACGGCATTGTGCTGCTTTATGGGGCCGGTGAGGTTTGGCCTCATGCCGCCGGCGATTTCCGGCTGTCCGTGCCGGTCTCAGTGTTCGGCAAATTCCTGTCGTCGGAATGGAAACCTGTGTTCGGGGTCCACTAAGACTTACTGAAACCACGGCACATCGATCAGTTGTCCAGCAATCGCGGCGAACCCAACGTATCAAGCCGCGCGTATATCCGTCTTGGCAAAATCGCCGCCGACATAAAGTAGCGGCGCGTTCAACGCCTTCGCTGCCGCGTAAGAAAAGCAATCGCCCAAGTTCAGCCGCGCCGGATGGCGGCCTTTGCCGTAAGTGAGAAATGCCTGCTGCGCCCAATAGGCTTGATCGGCGTCCGTCGGGTGAACACTAATCGCACTACGGCGGAGATAACCGTCGGCAATCACAGATGGCTCCGAAAATCTCCGCGCCAATGCCATCACCACCTCGACGGTGGAAACCGGCGACATCACTCTCTCGTCCGCCGCGCGCAACCGCTCGGCCAACCCTTCATATCCTCGTTCTTCCAGCAGAATGGCGACGACCGCCGAAGCATCTATGACGATCACTTAGGAAGCCCGTGCTCGTCATAGAGTTCGTCGAGCAATTCACGCGACGTGCGCCGATCGTTGGGATCGATTTGTTGCGCCTTGAGGGCGTCCTGTAACGGACGAATGGCGGCGAGATATTCCTCCAGCGTCTGTTTTCGCGTCCCTTGATCCAGCCGACCCAGCTTCTCGCGCACCGCGCCTTGGATGGCGTCGGTCAGACTCTGCCCGGTCCGTTTCGCAAGCTCGCGAATTTCGGCTTCCAGCTCGGTCTTTTTGATGTTCAGGCCCAATTCTACCTCTCAATGGTAGAATTCTACCATAGCTTGGTAGAAACAGCAAGCCGTTGAAACTCCACCACATCATAAGATGTCAGGCGGTCGATCTGCTTGAATCGAGAGGTGCCTAATGCCCGCCCGGAAGCGACGGCGCGATGCATTGCTGGTAGGTCGTGTCGGCGCGGCGCTGCTGGGTCGCCGAGTCGAACCCTTCGCCCGCGGCCTCTTCGCCCGCCGCCTTGGAGATCTGCCGGCACCAATTCTCGTTCGACGAATAGGGGCTCGGCCCTGAATAGCTCGGCGCTTGTGCCGATGCTTGCGTCGCTGTCGGCGTCTGAGCCGAAGCCGATTGCGCGGCCGGAGCGGCGTCCGGTTGCGCCTCCTGGTTGGAGCCGCCAAACCCCACCATGTTCAACGTGTCGTCCCAAGTGCTGCATCCGCTGAGCATTAGGCCCGCGAAAACCGCTGCGATCATTCGAATAGTCATAGCTCTGCCGTCCCCTAGACTCGGTTGACCTTAGCATCCCTTCCCGGCTTTGTGACCCGGGGGATACACTTTAAGGCTTAAACTGCCGCACGTCTGCCAGATAGCCCGCGATGGCAGCGGCGGCGGCCATGGCCGGGCTCATCAGATGGGTGCGCCCGCCGCGGCCCTGGCGGCCCTCGAAATTCCGGTTGGAGGTGGAGGCACAGCGCTCGCCTGCCGCCAGCTTGTCGGCGTTCATGGCCAGGCACATCGAGCAGCCCGGCTCGCGCCATTCGAAGCCTGCCTCCAGAAAGACCTGGTCGAGCCCCTCTTCCTCGGCCTGGTGCTTCACCAGGCCGGAGCCGGGTACCACCATGGCGCCGACATGGGCGGCGACTTTCCGGCCGCTGCTTAAGGCAATTTGGGCGATCGCGGCGGCGGCGCGCAGATCCTCGATCCGCCCGTTGGTGCAGGAGCCGATGAAGACGCGGTCCACCTTGAGCCGGGTCAAAGGGGTGCCGGGCTTGAGGTCCATGTACGCGAGAGCGCGCTCGGCCCCGGCGCGCTGGTCCGCGTCCGTGAAAGCGGCGGGATCGGGCACTTGGCCGGTCACCGGCAGCGCCTGTTCGGGCGATGTGCCCCAGGTGACCATCGGCGCGATGTCGGCCGCGTCGAGCACGATCTCGGCGTCGAACTTGGCGTCGGCGTCCGAATTTAGCGTGCGCCATGCGGCGACCGCCGCTTCGAACGCCGCCGCTTTGGGCGCGCGCGGCCGCCCCGCGATGTAGGCGAAGGTCGTTTCGTCGGGCGCGACCAGGCCGGCGCGCGCGCCGCCCTCGATCGTCATGTTGCACAACGTCATGCGCCCTTCCATCGTGAGCGCGCGCACGGCCTCGCCGGCATATTCGATGACGTGTCCGGTTCCGCCCGCGGTACCGATCTTCGCGATGATGGCAAGCGCCATGTCCTTCGCGGTGACGCCGAGCGGCAACGCGCCGTTCACCGTCACGCGCATGTTCTTCGACTTCGACGTCGGCAAGGTCTGGGTGGCGAGCACATGCTCGACCTCGCTGGTGCCGATGCCGAACGCGAGCGCGCCGAAAGCGCCGTGGGTGGAGGTGTGGGAATCGCCGCAGACGATGGTCGTGCCCGGCAGCGTCCAGCCCTGCTCCGGCCCCACGATATGGACGATGCCCTGGCGGATGTCGTCCATCGCGAGATACTCGATGCCGAAGTCGCGCGCATTCTTCTCCAGCACCGCGATCTGTTCGCGCGATTCCGGATCGGCGATGCCCTTGGCGCGATCCTTGGTCGGCACATTGTGGTCGGCGACGGCCAGCGTCAGCTCGGGCCGGCGCACCGCGCGCCCCGCCGTGCGCAGGCCTTCGAAGGCCTGGGGGCTCGTCACCTCGTGCACCAGATGGCGGTCGATATAGAGGACGCTCGTTTCCCCGGGCGCTTCGTGCACCAGATGGGAGTCCCAGATCTTGTCGTAGAGCGTCTTGCCCATATTCCACGGCCTTTCCGGAGCGCTAAGAACACTACGCAGCGCCGCCGCGCAAGGGGCTAGTGGTTAGCCGCCAGATAGACCACCAAGGCGATGATCAGGAGCGCGCCCGCCTGCGCCAGGATGCGGTAGCGCATCAAGACGTTCGACCAGCGCGCCGAGGTTTCCCCGCCGATTGCCATCACGACGATCCCCGCCAAAAGGATCAAGGCCACCACGGCCATGGCCAGGATAATGACGATCTTGCCGATCATGCCGCCTTCCCCACCCAGCCCGCCGCTTTCGCCCCCAATTCGCGGAACTTGCGCGAAGCGGAATCGAGCCGCGCTTCCCATTCGGGATTGGGAACCTGCCCTTCGATGGTCTTGAAATAGACCTGCATCAGGGAGGCAATTGCCACCGGTTCGAGCACAGCCGCCTTCAGCGCCCAGGCAAAAATGAAGGCGATGGCGAACGCCCAGATAGCGAGGCGGCCCGGCATCAGCGCCACCAACGCCGCCGCGGGGACGATCAGCACCAGGAAGATCGCAATCGTGGCAAGCCAGAGGAAGACCGAAAGCCACGCCGCGTTCTTGAGGAAGTGCTTGTAATTCTGGGCATAGAGGATGAGGCCGTCCTTGGCCGTGGCCCACGGGTTTGTTGTCCGTGTACGGATCAAATAGGCGAGGATGATCTCGTCCACATAGGTGAGCGACATCCGCACGATCGATTCCGCGATGCGGATGAGGCTCTGCAGCGCGGGAATCGGCAGGAAGGCGGTGAAGAAATTGATGGTGCGGAAGAAGGCGCGCAGCACGCCCTTGATGATCTGATCGACGCCGAACAGCACCGAGGATTCGGCGAAATGGGTTTTCACCGCCTCGGCGCCGTAGCTAAGCTGACCCTGGCCCGCGGGGATCGCGCGGCCGTCGTAAAGCTCGACCAGAACCGCGATATGCGCCGCCTTGACGAGATAAAGGATGTATTCGCGCGCCAGATAGAGCGCGATGCTGACGACGCCAAATCCGATCAGCCCGCCCCAAAACGCGCCGCCCTCGGGCCCTTCGCTCCCGCCAGCAAAGTGGCCGAACCCGAGCCCGATCACCGCGCCGAGGCCGGTGACGAATAGATAGGCCACCGCGACACCAAGATAGACCAGCAGCCTGAGAAAGATGAACGGCATGGTCTGCAAAACCATGCCGACGGATCTGCCGAAGCTGAAATCCCACACGGGCCGCGTCCTCCCCATCGGCTGACCGGACTATCGCCTTCGCTCACGCCGTGGCGCAAGAAAGAACAATGCGTGTACGGATCAGGCCATCGCGTCCACGGCTTCGTCGGTCAGATTGCCCGGGACGATGGTGACCGGAATGTCCTGGACGGTCGAGGCAAACAGGCTGACCAGCGGGCCCGGCCCTTCCTTGGCAGTCCCCGACGCGAGCACCAGGATGGAAATATCCCGGTCGCGGCGCACCAGGTCGAGCAGGCGTTCCGCCGGCACGCCATGCTCGATCAAAAGCTCGGGCATGAGCCCCGTCAGTTCGTTGACCGTCTTGGCCGCTTCGTAGATCAGGTTTTCGGCGCCCTGATGCGCCTCGTCCTGCATGATTTCCTCGACGCCCTTCCATTGCTGGAAATCAGCCAGCTCCGCCACGCAGAGCAGCGAGACCCGCCCGCCGGTGTGCTGGGCGCGGCGCGCGGCGAAGCGCAACGCCACGGTGCATTCGGGCGTCTTGTCGACGACGACCAGGAATTTGCGCGGACGATCCCCCGCTGACATAGAGCCGCTCATGAATCCAGCTTTCGTTTGAGCGAGTATAGCAGTTCCAGCGCCTCTTTGGGCGACAGCGCATCGGGATCGGCGGCGCGCAGGGCCCGCTTGAGCGCGTCGTCATTCTTGGGCTGAGGCGCCGAAGCGTGGAACAGCGGCAGATCGTCGATGCGCGCTAGGGGTTTGTGGCCCTCGCGGCCTTCCTCGAGTGCGCCCAGCACTTCCCGCGCGCGCTCCACCACCGCCGCGGGAAGTCCCGCGAGCTTCGCGACATGGATGCCATAGGAGCGGTCGGCGACGCCGGGAACCACTTCGTGCAGGAAGACGATGCTGTCGTTCCACTCCTTGACCCGCATGGTGACGCAAGCGAGCGACTTGAGGCGCTCGGCCAGCGCCGTCATCTCGTGGAAGTGGGTAGCGAACAAGGCGCGCGACGTGTTCTTGAGCGCGAGATGCTCGGCGGTCGCCCATGCGATGGCAAGTCCGTCGAAGGTCGCCGTGCCGCGGCCGATCTCGTCGAGGATGACAAGGCTTCGGTCGGTCGCCTGATTGAGGATGGCGGCGGTCTCCACCATCTCGACCATGAAGGTGGAACGGCCCGCCGCGAGATCATCACCCGCGCCTACGCGGCTGAACAGGCGATCCACGATGCCGATATGGGCGCTGTCGGCGGGAACGTACGCCCCCATCTGGGCCAGGATCGCGATCAGCGCGTTCTGGCGCAGAAAAGTCGATTTGCCCGCCATGTTGGGACCGGTCACCAACCATAACCGGCGCTCGCCCGACAAATCGCAATCGTTGGGAACGAAGGGAATATGCGAGGCATCGAGTGCCGCCTCGACCACCGCATGGCGTCCGCGCGAAATCGCGAAGGCGCGGCTGTCATCGACCTTGGGGCGGACATGGCGCTTGGAAACTGCGAGTTCGGCCAGCGACGACGCCACATCGAGCACCGCGAGGCCATCGCCGATACGCGCCAGCGGCTGGGCCACGGCCAGCGCCTCGCGCGCCATCTCGTCGAACAAATCCTTTTCGATGGCGAGGGACTGGTCGGCGGCCTGCGAGATCCGGTTGGCCAAACCGGTAAGCTCGTCGGTCGAAAAACGCACCGCCCCGCCCATGGTCTGGCGATGGCGATAGCCGGCGCTCATTAATTTATCGGCGTGCTGCGTCGAAACCTCAATGAAATAGCCGAGCACGCCATTGTGCTTGATCTTGAGCGGTACGCCGGTTTCCTCGCGCAGGCGTGTTTCCAGCGCGGCGATCACGCGGCGCGATTCGTCGCGCAGCGCGCGCACCTCGTCGAGCGGGGCGTGCGCGCCGGCGCGGATGAAGCCGCCGTCGCGGGCATAGAAGGGCGGTTCCTGCACCAGCAGATGGCCGAGCTTGTCGCTCAAAGCCGAAACGTCGGCGACGGCGTGCGTCAGTGCGCGCACAGCCTCGCCCGCTTCGCCGGGAGAGTCTTCCTTCAAGAGGTCGCGCGCAGCTCTGGCCGCGGCGATCCCGTCGCGCAAGGCGGCGAGATCGCGCGGCCCCGCGCGCATGACCGACAGACGCGCCAGGGCGCGGGCGATGTCGGGCGCGCCGCGCAAGATTTCGCGCAAGCCTGTGCGCAATCCTTCGTCCGCGACGAACAGCGCCACTCCATCCTGGCGCGCGGCAATCTTCTTCGCATCCGTCAGAGGAGCGGCGAGTCTCGCGCCAAGCAATCGCGCGCCCGCCGCCGTCACCGTGCGATCGATCGCCGAAAGGAAACTGCCGCGCCGTTCGCCGGCGAGTGTTTCGGAGAGTTCGAGATTGCGCCGCGTCGCTGCGTCGACCGCCATGAAGGCGGTGGAAGTTTCGCGCGCCAAGGGCTGCAGCGCGGGCAGTTTGCCTTTCTGCGTCAGTTCGAGATAGGCGATCAACGCGCCCGCCGCCGACAATTCCGCGCGCGAGAAATGGCCGAAACCGGCAAGCTCCGCCACGCCGTAATAGGATTTAAGCGCACGCTCGCCTGCCGCCGAATCGAACTTCACCGCGGGCAGCACGCTGAGCGCGCCGCCGAGGGAATTCAGCAACGGCGCAATCGCCGGTTCCTCCAGCATCGAGTCGGGCGCGAGCAACTCGCTGGGCGAAAGCCGTGCAAGCTCGACCGCCAGATCGCCTGGCGCAATCGCCGCCACGCGGAAACTCCCCGCCGACATGTCGGCTGAAGCGAGCGCGAATTCGCCGCCCGCCCGGCCGAGGGAAGCGAGTGTGTTGGCGCGCGAAGGCTCCAGCAGCGAATCCTCGGTCAAGGTGCCCGGCGTCACCAGGCGGACGACCTCGCGGCGAACCACGGATTTCGAGCCGCGCTTCCTGGCGAGGGCGGGGTCTTCCACCTGCTCGCAGATGGCGACGCGGAAGCCCTTGCGGATCAACCGCTCCAGATAAAGCTCCGCGGTGTGCACCGGCACGCCGCACATCGGGATGTCGCGCCCCTGATGTTTGCCGCGCTTGGTCAGCGCGATGTCAAGCGCTTCGGCTGCCCTCACAGCATCCTCGAAGAACAATTCGTAAAAATCGCCCATCCGATAGAACAGAAGATAACCCGGATGGGCCTCCCTGATTTCGAGGTATTGCGCCATGAGAGGTGTCGCCGCGTCAGATGGCGCCGAGGGAAGCAGCTCGTTCATGGGGCGAGCCTAGCAGATCGCCATACTCCCCTGCGTTGCGACTTCATCGGGTGCAAAGGGGCTCCAACCTGTTATTCTGTGGAAAATTTGGGAATCGCCCATGGATAGCTCGGACCGCCCCTCCTACACCGACGAAGAAGCCCTCGCCTTTCACGCCGGCAAGAAGCCGGGGAAGATCGAGATCACGCCCACCAAACCGATGTCGACCCAGCGCGACCTCAGCCTCGCCTATTCGCCGGGCGTGGCCGTGCCGGTGCGCGCCATCGCCGAGAATCCCGACGCGGTCTATGACTACACAGCGAAGGGGAACTTCGTCGCCGTGGTCTCCAACGGCACGGCGATTCTGGGGCTCGGCGATCTGGGCGCACTCGCCTCCAAACCGGTGATGGAGGGCAAGGCCGTCCTCTTCAAGCGCTTCGCCGACGTCGACGCCATCGACCTGGAAATCGACACCACCGACGTCGATGCCTTCGTCAATTGCGTGCGCTATCTGGGGCCGGCCTTCGGCGGCATCAATCTGGAAGACATCAAGGCGCCGGACTGCTTCGTCATCGAAGAGCGGCTGCGCGAGCTGATGAACATTCCCGTCTTCCACGATGACCAGCACGGCACCGCGATCATCTCCACCGCCGGCATCATCAACGCGCTGCATCTGACGGGGCGCAAGATCGGCGACATCAAGGTGGTGGTGAACGGCGCGGGCGCTGCGGGCATCGCTTGTCTCGAGCTTTTGAAATCGATGGGCCTGCCCTCGGCCAACGCGGTGCTCTGCGATTCCAAGGGCGTGATCTATCGCGGCCGCACCTCCGGGATGAACCAGTGGAAGAGCGCGCACGCGATCGAGACCAAGGCGCGCAGCCTGGCCGACGCGGTCGCCGGCTGCGACGTCTTCCTCGGCCTTTCGGTCAAGGGCGCACTGACCCCGGAGATGGTCAAGAGCATGGCGAAGGCGCCGATCATCTTCGCCATGGCCAATCCCGATCCCGAGATCACGCCGGAGGAGGCCAAGGCGGTGCGCCCCGACGCGATCGTTGCGACCGGCCGCAGCGACTATCCCAACCAAGTGAACAATGTGTTGGGCTTTCCCTATATCTTCCGCGGCGCCTTGGACGTGCGCGCCACCACCATCAACGAAGCGATGAAGATCGCCGCCGCCGAGGCCCTGGCCGCGCTGGCCCGCGAGGACGTGCCCGATGAAGTCGCGGCGGCCTATCGCGGCAGCCGGCCGAGCTATGGCCCCGACTACATCATTCCTTCGCCGTTCGATCCGCGCCTGATCAGCCGGGTTTCCTGCGCGGTCGCCTCAGCGGCCATCAAATCGGGCGTAGCCCGGCGCGAGATCGACGAGATCGAGCAATACAAGACGCAGCTGACGGCGCGGCTCGACCCCTCGGCCACGCTGCTCGATCAGATCACCGCCAGCGTGCGCGCCAAGCCGAAACGCGTGGTGTTCGCCGAAGGCGAAGAGGAATGCGTCATCCGCGCGGCGGCGGCGTTCCAGCACGCGCGGCTCGGCAAGGCCTTGCTGGTGGGGCGCGAAGATGTGATCCGCGCCGGCATCAAGCGGGCGGGACTCGAAAACGAAATGCCGCTCGAAATCCGCGTGCCCCATTCCGCCGCCGAAGCCACGCCCTATATCGACGCGCTCTACAAACGGCTGCAGCGGCGCGGCGGGCTTTATCGCGATTGCGTGCGCCTGGTCACCAACGACCGCAACGTCTATGCCGCCTCGATGCTGGCTACGCTTGAGGCCGACGCGATGGTCACCGGCGTCACGCGCAATTACTCCACCGTGCTCAACGATGTGCGTAAGGTGCTCGACGTGCCGGCGGGACAGCGGCCGATCGGCGTGCTGGTGATCTTCGCCAGGGGGCGGGTGATCTTCGCGGCCGATACCAGTGTGCATGAGCTGCCGACCTCCGACCAGCTCGCCGACATCGCGATGCAGGCGGCGCGCGTCGCCAAGCGCTTCGGCTATACGCCGCGCGTGGCGCTGCTCGCCTCGTCCACCTTTGGCTTTCCGAGGAGCGAGCGCAGCGAGCGCGTCGTCGAGGCGGTCCACATCCTCGACAAGCGCCAGGTCGATTTCGAATATGACGGCGAGATGGCGGTGGACGTGGCGCTCGACCGCGAGAAGATGGCGATCTATCCCTTCTGCCGGCTGACCGACACCGCCAACGTGCTGATCATGCCGGCGATCCATTCCGCCGCCATCGCCACCAAGCTGCTGCAGCAGATCGGCGGCGTCAGCATGATGGGCCCGTTCCTGGTGGGGCTGGAAAAATCCGTGCAGATCGTCTCGCTGGGTGCCAAGATGAGCGAAATCTACAACGCCGCACTGATCGCGGCCCTTTGACGGACCCCATGGAAAACACATCGCTTGCCCGCTTCATGAGCGGCATCTGGGATGGCGAAATCGTCCCGACGCTGACCGATTACATCCGCATTCCCAACAAGTCGCCGATGTTCGATCCCGATTGGGAGAAGCACGGCCATATGGCCAAGGTGGTGGCGCTGTTCGAGAACTGGGCGCGCGCCAAGATCAAGAAACTCCCCGGCTCAACGATGGAAGTCGTCAAGGTCGCGGGGCGCACGCCGCTGATCTTGATCGAAGTGCCGGGCAAAGCGGACGGCACCGTCCTGATGTACGGCCATCTCGACAAGCAGCCGGAGATGACCGGCTGGGCCGAAGGCCTGGGGCCGTGGACGCCCGTGCTCAAAGCCGACAAGCTCTATGGCCGCGGCGGCGCCGACGACGGTTATGCGATGTTCGCGGCGATCTCCTCGCTCCTGGCGCTTCAGGAACAGAACATCGATCATGCCCGCGCAGTCATCGCCATCGAGGCCGGCGAGGAATCGGGCTCGCCCGACCTGCCTTTCTATATCGAGCATCTGGCGGCGCGCATAGGCACGCCGGACCTCATCGTGTGCTTGGATTCCGGTTGCGGCAATTACGAACAGCTTTGGCTGACCACGTCGTTGCGCGGCATCGCGGCGGGCAAGCTGACCATCCGTGTACTGACGGAAGGCGTCCATTCGGGCGACGCCAGCGGCATCGTGCCCTCCTCGTTCCGCATCCTGCGCATGCTCCTCTCGCGCATCGAGGACGAAACCAGCGGCACGATCAAGCTCGAAGAGTGTTTCGTTACCGTGCCCGCCGATCGCATGGAACAGGCGCGCGCGGCGGCCTCCATCCTGGGCGACGAGATTTTCACCAAGCTGCCGTTCGCGGGCGCGGCCAAGCCGATGGCGACAGACCGCGTCGAGATGATCCTGAACCGGACCTGGAAGCCGCAGCTCGCGGTGATCGGGATGGAGGGCTATCCGGCGACGGCCCAGGCGGGCAACGTGCTGCTGCCCTACACCGTCGCGAAGCTTTCGCTGCGCACGCCGCCGACTTGCGACGCGCCCGCCGTCGTGAACGTGCTCAAGCGCGTGCTCGAAGCCGAGCCGCCATATGGCGCCGACGTATCGTTCGAAGCCGAAGCCGGCCAGTCGGGCTGGAATGCGCCATCGCTGGCGCCCTGGCTGGAGGCTTCGCTGAATGGCGCGTCCGCCGCCCATTTCGGCAAGCCGGTGGCCTATATGGGCGAAGGCGGTTCGATCCCCTTCATGGCGATGCTGGGAGAGAAGTTCCCCAAGACCCAGTTCGTGGTGACGGGCGTGCTAGGCCCGGGGTCCAACGCCCACGGCCCCAACGAGTTCCTCCACATCCCGTTTGCCAAGAAACTTTCCGCCTGCATCGCGGACGTGCTGGCAGACCACGCGCGGGCGGGGAGCGCACGGTGACGGCAAGGCGTCTTCTGCTGCTTGGCGCGCTCGCGGCGGTCACGGTGCTGGTCGGTGCCGTCGGCGGGATCATCACTGCGCCTGCGATCCCCACATGGTATGCGCATCTGGCCAAACCCAGCTTCAACCCCCCAAGCGGTGTGTTCGCCCCGGTGTGGACCACGCTCTATATCCTGATGGCGGTGGCCGCCTGGCGCGTGGTCCTGAAGACGGGATGGGCGAGCAAGGAATTGGCGCTTTACGGGATTCAACTGGCGCTCAATCTCGCCTGGAGCTTCCTGTTTTTCGGGCGGCACGACCCTGGGGCTGCGCTGCTCGATCTCGGAGCACTGTGGCTCGTCATCGCCACGACGCTCGTGGCGTTCTGGGCGCGCGACCGTCTCGCGGGCCTGCTGTTCGTGCCTTATCTCGCCTGGGTCAGCTTCGCCGGCGCGCTCAACGCCGCGGTCTGGTTCCTCAACCGCTAACCCTTTCCAGAATCTTACTTTGTTCCAGCTTGGGTGCGGCCGTAAGTGTTGATCCCCACCTTGCAGGCCCCCAGCCCCCACCCTATATACCCCTCAGACGCGGTAAGAGCTTTTTGGCTCTTTGCCGCCATTTATATGTGGGGCGGGCGACCTGGCGCTTCTCAAGAAGGCCAAAGACCTGCTGCCCGGAAGGAAGGAAAGAACATGGGTAAAGTAATCGGTATCGACCTCGGCACGACCAATTCGTGCGTCGCGGTCATGGAGGGCTCGGCCCCCAAAGTCATCGAAAATGCGGAGGGCGCGCGCACCACCCCCTCCATCGTCTCCTTCGCCAATGACGGCGAGCGGCTGATCGGCCAGCCCGCCAAGCGGCAGGCGGTCACCAATCCCGAATACACCTTCTTCGCCATCAAGCGGCTGATCGGACGGCGTTTCGAGGATCCTATGACCCAGAAGGACATGGGCATGGTGCCTTACAAGATTATCAAGGCCGACAACGACGACGCCTGGGTCGGCGGCCGCGACGGCAAGCGTTACGCACCCAGCGAAATCTCCGCCTTCATCCTGCAGAAGATGAAGGAGACCGCCGAGTCCCATCTGGGTGAGAAGGTGACGCAAGCCGTCATCACCGTGCCCGCCTATTTCAACGACGCCCAGCGCCAGGCGACCAAGGACGCCGGCAAGATCGCAGGCCTCGAAGTCCTGCGCATCATCAACGAGCCGACCGCGGCGGCGCTCGCCTACGGCATGGACAAGAAGGGCGCCGGCACCATCGCGGTCTATGACCTTGGCGGCGGCACCTTCGACGTTTCGGTGCTGGAAATCGGCGACGGCGTGTTCGAGGTAAAGTCCACCAACGGCGACACGTTCCTGGGCGGCGAGGACTTTGACCAGCGCGTCGTCAACTATCTGGCCGACGAGTTCAAGAAAGAGAACGGCATCGACCTGCGCACCGACCGTCTCGCGCTGCAGCGCCTGAAGGACGCCGCCGAGAAGGCCAAGATCGAGCTTTCGAGCGCGATGCAGACCGAAGTGAACCTTCCCTTTATCACCGCCGACGCCTCGGGCCCCAAGCATCTCACCATCAAGATCACGCGCGCCAAATTGGAAGCGCTGGTCGACGAGCTCATCCAGAAAACCATCGGACCCGTCAAGCAGGCGCTCAAAGACGCGGGTGTTTCCGCCAGCCAGATCGACGAAGTCATCCTGGTCGGCGGCATGACGCGCATGCCCAAGGTGCAGGAAACCGTCAAGCAGCTGTTCGGCAAGGAGCCGCATAAGGGCGTCAACCCGGATGAGGTCGTCGCCATCGGCGCGGCGATTCAGGGCGGCGTGCTCAAGGGCGAAGTCAAGGACGTGCTCTTGCTCGACGTGACGCCGCTTTCGCTCGGCATCGAAACGCTGGGCGGGGTGTTCACGCGCCTCATCGACCGCAACACCACAATCCCGACCAAGAAATCGCAAATTTTCTCGACCGCCGAAGACAACCAGACAGCGGTGACGATCCGCGTCTTCCAGGGCGAGCGCGAAATGGCGGCCGACAACAAAATGCTCGGCCAGTTCGACCTGATGGGTATTCCCCCCGCGCCGCGCGGCGTGCCGCAGGTCGAAGTCACGTTCGACATCGACGCCAACGGCATCGTTTCCGTCACGGCGAAGGACAAGGCGACCAACAAGGAACAGCAGATCCGCATCCAGGCCTCGGGCGGCCTCACCGACGCCGATATCAAGAAGATGGTGCAGGAGGCCGAAGCCCACGCCGCCGAGGACAAGAACCGCCGCGCGCTGGCCGAAGCCAAGAACCAGGGCGACGCGCTGATCCACTCGACCGAGAAGGCGCTAGGCGAACACGGAAGCAAGATCGACACCGCCGAGCGCACCGCTATCGAAAACGCGATGGCCGCGCTCAAGGAAATCGTCAAGAGCGACGACGTCGAGGCGATCCAGCAGAAGACGCAGGCGCTCGCCCAGGCTTCGATGAAGCTCGGCGAGGCGATGTACAAGGCGGCGCAGGCTGCCCAGGGCGGCGAAGGCGCTGCGCCCGAAGGCGACGGCGCCAAACCGAAGGACGACAATGTCGTGGATGCGGAGTTTTCCGAAGTCGACGACAAGAAGCCGGAAAACTAAGATCAGAAA